>Ga0172373_10000769_pt1 | contig 52770 bp, 54 predicted proteins | sample Lak10m_2_FD_114546 | JGI IMG/M metagenome (GOLD analysis project Ga0172373, IMG submission 114546) | Freshwater microbial communities from Kabuno Bay, South-Kivu, Congo - kab_092012_10m | ecosystem: Environmental > Aquatic > Freshwater > Lake | place: Democratic Republic of the Congo... | reverse complement strand
TAAGAATCTTTTTTTCATTCAGCCCTCCTGAGGCTTAGGCGTTGACCGCCTTTTATATGCCTCCACGCGCGCATGGTTGGTTCATGCGGCGTCATGGAAGGCCATGGATTAGATAGCCCCACGCCGGAAACCTGACGCGCATGGCATTATCTCTGTTTTGGATTTTCAGCTTTAGCGGCCCGACCGGGGCGGCGTTAGTTTTGGTTTATGCAAAATTATGCAGCGCAATGCGGCATAGCTATCGGTCGGCAAAACGCGGGCTGACCTTCGTGATTGAAAAGCCAAGCGCCATGTCATTTGTATTGTATTTGTGGCCGCGATCTCAGGCCTCGATTTCGTCAATCCGCAGCATATCAGAAAGGCCCACCGGGCTTTCCGCTTCGCAATGCTCATAAGTCATGTCGATCATCAGACGCCCGCCGATATTTCTAAAATTGGCGTGCCAGCGGTGCTTGAAGGCGAAATCGTCGTCCTGCGGCAATGCCAAATGGGACAGGCTGACCCCAGATGCCATAATAAGCGCGCCCGTCGCAATTTCTTGCTGATAACTTCTGTCATGCAGCAACAATGCAGCTTCATTCACGAGAAAATCGGCCAGTTTACGGTTTGGCTCAGCGGAAAGTCTCGGCCAAAGATCCGTAAAACCACGCGATGCGGCGTGTAGCGCGATCCCATCAAGGTCGAAAAGTGCCCTGATCCCAGGCAAGCGCGGCAATACGGCACATTCAATTGCCAAATCATCGCTTCGCGATGCCCCCATCAAGCTTCGGATCCGGGCTGCCACAGCGGTTGAGGGCTCATCCAGACCATGCTCAAGCCGTGATATAACACTTTGAGAACAAACAACCATTGCAGCCAAGGCATCTTGCTTTAAGAAGTTCGACTTCCGCCAGGCAAGCAGGCGCTTTCCGAAAATACCGCTAAGTTTTCCTTCCGGCGCCTTCATGTGTAATGCCATTTCTTATTTGCAGCCATCTTGCATAAAACTCCTACGACAGCCATGAAAACAATCTAAGAGATACACCCAATAATTCTTTTGAAATATCTCTACTCTTTACGAACAATCCGCCGTCAAACTGTTCGCACAGGATACCGGCATTTGTGGCGCCGCATTGGCCAAAAATGCCCCCTTGCCGAAAAAATCCGGTCCCCGCATTATCCGCCGCAAAAGAACCGCAACATCACATCCAAACAAGAAGTAAAACGATGAAATCCATACGAAACGCGCTTCCGCTCGGGCTTTCGCTCCTCTGTTCAGCGGCGCCGCTTTTTGCGCAAGATATGGCCCCCCATCAGGGCTATTGGGCCGGGGGTTATGGCAATGGGCAGGGTGGTGAAATTCAGTTTCAACTCACCATCATCGACAACATTGCAGAGCTTAAATACGACGCGACCAATTGGGGCGCTTTGGGTTTTGCGATGTGCGAATATCTTTTTCCGTTGGAAAACGGCGCGCCGGGCACCATCACGCGCAATTCCGGGGCGGGCACAGGCGAATGTCTGGAAGCCCCGTCTTTCACGCTGACCCGCGCCAATAAAGACAGCCTGTCTCTTGTGTTTTCCAACCCTGAAATTGGCCTTGATACGGTTGATCTTGCAGGAATTTTGCGGCCGTTTGACCCGGCCGAGGCCCATGCTCCTGTGGCCGGATTGGACATTCTGGGTATTGCGCCCGGCATGAATGAAGCGGCAATCACGCAGGCGCTTTCGGCAAAGGGTTATTCCCGCCAGCCGCAAAGGGACCGTATTACGGAATACGAAGGTTTCACGATCGACCAACTGGTTTGGACGTCAGAACCCGTTGGGGATGATGAACCGCTTGATTGGATTTTTGCAACCTTCACCGCCAAAAAGGAATGGGCCACCGATCAGGTTCCGGTGGCCACTTATATCGGGCGTGATTGGGATATTCCCGATGAGGCGGGGATTTCTGGTTCGACCATGATCGAAACGCTGGTGAAAAAATATGGCGCTGCGTCGAATACGATTAATGAAGACCGGCTTTATGACCGCACGGGTGCCGTTCTTATCGACAGCTATGGCTGCCCCGAAGGGCCGCAACAAAGCATTAATTATGAATACCAACTGAAATCCGAAGTCGGCAATGAAAATGCCGCCTTGACCTGCGGCCCCGTGCTAAAAGGTTATGTCGGCACAGATTCCTCAACCGGGCGGGCCGTAAGCCTGAAACTACGCCTGACAGACCCAGACCCGCTTTGGGATGATTTCTGGCAAACCTGGAGCCACGGGGAATACGCCCGCCTTCGCAGCGTTTATGACGGGGTGACAGGCGCCACCGGCAGCGCACCGGAGCTTTGATCGCAGGTGGGGGGCGGCAGGTCTTGCCCCCCTCCAATTGAGACGGCGCCACAGCCGGGGCAACCGCCAAAACTTATCTTTTCAAATCCGACACTTGCCCATCATGCCCTGATATTTTCGTCAATTACTTAACGCATGACGTTGAATTGGCGGGAAAGGCACATTATTCGCAACGGTCGTTAAGCAAGTATGGGGCATTGGATGGACTGGATGATCGGGATCGGGGCGGCGTTGACGCTTTTGGGGGTTCTGGGGCTGGTCTGGTGCATCGTGCTGGCAACGCGGGCGAAGCGCGCCCAACTGCCGGATGAGCAGATGCGCCTCGTGCTGCAAAAGGTCGTGGTGCTGAACATGGCGGCCTTGGGCATTTCGGGCATCGGGCTGATGTGCGTGGTTTTTGGCGTGCTGGCGCGCTGAGCCACAGGCTCAGCCCCGGTTCAAATCCGCCAGGCTGCGGCCTTCGGAAATCAACTGATCCAAAAGCGGCGGCGGGGTGAAAAGCTGCGGGTGGTTCGCCGCGCGGGCGCGCAGATCGGCGCGCAGGGCCATGAGCCCGGTTTGCGCCGCCAGATACATCGGCCCGCCCTCCCAACGTGGGAACAACCCCGACAATAGCGCCGCCGCGTCCAGATCCAGCGGCCGGCGGGCAGCCCCTTCGCCAAGCGCGTGCAGGCCCTCGTTCATCATGACCGCCAGGCAAAAATGCACGATCTGATCGGCTGCATCCGGGGCGGCGGGCAAGCGCGTGCGCGCGCCGGCGCCAATCCCAAAAGAGGCTAGCGCCGCCGCGATTTCTGTTCTGTCCGGGCCGGTGGTCTCTAAGGTGGAAATGGCCTGCGAAAGCGCGCGGCGCAGCCGTTGGTCCAAGGCCGGGCCCGGCCCCTGCACCATCAGCCGCCAGCCAAGACGGCGGGCAAAGGCAAGCCCCGCCGCTTGCAGATCCAGCGGCACATTTGGCCGCAGCGCAAGCGTCGCCAACCCGCCCGCAACCGGGGCCGGATGCAGCACCGCCGCCCCCTGCCCGCCCAGATGCAAAACCGGGCCGGGCAAGACCTCCAGCCGCGGGGCATCGGGCGCGATCAGTACCAGATCGGAAAGTTCGGCCACCTCATCGGGCAATTGGCCGGTCAGCCGCGCCCAATCAGCCTCGCGCGCGGCGGGGTTCAGCCGGCCCTCGGCCACCAAAGCCTCTTGCCGCGCGGCGATGCGGTGCAAGACATCGCTCAGCGCCGCACGGTCAGGCGCCACCAGCCGCAGCCGCAACCCCGCGCCAAGGGTCATGCGCGCCACTTCGGCAACGGCACCGGCGGCCCCCAGAATGGTGACGGTTGCCAAGGCGGGCGGCAGGGTGGCGGCCAGTTCCGGCGGCGGAAATAGCGCGCGCTTTTCCGCGATGAACGCATGGCGCAGCCCCGCGGCCTCGGGGCTGTCGGCAAGGGCTTCGGCGCGCGCCTGTTCAAAGCCAAGCCCCTGTTCAAAGGGCAAAAGCAACGCCGCCTCAACGCAATCAATCACGGCTGCGGGCGCGGGCAAACGCCAGCCGCTCGTGGTTTTACGCGCCTCGGCTATGGCGGATTGATAGGCCAGCGCATCACGCATTCCATCACGACGATCGGCGGTTTTCACCGGGGGCGCGGCGGCAAGTTCGGCCGCCATTTCCACCGCCCGCGCCATGGGCGGCACATCCACAACCGCATCGCACAGGCCCATGGCCAGCGCCTCAACCGCGGTAATCGGCGTGCCTTCCATCAATAATTTCAAGGCAATAGGCGCACCGGCCAGCCGCGGCAGCCGCTGGGTGCTGCCCGCAACCGGCAAAAGCCCCAACGCGATTTCCGGCAGGCCCAGCCGCGCGCCCTCATGCGCCACTCTTGCGTGGCAGGCCAGAACAAGCTCCATCCCGCCCCCAAGGGCATTGCCGTGGATCGCAGCAACGACGGGCTTGCCAAGCCCTTCAATCCGCGCCGTCAATTTGGGCAAAAGCGCGCCGGCCACCCGGCCCAGTTCCGCGACATCCAGCCCGGCGGAAAAATGCGGCCCATCAGCGGCCAGAACCACGGCCTGCACATCGGCGGTGGCGGCGGCCTCGTCAAGCGCGGCCAGAAGTGCGGTCATCAAGGGCGCGTCCAGCGCATTGACCGGGCCTCGCGAGAGTGACAGCACCAAGACCGGCCCTTGCCGCTGCTGCCTGATCTGCTCGCCCCCTGCCATTACCAAACCCTTCGCACAACAAAACCCAAGCCCTTCGGCCACAATGACATTAAGCAAGCGCCGCGCGGGAAAGGCAACTCATCGCGCGCAGTCAGGGGCCGGTAAAATGCCTGTCAAACCGGCATATTGTCGAAATCGTCTTCGATCTCGTCCTCGCTCGGGGCGGTGTGGCCCGGCAGGATACAGGCCAAAGCCTGCATCTCGGCCGCCAAAAGCTGCAAACCCATGGTCTGCCCAACCAAGGCCGCCCCGGCCATATCTTCGGCAAGATGGGCCTTATGCCCCAAATTTTGTCCCAAATTTTGTCGTTGGGTCTGCATTTCTGCCCCCCTTTTCAGATCAGGCCGCGCAGTTGCGGCAAAACGGCGTGTGTGGCAAAAGATCAAGCCGCTCATCGCTGATCTCATTGCCGCATTTCACACAGGCACCATATTCCCCAGCCGCGATACGGGCCAAGGCCGCCTCGATCTGGCGAATTTCCAACTGACCAGAGGCGCCCAGATCTTCCAGCACCTCATCGCTTTCACGTTCGGTCGCCAGATCTTCCCAATCCTGCGCCTGATGGCTGTCCAGCTCGGTCTCAATCCCTTCAAGCCGGGCCTTCAGATCGGCCAGACGGGTTTCAAGCTGCTTTTTACGCGCTGGGGTGGTTTTCATCGACGCCTCCTTGAACTTTGCCAAAGCCTAATTCTGCAAACACCATTTCACCTTGACACAAATCAACGTGGCACAGCTAACGGTAGTTTGGCGCGCATAACATATTCACACCTTGAAATATTAAGCCGAAACCCCTAGTTTCATCGCATTGGAACCAAGCGAGCGGAGCGCGACATGACCCCCAAGGTTCACGCCTTTTTCGACGAAGCCACCAATACCATCACCTATGTCGTGCAAGAGCCCGAAGGCCGGGCCTGCGCGGTGATCGATTCGGTTCTGGATTTCGATTATGCCTCGGGGCGCACCGATACCCGTTCGGCCGATGCGGTGATCGCCTTCATCACAGAGAACGGGCTGAAGCTGGAATGGGTGCTGGAAACCCATGTCCACGCCGATCACCTTTCCGCCGCGCCCTATATTCAGGAACGTCTGGGCGGCAAGATCGGCATCGGGGACCGCATCACTGTGGTGCAAGATACGTTCGGCAAGATTTTCAACGAAGGCACCCGCTTTCAGCGCGACGGCAGCCAGTTTGACCAGTTGTTCCGCGAAGGCGATGTCTTCATGATCGGCCAGATGCGCGGCGAGGTGCTGCATACCCCCGGCCACACGCCGGCCTGCCTGACCTATGTTATCGGGGATGCGGGTTTTGTCGGTGATACGCTGTTCATGCCCGATTTTGGCACGGCGCGCTGCGATTTTCCGGGCGGCTCGGCTGAAACGCTGTGGGAATCGATCCAGAAAATCCTGTCCCTGCCCGATGCGACGCGCATCTACGTCGGCCATGATTACAAGGCCGAGGGCCGCGATGTTTACGCATGGGAAACCACAGTCGGCGCGCAAAAGGCGCTGAACAAACATGTCGGCGCGGGCAAATCGCGCGCCGATTTCGTGGCCATGCGTCAGGCGCGCGATGCCACGCTGGCGATGCCGCGGCTTATCATCCCGTCTTTGCAGGTGAATATGCGCGCAGGCCAAATGCCCGAACCCGAAGACAATGGGATGCGCTATCTCAAAGTGCCGGTGAACGGCATCTGAGCGCAAGCCCCCCTTGCCAACACGGCCACAGCCCCCGCAGATTGCGGGGGTTTTCATTTCCCGCGCCAAGGCGCACAAGGCACGCAAGGGCAGAAGGCGGGCCACAACCGGCGCAAACATGAAGGGGGGTTTCATGATGCCAGTGGATTGGATCTGGGGCTTGGTGGGCGGTTTGATGATTGGCGGCGCGGCGGCGCTTTATCTTTTGGTGAACGGCCGCATCATGGGGGCTTCGGGCATTCTGGGCGGGCTGGTGGATGGCACCGGGCGCAGCAGCATGGTCGAACGTCTGGCCTTTTTGTTCGGCGCCATGGCGGTGCCGCCGCTTTTGGTGCCGTTTTACACGCTTGTCGATACCCGCATCACCTCAAACCCCGCGATCATCATCGCCGCCGGGCTTTTGGTGGGGATCGGCACAAGGCTGGCCAATGGCTGCACCTCGGGCCACGGAGTTTGCGGCATTTCGCGACTGGCACCGCGTGGGCTGGGGTCTACGGCGCTTTATCTTCTGGGCGGCGCGGTTACGGTTTACATCTTTCGCCATATTCTGGGGGCGATCTGATGGCCGCGAAACCCTTTTTCGGCCATGCCGAACCGCGTGAGATCATCGCCTTTGTTGCCGGCGGGCTTTTCGGATCGGGTCTGTTGGTGTCTGGCATGATCGACACCAAAAAGGTGCAGGGCTGGCTTGATTTCTTTGGCGCATGGGATCCGACGCTGGCCTTTGTGCTGGGTGGTGCGGTCGTGCCGATGTTCTTCGTCTGGCGTCTGGCCGAGGCGCGCAAGGTTTCGCTTTTGGGCACCCCCATTCCGCCCCGGCCCGCCCCCAAATTCGACCCGGCCTTCATCATCGGTTCGCTGATGTTCGGCGCGGGCTGGGGGCTGGCCGGGCTTTGCCCCGGCCCGGCGCTGGCCTCATTTGCCATTGGCGGTTGGGGCGGCGCCCTCTTTTTCCTTGCCATGGTCTCGGGTATGGTCGTGGCACCTACGGTGGCGGGCTGGCTGTCATCGCGCACCACATCCTGACCTTCCTTCCGCATAGCCAAGGACAATTGCCATGACGCTTGATCTTCGCCGCCTCACGCCCAGCTATGGCGTTGCCCCCCAGATCACCCCGGCCGATCTGCCGGCCATCAAGGCGGCGGGCTATGTCATGGTGATCGACAATCGCCCCGATACCGAAATCGGCGCCGATCTGGCGGCCGAGGCCATGGCGCAGGCGGCGGCGGCGCTGGGGCTGCAATTTGTTGCCAACCCGGTGACGCCGGGCAGCTTCACCCCCGATCTGGTCGCGCGCCAGCGTGCCGCGATGGCGGCGGCGGGCGGGCCGGTTTTCGCCTATTGCGCCAGCGGCAACCGTTCGACCATCGTCTGGGAACTGGTTCATGCCGGCCAGATCGCGACCGATGAGATGATCGCGATTGCCGCACAAAACGGCTATGACCACGCCCAATTCATTCCCCTGATCGAAAGCTTTGCCGCGCATAACGGCTAAGCGGACGCGCCCGGCGGCAGATCAACCGGTTTGCAGAAAACCCGGCGGCGGATCGCCCAAGGCCGGGGCCGGGCCGGGCGGCTGGCGCAGCGTCACCACCGGGGTGCGGCTGTCGGCGGCCGTCACGCCAAGACGCAGCGCGCGCATTCCCCGGTTCTGGCCCAGCTTGCCTTCGGACAGTTTGCGCCCATCCATCCCTTCAACGCTGACCCGCTCCAACGAGGCACCAACCAGCGGCAGCACGTCGCCCACCGCCAGCCCCGCCACCCGCGACAACGGCAGCGACAGCCGCGCCAGAACCGCATCCAGCCGACATTCCGCGCCCTCCACCTCCTCTGCAAGGGCCTCGGCAAAGGCGCGTTGGGTCTGCGCCTCATCCCGCTGGGGTTTTCCGGCGGGGCGCACCGGCAAGCGCCCCCGGCCTTCGGCGGGCAAGGCAAGCGTGATCGCGCCTTTGCGCGCGCCATGGAACAGATCCACCTCGGCGCGCAAAATCCGATAGCCGAAATCTTCCAGCATCAGGCCAAGCGGCCGCGGATCATCCAGAAACGAGGCATAGCGCCAGCCGCCGGCCCAGACCAGATCCGCCTCCTGCGCAAGGTTTTCTTCCAGATCGGCAAGGGCGGCGTCGATCATCGGCGCAATCATCGCGGCATCGGTGCGGGTGGGTTTGCGGCTGGTCGCGGCCCCGGCGCCAACCCGCCCGATGGTCAGGCTTTCCACCATGGCCTGCACGATTTCCGGCGCGATGGCCAAAACGCCAAGCCCCTCGCCCGGGCCTTCCAGCACGGCGAGCAGCGCGCGTTCCGGGGCCAGTTCCAAAAGTTCGGCAAGGCCGATGCGCCCCAGCGTCAGGCTGGGCACCTCAAGCGGCGCCTTGAGCTGGTCGCGGCCCGCGCGCGCCAAGGCCAGACGCCAACATCTGTCGGCCCCCGGCCCGCCTTCGGGCGGGTCATAGCGTGCGGTCGTCACCTTGCGCCGGATTACCCCCGCATTGGCCACATCCTGCGACGTCATGCCTTCTGTCTGCGCCAACCCGCCCTCTCCTGACCAGCTTTGGCCCAGATTGCCGCAACAAGGTTGCCAAAAACTTTACGTCGCCGCGTCCTCGGGGCGTTTTTCCAACCGCAAGGGCAAAGTCACCCGAAAAGCCGCGCCGCGCTGGCCCGGCAGATAGGTGATGGTGCCGCCAAGATTGGCCATGATCTCGCGCACGATGGCCAGACCAAGCCCGGCCCCCCCCGCGCGCATCTGATCGGTCAGGCGGGCAAATTTCTCAAAGATAAGCCGTTGGGATTCCTTTGGAATCCCCTTGCCGTTATCAATGAAATCAACCGAAATCCGCCCCGATTTCTGCCGCACGACAATGCGCAGAACCGCCGGGTCGGCATCGCAATATTTGCGCGCATTGGAAATCAGGTTGATGAACACCTGCACCAGACGGTCAGGGTCGGTCAGCAGATAAATTTCTTCCGACAATTGATCGCGCTGAATGTCAAACCGCCGCTCCGGCCGTGTCTGGCTGGCCGATTGCGCCGCCCGGTCCAGCATCTGCCCCAGATGCGCCAGTTCAAGATTAAGCTGCACCGTGCCGTTTTCCAGCACCGTCAGATCCAAAAGATCATCCAAAAGCCGCGTCAGCCGCACCGCTTCGGAGTGGATGATGCGGCCGCTGTCCGCCACCATTTCCGCCGGCACTTCGCCTTCGGTCAAGATTTCCGAAAACGCCCGGATCGAGGTCATCGGCGTGCGCAGCTCATGGCTGATCTGGCTTAGAAAAGCATCCTTTTGCACCGAAAGCTGGGTCAGCTTGTCATTCACCTCGCGCAATTGGCGGGCGGTGCGGGTCAGTTCCTCTTGTTTGGCCTCAAGCTTGGCGGAATATTCGCGGATCTGCGCGGTTTCATTGGCCACCGCCATCAGGTCTTCAACCGTCACCGTGGCATGGCCGAAAAGCTGCGAAATCATGGCATGGGCCGTGGCCGCCCCGACTGAACCTGAAAGCCTTCGTTCGGCCTCGGCCAGAAACTCGGGCGTAAGATCAGGCAGATAACCGTCTTTGCCCTGCGCGCGCGCCTGTTCTTCGAAAAAGCTCAGCGCCTCCTCGCCCAAGATGCGTTGCGTCAGCGACAAAAGCGCCTCAGGCTCGGCCTGACCATGGCTCCAGCCCAGCCGTTCGGCCTGCGCCTCACGGTCAAAGGCATTGACAAAGGCCACGCCCTGAACGCGTTCCACCGGGTCAGGAAAGCTGAGCACCGATCCCAGCACAAAGCCCAAGACATTCAGCGACAAAGACCAGAAGATCGAATGCACCAGCGGGTCCATTCCCACCGTGCCAAAAAGCGCGCGCGGCCGCAGCCATGAAAGCCCGAAAAGCCCATCGGCAAAGACATCGGCCGGGATAACCGCCCCTTCCCCGAATGAGGGCAGAAACAGCGTATAGGCCCAGATGGCAAATCCGGTCAAAAGCCCCGCCAACGCGCCCTTGCGCGAGGCACCGCGCCAGAAGATCCCGCCCAGAAGTGCGGGCAGAAACTGCGCCATACCGGCAAAGGCAATCAGGCCAATCGCGGCCAGCGCCGCCGATCCACCCGAAATGCGATAGTAAAGAAAGCCCAGCGTCAAAACTCCGATGATCGCCAGCCGCCGGGTGATAAGCACGCCTGCCCGCAGATCGCCCGACATCGCCGCGCCGGGTTTCAACCGCAACCACAAGGGCATGACGACATTGTTGGAAATCATCGTCGCCAACGCGATGGTTTCCACGATCACCATCGAGGTGGCCGAGGAAAACCCGCCCAAAAAAGCCAGCATCGCCAAAGCGCCCTGCCCCTTGGCCAAAGGCAGCGTCAGCACCAGCATATCGGGGTTCGCCTCAGCCGGCATATGTTCCAGCCCCACCACGGCAATCGGCAGGATAAAAAGGCTCATCGCGAAAAGATACAGGGGGAAGGCCCAGCTTGCCCGCGCCAGATGCAGCTCATCGACGTTTTCAACCACCATGACCTGAAACATCCGCGGCAGACTGATAACGGCGGCGGCAGCCAGCACGGTCAGGCCGATCCAGCGGTCATGATGCAATTGCCAGCCCGGCGCCTGCATGGCGCTGATCTTGTCGATCACCGGGCCAACGCCCCCCGCCAGCCCCCAGACGACGAAAACCCCCACCGCCACCAGTGCCACCAGCTTGACCACCGCCTCAACCGCGATGGCGGTCACGATTCCATGGTGCTGTTCCTTGGCATCCAGCTTGCGCGTGCCGAACAAAATGGTGAATAGCGCCAGCCCCGCCGCAACCCACAGCGCAATATCTTCATGGCCGGGCAACAGCCATGCCTCGGGCGTGCCCTTGGCAAAGACCGAAAACGAAAGCGTCAGCGATTGCAGTTGCAGCGCGATATAGGGCGTGGCCGCGATCACCGCGATCAGCGTCACCACCACGCCCAAAGCGTTTGATTTGCCAAAGCGGCTGGAAATCAGATCGGCAATCGAGGTGACACGCTGTTGCCGGCCAATCCGCACCAGCTTGCGCAAGATCAGCCACCAGCCCACGAAAACCAGCGTCGGGCCAAGATAGATGGTCAGAAATTCAATGCCAGAACGCGCCGCATAGCCCACCGCGCCGTAAAATGTCCAGGCTGTGCAATAGATTGACAGCGACAGCGTGTAGATGATGGGCGAGCGCAAAAAGCCCAGCCGCCCGCGCGTGGCCCGCCGTTCCACCATGAAGGCCACGGAAAACAGCAAGATCACATAGGCAAGGCAGGCCAGAACCAGAAGGTTGAACTGCATCTCAGCCCGCGCCCCCGGTTTGGTTTATCGCTGTCTTTTCCGCGTCTTCCCCTGTGGGGGGCATTTCGGCCAGCTCGCCTTCGGGTGCAGTTTCGGCATCAGCTTTTGACAGGCCAGGCGCCAGAAAGGCCGCCAGCGCAATCAACCCTGCCCAGACTGTGAAAAGATAAATCGCATCACCCGCCGTTGAACGCTGGCTCAGCGCCGGGATCAAAAGCAATAGCATCCCCAGCATCGGCAAAAGCCGCGCCGCATCGCGCAAACGCCGGCGGCGGTAAACGGCGCGGGCCAGAAACAAGGGGCCGGTCGCGGGCATGGGCCTAGCCCTCCATCAGCGCACGCACCTGCGCGCGCATTTCGGCATTGGAAAATGGTTTGGCCATAAAGGCCGAAACCCCGGCACGTTCGGCGGCCTCGCGGTCGCGGCCCTGACCTTTCGCTGTCAGCATCATGACCGGCAAGGCTGCGGTGGCCGCATCGGCGCGCAGGGCTGCCAGAATCTCCAGCCCGCTCATCCCCGGCAGCATCAGATCAAGGATCACCAGATCAGGCGACAGCGCCGCCACACGGGCCAGCGCCTGCGCGCCATCGGCTTCAACCGCAACCTCACAGCCCTCGCGCGACAGGATAAAGCGGATCGCCTCAGCGATATGGGGTTCATCTTCGATCAGAAGCACCCGCCCGGCCATTACCCCCCCGTTTTCTACCCAAATCCCCCGTTAACGCCGACTATCACGGGAAATTGAGGCGCTGTCAAAAACTCTGCGCCCCTCAGGCCGCCAGAATAGACGGTTCACGCCGGGCCGGGCAATCGGGGCGCGGGCAAATGCGGCAGGTCGGCCCGACCGCCAGCGCCTGTTCCGGGCCTGCGGGTTCGGGCAACAAGAGCATGGCCGCGCGGCGCAATTCGATCTGCGGCCCCGCCCCGGCAAAGCCGCCGGGATAGCCCACCTGACAATAGGCCCGCACCCGAAACCGCGCGCCTTGCGGCCCCGGCAGCGCGATGACCGCTTCCACCGGGGTTTCAGGACGGGCAAGCGCGGTGAACAACGGCCACAGCGGGCAGGCCGCGCCAAAACGTGGCGGCGAAAACCCCGCCACCGCCTTGCGCAGCGTCAAAGTGCCCGAAGCATCGCAGATCAACAGCCCCAGATCCGCCCCCGGCCGCAGCGCGATACGCCGAAAAGCCGACAAAACCGGCACCGAAAATTCGGCGGCCAGCGCCAAAGGGTCTGGCCCATGCCGGTTCAGTGCCGCCGCAAGGCCGGTATCGGGCACAGCCGCGCGGTCCGCCAGAATTTCGGCCTGCAAAGCCTGCGCCAGCGCCCGCCCCGCCCCCGAAGCCAGATGCGGCGATTGGCCAAGCCCCCCCGCCCGGCCCAGATCCCAATCGCAGGCTTCGGCCCAGGCCTCTACCTCGTCCTGCGGGGTGGTCGCGGCCTGATCTTCGCCCTGCCCCGCCGCATCCAGATAGGCCACCAGCGCCTCGGCCCCCAATGCCAGCCTTTCGCTGTCGGCATGAAGGTTTTGGTGGAACCGCTGGCGCCATGTTGCGTCAAGGTCTTCGGTATCGGCCAGAATGGCGGCCGTGGTGCGCACCGATGACACCGCCGAAAGTACCTCGTGCAGGCTGGCCGAAAGATGGGGGTCATGCGCCATGCGATCGTTCAGCACCTCGACCGCATGGCCAAGCGCGCGCGACCGGTCCTGCAATTCGGCCAAGGCCGCCGCCCAGCCGGGAAAGCGCCCGATCAGGTCTTCCAGCCGCTCCAGCTCAGCCCCGGCCTGCGGCACGGCGGCGGCGGCGGCGCGCAGCCGGTCCACCAGATCATCGGCAAGCCCGCCTTGCAGACTGGAAAGCGATACATCCAGCGCCTTGGCCAGCCGTTCCAACAGCGCATCCGCAATGCGGCGGCGGTTATGTTCAATCAGGTTCAGATAGCTGGCCGACACCCCAACCCTTGCCGCAAGATCACCCTGCCGCAAACCAAGCGCCAGACGGCGTTCGCGCAGCCTTGTGCCGGTCAGAGCGGAAAGGGGCATGAGAACCTCGGACAGAAAGCTGTAAATTACTTTACAACCCGCAGCCCGTCCGCGGCAAGCCAGCTATTGCATGGAAGAAAAGCGATAGCCGTAAAGCGACACCGCCCGCAGCCCGCAATCTTGCAAGGCAAGATGCAGATGCGCCCCCTCATTACGCCCCGGCCGCGACAGATCAGCCCCAAGCGCCGCCTGCCCGGCCGCGGCCATGGCCGGATCGGCGCGCGCGCGCCAGAAAAGGATGTTTTCGGTCAAAAACGCCTCAAGCTTCGGTTCGCCCTGCCCGCGCGTCAGCCCGCGCGCCCGCTCCGCCACCGCCAGACAATAGCCCGCCTCGCCCCGCGCATCCCCCATGCCAAACAAAAACCCCGTCGGCCCGCGCTTGCCATCCAGCCAGACGAGCCAGACCAAAAGCACGACCACCGCCGCGATGGGTATCCAGTAAAGCCGGTTCAGATGATGCGCCATGGCTGCCCCTTTCCTGACCACAGCCTTATCGCCCCAAAGTTAACATCCCGTTCGCGGCATGAAAACGGGCGCGAAGGTTGCCCCCCGCGCCCGAAATTTCGCAAGCCTTGCCGCTTATTGCAGGGCTTTGTCGGTGATCTGATGGGTCCAGGCACCTTCCGGGGCCTTGGTGATAACGGGGTCTGAGCCGCCCGACATCAGCGCATCCACCGTGCGCTGGTAATCGGCCTCATCCAAGGCGCCATTCGAACCAGCGGTCAGCTTGGCAATTTCGCCCATCATGCGCTTTTGGTGGCCTTCGGTTTGCGCGCCGGTCGCGTCGTTGTCCAACACGATCATCGCGGCCTCATCGGGGTTCGCCTCGGCCTCTTTCCAGCCCTTCATCGAGGCGCGCACGAAACGCACCATCTTGTCCTCAAAAGCCGGGTCAGAAAGCTTGTCTTGCATGACATAAAGCCCGTCTTCCAAGGTGGCCACACCTTCGTCTTCATATTTGAAGGTCACCAGATCTTCGGGCGCGACACCGGCGTCAATCACCTGCCAGTATTCGTTATAGGTCATGGTTGACACACAAGCCGCCTGCTTTTGCAGCAAAGGATCGACGTTGAAGCCCTGCTTCAGCACCGTCACATCGCTGCCGTCGGTCTTCAGGCCCAGCTTGTTCATCCAGTTCAGGAACGGATATTCATTGCCGCCAAACCAAACGCCAAGGGTCTTGCCCTTGAAATCGGCCGGGCTGGCCACGCCGGATTCTTTCAGGCAGGTCAGCATCATGCCCGAAGATTTGAACGGCTGCGCAATATTCACCAGCGCCAGCCCCTTTTCGCGCGCGGCCAGGGCCGACGGCATCCAGTCAATCACCACATCGGCACCGCCGCCGGCGATCACCTGCGTCGGGGCCACATCCGGGCCACCCGGCAGGATGGTGACATTCAGGCCCTCGGCCTCATAAAAGCCCTTGGCCTGGGCCACATAATAGCCCGCAAACTGGGCCTGCGTGACCCATTTCAACTGCAAGGTCACATCATCGGCTGCCTGCGCGCCGCTGGCCATTGCCATGAACAGCGCCGAAGTCAGTAGCTTCTTCATCTTCAACCTCCGTGTTGTGGCCCGATCCCGGGCCTTGTTAATGTCTTTGCGAGGGATGCCAGAACGTCACCCCGCGTTCGATCAGCGCAACCAGCCCATAAGAGGCCGACCCCGCCAGAGCCGCAACAGCAATCTCGGCCCAAACCATATCCAACCCCATTCGCCCCACCTCTGCCGTGATGCGAAACCCCATACCCACGATCGGGCTGCCGAAAAATTCAGCAACAATCGCCCCGATCAGCGCCAGCGACGTGGCGATTTTCAGCCCGTTGAACACAAAAGGCATGGCCGCAGGCAGGCGCAGCTTAAAGAGGCTTTGCCAATAGCTTGCCGACCAGGTGGCCATCAGATCGCGTTGCATCCGGTCGGTCGCGGCAAGGCCCGCAACCGTGTTCACCAGCACCGGGAAAAACACCATGATCACCACCACAGCCGCCTTTGACTGCCAGTCAAAGCCAAACCACATCACCAGGATCGGCGCGATGCCAACGATGGGAAGGGCCGCCACGAAATTGCCAATCGGCAAAAGCCCGCGTTGCAGGAACGGGCTGCGGTCAATGGCAACGGCGGTCACAAAGGCCGCGCCACAACCCAGCACATAGCCTGTCACCGCGCCTTTCAGGAAAGTCTGGCGGAAATCGGCCCAGAGAACCGGCAGTTCCGAAGCAATCCGCACCCCAATGGCCGAAGGCGGCGGCAAGATCACGCCCGGCACATGCAGCCCGCGCACCAGCCCCTCCCACACCACCAAAAGCGTGATGCCAAAGAGCGCCGGCACAAAAAGCCTGCCGCCCCGTGTCTTGACCAAGGCCGAGTTGGACAAACGTGCATTAACAGCCCATGCGCCCAGCCAGAAGGTAATGGCAAAGATAACCCAGCTCATCGCGCCATCCCCATTCGCTTCAGGGCCCGACGTTCGATCTGGCCCACCAGCGCCACCAGCCCCGCCGCCACAAAAGCCGCCGCGAACAGGGCCGCCCAGATCTGCACCGTCTGGCCATAATATGACCCGCTCAGAAGCCGCGCACCAAGGCCCGCGACCGCCCCCGTTGGCAATTCGCCCACGATGGCGCCAACCAGACTGGCCGCGATCCCCACCTTCAACGAGGTGAACAGAAACGGCACCGAAGACGGCAGGCGCAATTTCCAAAACACCGCGCCTTTCGCCGCGCCATAGGTCGACAAAAGGTCAAGCTGCATCTGATCGGGGCTGCGAAGCCCCTTCACCATGCCCACCAGAACCGGGAAAAACGACAGGAAAGCCGAGATGATCGCCTTGGGCACCAAGCCCTGCACGCCCATCGCATTCATCACCACGATGATCATCGGCGCAATGGCCAGAATGGGAATGGTCTGGCTGGCAATCGCCCAAGGCATCACGCTCAGATCCATCGCCTTGTTGTGAATGATGCCCACGGCCAGCAAAATGCCCAATCCCGTGCCAATGCCAAAGCCCAAAAGCGTGGCCGAAAGCGTGATCCAGCCATGAAACACCAAGGACCGTTTGGAGGTGATCGCCATGCCGAAGGTCGATTTCAACAGCTCTCCCCCCACCTGATGCGGCGTTGGCAAAACCGGGCGTTCCTGGTTCATCGTGGCCGCCACAAGCGCGGGAAATGCGGGCGCCGGGGCTTCGGCCCGTGCCGCCTGATCGTAGACCCAAGGCGCGTTCATCTTGACCGCGGCCGCATACCAAAGCGCGATGATCGCCAGCAAAACCGTCAGGATCGGGACGAGATGTTTCATTGCACCGCCCCCTTCGGCCAGCCGATCAGCGCCACCGCCACCATGCCAAGCACAATGCCCAGCCATTGCATCTGGCTGGGGCGTTCGGCAAAGAACAGCACCGCCACCGATGTGGCCAGCACCAGTTGCAGCACCGCAGAAATGGAAATGGCCACCGCCATGCCGCTTTCGCGCATCAAGCGCACCATCAAAAGATTGCCCGCGGCATAAAGCGCCAGCGAAACCAAGATCAGCCAGATCTGCCCAGTATTAACATAAGCCCGCAAGGCACTGGCCCCGGCCAGAAAAATCGCCATCGCACCCGCCAGAAATACCATGGCTCCGCCAGTCATTCCGCATCTCCATGGCCAGCGCGCAACCCTTCGCGCACACGGTGGGCGATCTCAATGAATTCGCGGCTATCGCGAATGTCCAAGGGGCGCTCTTTCGGCAAGGGGCTGTCGATCACATCGGTAATCCGGCCCGGACGGGGGGACATGACGACGATCTTGGTGGAAAGATAGACCGCCTCGGGGATCGAATGGGTCACAAAGCCAATGGTCTTGCCGGTGCGCGCCCAAAGTTTCAGCACTTCTTCGTTCAGCCGGTCGCGGACAATTTCGTCCAAGGCGCCGAAGGGTTCGTCCATCAGCAAAATATCGGCGTCAAAGGCCAAGGCGCGCGCGATCGAGGCGCGCTGCTGCATCCCGCCCGAAAGCTGCCAAGGGAATTTCTTGCCAAAGCCCGAAAGCTCTACCAGATCCAGGACGCGCGCCACACGTTCTTCCTGCTCGGCCTTGGAAAACCCCATGATTTCAAGCGGAAGCTTGATGTTCCCGGCAATCGTGCGCCACGGATAAAGCCCCGCCGCCTGAAACACATAGCCATAGGCCCGCTTGCGCCGCGCCTCATCCGGCGACATGCCGTTCACCGTCAGCGTGCCGCCCGTCGGATGTTCCAAAGCTGCAATGGCGCGCAGGAAAGTGGTCTTGCCACAGCCCGAAGGCCCGATAAAGCTGACGAAATCGCCCTTGTTGATGGTCAGGTTGACGTCCTTCAACGCCTGAACCGGCCCATCCGAGGTCTGAAACACCAGGTTCAGATCCTTGGCCACAATCACGGGCGCGGCGGTCATAGTATCCTTCATCACACCCCCGTCGGTGACATGCCAGACCGGGCCACCGGCCGCGGCGCGCTCAGGTCTTTCCATGCGCTCAGCGCCCGGTTCACCGCCGGCCGCGCCTCACGCGCGACAAACTGGCCGTGGCCTTCCTTGGGCACCACTTTGCCATCATCAAACCCAACCCGGCCGCGCGACAGCGTATAGCGCGGCAGGCCCACAACCTTTTGGCCTTCAAACACGTTATAGTCGATGGCAGATTGCTGCGTGCTGGCCGAAATGGTCTTTTCCTTTTTCGGATCCCACACCACCAGATCGGCATCGGCCCCCACCAGAACCGCGCCCTTTTTTGGATAGCAATTCAATATCTTGGCGATGTTTGTTGAAGTGACCGCCACAAACTCATTCGGCGTCAGCCGCCCGGTGTTCACCCCATGCGTCCACAGCATCGGCATCCGGTCCTCAAGGCCCCCCGTGCCGTTCGGGATTTGCGCAAAAGACTTCAACCCGAACCGCTTTTGTTCGGTGGTAAAGGCGCAATGATCGGTCGCCACACAAGAAAGACTGCCCGCTTGCAAGCCCGCCCAAAGGCTTGCCTGATGCGCCTTGTTGCGGAAGGGGGGCGACATCACGCGGCGTGCGGCATGGTCCCAATCGGGGTGGAAATATTCGCTTTCATCCAGCGTCAAATGCTGAATCAGCGGTTCCCCCCAAACCCGTTTACCCTGCTGACGCGCGCGGCGGATCGCTTCGTGCGAATCCTCGCAAGAGGTATGCACCACATACAAAGGCACGCCCGCCATATCGGCAATCATGATGGCGCGGTTCGTCGCCTCACCCTCCACCTGCGGCGGGCGCGAATAGGCATGGGCCTCGGGGCCGGTGTTGCCCTCGGCAATCAGCTTGGCCGTCAGCTCGGCCACGACATCGCCGTTTTCGGCGTGAACCATGGCCAGACCGCCCAGATCCCCGATGCGCTTGAACGACTGATACATTTCGTCGTCATTGACCATCAGCGCGCCCTTATAGGCCATGAAATGCTTGAAGCTGGTCATGCCCGCCTTGACGCTGGCCGCCATATCCTCCCACACCTTTTCACCCCACCAGGTGACGGCCATGTGATAGGAATAGTCGCAATGCGCCCGGCCCGATTTATTGTGCCACATCGCGGCGGCATCCATCAGCCCCTGGCCCTGCCCCGGCAGCACGAAATCAACCACCATCGTCGTGCCGCCCGAAACCGCCGCCCGCGTGCCGCTTTCAAAATCATCGGTGGAATAAGTGCCCATGAAGGGCATCTCCAGATGGGTATGCGGGTCAATGCCGCCGGGCATCACATAGCAGCCGGTGGCATCCAGCGTGGTGTCGCCCTTCAGCCCCTTGCCAATTTCAGTGATGACGCCACCTTCGATGCGAACATCGGCCTCATAGCTGAGATCGGCCGTCACGATGGTGCCGTTCTTGATAACCGTGCTGGACATTCCCATTCCTCCCCTTGGCGCGCCCTCAGGCGGCATCCTTTTCCTCATCGCCATCGTCTTCGGGCAGATCTTCCACCGCCACCGGCCGCAGTTTTTTCCCGGTTTCCGTTTCAAGCCAGACAAGACATGCGCGCCGCTCCGCCTCGGACATATCGGCCCAGGCCGCCTGCCCGGCCACGAACCCCGCCTCGCAAAGCGCAGCCCAGATCGCGGGGCGGTCCGGCTCCAGATAAATCAGGTTCGGATTGCGCAGTTTCTTCGGCGCATGAACCGAAGAAATCGCCGCAAGCCGCAGCACATCTCCGCCCAAAAACACCTCAAGCTGGCGACAGATCAGTTCAAACACCGGCGAGCGCCGCCGCTGGATCACCGCCACCTTGCAACCCGCCTGCGCCGCCATGGCCAGCAGATGAAAGGGCGAACCCTCGGTGCCGACCACGTGGCTTGCGGCGCGAAACATCGCGACCTGCTGCGCCATCGGAAAATCTTCGGGCCGGATCACCTCATAGCCAGCCGCGGCAAACAGCGCCTCCAGCGAGCTCTCGCCCAAGATCATGCCGCGCCGCGCCGGCTGCCCCGTGCGCGAGATGTAAAACCGCCGCCCCGCACCTTCCGGCGCAACCTGCGCCAGCCGGTCGCGCAAAAAGCCCCGCGCCTCAGGCCGGCCAAGCATCAGTTCCGATGAACCAAGCCCCTGCTCCGGCAAAATCAGCCGCTCAACCGTGACGGGCGCTTCCAGCACCGTAACCGGCGGCAGGCCCAAAAGCGTGGCCATTTGCTGAAAAAGCCTGCCACAATGGCGCGCCTTGTCAAAAGGCCGGGCAAAAAACACCACCCCGGCCACATCTGCACGCTCGTGCAAAGCCCAAAGCCGCCCGGTGCCCTCCACCAGCATATGGCCAAAATGCCCCGAAAGGATGCCACCAAACAACCAGGTGCCCGGTAAATGCCCCTCGGCCGGGCGCATGTCGGGAAAGACATTGATCGCATGTCCCGCATCGCCGCCATAACACAGGCTTTCCACAACCGGCGCACCCGCCGCAAAAACCCCGCAGGGCAGCGGCTTTTCCGGCCCCATAGGCGGCACCAGCAGCGCATTTTCATGCACAACCACCCGCCCGGCCAGCGGCAGCATCGGATCAAGCGGCAAGCCCCGGCTCACCTCTGCCCCCTCAGCCCCTGTGCCCCCCATCACCACGCCTGCGCCTTTCATCTTGGCAAAAATACCCAAAAAACTCCGCCGGTCTCAGGCCACCACCTCGGCCACTTCCAGCACCGTATGCAACATCACATCCGTGCCCGCCGCTGCCCATTCCGGCGAAATCTCCTCAGCCTCATTATGGCTCAGCCCATCAACACAGGGGCACATGATCATCACCGTCGGCGCCACCCGGTTGACCCAACAGGCATCATGCCCGGCACCCGAGACAATATCCATATGCGAAAGCCCAAGATTTTCAGCAGATTGCCGGACGATCTTCACAAGGCCGGCATCAAATGTCACCGGGTCGAAATGGCCGACATCCTCAATCTCGCAGCCAAGACCCAATTCACGGGCAACCGCATGGGCGGCGCGCATGACCTCGGCCTTCATCGCATCCAGCTTGCCCTGCTCGGGGCTGCGAATATCCACCGTGAACACCACCTTGCCGGGGATCACATTGCGCGAGTTCGGGAAAACCTTGACCTGCCCCACCGCGCCCACGGCATTGGGCTGATGGCTCATGGCGATCAGATGCACGCGCTCGGTGATCCGCGCCATGCCAAGCCCCGCATTCACCCGCATGTTCATCGGCGTTGAGCCCGTATGGGCATCTTTGCCCGTCAGGGTGATTTCCAGCCACCACAGGCCCTGCCCATGCGTCACCACACCAATGTCGCGGCCCTCGGCTTCAAGAATCGGGCCCTGCTCGATGTGCAATTCGATCATTGCGTGCATTTTGCGGGCGCCGGTTTTCTCGGCGCCTTCCCAGCCGATGCGCTTCAACTCCTCGCCAAAGATCTTGCCCTCCAGATCGCGGCGGCCCTTGGCATAATCTTCGGTATGGATGCCGGCAAAAACGCCGCTGGCCAGCATCGCCGGGGCAAAACGCGCGCCTTCTTCATTGGTCCAGTTTGTCACCACCACAGGGCGGCGGGTTTTCACCCCGAGATCATTCATCGAACGCACCACCTCCAGCGCGCCCAAAACCCCCAAAACCCCATCATATTTGCCGCCCGTGGGCTGGGTATCCAGATGGCTGCCCATATAGACCGGCAGCGCCTCGGCATCGGTGCCGGGGCGGGTTGCGAACATGTTGCCCATGGTATCAACGCCCATGGTCATGCCCGCCGCCTCGCACCAGCGTTGAAACAGATGGCGGCCTTCGCCATCGGCATCGGTCAGGGTCTGGCGGTTGCAGCCCCCCGCCACCCCCGGCCCGATCAGCGCCATTTCCATCAAGCTGTCCCAAAGACGCGCGGAATTGATGCGGATGTTCTCACCCGGTGCAGCCATGGCTTTCACTCCCTGATGCGGCAGAGGTCTTCTTGCCCCTTGCAGCGAATCTTTTCCTGACCGTATGGTCAGGTATCAGCGCATCACACCCTGACCAAACGGTCAACGAAAATCTTGAACATGTCCGAACCCGCCCGCCCCCTTCGCCGCGTAGAAATCCGCCAGCAGAATGAAGCGCTCATTTTGCAGGCCGCGGAAAAGGTGTTTGCCGAGGCAGGCTTTGGCGGCGCGACGATGCAGCTTATTGCTGATGTCGCAGGTTTGCCCAAAGCCAACCTGCATTACTATTTCGCCACCAAAGAAGACCTTTACCGCCGGGTGGTGCAAAACATCTTTGAAATCTGGCTCCATGCCGCCGACAGCATGGACAAAGCCCCCGGCCCGGTTGAAGGGATTGGTGCCTATATTGATGCCAAGATGGAAATCTCGCGCTGCCATGCCGATGGCTCCAAGGTCTGGGCATCCGAGGTGATGCACGGCGCCCCGGTCATTCAGGACTATCTGGAAACCACGCTGCGCGACTGGACGACGGGCCGCGCCGCGCTGATCCAGCGCTGGATTGACGAAGGCAAAATGGCCAGGGTCAACCCCGAACACCTGCTTTACATGCTGTGGGCCACGACGCAGCACTATGCCGATTTCGGCCATCAGATCGAAACCCTGAACGGCGGCAAGCCGCTGACACAGGCGCAATGGCGGGCAGCGAAAGAATCGGTCAAGGCGATGATCCTGCGCGGGATCGGCGCGCTCTAAAGGGCGGCGGCGGTTGCATCGCGGGCCTTGCCGATGCAAAAGAACAGGACAAGACAAGGCCCGGCGCATGAAAAAACCCCGCACCCGCATTCAGGAAAAGAACTCTGCCGCTATTTTAGAGGCGGCGCTGGATGTGTTCTCAGCCCATGGCTTTCGCGGCGCAACGCTGGACCAGATTGCCGAGGTGGCCGGCCTGTCAAAGCCCAACCTCCTATATTATTTCCCGTCGAAAGAGGCCGTCCATACCGCCCTTCTCGCCCGGCTTTTGACCACCTGGCTTGACCCTTTGCGCGCCATGAACCCGGCGGGCGAACCCGTTACGGAAATTCTGGGCTATGTCCGGCGCAAGCTGGAACTTTCCCGCGACTTCCCCCGCGAAAGCAGGCTTTTTGCCAATGAGATTTTGCAAGGCGCGCCGCGGATCATGACCGTGATCGAAAGCGATCTGAAGACGCTGGTAGATGAAAAGGCTGCGGTTCTGACCGCTTGGATGGACGAAGGCCGCATCGCGCGCCTCTCGCCCTATCACCTGATCTTTTCAATCTGGGCGCTGACCCAGCATTACGCCGATTTCGACGTGCAGGTGCGCAGCGTTCTGGGCGAGGGCCACGATCCCTTTACCGAGGCGGGCGAGTTTCTGGAAACCCTGTTCGCGCGCCTTCTGGCCCCCTGATCTTTCGTCGCAAAATCAAAACCCCCGGATTTTCAGTGAAAATCCGGGGGTGATGTTATCAGGCCAGCTCGCTGCCCTTTTCGGCCGAATGGCTGAGAAGCCCCATCATATAGCCCGCCACCGAACGGAAGCAGACCACGCTAAAGCCATCGCCATCTTTCCAGAAAGCCGCCGCCACCTGCGCCGCACGGGTGCGCCGCAACTCGCCTTCGGCCAGCGTCTCAAAGTCCACCGGGCAGAGTTTGGCCAAGACCTGATCGGCCTTTTCGCCCTCAACCCGGAACACCGCGCGGGCGTCGGAAACCACGGCCGCCAGATGATGCGCCGCGCCCATTTCCTTGGCGATGGCGGCCATGGCGGCCCCCGTCTCGGCATAGGGCAGGATCAACAGATATTCATCCGGGCTCATCCAGCCGCAGGCCCGAGAACCATTGGCGTCGCCGGCGATTTCAATCTTGCGCTGGGCCGGAACCTTGGTGCCAACGGCGGCTTTCACCGCCTTGGCCAGTTCTTTGACATCGGGCTTGGCGCGCAGCGAAATCATGCCCAAAGGCCCGATTTCCTTTACTTTGCAAAAGCCATCAAAGCTCGCGTTGCCCAAAGGCGAAACCGGATCACGCATTGCCCTTCTCCCCGTCCTTGTCATAGAAAACCGGGTCCACGACCTTGGCCTTCACCGTGCCGCCCGTGATGGTGTTGAACTCCACCACATCGCCCAGCCGGTCCATGCCGCCGCGGATCAACCCCATCGCGATGCCCTTTTTCAGCGTCGGGCTGTAATAGGTCGAGGTCACGCGGCCTTGGGTATTTCTTTGCCCATTGGCGTTGTGGCCATCGGCAATGATATAGCTGCCATCCGGGATCACCCCGCCGTTCAGCGTTTCAAACCCGGCCAGTTTCCAGCGATCGGGGCTTGCCAGATGCGTGCGCTCCTGGCCGCGCTTGCCCAGATAATCCGCCTTCTTCTTGGAAATCGCCCAGCCAAGGTTGAGATCCTGCGGAATGACCGTGCCGTCGGTTTCATCCCCGATCATGATAAAGCCCTTTTCGGCCCGCATGATATGCATGGCCTCGGTGCCATAAGGCATGACGCCAAATTCGGCCCCGGCCTCGATCAGCGCCTCCCACAGCGCAAGGCCGTGGCTCGCGGGCGTGGCAATTTCGTAGGAAAGCTCGCCCGAGAAGGAAATCCGATGCACCCGCACCGGCAGCCCGCCCAGCGTGCCATCGGCAAAGGTCATGAAGGGAAGCGTTTCCTTGGAAACATCCATCCCACCAAGCTTTTCCAAGACCTTGCGGGCATTGGGACCAGCCACGGCGATCTGGGCGTATTCTTCGGTCACGTTGGCGGTGTAAACCTTCCAGTCCCACCATTCGCATTGCAGCCAGTCTTCCATCCAGCCGTGGATACGATCCGCGCCGCCGGTGGTGGTGTGGCACAGCCAGCTATCTTCCGACAGCCGGATCACCACGCCGTCATCGCTGAGGAAGCCCTGCTCGTTGCACATCAGACCATAGCGGCACTTGCCGATGCCAAGGTTCGACATGACATTGGTGTAAAGCATGTCAAGGAACTTGCCCGCATCGGGGCCCTTGACGATGATCTTGCCAAGGGTCGAAGCATCCAGCATCCCGACATTGGCGCGCGCATTCAGAATCTCGCGATGCACCGCCTGTTCGTGATTTTCGCCGGCGCGCGGATAGCAATAGGCGCGGCGCCACAGGCCGACCGGCTCCATATAGGCATTATGCGCCTCGTGCCAGCCATGCATGGGCGATTTGCGCAGGGGCTGGAAAATCTCGCCCCGGCTTTCGCCCGCCAGCGCCCCGAAGGGAACCGGCGTATAGGGCGGGCGGAACGTGGTGGTGCCGACATTCGGGATCTTGTCGTTCAAGGCACCGGCAAGAACTGCCAAGCCGTTGATATTCGACAATTTCCCCTGATCGGTTGCCATGCCCAGCGTGGTATAGCGCTTGGTATGCTCGACCGAGGTATAGCCTTCGCGCGCGGCCAGTTGAACGTCGGAAACCTTCACGTCGTTCTGGTAATCCAGCCACATCTTCATCCGCAACGCCGGACCCGCACCTTGCGGCATGATCCAGACCGCTTCCATCGGGGCCTCGGCCGTTTCGGCCGCCTTCACAGCAGCGCCGCCCATCTGAGCCGCCACATCGGCCAAAGCGGCCGCGGCGCTCAGATGGCCATTGGCCGCGCCGATGATGGCCACCATGGCCTCGCCGGTCTGGCCGGTCGGCGGACGGGTGGCGTCGGGGCGGAAATGCGCCTGAGCATCGTCCCAAACCAGCTTGCCGGCGCAATGGCTCCACAGGTGAACCACCGGCGACCAGCCACCAGACATGGCAACCGCATCGCAAGCGATGTCTTCCAAAACCGCGCCTTCGCCAGCCTGAAGGCCAATGGCAACACCGCTGACGCGCTTGCCACCTTTGACCTTGACCACGGCCTTGCCCGCCTCAACCCGGATGCCCATAGCGCGGGCCTTGGCCGGCAGATCGCCGGTCAGGTTCGTGCGGGCGTCGATGATCGCGGGCACTTCAAGCCCGGCCTCTTTCAAGGCAATCGCGGTGCGATAGGCATCGTCGTTATTGGTGACAACCACCGTGCGATCACCGGGCGAAACGGCGAAGTTCACGACATAGTCGCGCACCGCACTTGCCAGCATCACGCCGGGAATATCGTTACCGGCAAAGGACAAGGGCCGTTCAATCGCGCCCTGCGCCGAAATGATCTTGCCCGCACGGATACGCCACAAACGGTGGCGCGGACGCCCGTCGCCGGGGGTATGGTCCGCCACCTTTTCATCGGCCAGCACATAGCCGTGGTCATAGACGCCGCTGGCCATGCAGCGCAGGCGCAGCGTGACATTCGACATCTTTTCAAGGGCTTGCAAGGTGTCTTTCACCCATGCATCCGCAGGCTTGCCGTCGATCACATCGCCATCAACCGGCGCGCGGCCACCCCAATGTGCGGTCTGTTCAACCAAGATCACGCGCTTGCCGGCCTGCCCCGCGACCAAAGCCGCCTGAAGCCCGGCAATACCGCCACCGACGATCATCAGATCGCAGAAGGCATAGGCATATTCATAGCGATCAACCTCGGCCCCTTGCGGAACCTTGCCCAGACCCGCCGACTGGCGAACGATGGGTTCAAACACATGTTTCCAGGCAAAACGCGGGAACATGAAGGTCTTGTAGTAGAAACCCGCAGGCAAGAAGCGCGCGGCGTAGTTATTGACCACGCCCACATCAAATTCCAGCGAAGGCCAGTGGTTCTGGCTGGTGGCGGTCAGGCCATCGAACAGCTCGGTCGTGGTGACGCGCTGGTTCGGTTCGAACCGGCCACCCTCGCCCATGTTCACCAGCGCGTTCGGCTCCTCGGCGCCGGATGCGACGATGCCGCGCGGGCGGTGGTATTTGAACGACCGGCCAACCAGCATCTGGTCATTGGCCAGAAGCGATGACGCCAGCGTGTCACCGGCAAAGCCCGACAGGCGCTTGCCGTTGAACGTGAAAGACGCCTGACGGCTGCGGTCGATCAGACGACCGCCCTTGGAAAGACGGGTGCTCACTTGTAGCCCTCCCAGTTGGGCCGCTTGGCCTTGATCTTGGCCTGCAAATCGGCAGGCGGTTCGCTCGATTGCGCCGGATAGGTGCCGAACACCTCCAGCGTGGCGGTGCAGCGGGCAGCGAGGAACCACTTGCCGCAGCCATAGGCGTGCCGCCAGCGTTCAAAATGCACGCCTTTGGGGTTTTTGCGCGCGAACATATAGGCTTCGAATTCTTCCGGGCTAGAGCCGGGTCCAAAGCGCTTCAGATGCGCCTCATAGCCGGGGGTCAACTCGGTTTCTTCGGCCTTCACGCCGCAGTAGGGGCATTCGAGGATCAGCATTTGATCTCTCCCTTGAATACAGTGTTCCCAGCCATCAGTGCGCCACCCCGGCAGCCACCGACTCGTCGATGAACTTGCCTTCCTTGAAGCGCCACATGCTGAACTCTTCGGCCAGGGGGCCGGGTTCGCCTTTGGCCATCAGTTCCGCCATAGCCCAGCCAGAGCCCGGAATGGCCTTGAAGCCCCCCGTCCCCCAGCCGCAGTTGAAGAAGCAATTGCCCAAGGGCGTCTTCGAGATGATGGGCGAACGGTCGCCGGTCATATCCACGATGCCGCCCCACTGGCGCAGCATCTTCAGGCGCGAAATCATCGGGAAAGTCTCGATCAGTGCGCGCAGGGTTTCTTCCACATGATGGAAGCTGCCACGCTGGGTAAAGTTGTTGAACCCGTCGGTGCCGCCGCCGATAACCATTTCACCCTTGTCAGACTGGCTCATATAGCCATGCACGGTATTGGCCATCACGACCACATCCATACAGGGCTTGATCGGCTCGCTGACCAGCGCCTGCAAGGCCACCGCTTCGATCGGCAGGCGGAAGCCCGCCATTTCGGCAAGCTGGCCCGAATGGCCGGCAACGACAACGCCCAGCTTCTTGCAGCCGATAAAGCCCTTGGTGGTTTCCACCCCCTTGACCACGCCGCCTTCGGAACGCACAGCCGTCACTTCGGTTTGCTGGATGATGTCCATCCCCATGGCCGAACAGGCGCGGGCATAGCCCCATGCCACGGCGTCATGGCGCCCGGTGCCGCCGCGCGGCTGATAAAGCGCCCCCAGAACCGGGTAACGCGGGCCGTCGATATTGATGATCGGCACCAGCTCTTTCACGCGGGCGGGCGAGATATATTCGGTCTGCACGCCTTGCAGCATATTGGCGTGAACCGTGCGCAGATAACCGCGCACCTCGTGATGGGTCTGCGCCAGCATCAAAAGGCCACGCGGGCTGAACATGACGTTATAGTTCAGATCCTGGCTCAGCCCTTCGTAAAGCTGTAGCGCCTTGTCATAGATCGCCGCCGAAGGATCTTGCAGATAGTTCGACCGAATGATCGTGGTGTTGCGCCCGGTGTTACCACCGCCGAGCCACCCTTTTTCGATGATCGCCACGTTGCGGATGCCGTGGTTCTTGCCCAGATAATAGGCGGTCGCCAGACCATGCCCACCGGCGCCCACGATGATGGCGTCATATTCCTTTTTCGGCGCCGGAGAGGCCCAGGCCTTTTCCCAACCGAGGTGATAATTCATCGCCTGTTTGGCGATGGCAAAGACCGAATAGCGTTTCATTGGGAGGCCCCCTTGCGTCTCGCCTGCTTGTCTACTGGAGTGACGGTTTATCCCGTCCTGCCAGCGGCACAATCGGGAAAATTACGACATGCGTGGCTGGAATTGACGCAGGGCCGCCTTGGCCCCTTTTGCCAAGGCCGTAAAAGGGCTACACGGCGGCAACAATAGGATGAGGTTGCAGAATGGATCTTTGGCTTTTCCGGGCGATTGCCGTGGTTCTGGCGGGCATGGTTGCGCTGATCTTGGTGCAGGCGCTCCGCCGGGGCGGTGCGGTGGCCGAAACCGCCGAAGACCACCCCGATCTGAAGGTTTATCGCGACCAATTGGCCGAGGTGGAGCGCGATCTGCAACGCGGCACCTTGGCCGCCGAAGAAGGCCAGCGCCTGCGGGTAGAGGTATCGCGCCGCCTCTTGGAAGCGGATCGCGCCGTCAAGGCCGCCGCGGCCCCCGCCCCCCGTGGCAGCCTGATCTGGGCAGCCGTGGTTGTGCTGGCAGTTGTGATCGGCGCGCTGGCGCTTTACCGCCAGCTTGGCGCCGAAGGCTATCCCTATCTGTCCCTGTCCACCCGTCTCGCCATGGCCGATGCGCGTTACCAAACCCGGCCTTCGCAAGCGCAGGCGGTTGCCGAAACCCCTGCCCGCGCCCCGGCCACGCCCGATGCGGAATTCACCGCGCTGATGGAAAAGCTGCGCGCCGCCGTGGCCGCCCGCCCCGATGATCCGAAGGGGCTGGAGCTTTTGGCCCGAAACGAGGCCGCCTTGGGCAATTTTGAACCCGCCCTGACCGCGCAGCGCCAGCTTTTGGCGGTTTTGGGCACATCAGCCAGCCCCGCGCAGCGTTTGGCAGAGGCCGAAATGATGGTGGCCGAGGTCGGCGGCTATGTCTCGCCCGAGGCTGAAGCCATCCTTATCACCGTGCTGGAACGCGATCCGCAAAATGGCATGGCGCGCTATCTTTCGGGGCTGATGTTTGCCCAGGTCGGCCGCCCCGACCGCGCCTTCCAGATGTGGAAGCCGCTCTTGGATGAAGGCCCCGCCGATGCCCCTTGGGTGCAGGCGGTGAAGATAGACATTCAGGCCGTGGCCGAACAGGCTGGCATCCGCTTTGCCCTGCCCGGTGCAAAAGGCCCGGCCATGGCCGATATGCAGGCGGCAAGCGAGATGAGCGCCGAAGACCGGCAGGCGATGATCGAAGGCATGGTGGGCCAGTTGGAGGGCCGGCTTTTGTCGGAAGGCGGGTCGGTTGAAGAATGGCTGAAGCTGATGAATGCGCTTGGCGTGCTGGGCCAGCCCGACCGCGGCCGCGCGGCACTGGCGGCAGCGGAAAAGGCGCTGGCGGCGGATCCGGCGGCGCTGGACCAGATCCGCGCCGCGGCGCAAGCGGCGGGGTTCGCCCCGTGATCGTGAATGACATCACCGAATTTGCCGCGCTGATCCCGCCCTATCGCGCGATTTTCGGGCTGGATCTGGGCGACAAGACCATAGGGGTGGCCGCCTCGGACCTGTCGCGCAGCGTCGCGACCCCGATCGAGGTGATCCGGCGCGAGAAATTCACGCTGGATGCCCAGAAACTTCTGGCCATGATTGCCGCGCGCGACATCGCCGGCCTAATTCTGGGCCTGCCGCTGAATATGGATGGATCAGAGGGCCCGCGCGTGCAATCGACCCGCGCCTTTGCCCGCAATCTGGAAAAGCTGACCGCGCTGCCCATCACTTTTTGGGATGAACGCCTGTCCACCGTTGCCGCCGAACGCGCGCTTTTAGAGGCGGATACGTCGCGAAAACGTCGCCGTGAGGTGATTGATCAGGTGGCGGCGGGCTATATTCTGCAAGGTGCCCTGGACCGTATGCGGATGATGGAAAGCAGATGAGCGACGAAATCTGGCAACGCGCCGAGGTCGAAAGCCCCTGCGTCAAGATCTGTGTGGTGCATCCCGAAGCGCGGATTTGCATCGGCTGTTATCGCAGCATCGAGGAAATCGGCACCTGGTCGCGCAAAACGCCCGAAGAACGGCGCGCCATCATGGCCGAACTGCCCGCCCGCGCCGGACAACTGACCAAACGCCGTGGCGGTCGCCTGGGCCGCACACCGGGGTAAGGCGGAATTTGGTGCAAATTCCGCGCCCGATTTCTGAAACAGAAATCGGCTGGCCGGCGCAGCACCACGCCCGCCGCTGCCGGAATTTGTTTCAAATTCCGGATACGATTTCTGTCTCAGAAATCGTTTGCCGCAGGCGGAGCCATCCAGGCCGCGACCGAGGGTAAAAGCGGGCGGAAATAGGCCACGATCCGGCCTTCGGGCGGGGCGCTGGCATCTTTGGCCCAAGGCGCGACGCCATGGATCAGATGGCGATGCAGCACCACCGCTTCGCCGGGCTTTCCCGGCAATTCCAGACGGTTACAGGTTCGAAACACTTCGGCGCGGGCGGCCTGATAGGCGTCGGTAATGTCAATATCGCCCCAGCTTTCCGGCTCATGCCCAGCAAGCGCACGGGCAAGGGCAGCCTGCATCACCCGGTGGCTGCCCTCCCAGACCACAAGCGGCGCGGCATCTGAGGCGGTCAGGGGCAGGCCCAAAATCCAGGCATGAGGTTCCTTCACCATGCGCCGGCGCTCTGGGCCAATGGCCAAAAGCCCGTCGAGATGCGCCGCGTCCCGGCGCAGGCGAAAACCATAGGCGGCGGTGCTTTCATCAGGCGAAGGTTGCGGATAGCTGGGATAAACCGCGGAAAGCTGTGCCCGGTGCAAGGGCTGCGGGGCCAGCCCCAAGACCTCCCATGGCAGGGGCACCCCTGCCACAGAGCCGGTCGCATCATTGGGCAAAAGATCCAGCCCAACCGCCCATGTTCCGCCGCAGCGCAAGGGATCTGCGCTTTCAAAAAGTGCTTTAATGGCAAGCGGATGGGCGGCGTTCTTCCAGTGATTAGTTGCCGGATGCGGGCCAATCCGCCGCCAGCCCTTCATGCGAAGAAAACCTTGCGCAGCATGTTCAGCGCGACCAAGGTCAGAAACACGGCAAAGGCGCGTTTCAGCGGCTTGGGGTCCATCTTATGCGCCAGTCCAACCCCCCAAGGCGTTGTGACAAGGGTCGAGCCGATGACAATGCCAAAGGCCGGCAGGTTGACCGCGCCGATGCTGAAGGGCGGTGCGCCCTCGACCGGCATCAAGAGAAAACCGATCACAGCCGGCACCGCAATCAGGATGCCAAAGCCCGACGCCGTGCCAACCGCGCGGTGAATCTTCATGGAAAACAATGACATCAGCGGCACACCGAATGTGCCGCCGCCAATGCCCATCAAGGCCGAGAAAAAGCCGACCGTGGCGGATAGGCCACCTGCCCCCGCCACCCCCGGCATGGCCGCACCCAAACGCCAGTGGTCGCGGCCAAAGGCCATGTAAAGCCCGGCAAGCCCCGCCAGCCCTCCGAAAATCGCCTGCAAGACCAGCGATTTGACCTGCGCGGCCACCAAAACCCCCAGCCCAGCCCCTATCACCAGCCCCGGCCCCCAGCGCCGCAGCACCGCCCAATCCACCGCGCCCTTGGCATGATGACCATTCACCGAACGGATCGAAGTCACAACAATCGTGGCCAGCGAGGTGCCAACACAGACCTGCATCAGATGATCACCGTGAAAGCCAAGGCTTTGAAAAGCATAAAAGAAAGCCGGGACCAGCACGATACCGCCGCCCACACCCAAAAGCCCGCCGATCACGCCGGCAAAGGCGCCGATCCCCAGCAGCACCAGCGCCATCGGCAAAAGTTCAATGATTTCGGCGGACATCGGGCTTCCTTCATGCGCGGGCTTTGGTTGCAGGTTTGCGCCCCCGCCCCGGCCACGTCAAGCCGCGATGGTCGTCACTTCTGCCAAGGCCGCATCCAGCAGCGCCAACCCCGCGCCGGGCCGGCTTGCGCCTTCGGACAAGACCCGCCGCCAGCCGCGCGCGCCGGGCCGGCCTGTGAACAGCCCCAGCATATGCCGGGTGATCTGGTGCAACCGCCCGCCGTTTTGCAGATGCGCCGCAATATAGGGCTTCATCGCCTGCACCACCGCCACCGCATCGGGCGCGTGGGATTCATCCCAAAGCCTGTCAGCCCCGATCAGCACCGATGCCGGATCATGATAGGCCGCGCGGCCAATCATCACCCCGTCAAGCCCTTGGGAAAGCAGGGTTTCCGCCTGTGAAAGCGTCGCCACGCCGCCGTTCAGGCAGATGGTCAGATGTGGGAAAGCCGCCTTCATCCGCAGCACAAGATCATGGTTCAACGGCGGGATTTCACGGTTTTCCTTGGGGCTAAGCCCCTGCAACCACGCCTTGCGGGCATGAATGACAAAATGCGACACGCCCGCCGCCGCCACGGTTTCCAGAAAATCCGGCAGCACGGTTTCGGGGTCTTGCTCATCCACGCCGATGCGGCATTTCACCGTGACCGGCACATCCGTCTGATCCCGCATTGCGCGCACGCAATCGGCCACCAGGACCGGGCGCTCCATCAGGACCGCGCCGAAAGAACCCGATTGCACCCGGTCTGAGGGACAGCCGCAGTTCAGGTTCACCTCGTCATAGCCCCAATCGCGCGACAAGCGCACCGCTTCGGCCAGCTCACGCGGGTCAGAGCCGCCAAGCTGCAAGGCAACCGGATGTTCGGCCGCGGAATAATCCAGCAGCCGCGGCTTTGGCCCATGAACGATCGCGGGGGCCGTGACCATTTCGGTATAAAGCATGGCCCGGCGCGTCATCAGCCGGTGGAAAAACCGGCAATGGCGGTCAGTCCAATCCATCATCGGCGCCACGGAAAGGCGATGGGCGGTGCGGGCATCTGCGTTCATGCCCGCCTGATAACGCGAAAGCGCCCGCCCGTCCACCAGATGCGCCCCCAGATGCGGCCCCTATGCCACATTGCCAAGGGCCTCCACATTCCCTTGCGGGCAAGGCTTGCCCCACCCCTAAGGCTGGTTTATCCAAGGGGGCAACGAAAGGCCCCGTTTCATGCGCATTCTTATTACCAACGACGACGGCATCAATGCTCCGGGGCTGGCCGTTTTGCACGCCATCGCCACCGAAATCGCCGGGCCGGGGGGCGAGGTCTGGACCGTGGCCCCCGCCTTTGAACAATCCGGCGTTGGTCATTGCATCAGCTATACCCACCCCACGATGCTGGCCGAACTTGGCCCCCGCCGTTTTGCCGCCGAGGGCAGCCCGGCCGATTGTGTCTTGGCGGGGCTTTACCATGTGATGCAGGATGCGCCGCCCGATCTGGTGCTTTCGGGGGTGAACCGGGGCAATAATGCCGGTGAAAACGTGCTTTATTCCGGCACGATTGGCGCGGCGATCGAAGCGGCACTGCATGGGGTCAAGGCGATTGCGCTGTCGCAGTTTTATGGCCCGCAAAACCTGTCTTTGGAAAACCCGTTCGAGGCCGCTGCCCAGCATGGCGCGGCGGTGATCCGGGCGCTTCTGGACAAGGCGCCATGGGATGAAACCGCCGATTACCGGCTGTTTTACAACGTTAATTTCCCCGCCCTTCCCGCAGCCGCCGTCAAGGGCAGCCGCGTTGCGGCGCAAGGCTTTCGCCGCTATGCCGGCTTTCGGGTTGAACCGCATGTTTCGCCCACGGGGCGGCAATTCATGTGGATCAAGGGCGGCGAACAGGCACGCCCCACCCTGCCCGGCACCGATGTTACCGCCAATGTCGAAGGTTACATCGCGGTCACGCCCCTGCGCTGCGATCTGACCGCGCATGACCGGCTGGCCGATCTGGCGGCGGCCCTGCCATGACAGGAAACGGCCTGCCCGAAGAGGATGTGACGGCGGCCGAACGCAAGATGCGGTTTCTTTTTGCCCTGCGCTCCAAAGGCGTGACCGACACCCGCGTGCTGACCGCGATGGAACGCATTGATCGCGGGCCCTTCGTGCGCGGCGTTTTTGCCGAACGCGCCTATGAAGACATGCCGCTGCCCATCGCCTGCGGCCAGACCATCAGCCAGCCCTCGGTGGTGGGGCTGATGACGCAGGCGCTGAACGTGCAGCCGCGTGATACCGTTTTAGAGGTGGGAACCGGGTCCGGCTATCAGGCCGCGATCCTTTCCCAGCTTGCCCGCCGCGTCTATACCGTTGACCGCCACAAGCGGTTGGTGCGCGAAGCCGCGGAAATCTTTCGCGAATTGGGGCTGGTCAATATCGTCGCGATGACAGCCGACGGCAGCTTTGGCCTGCCCGATGTCGCGCCCTTTGATCGCATTCTCGTGACCGCCGCCGCCGAAGATCCGCCCGGCCCCCTGTTGTCGCAACTGAAGATCGGGGGTATCATGGTTTTGCCCGTGGGCCAGTCGGATACCGTGCAAAGCCTTATCAAGGTCACGCGGCTGGAGACCGGCTTTGATTATGAAGAATTACGCGCGGTTCGTTTTGTGCCCCTGATCGAAGGCTTGGGCAATGAATGAGACGAAAAGCCGGGGTCAACCCGGCAACAAGAAGAAAGAGGCAGCGATGGGTCTTACCAGAATTACGGCAGTCAGCACGATGGCGGCACTTTTGCTGTCGGCTTGCAGCAATAACGGCGAGTTCGATTGGGATATGCGCGGTGGCGCGGGTTCGCTTGATACCTCAAGCGCGGCGCTGCAAGCCTCTGGCCCGCGCCCCGGCGCCGATGCCCATGGGGTGATCTCATACCCCGGCTATCAGGTTGCGGTGGCGAAAAAGGGCGATACGGTCGCCTCGGTTGCCCAAAGGGTTGGGCTGGCACCCGAAGAACTGGCGCGCTTCAACGCGCTTGGCCCGCAAGACAGCCTGCGCGAAGGCGAGGTTCTGGCCCTGCCGAACCGCGTGGCCGCCGCCCCTGCCGCCATGCCCGGCGCGGTGATCGGCTCGGGTTCGGTCGATGTCTCCTCGATTGCCACCACCGCGCTTGACCGGGTGGACAGCACCGCGCCCGCCACCACCGCCACCGCCGCCCCGGCGGCAGCAAAGACCATCGGCAGCGGCATGGAACCCACCCGCCACCGCGTTGCCCGCGGCGAAACCGCCTTTTCCATTGCGCGCAGCTATAATGTTTCGGCCAAGGCCCTTGCCGATTGGAACGGGCTTGGCCCCGATCTTGGCGTGCGCGAAGGCCAGTATCTGATGATCCCCACCGCCACGGGGGCCCCGCCCGCCAAGGCGGAAACCGTTGCCACCGCGCCGGGGGCCGGCAGCCCCACCCCGACCCCGCCTTCGGCCAAAGAGCCCTTGCCCAAGGAAAAGGTCGCCCCCGCCTCGCAGGCGGCCAAGGCCACCCCGCCGGCCGAAGATATGGCCAGCCAGCGCAGCACCGGATCGAAATTTGCCATGCCGGTCGCGGGCAAGATCATTCGCAGCTATGCCAAGGGCAAAAACGATGGCATCGACATTGCCGCAGCCCCCGGCACGGCGGTGAAATCGGCCGCCGATGGCACGGTTGCGGCCGTGACCAAAGACACCACCGGCACCCCGATTGTGGTGATCCGCCATGCCGATGGCATCCTGACGGTTTACGCCGGCGTCGATGGGCTGAAGGTGAAAAAGGGCGATACGGTCAAGAAAGGCCAGACCATTGCCGCCCTGCGCAACGCCAACCCCGCCTTCGTGCATTTCGAAGTGCGCAAGGGCGTCGACAGTCTGGACCCGCTGCCCTACGTTCAGTAAGGCCGGCCACAGCACAAAAGAAAGGCGGGCCTCAAGCCCGCCTTTTGCATTTTTATAGGTGGCTGGCCCCAGATGCCCCCCCGAAGCCGCCGATCAGAGATGAACCGAAACGCCTTCGCGCGCGGCCAGGTCACAAAAGAACTGCCAAGCCACCCGGCCCGAACGACTGCCGCGCGTGGCCTGCCATTCAATAGCCTCGGCGCGCAGACGGTCCTCAGCCACCTTGACGCCATGGGCCGCGCAATAGCCGCGGATCATGTCAAGATACTGGTCCTGATCGCAGGGGTGAAAGCCCAGCCACAGCCCAAAACGATCGGAAAGTGAAACCTTTTCTTCCACCGCCTCGCCCGGTGTGATCGCGGTGGCGCGTTCGTTTTCGATCATGTCGCGCGGCATCAGATGGCGCCGGTTCGACGTGGCATAGAACAGCACGTTTTCCGGCCGCCCCTCGATCCCGCCATCCAAAACCGCCTTCAGCGATTTGTAATGCTGATCGTCATGGCTAAAGGAAAGATCGTCGCAAAACAGGATAAAGCGGTAAGGTGCGGCGCGCAGATGTGCCAGCAAGCGGCCAACCGAAGGCAGGTCTTCGCGCGATAGTTCCACGATTTTCAGGGGCAGACCATCGGCCACCACGCGGGCGTGAATGGCCTTCACAAGACTGGATTTCCCCATCCCCCGCGCGCCCCACAACAGCGCGTTATTGGCCGGCAGCCCGGCGGCAAAATGCCGGGTGTTTTCCAAAAGCGTATCGCGCGAACGGTTGATCCCCACCAAAAGCGCCAGATCAACCCGGCTGACCTTTGCCACCGGCTCCAGCCGGTCAGGTGCGCAGTGCCAGGCGAAAGCATCGGCGCTGGCAAAATCGGGCGCGGGCATGGGGGCCGGGGCCAGACGCTCCAGCGCCTCGGCAATGCGGATCAATGCGTCAGTCATGCCTTGCCTTCTTCATCATCTTCTTCTGGCTCATCCCACAGCCCCTCGGCGCGCAACTCCGCCTCGCGCCGCTTCTCAATCCGGCGGATCAGGAAGATCGACACTTCGTAAAGCGGGTAGACGGCAAAGAACAGGATGAGCTGGCTCATCACATCGGGCGGGGTGACAAGCGCGGCCACCAGCAAGATCAGCACGATGGCATATTTGCGCATTCCGGCCAGACCGGCGGCACTGACCAGCCCGGCCTTGCCCATCAGCGTCAGCAGCACCGGAAGCTGAAAGCACAGACCAAAAGCCACGATCAGCTTTAGCGAAATATCCAGCGTTTCGTTGACCTTACCTTGAAAGACAATCTCGATGCCTTCCTTGGGCGCGGCCGCCACAGCGGCGGGCACATCGCCTGGCACATCGGTTAAAACCGGGATCAGCGCCGCCACAACCGAAGACGCATCGGCAAAGCCCAGAAAGAACGACATGGCGATGGGCGTCACCACATAATGCGAAAAGGCCGCCCCGATGAGAAAGAGCAAAGGCGAGGCGATCAGAAACGGCAGGAAGGCCATTTTCTCCGAACGATAAAGCCCCGGCGCAATGAAACGCCAAAGCTGATAGCCGATCACCGGGAAGGCAATCGCAAAGCCCGCCACCATCGAGATGCGCACCAGCGTAAAGAAATACTCTTGCGGCGCGGTATATTGCATCACCGGGTTCGGATCGCCAAGCGCGCGCATCGCATGTTCAATCGGGCGCAGCATGAATTCCAAAATCGGCTCGGCCACCACGAAACACAGCAAAATGGCCACGATATAAGAGGAAACCGCCCAGATCAGACGGTTGCGCAGCTCGGCCAGATGTTCGATCAGGGGCGCGGCAGAGCTGTCGATGTCATCGGTCTTGGTCATTCTTCCGCCGCTTTCTTCTTGCGCCGGGGTTTGGGCGCGGCTTCGGGGGCGGCTTCAACCGCAACCGTTTCAGGCTTGTCGATGGCCCGCAGCTTTTCGGCGGTCTCTTTCAAGATCGCCTCTTTTGCTGCCTTCTTTTCAAAAAGCGCCTTGGTATTCGGCCCCATCTCGGCCGCCGGCGTGGCCGGGGCTTCGCTGACGGCAGCGACTGCGGCCGGAGCCGGGGTTGCCGGCATCGGCGGTGGCACCAGCGGCCCGCCCGGCTTCAAGGGCTGGGTCGGTTTGGCCGCGTTCTTGATGGGATCCCATTTTTCGAACTTGTCCACCGCATCCTTGACCGCGTTCAGCCCCATCGCCTTGGGGTTGGTGACGTTCTTCAGATCCTTGGCGACATCCGCGACCCCCGCCTCATTCGCCGCCTGTTCCATGGCGCGCGAAAACTCACGCGCCATGGCGCGCATCTTGGCGGTCATCCGGCCAAGCTGGCGGAACATTTCGGGCAGGTCTTTCGGGCCGATCACGATCAGGGCCACGATGCCGATGACCAAAAGTTCGGGCATACCAAGGTTCATTCAACCCCTCCGCCTGTTGCGGCGTTACTTTAACTTAGCCGTAAAAACGACTGTTAAGCCTTGTCTTTTTCCGAAGGCGTAATGTCTTTTGCCGCCTCAGCCGACTGGGTTTCAATTTCTTTCTGGCCGTCATTCACACCCTTTTTGAAGGCGGTGATGCCCTTGCCGACTTCGCCCATCAAGGACGAAACCTTGCCCTTGCCAAACATGACAAGCACGACAACCGCAATCAGCAAAAGGCCGGGAAGGCCGATATTGTTCAGCATGGCTATTCTCCCTTTTCGGCCACAGCCCCTGCGGCCCCATGATTTCTTGCCCCATGCTTGTGCCGAAGCTGCGGCAAAGTGTAGGGGCAAAAGTGCTGGATTTCCCGCATAACTGACATAAATATGTCAGTAGAAAGCTGGGGGCCCCGATGCGTCGCACGGACAGGTTGTTTGAACTGGTGCAAATCCTGCGTGACGGGCGATTGCACCGCGCCGCGGATCTGGCCGAGGCCATGGGCGGGGTTTCGCCGCGCACGATCTGGCGCGATATGGCCACGCTGATGGCCAGCGGGATGCCGATTGAGGGCGAACGCGGCGTGGGCTATGTGCTGCGCGCGCCCACCACCTTGCCGCCCTTGATGCTGACCAACGCCGAGATGGAGGCCCTGCGCGCGGGCCTGCGCCAGATTGCGCGCGCCGATGACCCCGGCCTTGCCCGCGCCGCCCGCAGCCTTGCCGCCAAGATCGGCGCCCTGGCACCTGCCCCACAAGGCACTGAAAATGATGATATTTTCGCCTTTACTCCTGGCACCTCATACCCGGCAGAGGCGCTTTTGCCCGCCCTGCGCGGCGCCATCGGGCAAGGCGGGCCGATCTGGCTGGTCACGCTTGACGCGCAAGACCGCGAGCGCCGCGATGAAATCACGCCGCTGCGCCTGATCGAAGAGGACGATCGCCGCCTGCTTTTGGCCCGGCGCGCCGACGGGCAAACCCAGCACTTTGCGCTGGACCGGATTTTGGCGATTGCCCCGCGCTAAAGGTTAAGCGGCGGGAAAAACAAAGCACCGGTCGCGGCGGATCATCAGCCACAGCGCCGTGCCGGTTTTGGGCAAAAACACCCCCGGAACCGAAGCGGTCAGCACCTGCGCGCCCGTCTCGCCGCCCTCATCCATGACAAAATCGACAAGGCTTTCGCGCCCCAGATAGCGCGCCCGCGCCACCGTGCCGCGCGCGGCCGTGCCATCTTGCACCGTGGGATTGGGGCCACGCCCGCCACGATCGAAGTCGATCTTCAGATGCTGGGGGCGGATGATAATATCCACCGCCGCCCCATCGGCATGGCCCGGCGTCAGAAAGCTGCCAAAGGGTGTTTCGGTCAACGCGCCCTTAGAAACACCGCGTATCACGTTGATGTCACTGAAGAATGCCGCCGCTGCCCGATCAACCGGCGCGTTATAAATATTATAGGGCGCGCCCTGCTGCACGATAACCCCGCCCCGCATCAGCGCAATTTCATCGGCCATGCGCATCGCCTCATCGGGTTCATGCGTGACCAAAAGCACCGCCGCGCCTTCTTCTTTCAACAAGGCCAGCGTGGCATCGCGCACCCCATCGCGCAAACGGTTGTCCAGCCCGGAAAAGGGTTCGTCCATCAGCATGATCCGCGGGCGCGGCGCCAAAGCGCGGGCCAGCGCCACACGCTGCTGCTCGCCGCCCGAAAGCTCATGCGGGTGCTTGCCGGCAAAGCCCGTGAGGTTAACCTTTTCCAACAGCGCGCCAACCCGCTGCGCCTTGGCCGCCGCATCACCTTTCAAACCAAAAGCCACATTTCCCGCCACCGTCAGATGCGGAAACAGCGCAAAATCCTGAAACATCATGCCAACGCCGCGCGCCTCGGGCGGCAGATTGGTGGCGGCGCCAAAAACCGGGCGGCCATCAATGCGGATCTGGCCGGAATCGGGGCGTTCGACCCCGGCGATCATCCGCAACGTGGTGGACTTGCCGCACCCCGAAGGCCCAAGCAGGCACATGACACTGCCCCGCGCAATCGACAAGGACACATCCGCCACCACCTGCCGCCCGCCAAAGGCGCGGCTCAGGTTATCAACGGTCAGGCGGGGCGGAGCAGTCACGCGCAGGGGTATCCGAGTGATTTATTCGGGCATTGGTTTGGCCGTTACCTATCAGCCTGCCCCTCAGACGGCAAGTCAGCGGACAAAACCGGCGATGCCGACGCTTCAAAACGCGCCTGTTGCGCGTGAAAGCTTTCATACTGAGCGGAGCCGGGTATCAAAAGCGACGGATTTCGCACCCACTCCAGATCGCGGCGAAGAACACGCGCGGGGTTACCACCAACGGCAACATGGCTTTCTTCAAAGCGTTTGGTCACCACGGCCCGCGCCGCGACGATCGTGTCATCGGCCAGACCGGCGCGCTTTGTTATCAAGACATCTTCGCCAATCCAGACATGATTGCCAATTATCACGGGCTCAGTGACATCAAGATAAGCCCCCGTGTTGCGATCAAAGATCAGGTGCGGAACTTCGCCACAGCGCACGATCGTGTTGTAAGACAACAGGCAGTCATCGCCAAAGCTCAGGTGGTTGCCTGAGTTAAACAAGTAAAACACTCCGCCCCGGCTGATGGAAAAGTTGCGCCCGATCTGCAACACCGTCTGATGGGCCGGCATGTGACTGCCAATGAAAACCGTCAGGCCGCGTATCGCAGCATTGGCCCCAATGCGCACCAGATTGTCATTTCCGCGAATTTCCAGCCGAAGCGAAAAGGTTTCTCCGACCCCGGCAATTTCAACCCGATTGCGGTCACCCTCGATAAAGCCTTTAAGCTGAACGCGCTTTCCATGATGAACGGCGTTGTCTGCCCCCATGATTTTGAAGGCATCTCTGCGTGCGATTTTTCTGGCCCGTCTGGCGGCGGCCGTATCCGGTTTTTGAACCGGTATTTCGGTTTGTTCGGGCATAAATCGCCTCATTCTGCAAAAGGAACTATTCGGTTACAGCGTTGAATTCAGCGCGCCGCCGTCCAGTAGGATGTTCTGGCCGACGATGAAACCGGCGTGCTGGCTGCACAGAAAGGCGCAGGCCGCGCCAAATTCTTCTGGCGTGCCATAACGGCGGGCGGGGATGGTGGCCATGCGTTCGGCCCGCGCCGCATCCATGGTGATGCCGCGCGCCTTGACCACGCCGCCATCCAGCGCCAGCGCGCGGTCAGTGTCATGGATGCCGGGCAGAAGATTGTTGATGGTCACGCCCTGCGGCGCCACCTGCCGGGCGGTGCCACCGACAAAGCCAGTCAGCCCGGCGCGGGCTGCGTTCGACAGGCCAAGCTGCGGGATAGGGGATTTCACCGATTGCGAGGTGATATTGACCACCCGCCCCCAGCCCTTTTCCATCATCGCGGGCAGGCAGGCCTGCATCAAGGCAATTGGGGTTAACATATTGGCATCAATTGCCTTTATGAAATCTTCGCGATCCCAGTCATGCCACATTCCGGGCGGCGGGCCACCGGCATTTGTAACCAGAATGTCAAAGGGGCCATGGGCAAGCACGGCCGCGCGCCCCGCCTCGGTGGTGATGTCGCCTGCAACCGTTGTCACCTGCACCCCATGGGCGGCGCGGATGTGATCGGCCGTTGCCGCCAGCGCCTCGGCGCCGCGGGCGTTCAGCACCAGATCGACGCCCGCCTCGGCCAAGGCCAGCGCACAGCCCCGGCCCAAACCTTTGGAAGCCGCCGTCACCAAGGCCCTTTTGCCGCGAATACCCAGATCCATGCCGAAAATCCTTTCCCTTATTTGATACCAAGCTTAACAGGCCAAAAATCTGCCGCAATGGTCGGGTAAACAGGGCGCATTGGCGCGCCCGCGCACCACCCAAGCCTGCTGAAAGCCTTTTAAATGACCGTTTTCCCCCTGCCTCCGCTTCCCGGCCATGCCTGTCAGGTGCTGGCGGCGGATGACATTTTTGTCAGCCACGGGGCGAATTTGGGCGATGGGCTGATGGGCCCGGATGAGGTGTGCCCCGGCGATATTTACGAGTTGGACGCGGCGCGGCTGGCGCTGCGGTTGATCGTGACGCGCGATGCAGGTCAGGTGCAGCGCGTTGGCCCCGGTTCGGCCGTGGGCAGGCCCGGCGACGCGATCCGGCTGGAGGCGCGCTATGCCCTGATGGGCGATGAAGGCGACCGGGTGGAGATCTTGCTGCTGGCGCTGCCCGATGGCAGCCGCTTTGCCCTGCCGCTTTCGCCCATGGCAACGGCGACGGAATACACGCTTTTGAAGGTAGAGACCGCCCCGCAAGACACGGGTCTGTCTGATCTTTTGTGCATTTCCTTCGCCCGCGGCACGATGATTACCCTTGCCACCGGCGCGCAAAAACCCATCGAAGACCTTGCCCCCGGCGACCGGGTTTTGACCCGCGATCACGGTGGCCAGCCGCTGCGCTGGATCGGGCGCGCCACGCTAAAGGCGGTTGGCCCCTTTGCGCCGGTGGTGATTACCGCCGGCACCCTTGGCAATGCCGGCGATCTGATCGTCAGCCAGCATCACCGGATGTTTCTTTACCAGCGCAACCACCGCCATGCCGGGCTGCCCACTTCGGAACTTTTGGTGCAGGCCAAACATCTGGTGGATGGCGAAAGGGTCTTTCTGCGCGAAGGCGGTTTTGTCGATTACCTTGCGCTGGTCTTTGACCGCCACGAAATCGTTTATGCCGAGGGTGTTCCCGCCGAAAGCCTGATGGTGAACGATGCCACCGTCAGCCGCCTGCCGCCGGATCTGTCAGAGGATGTGAAAGCGCGCTTTCCGGGGCTAAGCCAGCGCCAGCATTTCGGCACCGAGGCCGGGCGGCAATTTCTGGATGCCCTGGGCCCCGAAACCCTGTTCAAACCAAGCCGCCGCACCCGCTGATCTGGTGGACGCGCTTGCGGCTTTGCGCTAAAGCCCCGGCCATGACCAATATGCCCAACCTCCCGCCCGAAATCGCCCGCCGCCGGACCTTTGCGATCATCTCGCACCCCGACGCCGGCAAAACCACGCTGACCGAAAAGTTCCTGCTGTTCGGGGGCGCCATTCAGATGGCTGGTCAGGTGCGCGCCAAAGGCGAAGCGCGGCGCACGCGGTCTGACTTCATGAAGATCGAAGCGGATCGGGGCATTTCGGTTTCGGCCAGCGCCATGTCCTTTGATTTCCGGCAGTATCGCTTCAATCTGGTCGATACGCCCGGCCACTCGGATTTTTCCGAAGACACTTACCGCACGCTCACCGCCGTTGACGCCGCGATCATGGTGATCGACGGGGCGAAGGGCGTGGAAAGCCAGACGCAAAAGCTGTTTGAGGTTTGCCGCCTGCGCGACCTGCCGATCCTGACCTTTTGTAACAAGATGGACCGCGAAAGCCGCGATACCTTTGAAATCATTGACGAGATTCAGGAAAATCTGGCGATTGATGTCACGCCGGCAAGCTGGCCCATCGGGGTGGGGCGTGATTTCATCGGCGCCTATGACCTGCTGCATGACCGGCTGGAAATCATGGACCGCGCCGATCGGAACAAGGTGGCGGAGTCCATCAAGATCGCGGGCCTTGATGACCCGAAGCTGGCAGATCACGTTCCCGCCGATCTTTTGGCCAAATTCCGCGAAGAAATTGAAATGGCGCGCGAACTGCTGCCGCCCTTCAACCATCAGGCTTTCCTTGAGGGCCATCTGACGCCGATCTGGTTCGGCTCGGCCATCAATTCCTTTGGCGTCAGGGAATTGATGGATGGCATGGGCGAATACGGGCCACAGCCGCAGCCGCAAAAGGCCGCGGAGCGCCAGATTTCCGCCGATGAAAAGACGGTGGCCGGCTTTGTCTTCAAGGTGCAGGCCAATATGGATGCCAAGCACCGCGACCGCGTGGCCTTTGTGCGCCTTGCCTCGGGGCATTTTGAACGCGGCATGAAGCTTTTGCATGTGCGGTCGAAAAAGCCGATGGCCATTGCCAACCCGGTGATGTTTCTGGCCGCCGACCGCGAGTTGGCCGAAGAAGCCTGGGCCGGCGACATCATCGGCATTCCGAACCACGGGCAGTTGCGCATTGGCGATGCGCTGACCGAAGGCGAGGCGCTGCATTTCACCGGGATTCCGTCTTTTGCGCCGGAACTTCTGTCGGGCGTGCGCGCGCTTGACCCGATGAAGGCCAAGCATCTGGAAAAGGCGCTGATGCAATTTGCCGAAGAAGGCGCGGCCAAGGTGTTCAAACCGATGATCGGTTCGGGCTTTATCGTCGGCGTGGTCGGCCAGTTGCAGTTTGAGGTTCTGGCCAGCCGGATCGAGCAGGAATATTCCCTGCCCGTGCGCTTTGAGCCCAGCCAGTTCACCAGCGCGCGTTGGGTTGCCGGGCCAAAGGATGAGATGGAGAAATTCATCAGCGTCAACAAAGGCCATATCGCGGTGGACAATGACGGCGACACGGTTTTCCTGACCCGCCTGAGATGGGACATCGACCGGATCGAACGCGATTATCCGGCGCTGAAGCTGACCGCGACCAAGGAGATGATGGTCTGACCGGCCATCACCTTTGCCCGCATCATGGCCCTGCCCCTGCATGAACTCGCCGCGCTTGGCACCGCCACTTGTTGGGCCACCACGGGCATGATCGCAACCGATGCGGTGCGGGCGCTGGGAGCGTTTTGGTTCAACCTGATCCGGCAGGGTTTTGTCACGCTGTTGCTGGCGCTGATCCTAACGGTCACGGGTGGCTGGCAGGGGTTGGATCTGGCCGCGGTGCTGGTGCTGGCCGCCTCGGGCATCATTGGCATTCTGCTGGGTGATACGTTCAATTTCGCCGCCGTTGCGCGGCTTGGCCCGCGTCGGGCCGGGGCGATTTTTGCGCTGAACGCCCCGATGACGGCGCTTTTGGGTTGGGTTATACTGGGGGAAACCCTTAGTTTTCAGGTCGTTATTGGCATTGCCGTTACCGTGGCGGGGGTTGCGCTTGCCATCATGGGGCGCCCGCCTTCGGGCGCGCATCGGCTGGAAACGCTGCATGGCGGCTTGGCGATTGGCGCGTTCTTCGGGCTTTTGGCGGCGGCGGGGCAAGCGGCGGGCAGCCTGATTGCCCGGCCTTTGTTGGCGGGCGGGCTTGATCCCTATCTCGCCTCGCTGTTTCGGGTGGGGGCATCGGGCCTTGCCATGGGGCTGATCGCCGCCTTGCCCATGGCCCCGCCGCGCCCGACGCGGATTACCCGGCTGGCCCTGATCCTGACGGCGGCAACAGCGGTGGTTGGGCTGTTGATCGGTGTGACGCTGTTTCTTTACGCGCTTCAGGGCAGCAAGACCGGCATCATCGCCACGCTTTCGGCCACATCGCCCGTTCTCATCCTGCCGCTTTTGTGGCTGCGCACCGGCCAGCGCCCCACCGCAATGAGCTTTGCCGGTGGCCTGACAGCGGTTCTGGGGCTGGCGCTGATCTTCACCCGCTGAGCCTTAAACAGGCAAGTTTTTCTTGCCAATTTACAGAAGTTTTTTCCCCGCCCCGCCGATATGGCAGCTTGTCGCACTACGCCGTCATATGGCAGCAAATTGCACCAATTGACGCTACATTTTACCAATACAACACATCATACTGATAGATATTTTGCGATTTTGCCAGAGTTTTCCGGCAAAACGCCCCCCTTGCGCGGCAGGCCATCCAAAGACCAAACTCGGTTCAAACACCTTGCGAGGCCCCAAATGACTCTTTCCAACGAAGCTGCCGCCCTTCTTGCCCGCATGGGCGTTACCCTGGCCGCGGGCCCCCTGCCCGCCTATAGCCCGATCACCGGCGCCACCCTTGCCACGATTGGCGAAAACAGCCCGGCAGAGGCGGCCAAGACCATTGACGCGGCGCAAGTGGCCTATCGCCAATGGCGCACCATCCCCGCCCCGAAACGCGGTGAACTGGTGCGGCTTTGGGCCGAAGAACTGCGCGCCCATAAGGCCGATCTTGGCCGGCTGGTGTCGATCGAGGTTGGCAAGGTCATCTCGGAAGGCGCGGGCGAAGTGCAGGAAATGATTGACATCTGCGACTTTGCCGTCGGCCTGTCGCGGCAGTTGTACGGATATACAATCGCCTCGGAACGCCCCGAACACCGCATGATGGAAACCTGGCATCCCTTGGGCGTGGTCGGCGTGATTTCGGCCTTCAACTTCCCCGTCGCGGTCTGGTCGTGGAATACCGCGCTGGCCTTGGTTTGCGGCAATGCGGTGGTGTGGAAACCGTCCGAAAAGGCCAGCCTTTCGGCCCTTGCCGCCCATGCCATGCTGGAGCGCGCGATTACCCGTTTCAACGCCGAAGGCGGCAACGCCCCGGCCGGGCTGAATGGCCTTTTGATCGGCGGCCGCGCCTTGGGCGAGGCGCTGGTTGACAGCCCCAAGGTGGCGCTGGTTTCGGCCACCGGCTCAACCCGGATGGGCCGCGAAGTGGGGCCGAAGGTGGCCGCGCGCTTTGGTCGCTCGCTTCTGGAGCTTGGGGGCAACAATGCCGCCATCGTCTCGCCCTCAGCCGATCTGGACCTGACGCTGCGCGGCGTGGCCTTTGCCGCCATGGGCACGGCTGGCCAGCGTTGCACCACGCTGCGCCGCCTGTTCCTGCATGACAGCATCTATGACGCCTTCCTGCCGCGCCTGAAGGCGGCCTATGCCAGCGTTAAGGTTGGCAATCCCTTGGAACAGGGCGTGCTGGTTGGCCCGCTGATCGACCAGGGCGCGCTGGATGCCATGCAGAAATCGCTGGCGGATGCGCGCGCGGCCGGTGGCACCGTGCATGGCGGCGATGTGGTGCAAACCGAAGGCGGCGCCTATGCCCGCCCCGCGCTGGTGGAAATGCCGGAACAATGCGGCCCGGTTTTGAACGAAACCTTTGCGCCCATTCTTTATGTCATGAAATACAACAGCTTCGACGACGTTCTTGAAGCGCATAACGGCGTGCCGCAGGGCCTGTCTTCGTCGATTTTCACCAATGACATGCGCGAGGCGGAAACCTTCCTTTCGGCGCGCGGCAGCGATTGCGGCATTGCCAATGTGAACATCGGGCCTTCGGGCGCTGAGATTGGCGGCGCTTTTGGCGGCGAAAAGGAAACCGGCGGCGGGCGCGAAAGTGGTTCGGATGCGTGGAAAGCCTATATGCGCCGCGCGACCAATACGCTGAACTATGGCCGCAGCCTGCCCCTGGCCCAAGGCGTGACCTTTGACATCGGCTAAGGCCCGCAACCTTTGGAAAACCCGCGCGAAGGCCCGGGTTTTCCGCCCCATCCCCTGCATTGCTTGACGCAACAGCCGATTTCCAGTATCGGCCCCTTGATGGGGCAACGGCCCCGTGACGCCGGGGCGCCCGGAAGCTAGCGTCCCATATTTCCCATGCGGGCCGATCCCGCAGTTTCAGGACGCTGATGACCAAATTCTCTGACCTTGCGCTGGATCCGCGCGTATTGCAGGCCGTTTCTGAGGCCGGCTATGAAACCCCCACCCCCATTCAGGCACAGGCCATTCCGCACGCCCTTCAGGGCAAGGATGTGCTGGGCATTGCCCAGACCGGCACCGGCAAGACGGCAAGTTTCACCCTGCCGATGATCACGCTGCTGGGCCAAGGCCGCGCCCGCGCCCGGATGCCGCGCAGCCTGGTTCTGGCGCCGACGCGGGAACTGGCCGCGCAGGTGGCGGAAAACTTTGACGTTTACGCCAAACACACCAAGCTGACCAAGGCGCTGCTCATCGGCGGCGTGTCTTTTGGCGAACAGGACAAGCTGATTGACCGCGGCGTTGACGTGCTGATCGCCACGCCGGGCCGTCTTCTGGACCATTTCGAACGCGGTAAGCTTTTGCTTACGGGCGTGCAGATCATGGTGGTAGATGAGGCTGACCGGATGCTCGACATGGGGTTCATCCCCGACATTGAGCGCATCTTCTCGCTGACGCCCTTTACCCGCCAGACCTTCTTCTTCTCGGCCACCATGGCGCCCGAGATTGAGCGGATCACCAACACCTTCCTGTCCGGCGCGGTGAAAATTGAGGTGGCGCGTCAGGCGACGACCTCGACCACGATCGAGCAAAAGCTGATCCAGTTCACGCCATCGCGCAAGGACAAGAGCTTTACCGAAAAGCGGGCGATCCTGCGCGCGCTGATCCGTGGTGAGGGCGAAGCCTGCACCAATGCCATCGTCTTTTGCAACCGCAAGATGGATGTGGACGTTGTCGCCAAGTCATTGAAAGCACATGGTTTCAATGCAGCCCCCATCCATGGCGATCTGGACCAGAGCCAGCGGATGAAAACGCTGGATGCTTTCCGCGACGGCTCATTGCAGCTTTTGATTGCCTCAGATGTGGCCGCCCGCGGTTTGGATATTCCCTCGGTCAGCCATGTTTTCAACTTTGATCTGCCTTCGCATCCCGAAGACTATGTTCACCGCATCGGTCGCACCGGCCGCGCGGGCCGTCAGGGCAAGGCGTTTTCCATCGCCACCCCGGCGGATGCGAAATACCTTGGCCAGATCGAAGCCCTGGTGAAGCTGGAAATCCCGCGCGGCGAGGTGCCCGAAGGTGCCCTGGCCGAGGTGGCAGACCGCCCCGACCGCCCGCGCAACAGCGAAAGCCGTGGCCCGCGCACCCGTGGCCCGCGCCGCGAAGACCGCCGCGATCGGCCCGTCAAGCCGCATGACGAAGTGGCGGCGATGGAACCGATTGCCGCTGAGCCGGTGGTGGTGGCCGCGGAAACCGCCGAGGCCCCTGCTACCTCGCGCCGCGACGAGCCCCGCGAGGACCGTCGGCGCGACAGCCGCCGTGACGGCGGTCGTGACGGTGGCCGCAAAGATGATCGCAAGGATGATCGTAAAGACGATCGGCGCGAAGACCGCACCGAAGCGGCGCCGCGCCGGGACGAGCGCGGCGAGGACCGCCGCCGTGATGATCGCCGCGATGATCGCCGTGACCGTTACCGCGACCATGACCGCGGCGAACGCGTTGTCGGCATGGGCGACCATGTGCCGGATTTCATCCTGCGCAGTTTCGCGCTGAAATCCGACAGCGCCGCCGAAACAGCCGCTGATGCCGCCGATACGGCCTCGCCGCAAACGGAAGACGCCAGCGCCGAATAAGAAAAAGCCCCGGTCTTTCCGGGGCTTTTTTTTTGCTATCTTATTCCGCGGCAAGCCGGCTGATGACCACCCGGACCTCGGGCTTTTTGCCGATTTCCTCCATCGCGACCTGCCGCACGATGCGCTTCATCGCCTCATCCAGCTTGTCATCATCCGACAGAATCTTGCCCGAGGCGCTTTCCATAAACTCGGTCAGCTCGGTTTCCATGGTCTCGCTCAGCGACCGCTCACCAAGGCCGGTGCCGGGCAGGCCCATCAGTTCCACCCAGGCTTCGCCCAAAGGTTCGTTCTGCTCATCCAAAATGACCGTGACCATGACCAAACCGTTCAGCGCCATGCGGATACGGTCGCGCACCACCCCATCCATGGAGCCGATCAAGGCGGTTCCATCAAGATAAACCCGCCCGGTTTCCACATGTTCGGCCAAGACCGGAATATCACCGCTCAGATCCAGCATGGTGCCATTGGTGGCGATCATCCCGGCGATGCCTGCCTCATGCGCAATGCGGACATGTTCGCGCAGGTGGCGATGTTCGCCATGCATCGGGATCAGCATATCGGGCAGGAAAACCCGATGCGCATGTTCCAGATCGGGGCGGTTCGCGTGGCCCGAGACATGGTATTTGCCGCCATGATCGTCAACGATGTCAACGCCCGCCATAGAAAGCGCATTCATGATGCGCAAGACGCCGCGTTCATTGCCGGGAATGGTTTTCGACGAAAACAGGAACGTATCGCCCGGCTTCATCTCAAAGCCCAGATATTTGCCACGGCTGAGCGCAGCACTGGCCGCCCGCCGCTCGCCTTGGCTGCCGGTGACGATCAGCATCAGGTTGCGGCGCGGAATCTCCAGCGCCTCCTCCGGGCTGATATGGCGGGGAAAGCCGGTCAAGACCCCGGTTTCTTCAGCCACCGAAACCATGCGCTTCATGGCGCGGCCAAGGATGCAGACCGAACGGTCCGCGGCCCGCGCCGCCTCGGCCAAGGTTTTCAGCCGCGCAACGTTTGAAGCGAATGTCGTGGCCACCACCATGCCGCCCGCGCCGCGGATCAGTTCGGCAAGGGGTTCGGCCAGACTGGCCTCAGACCGGCCCGGCAGCGGCGAAAAGACATTGGTCGAATCGCACATCATCGCCTTGACCGGGGCTTCCGCCGCAACCGCCGCCATCAGCGCATCATCCCAAGGCTCGCCCACGATGGGCGTCGGGTCGCGCTTGAAATCGCCGGTGTGAATAAGCCGCCCCGCCGGCGTGTCGATCACCAGCGCGGCACTTTCCGGGATGGAATGCGAAAGCGGCAGGAACTGCACCTTGAACGGCCCGATCTCCACCACGGCCGGCCGGGCGTCAACCGTATGAATCGCGTCCAGCGGCAGGCCCGCCTCCTCAAACTTCAGCCGGCCAATGGCGGCGGTAAACTTGCGGGCATAGACCGGCTTGCGCAGCAAGGGCCAAAGATGGCCAAGCGCGCCGATGTGGTCTTCATGGGCATGGGTGATGATGATGCCATCCAGCCGGTCGAGATTTTCCACCAGCCAGTTCAGATCGGGCACGATCAGATCGACGCCGGGCGAGGTATCCATATCCGGGAAGGCAACCCCCAGATCCACCAGCATCAGCCGTTCTTTCCCCGGTCGCCCATAGCCGTAGACATAGGCGTTCATGCCGATTTCACCGGCACCACCAAGGGGAAGATAGATCAGACGCTCGCCACTCATGCGTTTTCCTTGTTGTAATCGTTGATAAGGACGAGGCCGTGCATGGTCAGATCGTCCTCAATCGCGTGAAACAGCTCTGTGCCTTGGGCAAAGAGACTGGCCAGCCCGCCGGTCGCAATCACCTTCATCGGCTCGGCCCGTTCGCGCCGCACCTCACGGGTGATTCCCTCGATCAGGCCAATATAGCCCCAATACACGCCCGATTGCATACAGGCCACCGTATTCGTGCCAATGGCGCGGGCAGGCTTAGACACATCCACGTGTGGTAAGGCGGCAGCGGCCATATGCAGCGCCTCAAGCGACAGGTTGACGCCGGGGGCGATAACACCGCCAACATAGGCGCCGTCATGGTCCACCACGTCAAAGGTGGTGGCCGTGCCAAAATCGACAACAATCAGATTGCCACCATGACGGTGAAAACCGCCCACGGTATTGACCAGCCGGTCCGGCCCCACGGTCGTGCCCTGATCAACGCGCGGCGCCACCGGCAGCCTGCATTCCGGCTTGCCCACCACCAAGGGGCGGCAACCGAAATAGCGGTCGCACAGCACCCGCAGATTGAATACCACGCGCGGCACCGTCGAAGAAATGATCGCCTCGGCAATCACCACTTCGGTTTTCGTCAGCGCCATCAGACTGGACAGCCAGACGAAATATTCATCCGCCGTGCGCCTGTGGTCGGTGGCGATGCGCCATGTGGCCACAAAGCGCGCGCCGTCCCAGATCGAAAACACCGTATTGGTGTTGCCGCAATCAATGGCCAGAAGCATCTCGGCCCTTTCCTAAAAGAACACCTCAGCCGCCGGAACCGCCATCGGCCCGGTGGCTGTCGCAAGGATCAGGTTACCTTGCGCGTCAATGGTTTCAAACACCCCGTGAAAGGTATCTTTGCCGGTGCGCGCGCGGATCGGTTCTCCGATCTTCGCCGCATGGGCCAGCCATGCCGCCCGCAACGGCGCAAAGCCCTCTGCGGTAAAGATCGCCTCCCAACGGGCATAGGCCGGCACAAGCGCCTCAAGAAATGCCTCGGGCGCAACCCGCAGGCCAGTTTCTGCCAACAGCGACACCGCTGGCAAGGCCCCCGGCTCCATCACGCTTTGATCGGGATGCGCAATCAGATTGACGCCAATGCCAATGGCCAGGGCCTGCACCCCACTGCCCGCGCTCGTCGCCTCTAACAAAATGCCCGCGACCTTGGCCCCGTTCAACAACACATCATTTGGCCATTTCAGGCTGAAAGCCGCAGGCAGCCCGGTCACAGCGACAAATGCATCGCGCAGCGCCAAGGCGGCGGCAAAACTGCGCAAAGCCACCTGATC
>Ga0172373_10000764_pt1 | contig 52979 bp, 41 predicted proteins | sample Lak10m_2_FD_114546 | JGI IMG/M metagenome (GOLD analysis project Ga0172373, IMG submission 114546) | Freshwater microbial communities from Kabuno Bay, South-Kivu, Congo - kab_092012_10m | ecosystem: Environmental > Aquatic > Freshwater > Lake | place: Democratic Republic of the Congo... | reverse complement strand
TCGACCACGCTCCGGTTCAGCGAGTAGCGCAGCTCGGGCGGCTTCGGCTCGAACTTGCAGGCCAGCGTCGTGGAGAGCGCGGCCGCGGCCAGGAAGGCAGCGTGAATAGGGCGGCGCACGGTCATGCCGGGGGACTGGGGTTCGGGAGTCCGACCGGCAGCTCGCGCGACGGTCCGGCCTCACCGGGGATGGACAGGGGTTGGAGCGCGGCCCGGCGGGCCGCGAACTCGAGGATCGAGCCCGGAAGTTTGACGGTGCCCCCGCTCAAGTCAAGCCAGGGGAACCTTCCGTCCGCGTCAGAGGGCCGGATCGGAGGGCGGCACCTGCCGCAGACTCACCCATTCCACGAAGCCGACCACGAGGCCGCCGAGGACCCCGAGCATCACGATTCCGCGCTCATCACCCGTCTCGTCCGCTCCGATGAAGATCGCCAGGGGCACCGGGCCGACGAAGAGCCCGAGCAAGGGGTAGGACCAGGCCGGTCCGCGGAACAGCCGCAGGAGTCCGCCGACGACCACGCCGTAGAGCCAGCCCACCACGAGGCCGACGACCCCCGGGCCGCCCGGCGCCATGGCGACGACGGTCGCACCGAAGAAGGCCCCGGCGAGGCCGCTCGGGGTGCGCAGCAGCGCGAAACACTTCCGGAGTAGACGCATGGAGCTCAGGAGAAGGGTCGCGTGAGATCACCGAGGCCGCGCAGGAGGCCGGACCAGTCCGGCAGCGCAGAGAAGAAGTCGAGCCCGGCCAGTTCCTCCGTGCGCGGCGCAGCCGGCGGGCCGAACCAGGAGCCTAGGGCCACCAGCACCGCCGCGGCGGCGGCCGCGAGCCACAGCCGCTCGCGCGCCGGCGCGCGCCGCGGCGGCAGGGCGGCGAGCACGGCGGCGTGCACGCGCGCGAGTTCGTCCGGCTCGACGCGCGCGAGGGCGCGCACGCCGGCCAGCAAGCGGAGCTCACGCGCCTCTTCGGCCGCACAGCCCGCGCAGGCCTCCAAGTGGCCCCGGTCGCGGGCCGCCTCGAGCGGAAGCAGCGCGTCATCGAGCAGCTCCGGCAAGCGTGCGCGCACGCGCGCACAGCGCGGATCGAGCGTCTGTTTCGGGTCGTTCATGCGTCTTCTCCTTCGGGCGCCAGTGCGCCCTTCAGGCGCCGCAGCGCCTGGTAGTGGTTCGCGCGCGAGGCCTCCTCGCTGATCCCGAGCAGGCGCGCGATCTCGGCGTGCGAGAGCTCGTGGTTCACGCGCAAGTCGAGCACCTCCCGCTGGCGCGCCGGCAGCTCGGCCATGCGCGCGCGCAGCCGCTCGAGCTCCTCGCGCTGACCCAGGGCGTCCGGCCCCGGGTCGTGCACGGGCCGCTCGAGCTCGTCCTCGCCGGCCCCGCGCTCCAGCGCGCGCCGCGCGCGCGCGCGCACCTGATTGAGCGCGATCGTGACCAGCCAGGCGTGCAGCTGGCCGGGCTCGCGCAGGCGCGCCAGATGCTCCCAGGCCCTGAGCCAGGTCTCCTGCAGGATCTCGCGCGCGTCCTCGCGGTTCGCGAGGCGCGCGCGCAGGGTCGCGAGGAGCGGCGCGGAATGGCGCTGGAGGAGCTCATGGAAGGCCTGGTGGTCCCCCGCCACGGCGCGTGCGATCAGTGCGGACTCGTCCAAGGCCTGGGGGGACTCGTGGAGGGGACGACGCGCGGGCGCGGGCGGCGTGAAAAGAAAAAGACGAACCGGCCCGAAAGCGCGCAGGGGTTCGGGGTTGCGCGCCCGTCACCCTATCATTCGTGCCGCCCATGGACGGATCTCCCCTGCTCGCCCGCCACCGCGCACGCGGCCTGCGCCTCGTCGCCCGGCCCGAGGCTCCGGCCTCGGACACCCCGCTCTTCTTCGCGTCGCCGCCGGAGGAATACGCCGCCGCGCGCGCCGGGGCGGCGCTGTTCGACGAGAGCGACCGCGAGCGCCTGCTCGTGCGCGGCAAGGATGCGGCCGACTTCCTGCACCGCCTGCTGGCGAACCACGTGAAGCGGCTGGCGGTCGGCGCGGGCAACCGGAACGCGCTGCTCACGCCCAAGGGCAAGGTGCAGTGCCTGTTCGAGTGTCTGCGCCAGGAGGACGGCTTCGCGCTCGAGCTCCCGCCCGGCACGGCGCGCGCGCTGGCCGAGGCGCTCGAGCGCTTCCACTTCTCCGAGGCGGTGACCTTCGAGGACCGGAGTGCGACCTGTGCGCCGCTCACGCTCGCGGGACCCGCTGCGCGGGCGCAGCTCGAGCGCGCGCTCGGCCCGCTGGCGCTGCCGGCTCCGCTCGGACTCGCGCGGCTCGCCTTCGCCGGCCGGCCGCTCGCGCTCCTCGTGCTCGGGCCCGAGCGCTTCCGGCTCGACGCAGGGCCGGAGGGTGTCGTCGCGCTGTGGGACGCGCTCGTCGCCGCCGGCGCGACGCCCTGCGGGCTCGTCGTGCGCGACAGCCTGCGCGTGGAGGCCAGCCAGGCGCTCTTCGGCGTCGACGTCGACGAGCAGGTCTATCCGCAGGAGGCCGAGCTCGCCGACGCCTTCGCGCTCGACAAGGGCTGCTACGTCGGACAAGAGGTCGTGGCCAAGATCGACACCTACGGCGGGCTGAACAAGCGCCTGTGCCAGCTCATGGTCGACCCCTCCGACCCGATCGCGCGCGGCACCAAACTCTTCCGCGTCGAGGAGGGCGAGCGGCGCGAGCTCGGGCTCGTGACCTCGTGGGCCTACTCGTTCGCGCACGATGCCGGACTCGTGCTGGCCTATGTCAAGCGCCGCCACCAGGAGCCGGGCACCGAGTTCGAACTCGGCGAGGGTCAGGCGCGCGCGCGCCTCCTGCCGGCGCCGCGCTGAGCGCGCGCTACTTCGGCTTCGCCAGCGCCTCGGGCGCGAGCGGCGCGAACTCGCTCGGCGTACCGCGGAAGGACTCGAGCTCGACGTCGACGTCGGCCGTGAGGCCGAACTTGACCGGGATGCTGCCCTGGATGCGCACGGCGATGCCGGTCGTCTTGTCGACCCACAGGTGGATCGTGCCCTGGATGCCGAACACACCCTCGAACTGCTCGAGCTTCTCCTCCTCGATCTTCTCGTCGGGATAGGGCTCGGGCTCGAGCAGCACCTCGACCACGTCGAAGGTCCCGGCCGGCATCTTCATGCGGCGCTCCTCGCCGCGCCTCAGCGTGAGCAACCACACGCGGTCCTTGTCGACCAGCGGGAAGCTCAGCGTCTCGAGCTTCTCGCGCATCATCGCACGCGTCATGAACACGGCCGAGATCATGTCGAGCGAGCCGGCCGGCACTTCGCGCTCCTTGGCTTCCTTCCAGCGCCGCGGACTGCCCTTCGGCACGCCCTTGCTCGTGTCGCTGCGGAAGGACGAGCGCGGCGTCTCGTCCACGTGACCGATCCACAGCTCGCGCCGGCGCGTCTGGGAACTCGTCGTCTCCGAGGTGTAGAGCAAACGTGGCCAGGCCTGAGGCAGGATCTTCGCCTGCAGGCTGGAGCTCATCTCCATCGTCAGGTACTCGGCCTCGGCCTCGAGCCGGATCGACGCCGCCTCGCCGCGCGCCACGGGCGCGGTGGCGATCAGCGGAGCCTTCAGCTCCTCGACCTTGCAGGTCTGCACGACCTTGCCGACGTGCGTCTCGGTGATCGCGACCCCGAGATACGCACGGTAGACGAGCTCCTCGTCGCGCGGAATCAAGAGCGGCGGGACCTTGGCGCCCGGCTCGAAGCGGAAGGGCGCCGGCGCCGGCGCCGGCGAAGAGGCGTCCTGGGGTGTCGCGCCGCGGCCCTGCAAGAGCATCAGCGGCACGCTGAGAGCGAAGGCCAGACCCAGCGGGCGGCCCGGAGGGCGACCCGCGCAAGCGGACGAGGGAAGGAAAAGCATGGGGGCTCGACCTGCCGAGCGAGCTCCGCTCCAAGCTACGACTGGCCCCCGTCCGATGCGAGGGGGGAAGGGCGGAGAGTTGCGCGACGCGCCCCGCGCGGGAAGAGTCGTGCCTCCCGCGCGTCCCTGGACGCCGTCCCCGACCCTCTCCATGCACGCTGCACGCTGGCCCCTCGTCCTCTCGCTCCTCCTCTCCGGCCTGGCGGCCTGCGTATCGAGCTCGGCCGAGGACGAGCCCTCGGCCGACGAAACGCGGCCCTTCGTGCCCCTGCCCGACGAAGGGCCCGAGCCGATCGGCTACTTCCTCGTGCGCTTCGACCGCTCGCTGGCGGCCTGGAGCGAGGGCAAGCTCGCGGCCTCGAACGCGCGCGAGACGAGCGCGCTCGAGGCCCTCGAGCGCGACATGCGCCAGCGCGCCACGAAGCGCAAGGACGACCTGCTCATCGAGCTCGAGAGCGGCGCCCTCGCCAACCGCCGCATCGCGGCCGCGGCCCTGGGCTTCAGCGACGACCCGACCGTGCTCGGACCGATGCTGACGGCCCTGAGCGATCCCGACCCCGAGCTCGTGCAGAAGAGCCTGCTCGGGCTCGGCATCCTGGCCGACCGCGACACGCCGCTGAGCGGCATCCTGCGCCAGCTCGACGACTCGCCCGACCCGTGGACGCGCAACAACGCGGCCTTCGCGCTGCTCGAGATCGCACGCGCCGGACGCCGCGATCCGGCCCTCGCCGAGGCCGCCGCGCGCGCCCTGACCGATCCCGAGGCCGGCGTGCGCGCCCAGTGCGCGACGATCCTCGGAGTCGTCTCCGACGAGAGCGCCGTGGCGCTGCTGGCACCGCTCCTGCACGACGATGCGAACCTGGCGGCGCTGGCCGCGGCGATCTCACTTTCGTCGCTGGGCAAGGCCCATCCGCGCCAGAAGGGAGCGGTCGCGCGTCACCTGGTGGCCGCGCTCGACGACGTGCGCGCCGACCGCCGCAGCCAGCTGCTGGGGGCCCTGCGCTGGCTGGCCGAGACCGACCACGGCGAGGACATCCGCCCCTGGCGCGAGTGGGCCGCGCGCCTGCCCTGACGGACCGCCCGCCGGGGTGGTAGCCTCGCGCGCATGCGCAGTCCGAGCTCGGCCAAGGCCGCCCGCTTCACCGAGTCGGTCATCCGCGAGATGTCGCGCATCTGCACGCACGCGGGCGGCATCAACCTGGCCCAGGGCTTCCCCGACTTCGCCGCGCCCCCGGCCATGAAGGAAGCGGCCAAGCGCGCGATCGACGCCGACAAGAACCAGTACGCGGTCACCTGGGGTGCACCGTCCCTGCGCGCCGCGATCGCGCGCCGCATGCGGGCCTACAACGGCCTCGAGGTCGATCCCGAGCGCGAGGTGACCGTCACCTGCGGCGCGACCGAGGCCATGATCGCAGCCCTGCTCGCGACCCTCGACCCGGGCGACGAGGCCGTCGTCTTCACGCCCTTCTACGAGAACTACGGGCCCGACTGCGTGCTGGCCGGCGCGACGCCGCGCTTCGTGCCGCTGCGTCCGCCGCACTGGAGCTTCGACCCGGCCGAGCTCGCCGCGGCCATCGGCCCGCGCACGCGCGCGATCCTGGTCAACACGCCCCACAACCCGACCGGCAAGGTCTTCACGCGCGCCGAGCTCGCGACGATCGCCGAGCTGTGCCTCGCCCACGACCTCGTGGCGCTCACCGACGAGATCTACGAGTACATCCTGTACGACGGCGCCGAGCACGTCTCGCTCGCGACCCTGCCCGGCATGCGCGCGCGCACGATCACGATCAGCGGGCTCTCCAAGACCTGGAGCGCGACGGGCTGGCGCATCGGCTGGGCGGTCGCCGCGCCCGAGCGCACGGCCGCGCTCAAGAAAGTGCACGACTTCCTGACCGTCGGCGCGCCGGCGCCGCTGCAGGAGGCCGCGGCCGAGGCGCTCGACTTCGGGCCGGAGTACTTCACCACGCTCGCTCGCGACTACGCGCAGCGGCGCGCGCTGCTCACCGAGGGCCTCTCCGCGCTCGGTTTCGCGGTGCACGTCCCCGCCGGCGCCTACTACGCGATGGCCGGCTTCGAGCGCTTCGCGCGCGCGGGCGAGGACGACGTCGGTTTCGCGCGGCGTCTCGTGGCCGACGGTGGCGTCGCGGTCGTGCCGGGCTCGAGCTTCTTCCCGCCCGGCGCAGGCGGTGCGGAGCTCGTGCGCTTCTGCTTCGCGAAGCGCACGGAGACCCTCACGGCCGCGCTCGAGCGCCTGGCGGCGAGGTTGCGCTGATGCTCGCCGCGCTGCTGCTCGCGCTGGCCCAGGAGGCGCCGCCCCACGAGCCGCCCGCGCCCGGCCCGCGGCGCGCGCTCGCGGGCCTCGCGGGGCTGCATCTCGTGGCGCGCCAGGACTTCGCGCCCGGCGCGAACCGCCTGACCGCGACCTACGTCTTCCCCGATCGCGCACGCTGGTCGCTCGAACCCTACGAGGGTCCGGTCCTGAAGCGCGAGCTCGTATTCCGCCACGGCGAGGTCGTGCACCGCCTGACGAGCGGCACGTCGTCGGTGTGCCTGGCGGAGGCCGACCGTGACCACGTGCTGCTGCAGATGGAGCTGCGCCGTGCGGCGCTGCTCTTCCCCGACGGCTTCACCTGGCGCGCGCAGGCGGACGGCACGGAGCTGGCCGACGTGCACGCGGACGCTTGCTGCCTGCGCCGGGCCCTCGGCACGCTGCGCGCGCGTCACGACGGCGAGCGCCTGACGCTCGAGGTCCGTGACCGCGCGGACGAACTCAAGGAGTCGCTCACGATCACGGCCTGGCAGGAGCTCGAAGGGCGACGTTTCCCGCGCGAGCTCGACGTGCGCGGCGTGAACGGCGACTTCCACGAGACGATCGAGTCGCTGACGACGCGCGTGCACTACCTCGACCTCGCCTTTCTGCCCGGCGACCGGCGCAGGGTCGGCACGGGCACGACGCTCGAGACGCGCGTGGTCGCGCTCGATCTCGTGCCGATGACCTATCTCGAGCGCCCGCTGCCCGCCGGGCTCGCCTGGGAAGCGGCGCTCGCGCGGGCGCGCGAGCTCGCGGCCGAGGTCACGCCGACGCTCGCCGCGGGGCTCGCACTCGATCCCGTGCCCACCTTCGAGCTCGACTCCGAGGCGCGTCCGGTGCGCTGCCTCCTGCGCCTCGCGCGCGTCGCCGACCCGGCCCCCGAGGGCTTCACGACCCACGGGGAGCGGCTCGGTCTGCTGCGCAGCCTCAAGGGCCTCGCCCGGATCCGAACGGAGGAGCTGACCCAGCTCGCCGAAGCACTGCCCCGGGACGCCCAGGCCGGTCGGCCCTACGTGCGCGTGCATGCCCCCGAGCGGATCGAGCTCGTCCTGCCGATCGCGCCCCGCTGAGTCCGAGCCCCTGTCCCCTGCGGAGGACGGTCGCCGAGCCCCTCCCCCCTTGCGGCCCCCACCAGGCCCGGTGAACCTGGGGCATCGCATTTGCTGCCGGTGCCCGTCCGCGTGATCCCCGGAGCCTTTCCATGAACATCCGCCTGCTGGCCTGGTTCGGTGTGTGTGTCCTCGCCCTCGGGGAGGCCGGTCTGGCCCACGCCCAGCGTGGTTCCTCGAAGGGCTCGTCCTCGAGCTCGCCCTCCAGTTCGCCCTCGCGCGGCTCGCAGCAAGGCCCGTCGAGCGCGCGACCGAGCGCCTCGGCCCCGCGCCCGAGTGCCCCCGCGCCGCGTCCGAGCGCCCAGGCCTCCGCGCCCCGCCCCTCCAGCGCGCCCGCCCGTCCCGCGCCCTCGGCCCAGTCGCCCTCGCGCGGCTCGAACCCCTCCAGCGGCAGCGTCCGCCCGAGCTCCCCGCCCAGCCCGCGCCCCTCGAGCGCGTCGCCCTCGCCCCGCCCGAGTGCCTCGGGCTCCGTCAGCGCGCCCGCGCGCCCCGCGAGCCCCTCCGGCGCCGAGCTCTACGGGGGTCGCTCGCTGACTCCGAGCGCCCCGAGCTCGAACCCCTCGACGCGCCCGAGCAGCGCTCCGACTCCCGCCCCCTCGAGCGCGGGCGCGCCGACCGCCCCCACGCTCACGCCCGACGCCGAGCCCGCGCGCCCGCAGGGCCGCCCGCGCTTCCCCGCGCCCTACACGCCCGCCGGCAGCGCGGCGAGCGGCAAGCCCGCGCGCAGCGTCGGCGTCAGCCCGCTCGCCCCTGCGCGCGGCACGCTCGATGCGCCGAGCCAGCCCTCCGGGCGCGGCTCCGTGCCCGCGCAGGGCAAGGGTTCCACGGGTCCGCGCGTGCGCTATGGCGAAGGCCCGACCAAGCGCTTCGAGCTCACCCGCGGCGACCTCGCGCCGAGTGCTCCCGTGGCCCCGAAGGCGCCCGGGCTCGGCAAGGGCCACGGTGGCGCGTCCGCGGGTGGAGCCTCCGGCGCGGGCGCACAGAGCGCACAGAAGCCCTCGAAGTCGGTCTCCTACAAGGAGCTGAAGCGCGCGGCGCCGGACAAGGCCAAGGGTGCCGCCGCCGTCGCGCGCCGCATCGGACGCGTGAGCGACGTCGCCGCGGCCGCGGCCTTCGGTGGAGTCGGCGTGGTGCGTCCCTCCGGTTACTCCGGCGGCGGCCTGTGGCTCGACGACGACCGCTGTGACGACCCGTTCGGCTGGCGCTACCCGAGCTACGGTTGCTGGTCGGGCTGGAGCTTCGGCTTCGGCTGGGGCTACGACTACGCCTGCTACTGGGGCTGGTATTACCCGTGGTGGTGGTATTGCTCGCAGCCCTACTACGCGAGCTACTACAGCTACTGGCCCGTGGCGACGGTGGTCTACGCCGAGCCGCAGGTGATCTACATCGAGCGCGAGGCCGCGCCGAGCGCGGAACCGGTCGGCGAGGCCGTCGTCGGCGCGCCGGCGCAGCCCGCCGCAGCGCCGGCGCCCGCGGCCGAGAGCCCGCTCTCGATCGCCGCGCAGCGCTACCTCGAGCTCGGCGACCGCGCCTTCCGCGAGGCGCGCTACGCCGACGCGGTGCAGTTCTACGCCAAGGCCGTCGAGTTCGCGCCGGACCAGGGCGCGCTGTACCTCGTGCTCTCCGACGCGCTGTTCGCCGCGGGCGACTACCACTACGGCGCCTACGCCATCCGCCGCGCCCTCGAGCTCGATCCGGCGCTGATCGAGAGCGGCATCGACAAGCACGGCTTCTATCCGGATCCGGCGCTCTTCGACGCGCAGCTCGAGCGCCTCGAGCGCTTCCTGGCCGAACACCCGACCGACCGCGACGCGCGCCTGATGCTGGCCCTGAACTACCTGTTCGGCGGCAAGCCGCGTGAGGCCGCGCGCACGATCGACAGCGCCGTCGGAGCGATGGCCGACGACCCCGCCGCCCAGCGCATCCTGGCACGCGCCATGGCCGTGGCCGGCGGCTAGGAGCCGGCCCCGCTCACTTCGCGCGGCCCCGCGTCGCCGCGGAAGAAGAAGACCGGCGGGCGGCGGCCGAAGCGCGCCTCGAAGGCCGGCTCGAGGTGCGCGCGGAAGCCGGCGCAGGCCGCGGGACGCAGCACGACCACCACGCAGCCTCCGAAACCCGCGCCCGTCAGGCGCGCACCGAGCACGCCCGGCCAGCCCAGGGCGCGCTCGACGACGAGATCGAGCTCGGGCACCGAGACCTCGAACAGGTCGCGCAGCGAGGCATGCGTCGCGCTCACGCAGCGTCCGAAGGCCTCGGCCTCGCCATGCTCGAGGGCCGTGCGCGCGGCCTGCGTGCGCGCGACCTCGCCCACGACGTGGCGCGCGCGCGCGAGCAGCGGCGGCGCAAGCTCGTGCGCGTGACGCTCGACGACCTCGGGCGCGACCTCGGCCAGGACCTGCGCCGCACCCGCGTGGGGCGCCAGCAGGCGGAAAGCCTCCTGACACTCGCTCACGCGGTGGTTGAAGTCGCCCTTGGCGAGCTCGCGCCGGATGCCGCTGTCGACGACGGCGATCGCCATTCCGTCCGAGTCGAACGGCAAGTGGTGGTAGCGAGCGCTGCGACACTCGAGCCACAGGATGTGACCGGGGCGCGAGAGCGCCACCGCATAGGGGTCCATGATTCCGCACTGCACGCCGACCCAGGAGCGCTCGCCCCACAGCGCGGCCTCGATGCAGGCCAGCGGGTCCGCCGCCTCACCCCAGCACGCGCGGAAAGCGAAGGCCGTGCCGACGCAGATCGAGGCCGACGAGGAGAGCCCGGCGCCGATCGGCAGGTTGCCACCGAAGAGCACCTCGGCCCCGCGCGCGCCCGGTCGCGTGCGCAGGAGGTGCAGCAGCACGCCCAGCGGATAGTCGAACCAGCGCCCGCTGGCGCGCGCGGGCGGAGCGTCCAGCGCGAACTCGAGGCGCTCCTCCTCCAGCGTCGAGGCCAGCACGACGCGCCGGTCGTCGCGCGCGCGCAGCGCCACGAAGGTGCCGCGGTCGAGCGCCATGGGCATCACCGGGCCCCCGTTGTAGTCGAGGTGCGCCCCCATCAGGTTGACGCGCCCGGGCGAGAAGAAGCGCCGCGGAGGCGCGCCCGGAAACAGAGCCAGGAAGCGCCGTGCATGCTCCGCCAGGGCCGTCTCGAGCCCGCCACCGTCTGCGCCGCGCGTCGCCTGCATGGAGGCCCGGAGCCTAACCGCGCCGCCACGCGCGGGCCACCCTGGCGGCTCTCCGATCGGAGGGCTATCGTGCGCGGCATGCGCGCGCGCCTCGGCACGACCGTCCTCCTCGGCCTCCTCGCGACCTCCTGTGCCAGCCTGAGCTTCGAGCCGACCGACACGACCTCGGGCACTTTCACGAGCCGCGCCTGGGCCTTCACCTTCTTCGGGCACGACTACCCGCAGTCGGCCATCCTGCTGGCGCGCGCCAATGCCTCGGACTCCGAGCTGCCCGCGCTCGAGGTCACGCGCGAGCGCATCCTGCCCTACTTCTGGAAGCTCGACTTCCTGCTCGACGTGCTCTCTGTGCGCTACGCCTCGGTCAGCGGGACCTACGGACCGGCCGAGAAGCCCATGTCCGCACCCGCCAGCACAGGATCCACCCCAGGATCTTGATTCCGGCGCGCACGGTGCCGCGCACGGTGCCGGTGATCTTGCTCTTGCCGATGCGCGGCCGGTAGCGCACGGGAACCTCGACGACCGTCAGGCCCTGGCTGTGGGCCTTGAGCTGCATCTCGATCGTCCAGCCGAAGCCGGTGTCGCCCATCGCGAGCGCGCGCAGCGCCCCCACGCGCAGCGCGCGGAACGGCCCGAGGTCCGTGTAGCGCGCGCCGAACAGCGTGCGCATCAGGAAGCAGGCCAGGCGGTTGCCGAACCAGGCCTGGGGCAGGAGCGCCTGCATGTCCGCTCCACCCAGGATGCGCGAGCCGAGCACGAACTCGGCCTGGCCCGCCGCGAGCGGCGCGAGCAGCGCCTCGAGGTCCTCGGGGTAGTCCGAGTGGTCCGCATCGAGGAACACGATCCAGTCGTCGTCACCGAGCGGCGGCACGAGGCCCTCTCCGTCGAGCAACCAGGCCAGGCCCGCGAGACAGGCCTGACCGTAGCCCGCGCGCGGTTCGCGCACGACCGTCGCACCGCCCGCGCGCGCCACCTGCGCGGTGCCGTCGCGTGAGCCGTTGTCGACCACCACCACGTGCGGCGCGCGCGTGCGCGGCAGCTCGGCCAGCACGTGCGGCAAGGCCGCCTCCTCGTCGCGCGCAGGCAGGACGATGCCGAGCCGCCGCGTCACGCTCCCCCTCCGCGCTGCAGGAAGGCGACGATCTCGCCGAGCTCCTCGGCGAACGGCCGCGGACGCCAGCCGAGCTCGGCCCGTGCGCGTCGCGCCTCGAAGCGGAAGTGCTGACCGAGCAGGGCCAGGGACTCGGGCGTCACGCGCTCGGCCGGGTGCAGGCGATCGAGCAGCGTCGCGCCGGCCACGAGGAAGCGCCACGGCCCGCTGCCCGCGCGCGCCAGCGGTGCGCGCACGCCGGCCGTGCGGCAGGCGAGGGCGAGCAAGGCGTCGAGGCGCCAGGCGGACTCGACCAGGAGGTAGCGCCGGCCGCGCGCGCCGCGTGCGAGCGCGAGCGCGAGCCCGCTGACCGTGTCGGCCAGTCCGACCACCGAGAGCGAGCCCGGCGGCGCGAGCGGCCCGAGTCCACCGCGCACCGCGCGCGCCAGGAAGTGCAGCGAGTTCGAGTGCGCCGCCGAGAGCCCGAACACGACCCCGGGGCTGGCCACGACGACGTCGAGCGCGGAACTCGCCTGCAGCGCGAGCTCCTCGGCGCGCGCCTTGGTCGCACAGTAGGCCGAGTGCTGCTCCGGGCGCAACGGCGCCGTGTCGTCGAGCGCCTCGTCGGCGCGCGCGACCGGCCCGAGGGCCGCGACCGAGCTCACGTGCAGGAAGCGGCGAACGCCCGCGCCGCGGGCCGCCGCGAGCACGTGGCGCGTGCCCTCGACGTTGGTGCGCTCGAGCAACGCGCGATCCGCGCGACGGTAGCGGATCCCCGCCGCGAGGTGCACGAGGTCGAGCGGACGCGAGCCGGCCGCGCGCGAGGCGTGCGCGAGGGCCGTGCCCACGCTCTTCGCATCGGTCACGTCGCCGACGTGCGCCACCGCGCCCGGCGCGACGCCAGCGCGGCGCGCCAGCACGTGGACCTCGTCGCCGCTCGCCAGCAGCCGCGCCACGAGCGCCGAGCCGACGAAGCCCGTACCGCCGGTCACGAACACGCAGCGCGAGGCGCTCACGTCACCTCCGCCGGCGCGAGCGGCAGGCTCACGCGCGCCTCCGTGCCGCGCCCCTCGGTGGCCGGAACGAGCTCGATCTCGCCGCCCATCTCCTCCAGCGCACGCTTCGCGATCGCGAGCCCGAGCCCGGTACCCTCGCTCTTCGTGGTGAAGTACGGCTCGAACAGGTGCGCGCGCGCCTCGGGCGCGAGACCCACGCCCGTGTCGCGGATCGTGACCCGCGCGCGGCCGTCCTCGACACGCGTCGCCACGAAGAGCTCGCCACCCTCGGGCATGGCCTGCAGCGCGTTCGAGACCAGGTTGACGAGCACGCGCCGCAGCTTGCCCACGTCGGCCCACACGTTCGCCTCGGGTCCGTCGCGGTGCATCGCCACGCCACGCTCGACGGCCCAGGCATCGTGCAGGTGCAGCACCTCTTCCAGCAACGCCCCCAGGGCCACGCGCGTCGGCAGGGCCCGCCGGCCACCGGTGAACTCGTAGAAGTCGTTGGCGATCTGGCGCAGGTGCTCGACCTGCCGGCGCATCAGCGCCATCGTGCGCTCGAGGATCTCCTCCGAGCCGCTGGCCTTCTCGCGCCGCGCGCGCTCGAGCAGGTCGAGCGAGAGCGTGATCGGCGTGAGCGGATTCTTGATGTCGTGCGCGATCTGGCGCGCCATCTCGCGCCAGGCCGCGTCCTTCTCGGCCTTGACGATGCGCGCGCGCTGCTCCTTCAGCTCGCCGGTCATGCGGTTGAAGTCCTCGGCCAGGGCCCCGAGCTCGTCGCGCGAGCGGATCTCGACGCGCGCATCGAGATCGCCCTCGGCCGCACGACGCACGCGCTGCTGCAGCTCGCGGATCGGCCCGGTCGTGCGGCGCGCGATGAAGAGCGTCAGGCACACCGAGAAGACCAGCACGCAAAGCGTGCCGCCGAGCAGCAGGCGGCGCAGCTCGCTCGCCGTGGCGTAGATGTCGTCGTTGTTGATGCCGACCCCGAGCACCCAGCCGAAGCCGCCCTCCGCCACGCCCTTGCAGCGCCGGTAGGCGGCGTTCTTGGCCTCGCCCTGGAACACGTACTCGGGATAGAGCCCCCAGCCGCCCGGATCCGCGCGCACGGCCTCCACCAGCGCGCCGAGACCGAGGTCCTCCTGCACGCGCCGGTAGTAGAGGCCGCGGTCCTTGTGGGCGAGGATCGTGTTCGCGTCGTCGGCCCACAGCCAGCCGTAGGGCGAGGGCGGCGTGTCCTCGCTGAAGTAACCGCGGAAGGCGTTGGGGATGACCTGGCTCGAGACGAGCTCCTGCACGTGCCACCAGTTCACCAGCCCGTACAGGACGCCCACCACCTGCGCGGGGTTCTCCGGATCGAACACCGGCGCTGCGAAGCCCAGCTGGTAGTCCTCGGCCGCGTCGTAGCCGGCCCCACCGGGCAACGTGACGTGAAAGGGCGAGAGGTGGTGATCGACCAGCGCATACTGACCGGCGCGCGCGCGCTGGAACCACGCCGTGCGCGTGTAGTCGTAGGCGAACAGGTACTCGAGCAGCGCGGGCGAGTGGTTCGGTCCGCCGCCCGGCAGGCGGCTGGAGCAGGTCACGAGGTTGCCGTCCGCGGCGACGAGCAGCACGAGGTCGTAGACGCGCTTGATGTCGAGGTAGCGGTCGAACTCGCCGGTGAGCTCGCGCCGCCGGCCGTGGTCGACGGGTGAGTAGACCTCGGTCGAGACCGTGCCGCGCGGGCTCTCGGCCACGCGCGCCAGAGTGCGCGCGTCCCACACGCGCGGGGCGCGCTCGGCCGCGAGCTCGCCCGAGCGCACGCGCTCGCGCGTGGCGCGCTCCTGGCGGTAGTTGTCGAGCGCGGCGCGCGTCCAGGGCGCGTTGGCCCACTGCTCGAGGTCCGAGCGGCGCTCGTCCAGGAAGTAATCGATCTGCCCGGCCAGGTCCTTCACCAGCGAGAGCAGGGCCTGCTGCACGACGTGGCGCGTCAGGCGGCCCTCCATCTGCTCGTTCATGTAGAACGCGAAGGCCACGAACGGCAGCACCACGGCCAGGAGCACGGCCAGAACGAGCTTGGTCGAGATGCGGCGGAGCATGCGCGGGCGGGGCGGCGGGAGGATACCCTGCGCGCTTCCCGACACCGTGTCCGACCCGGAACGCATCCTCATCGTGCGGCTCTCGCACCTGGGCGACGTGGTGCACGCCCTGGGGCTGCACCACGCCCTGCACGCGGCGTACCCGCGCGCCCGGATCGCCTGGGCCGTGCAGCCCGAGTTCGCCGGGCTCCTGCGCGGCCTGCCCGGACTGACCGAGGTGCTCCAGTTCCGTCGGCGCGACGGACTCACGGCCTGGCGCGATCTGGCGCGCGCCCTGGCGGCCTTCCGGCCCGACTGGACGGTGGACGCCCAGGGCAACGCGAAGAGCGCACTGGCGAGCCTCCTCTCGCGCGCGCCGCGCCGGGTCGCCCCCCACCGTCTCGACTGGCAGGAGCGCTGGGCCGCCTGGAGTGCCGGCGAGCACGCGCCGCCGCTCGCCCCACCCGCGCGCCACGCCATGCAGCGCATGGAGCAGCTGGCGCGCCACCTCGCGCCGCACACGGCGCTGCCCCTGCGCACCGATGCGGGCCTGACGTCCGCCGAGCGCGCGGCAGGCGCGGCCGAGCTCGCCGCGCGCGCGCCGGCCGGCGGCGGCCTCGTGCTGCTGCACCTGTCCGCGCCCGAGGACGTGCGCGCCTGGCCGGCCGCGCACTGGCGCACGCTGACGCGCGCGCTCGTCGCGCGTGGCCGCGCGGTGCTCGTGCTCTCGGGCCCGACCGAGGCGGCGCTCGGACGCGCGCTCGCGGCCGAGCTCCAGGACGCGCGCATCGCGCACTGGGTCGAGCAACGCGGGTTGCGCCAGCTCGCCGCCGTGTTCGCGGCCGCGGGCGAGCGCGACGCACAGCTCGTGGCCTGCGACTCGGGCCCGCTGCACCTCGCCGCGGCCCACGGGCTCGCGCTGGTGGCGCTCGCGGGCCCGCAGGACGCGGCCCGTACCGGACCGTGGCCGCTGGCGGGCCCCCACCTCGTCGTGCGCAGCTCGCGCGAGCCGGAGTGTGCGCCCTGCCTGAAGCACGTCTGCCACCACCGCGCGGGCCCCGTGTGCATGCACGGACTCGCGCCCGAGGACGTGCTCGCCGCGCTCGAGCGGACGCGCTAACCTCGTCCGCCACGATGCGGATGGTGCACTACTATCTGGCGCTGGCCTTCGTGCTGGCGCCGTGTCTGCTGGCCACGTTGCTCTCGGGCGCCTTCCAGGACGGCTCCGAGCGGCACCTGCTGGTGAGCTTCTTCACCGCCGTCCTGTGCGTGGCCACGCAGACGATCCTGATCCTGTTCATGATCGTCTCGGGCCGCGTGCTGAAGGCCGCCATGAAGTCGCGCCAGCTCGAGCCGCGCTTCCTCGCCGAGCTGAACGACTTCTTCGCGCGCCGCCGCGCCTACCCGCTGGCGATCTTCGCGGCCTTCGCGGCCACGGCCGCGGCCGTGCTGGGCTACGGGCGCTTCATCGGCGTGCCGTCGGCGGTGCACATGCTGGTCGGACTCGCGGCCGTGATCCTGAACGGCTTCGCGCTCGGCGCGGGCGCGCGCACGCTGCGCCAGCACCAGGGCCTGATGGACCGCGCCGCGGCCGAGCTGGATCGGCTCGACCGCCTCGGCGCGCCGGTCGACCTGGCCGCGACCCAGATTCCCTGGGCCTATCCGGCGCGCACGCGCTGGATCGTCTTCGGCCTGAGCGCCTGGGCGCCCTACCTCTACTGGGCCCTGATCGAGTGGCGCGGCGCCTTCGGGCGCGTGCCCTGGCCGGTGCCGCTCGTGACCGCGGCCGTCTCCGCCTTCGGTCTCTACCAGGCGGCGCAGAGCGCCGCGCCCACCGACGGCGAGCGCGGCTGACGCGCGTCAGCGCGGCGTCTCGGCGCCGCCCTCCGCGGGCGACTCCTGGGCCGGCTTGCGCGCCGCGATGTCGGCCAGGCGCGCGGCGACGTCCTTGTACTCGGGCCAGATGACCTGGATCTGGCGCAGGTAGAGCTCGGCCGAGGTGTCGTCCTTGGCCGAGAGCGCGCTGGCGTAGAACTCCTCGGCCATGCGGATGAACTCCTCGATCGTGCGCTTGCGCTGGGCCGCGTCCGAGAAGTCGGGCGCCAGCGCCAGGAGCTCGCCGTAGGTCGCCACGGCCTCGGCGTAGCGGAAGTCCTCGGTCAGACGCTGGGCCTCGGCGTAGAGGTCCTGCAGGCGCTTCTCCTCGATGCCGGTCTCGAGCGCGGTCAGCCCCTCGCGCTGCGCCTCGGTCAGGACCTCGGCCTCGGCCAGCGTCTCGCGCGCCTCCTCCAGCTCGCCGCGCCGGATCTCCATGTCGGCCTGGGCCAGGGCACTCGTGGCGCGCGTCTCGCGGTCCATGCGGTCGAAGCCGGCGCGCCCCTCGGCATCCGTCGGATCGAGCAGCAAGACGAGGCGGTACTCGTTGCGCGCGGCAAAGTAGTGCCCCTCGGCTTCCAGCGTGCGCGCCTGGGCCAGGCGCTCGTCGATCATGAGCCGCTCGACCTGCTCGCCACGCACCGCGGCCGGGTCGTTGTCACGGTAGTGGCGCGAGAGCTCGAACGACCGCCGCGCGTTCTGCAGGCGCAGCTCGCGGAAGCTCGACAGGCCGTCGTCGAAGTAGGTCTTGCTCTGGCCCGCGCGGTAGTTCTTGAGCAGCAGTACGTGGGCCAGGCCCTCGACCGCGTAGGGGTTGTCGGGCTCGTACAGCAGCACGCGCTCGTAGGCCGCCTCGGCCTGATCGAGCTTCTCCGGACCGGTGTTCTCGGCCGCCTCGTCCAGCCAGCGCGTGGCGAGCTGCTTGCGGGTCTTGAGCAGCCAGCTCTCCACCATCGGGTGCCCGGGGGCGAGCTCGATCGCCTGCAGGAACGAGCGCAGGGCCCCGTCGAAGTCCTCGGCGAAGACCTGATCGCGCCCGCGATCGAGCAGCGCCGCGACGCGCGTGTCGAGGTACAGGGCCTGCAGCGCGGCGTCGTCGGGATGCGCCTCGGCCAGCCGGCGGGCCTCCTCCACGGCGAGGTCGAAGCGCCCGCTGCGGGCGGCCTCGACGACCTTCTGTTCGCGGCCCTTCTCACCCGCCTGACACGCGGCCAGGGCGAGACACAGGAAGACGGCGAGCTGAGCGTTGGAGCGGATCATGTCCTCGTGCTGCGGGGGACGAAGGAGTTTCGGGGTGCCGGTCCGGACGGCCAGTGTACGACGCAGACCCGCGGGTTCTTCCCGCCGGTCCTCACGAGCGCATCGAGGCCGTCAGGACGACCCCCAGACTGCCGAACAGGACCAGCGGGAGCCAGCCCGAAAAGAGCGGCCCGACCAGGCCCTGGAGCCCCAGGTTGCGCGCCACGGTGTCGACCAGGAAGTAGGCCACGCACAGGAGGAAGCCGCGCGCGATGCGCTCGCCGGCCTTGCCGCGCTCGTGGCCCACGACGAACGGCAGACCGACGAGCAGGAGCACGAGCCCGGCCAGCGGGAAGGTCAGCCCGTACTGGTACAGGGTCTGGAGCTGCAGGTTGGTCGGCTCGCGCGCGAGCAACCGCCCGAGCTCGCCGGTCGAGAGGTCGAGCGGATGCTCGCGCGCCTTCCAGGCGAGTTCGACGTCGCCCGGCGAGAAGCGCAGGTCGTCCTCGAGGTCGGCCGCGACCACGCTGCGCGCGCGCCCGTCGTCCTCGATGCGCTGCCCCTCGACCAGCGCCCAGCGCCCGCCCGAGATCGGGCTCGCCTCGCGCGCCGCGACCGAGATGCGCACCTCGCCGCGGCTGTAGAGCGCCGAGAGCCCGCGGATGCGCCCGCTCTCGGGCGCCTCGCCCACGGCGTACTCGTTGACCATCACCGTGCGCCCCTCGACATCGCGCACGACGAGACTCTCGACCACGCTCGGCGCGCGCCGGTCCTTCTGGTCGAAGCGCTCCTGCAGCAGCGCGCGCTCGCGCCCGAGACGCTCGGTCGCGCCCTCGCGCAGCGCGAAGACCGCCGCCGCCAGCAGCCCCGCCGCGAGGTACAGCGGCAGGAACAGGCGCCGCACCGAGAGTCCGGCGTTGAGCGCGGCCACGACCTCGTTGGCGCGCGCGAGGTGCGCGCCCGTGAAGAGCCCGGCGATCAGCGTCACGTAGGGCGCCATCTGCAGGTACAGGAACGGCAGCTGCAGCGCGTAGAAGCGCAGCACCGTGACGAGCGGCACCTTGTAGCCCTCCTGGTCGGGCGCGAGGTAGTCGTCGAGGTGCGTGGCCATGTCGAGGATCAGGAACAGCCCGACGACCAGCAGGAAGGCCGCGCCATAGGAGAGGCCGAACAACCGCAGCACGTAGCGGTCGAGGCGCGCACCGAGCGGAAGGGAGCGCAGCCTCATCGCAGCAGCGCGCGCCGGAAGAACCACAGCCCGGCCAGCAGGAACAGTCCGTTCGTGGCCCAGGCCGCGACGAAGGGCGGAATCGCCCCGGTCGCGCCCAGCACCTTGCCGAGGCGCTCGGCCAGCACGTAGTACACGAGCGCATAGCCGACCGCGCCCGTGAAGGCCCCGAGCTGCGTGGCCGAGCGCAGCGCGACGCCGGTCGGGATCCCGAGCAACAGGAACAGGAAGTACGTCGCCGCGAGCGCGTGACGGCGCTGGATCTCGTACCCGGCCTCGGCCCGCTTCTCGGGCGCATGCTCGCCGCTGGCGAGGGCCGCGCGGAGCTCGCTCGAAGGACGGTACTTCGCGCGGCTGCGGTCCTTCGGCTCGGCCTTGAAGAGCTCCGAGAGGCGCCACGAGTAGCTCGGTGAGGCGCTGCCGACGTGCTGGTCGGGCGTCACGACGACCATGTCCTTCAGGTGCAACGTCATCAGGTCGCCCGCGACCTCGATGCGCGCCTCGGAGGCCGAGATCTGCTGTGGACGACCCTCATCGAGCTCCAGCGACAGCACCACGTTGCGCCAGGTGCCGTTCTGGTTGCTCTCGGCGGTCAAGGAGTGCGGCGGGAAGGACAGCGAGCTCTGCACCTGCATCGCCGCCAGGAACTGGGCCTCGCCGGCCTCGCGCAGCAGGCTGCGCTGGCGGTACTTCAGGTCGGGGCTCACCTCGCTCAGCAGGTGGTCGGTGCCGAGCGCGAGCGGCGCGGCCACGATCAACCCCGGCACGAGCAGCCACCCCGGATGGAAACCGGCCATCTGGATCGCCACGAGCTCGCGGTCGGCCGCCAGGCGCCCGTAGGTCGCCACGACCCCGAGCAGGAAGGCCAGCGGGAGGAGCGAGGGCGCGAGCTCGGCCACGACCAGCGGCAGGTAGCGCGCCACGGTGGCGACGTCGATCGCGCCGAGCTTGTTGAGGGCCTGGATGGCGACCGTCGGGAGCACGATCACGCCCAGGCCCGCCAGCGAGAAGACGACCGACAGGACGAGCTGGCGCAGGACGTAGAGCTGGAGCCGCACGCGCGGCGATTCTGGCCAATCGCCCCGCGCGGTACCAGGCGGCGCCGGTACGGCCCTGGCGTAGGATGCGCGCGTGAGCCTCCTGCGAGAGCGCGCCACGCGCAGCGTGCACCTCGAGCACGACCCCGCCGGCCGCGCGGTGGTCGTGAAGCGCTTCCACGATCCGCGCGCGCTCGGCCCGCTGGTCGACGGACTGCGCGCCTGGCGCGAGCACTCGGCCCTCGCGCGCCTGCACGCGGCCGGCCTGCCCGTGCCGCGTCCGCTCGGCGTGACGCGCGCCGGGCGCTCCTTCGAGCTGCGCCAGGAGGCCGTGCCGGGCGCGCGCGCGCTGGGTGAATTCCTGGGCGGCGCGGCGCGGCCGCCGCGCGGCTGGCGCGCGCTGCTCGGCGCCCTCGGGGCGCTGCTCGCGCGCCTGCACGCGCTCGGGCTCGAGCACGGCGACCTGCACGCGGGCAACGTGCTCGTGGACGCCGCCGGGCGGCCCTGGCTGATCGATCTGGCGCGCCTCCGCCGCGGCGCGCGCGGAGCGGCGCGGCGCAGGAGCGAGCTCGAGCTCGCCACCGCCCTCGGACGCGAGTTCCTCGACGCGCGCACGCGTCTCGCCTTCCTGGCCGGCTACCGCCGCGCGCTCGCACCGGACGCGCGCCCGCGCCTCGCGCGCGCCGCGCGCCTCGCGCTCGAGGAGGCCGGCCGCGCGCGCCGGCGCGCGCTGGTCGAGCTCGGGCTCAACCGCTGGCTGCGCGAGTCTTCGCGCGTCACGCAGGGCGCGGACGGCAGCTTCACGCGCCGCGCGGCGCCTGCTTCCGCCGCACCGGACGCGCTCGAGCTCCGCGGCGCGTCCGCGCCCCTGCGCGCGGCCTGGCTCGAGGCCGCGCGCCTGCACGAGCACCGCCTTCCGACCGTCGTGCCGCTGCGCCTCGAAGCCGCGCGCGCGCTGTTCGAACGGCCCGCGCACGGCGCGCCCGACGAAGCCGCCTACCAGGCCCTGCGCGCCGACCGCGGCCTCGCGCCCGACCCCCGCCCGGTGACGGACGCGCGCGGCGTCTACTTCGTGCCTACGGCTTGAAGCCGTTGCGCTCGGCCCAGTCGGCCACGACCGAGTTCTTCATCACGAGCGCGAAGCGGTCCGGATACTTCGCCTGGTAGCCGAGCAGGTGCCCGGGCAGGTCCGGCATCTTCACCAGGAAGCGCGCGGCCTCGTCCTCGAGAGCCTCGTCGCCCAGCCAGGCGACGCTGTGCACGAGCCACCACACGGCCTTGCTCGTATCCTGCTTCTTCTCGAACTCGTGGCGCGCCTGGAACAGGCGGTCCTGGGCGTAGGCCGGGCGATCCTTGACCAGCTCGTTGCGGCGGTTCTGGACCTTGGCGCGCTCCTCGCCCTCGACGCGCGCGAGCAGCTCGTCTAGCAGCGCGAGCGCAGTGCGGTAGTCGCGCGGCATGCCGTCGACGAGGTCGCGCACCTCCCACTCGACGTCCGGCCAGTCGGGCGGCGCGCTCATGTCGACGTAGCCCTTGAAGCGCTCCTCCTGGCGGCCGACCCACTCGAGCTCGGGATGGCGCGGCCAGCGCTGGCGGAAGGTCGTGCAGCGCTTGAGGAAGAGGCGCACCTTCGAGGTATCGGGCGTGCCCTGCAGATAGTTCGCCTCGTAGCGCTTCAGCAGCACGTCGAAGTACTTGGTGCCCGAATCGTTCTCGGCCACGAGCGCGGCCGCGGCCGAGGCCTCCGTGATCTCGCGCCGCAGCGCGTCGGCCTGCGCGCGCAGCTCGGGCGAGTAGGACGAGTCGGGGATCTCGGCCAGCTTGGCGAGGGCCACCTCGAAGCGCCCGGCGCCGCGCTCCTGGCGCGCGGCCTGGATCAGGTTGAAGGCGCGGCCGTCATCGGCCTCGGCCTGGCCGCCCCAGCGCTGCATCGCGAACAGCCCTACCACGCCGATGCCGAGCACGACCAGCACCGGCACGAGCCAGCCGGGCGCGCCGCCGGAGCGCTCGGCCCGCGCGCTGCGGCGCTCACCCGCACGCTCGCTGCGCGTCGACGCGGCCGCGGCGGGCGCAGGCTTGCGGGCCGGAGTGGCCGCAGTGGTTCCCGTGGCCGCGGCCGCGGGCTCCTCGTCCGCCTCGATCCACAGCTTCACGCCCGCGAACTCGAGCTTCTTGCCGAAGCCCAGCGCAACCTCGCCCTTGACCGGCACGCCCACGAGCTTCGGCGCCACGACGCCCGGGCGCGGACGGAGCTTCACGCCGTCCGGCTGCACGTCGAGCTCGAGGTGCACCTCGGCCACCTCGCTCGAGGTCAGCTTGAGGCGCGCCTCGGCCCCCGAGCCGACCGTGAGGATGCCCGGACCGAGACGGAACTGACGCTTCTTGCCGCCTTCTTCGACGATCAGCTTGGGCATGGGGAGTGGTGTCCTCTAGCGGGGTTCTTGTACCCCGACTGCGAGCTCGGGTGACAGGTCGGAGAGCGCGATCCGCCCGCGCGTCAGGGCCGTGGCGCGGCGCAGCTCGTTCTCGAGCTGGCGCACATTGCCGGGCCAGGGCGCGCGCTCGAGCGCCGCCAGGGCCTCGGGTGCGAGCTCGACGCCCGGACCGGCGAAGCGCGCCAGGAAGAAGCGCACGAGCAGCGCGATGTCCCCCGGCCGCTCGCGCAGCGGGGGCAGCATGACCTTGACGACGTTGAGGCGGTAGTAGAGGTCCTCGCGGAAGCGCCGCTCCTTGACCATCGCGGCGAGGTCGCGGTGCGTGGCCGCGACCACGCGCACGTTGACCTTGACGACGGCCGAGGCCCCCACCGGGCGCAGCTCGCCGTTCTCGAGCACGCGCAGGAGCTTCGACTGCATCTCGAGCGGCATGTCGCCGATCTCGTCCAGGAAGAGCGTGCCGCCGTCGGCCGCCACGAAGTGCCCGGGGCGATCGGCGATGGCGTGCGTGAAGCTGCCCTTCTTGTGCCCGAAGAGCTCGCTCTCGAGCAGGCTGGGCGCGACCGCGGCGCAGTTCTCGGCCAGGAAGACCTTCCTCGCGCGGCGCGAGCGCGTGTGCAGCGCGCGCGCGACGAGTTCCTTGCCCGTGCCGGTCTCTCCGTGCACGAGGACCGGTACGTCGCTCGGGGCCACCTTCTCGATCAGCGCGTAGACCGCCTGCATCGGGGCCGAGTCGCCGATCAGGCCAAAGCGCCCGGGAAACGCGCCGGCCACCTCGGGTGCGCGCAGCGCGTCGAGCGCGGTCCACAGGGCCTCGGCCAGCTCGGCCTCCTGGCCCGCGCCACGCGCCTCGGCCAGCAGCGCCGCCAGCCGCCCGTCCCAGGTGCTCACCGGCGGACCACCTTGAGCCGCGCGTACTGGGCCACGAGCATGCGCGTGCCGGCCGCGGCGAAGTGCACCGTGACCTTCATGCTGGCTCCCTCGCCGCGCGTGCCCTCGACCACGCCGTAGCCGAAGTGCTCGTGCTCGACGCGTGCGCCGACCGTGAGCCCGCCGTAGGGGTCCTGCTCGTCCTCCTCGGCCACGATGACCGGGCCGTCGTCCTCCGCTTCCTCGTCGGGCACGTCCAGCCACTCGCGCGGCAGCTCGCCCAGGAAGCGCGAGGGCGTCTGCCACGAGGTCTCGCCGAAGTGCAGGCGCATGCGCGCGTGGGTCAAGAGGAGCTCGTCCATCGCGCGCGTGAGGCCCACGTAGAAGAGCCGCCGCTCTTCCTCGGCGCCGCGCTCGGGATCGTCCTCGAGCGCCAGCACGTGCGGCAGGAGCCCCTCCTCGAGTCCGGCGATGAAGACCACCGGGAACTCGAGGCCCTTCGAGGAGTGCAGCGTCATCAGCGTGACGCGCGGACTCGCCTCCTCGAAACCGTCGACGTCGCTGACGAGGGCCACCTCCTCGAGGTAGCCGCGCACGCCGCCCTCCGGATTCTCGAGGTCGTACTCGCGCGCCCCGGCCAGCAGTTCCTCGACGTTCTCGACGCGCGCCGCGGCCTCGGCCGCCTCGCCCTGGGCCAGGTAAGCGAAGTAGTTCGTGCGCTCGATCAGGGCCGACAGGGCGAGCTCGGCCGGACCGCCCGCACGCGGCGCCAGCTCGCCCAGCAGCGCGGCGAAGCTCTCCAGGCCCTTGCGCGCCTTGCCCTTGACCGTCTCGAGCGCCTCCGGCGTCTGCAGGAAGGCAGCCAGCGCGAGCCCGCGCTCGGCGGCCACCCGGGTCAGCTCCTCGACGCTCTTGTCCCCCACGCCGCGCGCCGGCACGTTGAGCACGCGCGCGCAGGCCGCGTCGTCGCGCGGATTCACCACGAGCCGCAGGTACGACACGAGGTCGCGCACCTCGCGCCGCTCGTAGAACTCGACGCCGCCCACGATCTGGTACGGGATGCCCGCCAGGCGGAAGGCGCGCTCCAGCGCGCGCTGCATGAAGTTCGTGCGGAAGAAGACCGCCATCTTGTCGGGCCCGAAACCGCGTCCGCCCGCCTCGCGCACGCCGGCGACGATCGCGCGCGCTTCGTCGTTCTCGTCGCCGCACTCGAGCACGCGCACCTTGCGCTCGCTCTCGCGCGTCGGGATGAGCTCCTTCTCCTTGCGCGCCACGTTGTGCTGGATCAGCCCCTGCGCGACCGACAGGATCGGACGCACCGAGCGGTAGTTGTGCTCGAGCTTCACGACCTCGACCGCGCGCTCGCCGCCGAGGTCGCGCTCGAAGTCGAGGATGTTGCGGATCTCGGCCCCGCGCCAGCCGTAGATCGACTGGTCGGGATCGCCGCACACGGCCAGGTTGCCGTGGAAGGACGAGAGGTGGCGGGTCAGCTTGTACTGCACCAGGTTCGTGTCCTGGTACTCGTCCACCAGCACGTGGCGGAAGCGCCGCGCATAGGACTCGCGCAGACCCGGGTGCGACTCGAACAGCTCCAGCACGAGCAGCAGGAGGTCGTCGAAGTCGAGCGCGTTGGCGGCCTGCATGGTCGCGAGGTAGCGCTGGCGCACCTGCTCGTAGACCTCGCCCTCGAAGCCGCCCGGCGCGCGCGTCTGGCGTCGCCCGTCGAAGGGCATGTTCTTCGTCGCGCTGATCCAGGCCCCGAGCGCCGCCGGACGGAAGCGCTGCACGTCGAAGCCCAGGTCCTTGATGCTCTGCTTCAGGAGCTGGTTGCGCTCGTAGGTGTCGTAGATCGAGAAGTCGCGCGTGTACTTGCCGGTGATCTCGATCTCGCGCCGCAGGAGGCGCGCGCAGGTGGCGTGGAAGGTGCCGATCCACAGGCCCTTGACCGGGAAGAAGGCCTCGCAGCGGTGGCGCATCTCGGCCGCGGCCTTGTTGGTGAAGGTGATCGCCAGGATCTCGTGCGGCCGCGCCCGGCCGGTGGCCACGAGGTGGGCGATGCGGCGCGTGATCACGCGCGTCTTGCCCGAGCCGGCCCCGGCCAGGATCAGCAGCGGGCCATCGCCGTGCAGCACGGCACGCCGCTGGGGCTCGTTCAGGTCGGTCAGGAGCTCCGCGCCGCGCGCGAGGTCCTCGGTCCCGCCGTCGGTCTCTTCACCCGCGGCCACCACGTCCATCCAGTCGAGAGGCATGAGCCGGCCGATTGTGCGCTCGCGGGCGGGGTCGGGGAAGCCCGAACCCCGTCCGCTGGCCCCTTTCCTGGCGGCGGACCAGGGCCGACACTGCGCGCATGGAGCCCCTGGATCGCACGCGAGCGAAGTGGCGCGCGCCCGGCGCGGGTGCGCGCTATGCCGGCACGCGCTTCCGGGCCGGACGCGAGGCGCGTGACCCCGCACGCCTCGCGCGCCTGCTCGAGCGCCACCTCGGTCCGCTCCCGGCCGACGCCCCTGGCCCGGCTCTGCTGCTCGACGCGCCCTGCGGCGCGGGCCGGCTCTTCCCGACTCTCGCCGCGCGCGGGCGCGTGGTCGGCCTGGACGTCTCGCCGGCCATGCTGGAAGGCGCGCGCGCGCGCGGAGCCGAGGCGCTGCTGGCCGGCGACCTCGCAGCCTTGCCCTTCGCGGCGCAGAGCTTCGACGCGGTCGTGTGCTGCCGGCTGCTGCACCATCTGGAGCGCGAAGAGGACCTCGTGCGCATCGCGCGCGAGCTCGTGCGCGTCAGCCGCGCGCTCGTGCTCGTGACCTACTGGGATGCCGCCTCGCTGCCGGCCCTGCGGCGCCGGCTGCTGCCTTCCGCGCGCGCTCCGCGACGCTTCGCGCGCCCGCGCGCGGCGGTCGAGGCGGCCTTCGTCGCGGCCGGCGCGGAGGTCGTCGAGCGTGCCTGGTCGCTGCGCTTCGTCTCGCGCCAGGCCTACCTCGTGCTGCGCCGCCGCGCATGAGCACGGACGAGCGCTTCCGGCACGGCGCCTGGCGGCTCGTCGGCGCGCGCGCGGATTTCACGGCCCTGGCGGAGGCGTTGCGCGCGCACGCGGCGGCCGGCACGAAGTGGCGCGCGCGACCGGTCGTCGCCGGGCAGGAGCTCTTCGTCAAGGGTTCGCCGCTCGCGCCGCGCACGGCCCTGCGCCACGGCCTCGCGCGGCTCGTCCTCGCGCGTCCCGAGCCGCGCCTCGCCGAGTTCGCGAACCTCGCCTGGCTGCGCGCCCACGGCTTCGCCGCGCCCCGCCCGCGCCTGGCGGGCGTGTGGCGCCGCGTCGGGCTCGCGCGCTACCAGTTCCTCGCCACCGAGGCCGTGCCCGCCCCGCCCCTGGCCGAGTTCCTGGCCGCGGCGCCGACGGAAGCGCGGCGTGCCCTCGTGACGCGCCTGGCCGAGGACCTCGCGCGCCTGCACGTGCTCGGCTTCACGCACCGCGACCTCTTCGCCCGCAACCTGCTCGTGCGCGCCGGTCCGGACGGGCCCGAACCGGTCTTCCTGGACGCCTGGCGCGGCGGCCCGGGGCCCGACCTGCGCGGCCCGCTGCACGACCTCGGCTGCCTGATGCTCGACGGAGCGACCCTGCTGGTCCCCGAGGAGCAGGCCCTGCTGCTGGCGCGCTACGCCGCGCGGCGGGACGAGCTCGGCCGGCCGGCCGGCGCGGACCTCGGGGCGCGCGTGGCCGGCGCGCGGGCGCGGCTCGTGGCCCGCGAGCGCCGCCGCCACCCCGAGCTCGCGCCGGAATGGAACTTTCCTCGAAGCGGGTGATACCGGCGGGCGTTCCGGAGCACTAGAGGACTGCGCGGTCCCGTCGCGACTCGCGCTCCCGGCCCTTCCCGGTCGGTCACCCCGCCATGACCGTCGTCCCGCCCTCCGTCCGCTGGCTCGTCCTCTGTGCCTCGTTCCTGGCCGCCTGCGGCGGCGGAGGGGGCGGCGGTTCCGGCTCCGGCGGTGGGAGTGGCGGCGGAGGCGGCGGCACGGTGGTCGACCTCGAGCGCTCCTCTTTCGAGGTCGTGCCGCCCTTCGGCACCCCGGCCGACGGCGTGACGCCGGTCGAGCTCGTCGTGGCGCTGGTCAGTGAGCGCGGCGAGCCGATCGCGGGCGCGACGCTCACCTTCGAGGTCGACGGGCTCGGCAACACGCTCGGCGCGGCCGCGCCGACCGATGCCGCCGGGCGCACGCGCGCGACGCTCACGTCGAGCGCCAGCCAGCAGAAGCTCGTCCGCGCCACGGCCACCGTCGGCACGCGCCGCACCGCGCTCGGCACGCGCACGGCCGAGTTCCTCGAGATCCCCGAGGGCACCTTCTTCGTGCGCACCTCGGGCTCGGACGCCGACGACGGTCGCTCGCCGCGCAGCGCCTGGCGCACGCTGGACCACGCCTTCGCCACGCTGCCGGCCGGCGCCACGCTGCACATCGGCGCGGGCCAGTACCCCGGGCCGCTCGCGCTCGACCTCGTCGCCCCCACCGGCGCGCCGACGCTCGTCTCCGGCGACCGCGACGGACACTGGACCGGCGACGCGGGGGTCGTGCGCATCGACGCGGGCGGCGGCGCGGCCGCGCTCGCGCTGCACGGGACGCGCAACCTGATCCTCTCGGGGCTCGAGCTCGTCGGCGCCGAGGTCGGCCTGCGGGCCGAGGAGGTCGAGGCGCTGCTCGTGCGTGCGTGCCACCTGAGCGACAACGGCCTCGGCGCAGCCGTGCGCGGTGGCCAGGAGGTCTCCTTCGAGGACTGCCACATCCACGCGAATCGCGGCGCGGGCCTCGAGCTGTCCGAGGTCGTGCGCGCGCGCGTGCAGAACAACCTCGTCTACGGGAACGGCGCGAGCGGGCTCGACTTCCCCGGACCGGTCGTGGACACGCTCGTGCGCTTCAACACCTTCCACGCCAACGGCGGCGACCACGTGCGCGCCGAGGTCGCAGGCTCGAGCGGCGCGCTCGAGGAGAACATCTTCTCCGAGGGCCTGGCCGGCACGCTCGGTCTCACGAACGGCTCGAGCTTCGTGGCGCTGCGCAACCTCTCCTGGGGCCACGCGGCCGTGGGCGAGGAGCCGATCGTGGCCGACCCGGCCTTCGCGGCCCCGGCCGGAGCGGACGGCGCCCTGGGCGGTGCGGGCGCGGAGGACGACGACTTCACGCTCGCGCCCGCCAGCGCCGCGCTCGACGCGGCCTCGGTCGAGGCGCGCGCCGTGCGCCTCGGCGGGCGCGTGCTGCTCGCCGCGCGCAGCTCGCGCGCCGACCGCCTGGCGGACGGCAGCGCGCCCGACGGCGCCCGCGCGAACCTCGGCTTCCACGGCGCGCTCGCGCCGAGCACGCTCGTGACGCTGGCGCCGGGCGCGACGCGTCTCGTGCTGGCCGACGGTGTCACGCCCGCGCCGCGCGTGCTCGCCCTGGACGAAGAGGGCGTCACGACCTCGCAGGGCGCAGCGGTCGGCCACGAGGCGCGCCACGTGCTCGCGCGCGTCTCGCCGCTCGTCTCGCCCGAAGAGTTCCAGGTGCTCCTGCTCGACACCGGACTCGAAGGCGTGCTCAGCGTGCGCCGCCACGACGGGCGCGGCTGGGACGATCCGGCCCTGGCGCCGCTCGTGGTCGGGCTCGGGCGCGAGACGCTCGCCGACCGCGGCTTCGACCTCGAGCACGAGGCGCGCTCGGGGCGCGCGCTGTTCGCCTGGAGCAACGCGGCCGGCGCGCCGCGCTTCCAGCTGCACGCGCGCGGGCGCTGGACGCTCGTGCGCGAGGTCCCGCTGCCGGCCGGCCCCTTCGGCGCGGTGCGCTGGGTCGAGCTCGTGCCGCGCCCCGCCAGCGACGAGCTCGCGCTCCTCTTGCTCGACGAGGCCGGGCGGCTCGCCTGCACCCTCTGGGAGGGACAGAACTTCGGCCCCGCGCGGCTCGTGGCGAGCGGCGTGCTGTACCGCCCCGGCTGGCGGCCCTTCGACGCGGCCTTCGAGAGCACGAGTGGCGACCTCGTCGTCGCCTGGGGCTTCGACCGCTTCACCGAGTCGCTGCGCTGGGCCGAGCGCGTGCGCGCGAGCGGCACGTGGCGCGAGGGGCTCTTCGCGGCCGCCGACGCGGTCTCGGCCGACGTCGAGCTCGAGAGCGATCCCACGAGCGACCGCATCGCCGTCGTCCTCGGCGAGGCCGACCTGAACGACGACGTGTCCGTGGCCGTGTGGGACGGCGCCGACTGGATCGACGGCGCCGAGCTGACCCTCGCAGGCGGCCCGGGCAATCGTCTGCGCGAGGTGCTCTGGCTCGGCACGAGTGGCACCGCTCTGGCCGTCTACCCCGGGCCCCAGGGCACGCTCCGCGCGGCCCTGTACGTCGGCGGCAACTGGCGCGTGCAGCCCGAGGTCGTGCTGCCCGGCGTCGGTCGGCCCGTGCGCCTCGAGCTCGCCGCGAGCGCCCCGGGCGAGGCGCGCGGCGCCCTGCTCGACCAGGACGGGCGCCTGTTCGGCGTGGGCTACTCCGCCGGACGGTTCACGCTCCTCGACGAGACTCCCCTCGCCACCGGTCAGCCACGCGAGGCGGCCTTCGACCTCTGCGCGGGACGCTAGCGCCGGAAGGAACTTCCGCCCGCGGCGGCCGTGGGCGGGCCTGCGCGCGTTTTCGCCCCTTTCCGACCGCACGTCCCGGGGCGGGATACGGTTCCTGCGAAGGGTCTCCACCGGCCCTTCCTCGCCACCACCACCTCGCTCGCTCGCGATGACTCGCAACTCGTTCCGGGCTACCGCTCTCGCCACGTTCTCCGGCCTCTTTTTCGCTGCCTGCGGCGGCGGCGGAGGAGGTGGCGGCTCGCAGCCGCCGGTCGATCCGGTGCAGTCGATGTTCGCCGTCACGCCGGCCTTCGGCACCGCCGCCGATGGCCTCGGACGCATCGACGTCGAGCTCGTGCTGGCCGACGCGGCCGGCAACCCGCTGCCGGGCCGCACGGTGACGCTCGAGGTCACGGGCTTCGAGAACACGCTCACCCAGCCGACGCGCACCGACGCGGGCGGCGCCACGCAGGGACGCCTCTCGACGCGCGTCGGCGAGAAGAAGCTCCTGACCGCGATCGTCGATCCGGGGCCCGATGAGGTGCGCCTCGGCCCGATCACGGCCGAGTTCCTGCGCATCCTTCCGAACTGGCGCTTCGTGCGCACGAGCGGCTCGGACCTGAACGACGGGCGTGGGCCGCTCGAAGCCTGGGCCACGCTGGCCCACGCGCTGACCCAGCTCGCGCCCGGTGACGTGCTGTTCGTCGGCGCGGGCACGTACTTCGATCCGCTCACGATCACGACCGCCGCGAGCGCCGACCAGCCGCTCACGATCCGCGGCGACACGACCGGCGAGTTCACGGGTGATGCCGGCGAGGTGCTGCTCGACGCGGGCACCGCGGCGATCGGCATCGACCTCGTCGGCGCCAGCCACGTGACCCTGCGCGGCCTCGCCGTGCGCAACGCCGGCACCGGCATCCGCGTCAGCGGCGCGAGCGACTGCGCCGTCCTGGCCTGCAACCTGTACGAGAACGCACGCGGCCTCGCGCTCGAGAACGCGCTGCGGGCGACGGTCGAGGAGAACCGCCTGTCGCGCAACACCGGAGACGGCCTGGCACTGGCCGGCACCCAGAACGCGCGCGTGCTGCAGAACCTCGTCTACGCCAACGGCGGCGACGGGATCGAGCTCACGACGCCCTCGACCGGCCTCGCGCTCGAGTTCAACACGCTCTACCAGAACACCGGCACGCAGATCCGCGAGCCCGTGGCCGGCAGCACCGGCTCGATCGAGAACAACGTGCTCTCCGAGGGCGATGCCGACGGCCTCACGCTGGCGGGCTCGAGCTCGCTCAGCGCGAGCGGCAACCTCTCGTGGCTGCACGCCAGCAACACGCCCGGGGCGACCTTCGCGGCCGACCCTCTGTTCGCCGACCCGGCCGGCACGGACGGCATCCTGGGCGGCATCGGCGCGCGTGACGACGACTTCCGCGTGAGCACGAGCTCGCCCACGCTCGACGCCGGAGTGGGCGAAGCGCGGGCGGTCGAGCTGATGCTGCACGGCAGCCCGGCCGCACTCGCCACGCGCACGGACGGCCTGGCCGACGGCGCCGGCGCGGACGCGGCCGACGCCAACCTCGGCTTCCACTACCCGCTCGCGCTCGACGCCTTCGCCTCGCTGCCCGGACGCGACGCGCGGCTCGCCTGGGCTCTGCCCGACGACGTGCGCCTCGCCCTGCGCACCTGGACGCGCGCCACGGACGCCTTCGCACCCGCCATCCGCCCGCTGGCCGCCAACGCCGACGTGCGCTGGCTCCTGCAGCGCGTGTCGCCCACGAAGCCCGAGGAGATCGTGGCCGCCCTGGCCGAGACCGGGACCGGCACGATGCTCTTCCTGCGCACCTGGGACGCGCGCCGCTGGAGCGACGACGCGCCCGCCGTGCGCACGCGCGCCATCGCGCTCGCCAACGCCGACGAGCGCGGTTTCGACGTCGAGTACGAGGCCGCCTCGGGCGACGCGCTCTTCGTGCGTACGAACGGCGCCGCGAACGTGCTCGCCGAGACGCGCGTCGATGGCGCCTGGAGCGCCCCGACGAACGTCTTCGCGCCCGCGCTGCACACCGGCAAGGTGCTGTGGACCGAGCTCGTGCCGCGCCCCGGCACGGACGAGCTCGCGCTGATCGCCCTCGACGACCAGCAGCGCCTGGCGGCAGCCCTGTGGGACGGCACGCAGTGGACGCGCGCGATCCTGCTGGCGACGCAGGTCAACCAGCTGACGGACTTCAAGGCCTTCGACGCCGCCTTCGAGTCGCTCTCGGGCGACCTCGTGGTGGCCTGGGGCTACAGCCCCTTCGTCGAGGAGACGCGCTACGCCCAGCTCGTGCGCTCGAGCGACACCTGGCAGACCGGCCAGTTCCTGAGCACGGACGCGCTCGGCAAGTCCCTGGCGCTCGCCTCCGACCCGACCTCGAACCGCATCATCGGCATCTTCGGCGAAGGCGCGACCGACGACGACGTGGGCGTCTCGGTCTGGAACGGCAGCTCTTGGGGCGACACGGCCGAGATGACGCTCTTCGGTCTGCCCCAGTCGCGCGCCATGGAGCTCGGCTGGCTCGGTAACCGCGGCCTCGGCTTCGCCCTGTGGGCCGAGCAAGCCGGCACGGGCGCCTTCCAGTGGTCGCTCCTGAACTCCGGTGGCTGGCGCCGCCAGCCCGAGGTCGTGCTGCCCGGCGTCGCCAAGATGGTACAGGCCGAAGCCCGCACGATCCCCGGCACCGACCGCGTGATGCTGATGCTGCTCGACCAGAACGGCGCCCTGTGGGCCATCGAGCATGACGGCACGGCCTGGGTGCTGAAGAACGGCGGTGCCCCGCTCGCGACCGGTCTCGATGTCACGAACGCGGGCCGCGCGTTCGACCTCGACTTCGAGCCCTAGACCTTCCCCATCTCATCCCCGGGACGCGCGCCGTGCGTGGGGCACGGCGCGCGTTCTTCTTATTCACGCGCCTGCGTCGGCGAACTCGAGCGCGTCCGCCAGGCCGATCCAGTCGCCGCGCCGCTGGGCCGCGCTCCACTGCGCGACGCGCGGGGCGAGCGCGGCCATGGCCGCCGCCTCCTCGGCGCAGCGCGCGAGCAGTCCGTCGATCAGGCGCGCGAGGAGCTCGTTGCCCTGGGCCACGAGGCCGAGGCGGAAAGCCTGCGCGCTGGCGCGCGCCAGCGGCGTGAGTTCAGGCGGCATGCACGCCCTCCGGTCCGCGCGCGCCGCGGATCGCGGCTCCGGCCCGCGAGCGCTGCACGAACTCGACCTCGGGGTGGCGCGCCACGTAGCGCTCGAGGTCGCGCAGGTAGCCCACCAGGTTCGGGAGCGAGGGCACGCTCCCACCCGCCGCGTCGAGCACGGTGGCACCGGCCACCGCGCCCGCCGCGCGCTCCCAGGCGGCGCCCGCGACGTGGCTGCGACCGCCGCACAGGGCGAAGTCGGCCCCGAAGAACTCCACGCGCCGCGCGCCGAGGCGCACGGCGAGGTCGGTGGCCGGATGCACGACCGAGCCCGAGGTGAACAGCACGGCCGCGGCGCGCCGCGCGGGCACGGCGCGGTGCAGCTCGCTCTCCGACCAGGCCAGACGGCGCGGGCCCGGCCAGCGCGCCATCACCTCGCCCACGACCTCGGGGAACCAGACCAGCGTGCTCTCCGCGAGACGCGCGTGCGCGACCGAGAACACGCGCCGCATGCCCTCCTCGTGCGCATCCTGCGTCACGACGAAGGCCGGCACGATGTCGGCCGCGAGCAGCGGCTTCAGGGCCGCGTCGACGGCCACGAGCTCGTGGGCGCGCGCGCGCAGCTCGTCGTAGTGCTCGGCCAGCGTCGGTCCGGCCGCGGCCACGCACAGGGAGGCCCCCGGGCGCGCGCCGAACAGGCCGTCGACCGGCGCATCCGCTCCGAAGCGCGCCAGGTTGGCGGCGATGCGCTCCTGCAGCGCCGGCGCGCGCGCGCGCAGGTTCCGGCGCAGGAAGGGCGTCGCGAGCTCCAGGCGCACGAGGTCGGCCAGGCGCGCGCCGGCCCCCGTGGCGAGGGCCAGCTCGCCGGGCGTCGCCGCGAACGGACAGGCGAGCTCCTCGTCCGCGCCGGGCAGCTCGAGCGCGAGGCGCGGATCGCCGAGCCAGTCCTCGCACGGGAGGTGGGCCAGGAGCGCGCCCAGGGAGCGCGGATTCAAGACGACGACGCGCAGGTGCACGAGCGTGGGCCGCGCCAGCAGGGCGCGCACGAGGCTGCCCTGAGCCGTGCCGTACACGGTGGCCGTCGTTGCCGTGGCGGGTACGAGGCGCGCCTGCAGCGCGGCCTCTTCCTCCGGCGCGAAGCGACTCTCGAGCTGGAGGCCCCCGAGCGCGAGGGCCGGCACGGGTCCCGCGCGCAACTCGAGCTCGCTGGCAGGGCCCGCACTCTCCACGGCCGCCGCGACCGCCGGAAAGCGCCGCGCGAGGAGCGCGAACGTCACGCCACGTCCCGCGCCAGGCGCCGGCGCGTGGCGAGCAGCGGGCGCAGACCGTCGGACGGATCCGTGCGCCAGCCGCGCTCCTCGGCCTCGCTGTCGCGCGGGGCCTTCTTGCCGTCGCCGTCGGCCGGATGCGAGCGCTGCAGGTCACCCGGCTGCGCCTTCGCGAGCGTCTTCAGCACCCAGGCGATCTGCCCGGGCAGCCAGCAATGTCCGCCCTTCGCCTCGTCGCCCGTGCCGTCGAGGTCGTAGTGGAACTCGATCATGGCAGCCTGCCAGCGCCGCACCGCGCGCTCCAGCACCTGCGGATCGCGTGTGTGGTCCGACCAGCCGGTCGCGCAGCCGAAGGTCTTGCGCAGGGTCTCGAGCGCCGCCAGGTTCGCGTCGGCCGCGCGCGCCGGATAGGTCGAGACGCAGTGCAGGAGGGTCAGGTCCGTGCAGCCGTTCGAGCGCAGCGTGTTCACGGCCGCCTTGACCTCGTCGAGCGTGCCCATGCCGGTCGCGAGCACGACCGGCTTCTTCGTGCGCGCGACGAGCGTCAGCATCTCGGTCCACAGCAGCTGGTAGCTCGCCAGCTTGAAGAAGTCGACGTGCGGCGCGAGCCGCTCGACCGCGCCGCGGTAGAAGGGCGTGCTCGCGAACTGGATCTTCTTCTCCTTCGCGCGCGCCGCGAGCTCGGCATTGAACGACTCGGGGCACTCCCACTTCTCGCGCTCGAGCAGCTTCGGATGCGCGGCCAGGGCCTCGGGCGCGAACAGCTCGCGGATCTTGAACTGCTGGAACTTCACGGCCGCGCAGCCGATCTCGGCCGCGCTGTCGACGAACTCGAGCGCGCGCGCGAGGTCGCGCTGGTGGTTGCTGGAGACCTCGGCGACGAAGCGGCAGTTCATGGGCGGATCCGGCTGGGACGCAGCGAGAGGCGGAAGTCGGAGAGCGGCGCGCCGGGACGGAAGGTCTCGTCCAGCTCGCCGAGCGAGAACACGAGCCGCGCGAAGCGCTTGCCGGCCACCGTCTGGTGCGTGAAGAGCGGCAGGGCCGCGGCCTCGTCCTGGGGCCAGGTGAGTTCGAAGCCGAGGCGCCCGTCGTCGAGCGCCAGCCAGCCGTCGGTCGCGCCCAGGGCCGCGCTCGCGCTGACGAGCGACGAGACCGCGCGGCCGTGATCGACTTCTCCGCGCACGGCGAGGCGCTCGCGCGGTCCGCCCTGCGCGACGGTCAGGGCGAGCTCGCGTCCGAGCCCACCATCGAGCAGCGTCAGGCTGCCCGTGCGCAGGCTGCCGCGCGGACGCGCGCCCCAGCGCGAGAAGCCGTAGCGCAGCTCGACGCGTTGCGCATAGACGCGCACCTCCTTCGGCAGCGGACCGAGCGCGGTCGGCACCTCGGCGCGCACCACGAGACAGTGCAGTTCCTCGCGCACCTCGGGCTCGACCACCTCGAGGTCGGTGACGCGCTTCTCGGCCGGGATCTCGAGCACGGTGTGCCCGCTGTAGAAGTCGGCCGTCCAGTCGATGTCGTCGAAGTGTCCGTAGGGCAGCGTGCCGATCAGCGGCGCCGCACCGGCCGACTTCAGCACCAGGCTCTCGAGCGCGAGCCCGCGGCGCAGGTTCAGGACCGCGCGCACGCCGTCGGTCTCGAGCTCGAGCAGCGCCCCGCGCCGCTCGACGCGCGTCGTGCGCAGCGGCGCCTCGAGGAAGGCCGAGTCCGAGAGTCCGCGCGGTTTCGACTTCGGCAGAGCGTGCACGAGGCGTTCCCAGCGCTTCTCGGTCACGTGCGTGCGCAGATCCGAGCCGAAGGCGCGGCACAGCGTGCGCCAGTCACCGCTCGAGCCGCCGTGGCGCTCGAGTTCCTTCGCCCTCCGGAAGCAGGTTGCGTTCAGCCCCACGTCGTCGCGCCCGGAGAGCCCCCAGCGCGTGACGTTGTACTTCGGCTGCTTCTTGACCGGGATCGGGTTCGCGGCGTCGTTCAGGGCCAGCACCTCCTGCGGCGCGAAGCGCGCGTCGGCCAGCACGTGCGTCGGCGTCGTGAACTCGAGCCCACGCTCGTGCAGGCACTCGAGCACCCTTGCCAGGCGCTCCCACTCGCTCGCCGCGCCGAGCTTCGGCTCGCTGGCATAGCGCCCGGGGCGGTAGTCGAAGACCTCCGCGTCGTTGGCATACACGAACACGTGCCGGTGCTGGTCGCCCGCGTGCGCCAGGACCTTCTCGGCATGCTCCTCGGGTTCACGCTCGCCGTGCACGGCGCGCTGCAGCCCCTGGAACAGCAAGGCATCGGCCCACAGGAGCCGGATGCGGCGCCCGGTCGGCGATTCGGTCCAGACCGCGCGGTAGCGCGCCTCCTCGTCCCACTCCGGATGGTAGCGCCGCGGATTGTTCCACTCGGTGACGACCGCCTCGTAGCCCGCATCGAGATAGGAGTCGACCAGCCCCTGCGACCAGGCCATCTCGTTGACCAGCGCCACGCGCGGCGCGATCCCGAGCAGGCGCTCGTACGTCCCGCGCCCGAGTGCCTGATTCCAGCGGTTCACGCTGGCGGGCACGAGCGGACCGATCAGCTGGGTGTCGCCCGAACCGACGAACTCGACCCGCCCGCGCGCGATCAGCGCCCGCAACCGGTCGATCCAGTCGGGATCGAGCCGCTCGATGCGCTCGAGCGTGTGCCCGGTCGCCTCCAGCGTCAGCGTGAGCCACGGCAAGCGCTCGGCGAGCTCGAGCAGCGGCCGGTAGCAGCGCGCAACGACCTCGCGCCGGCTCGCCACCTCGATCGACGAGTAGTTGAGGTTGAGATGGAAGAGCAGCGAGCCCTGGAGCTTCGTCGCCAGCGCGGGAACCATGCTCCAAACGTCGACCGTTTCCGCACTCTTCTTTTGCAGCTCTTCTGTCCGCTCTTCCTGTCGCTCTTGTAGAGCCTGCTGCTGCCAAGCTGGATCTCGAACCAGATCTCTCAGTGCTCCGGATCACCCACGGACATGGGGCTCAAGCCCGCGACGATTTTTCCCGATAGCGCCCTCCCCATGCCCCAGGTCCTCCTCGTGCTCGGCGACGGCCCGCTCACTCCCCACGCCCTCGCCTGGGCCCGCGAGGCCGGGCTCGATGCGCTCCTGCTGGCGCCGGGGCACAGCCCGCACCGGCGCCTCGCGCACGAGTTCCATCCGCTCGACCTCGGCGAAAGCGCCGCCGCGCTGGCTCTGACGCGCCGCTTCGCGCGCGACGGTCGGCTGGCCGGCGTGCTGGCCTCGCAGCGCCGCGCGCTGCCGCTGCTGGCCGAGCTGGCCGAGATCGCGCCCGCGGTGCTCTCGCCGCGCCACGCCCACCAGGAGTCGGCGCGCCTGCCGCGCGCGCGACTCGCTCCGCTCGGGATCGCCACGGCCGCGGAGGACGCCCGAGCGCCCCTCTTCGAGGTGCTGGGCTCGCTGCGCGGCGCGAGCTACGCGCGCGGCTGCGTGGTCGAGCGCAGCGGCGACGCCCAGGCAACGTACCTGCCCGCCGCGCTGTCGGACTCGGAGGCCCTCGCGCTCGAGGAGCGCACCGCCCTCGCGGCCACCGCGCTCGGCCTCGCCGAGGGGCCCGTGCAGGCCACCTGGCAGCGCGCCGGACTCGATTTCGCGCTGGTCGAGCTCGTGCCGGCCTGGCTCGCGGCCCACGCGGCGACGCACGCCGCGCGCCTCGCGCTCGGCAAGAGCCCGCTGCAGGCCTGGTTCGCGCACCTCGCCGACGCCGGTGGACCGTTCGACGAGATGCCGTCGCGACCCGACCACGCGATCGGCTTCACGACCCTGGCCGAGCGCCTGCCGGAGGAACTCGGCGACCTCGGCCCCGTGCGCCGCCTGCCGGGTGTGCTCGAGCTCGTGCGCGAGCCGGCCCCGGAAGCTCCGCGCCAGCCCGCACGCCTGACGCTCCTCGTCGAGGGGCGCGACCGTCCCGAGCTCGAGTCCCGCCTGCGGCGCGCGCGCGCCGCGCTGGAGGAACGCCTCGCATGCAAGCGAATCGCCTGACCACCGCTCCCCCGCCCGCGCTGACGCCCGAGACGATCCGCTCGCCCGAGGAGCTGCGCACGCTCGACGTGCCGGCCCTGGCGCGCTTCGCCGACGAGGTGCGCCGCTTCCTGCTCGCGAACGTCGCCCGCACCGGCGGCCACATCGGCGCGAACCTCGGCACGATCGAGCTGACGCTCGCGCTGCACAAGGTCTTCGAGTCGCCGCGTGAACCGATCCTGTTCGACACCGGCCACCAGGGCTACACGCACAAGCTCGTCACCGGGCGCGCGGAGATGTTCCCGACGCTGAACCAGCTCGGCGGCATGAACCGCTTCCTCTCGCGCGCCGAGAGCGAGCACGATCCGATCGAGGCCTCGCACGCGGGCACCTCGATCTCGATCGCGCTCGGCCTCGCGCTGGCGAAGAAGCTCGAGCAGGATCCCGGGCGCGTCGTGGCCGTGATCGGCGACGGCTCGCTGGCCGAAGGTCTCGCCTGGGAAGGGCTCAATCACGCCGCGGTCGAGCGCACGGGCCTCGTCGTCGTGCTGAACGACAACGGCTACGCGATCTCGCCCGGCTTCGGCGGCCTGCACGAGGCCCTGCAGGGCGGCAAGGCGCGCGAGTTCTTCGAGGCCCTGGGCTGCGCCTACATCGGCCCGGTCGACGGCCACGACCTCGCGGCCTTGATTCCGGCGCTGGAGCGCGCGAAGGCCTCGTCGAAGCTGCCCGTCGTGCACGCGAAGACCGTCAAGGGCAAGGGCTGGAGCCCGGCCGACCGGCATCCCTTCCGCGCGCACTTCTCGTTCCCGTTCGATCCGCTCTCGGGCCAGGTGCGCGAGGGTTTCGTCACGCGCGGCTACCCCGACGTCGTGGCCGACGTTCTCGCGGCCGAGATGGAGCGCGACCGCGACCTCGTGTGCATCACGCCCTCGACGCTGTACGCGACCGGCCTGGCGAAGATCTTCGCGCAGCATCCCGGGCGCTGCTTCGATCCGGGCATGGAGGAGCAGCACGCCCTGACGCTCGCCGCGGGGCTCGCGCTCGGTGGCAAGAAGCCGGTCGTCGCCTACCAGTCGACCTTCTTCCAGCGCGCCTTCGACCAGCTGCTGCATGATCTCGCGTTCCTCGACCTCCCGGCGCTGCTCCTGCTGTACCGCTCGGGCTTCGCGGGCTACGACAACCCGACCCACCACGGGATCTACGACCTCTCCTACCTGCGCGCGATCCCGAACCTGCGCCTGTGCTATCCGAAGGACCGTTACGAAGCCGAGCGCATGGTCAAGGACGAGCTCGCCGGGCTCAGCGGCCCGACGGCGATCCTGATGCCCTACGGACCGGTCGACGAGCTCGATGACTCGGTGCTGCTCGAGACGCCGGAAGCCTTCGCGCTGCCGCAGGTCGACCACGTCGGGCGCGAGCTCGTCGTGTTCACCGTCGGCAACCGCTACCGCGCGGCGCTCGAGGCCGTCGAGAGCCTGCGCGCGCGCGGCATCGACGCCGGGCTCGTGAACCTGCGCTACCTGAAGCCGCTCTCCGAGGAATTCCTGTGCGAAGAGCTGGCCGGTGCGCGACGCGTGGTCACGCTCGAGGAGGGCGTGCTCGAAGGCGGAGTGGGCTCCGCGCTGACGGCGCTCGCGGCCGACCGCGGGCTCTCGCCCGAGTGGCTGCGCATCGGCCTCCCCTGCACCTTCGTCCAGCCCGGCTCGAACGCGGAGCTCGCGAAGCTCCACCGCCTCGACGGCCCGGGCGTCCTCGCGCGCATCGCCGCGCGCTGGCCGGAGTTCGCCTGATGGAATCCGTGCCCACCGGCCGTCTCGCCGGCCAGGTCGCGCTCGTCACCGGCGGCTCGCGCGGCATCGGCGCCGCGATCGTGCGCGCCTACGCACGCGAGGGCGCCCACGTCGCCTTCACCTACCGCACCGGCCGCAACGAGGCCTTCGCGCTGGCCGAGGAGCTCGAAGGCGTGCTGCCGATCGAGCTCGACGTGCGCCGCTCGGCCGAGGTGCGCGGCGCCGTGCAGCGCGTGATCACCGAGCTCGGCACGCTCGACGTGCTCGTCAACAACGCCGGCTGGCTGCAGCAGAAGGACTTCTTCGAGATCACCGACGACGACTTCACCCAGGCGATCGACGTGAACCTGAAGGGCCCCTTCATCGCCACCCAAGCTGCCGGTCGCCACTTCCGCGCCCAGAACAAGGGCTGCATCGTCAACGTCGCCTCCGTCGGCGGCCAGCTCGGCGGCCCGAAGGCCCCGCACTACTCCGCCGCCAAGGCCGCCCTGATCACCTTCACGCGCTCCTCCGCGCGCCTGCTCGCCCCCTACGGCGTGCGCGTCAACGCCATCGCCCCCGGCATGGTCAAGACCGAGATGATGGCCGCCTCCGTCACCCGCGACGGCGAGGACACCCTCGCACGCCAGACCCTTCTCGGCCGCCTCGGCGAACCCGAAGAAGTCGCCCACGTCGCCGTCTTCCTCGCCAGCGCCGACAGCAACTACGTCACCGGCCAGGTCCTGAACGTCAACGGCGGACAGTTCCTGGGCTGAGCCCCGCCGGTGGACAGATCTCGCCACTTGCCCTAGCCTGGAGCCATGGACCTCGCGAGCCGCATCTCGATCGACCCAGCGGTGCGCTTCGGAAAGCCTTGCGTACGCGGGACCCGCATCACCGTCGGTGACCTCCTCGGCTACCTCGCAAGCGGCATGACCGAGGCGGAGCTTCTGGCCGACTTCCCCGCGCTCACCCACGAGGACGTGCTCGCCTGTCTCGCCTTCGCAGCCGAGCGCGAACGCCGAGTGATGGCCCCGCCCGCGGCCTGACTTGTCCATTCGTCTCCTCCTCGACGAAAACCTGTCCATCCGGCTGCTGCCCGCCCTGGCGGATCGGTATCCGGATTCCCAGCACGTCGAGATGGCGATCGGGCGTAGCGCGACGGATGAAGCCATCTGGAGCTACGCGCAAGCAGCCGGCCTCCTGATCGTCACGCGCGACGAGGACTTCCAGCGCCTGAGTGTGTGGCGAGGAGCCCCACCGAAGGTCGTCTGGATTCGCAACGGGAACAGCTCAACCCGCGCGGTGGCGGAGCTTCTGCTGCGGAGCCACGCGCTGATCCAGCACTTCCTAGAGCACGAAGAGGCCACCTTCCTGGCTCTCGGCTGAGGCTCGCCGCGGCAGCGCTTGGTGGCGATACAGCCGAAGGAGCCGGAAGCGATCATCAACGACGTCTTCGCGCAGGAGAGCGAGATCCCCACGAAGGGGCTCTATTCCTCGCGAATGGCCGCCGGTCGCCACTTCCGCGCGCAGAACCGGGGCTGCATCGTCAACGTCCCCTCCGTCGGCGGCTAGCTCGGTGGCCCGAAGGCCCCGCACGACTCCGCCGCCAGGGCCACCCTGACCTTCACGCGCCACTCCGCGCGCCTGCTCGCGCCCCACAACGTGCGCGTCAACGCAATCGCCCCTGTCATGATGAAGACCGAGAGCCGAGGAGGAGGGAGATGTTTGTTCGTGGCGAGTCGTATGTCGCCATGCTTCGCCAACAGCATCCGCAACTTAAAGGCGCCGAGGTTCGCCATCTGGACTTCAGAAGCAGAAGCGTAGCCCGCAATGATTCTAAGCTCAGCCCCCCGCACCGTCTGACTCTTTTGCGGGAGGTTCATACCTAGACTTAAGCCACGCATACAGCAGATAGAATGCAAGCAGGGACACAATTAGAGCGCTTCTTCGAGCTGTATCCTGAGACGACCTCAATTCCTTCATGAAACGCCCAGCATCCATAGGGCCTTCCATTGGGGCCGGCGGCCGATAGACCAAATAGTGGGCGCCAGTCCCGAACGCGCCTCCAACGAGAAGACTCACGACAAGAAGTATTGGCTTCTTTATCGACCACTCGAGTCTTCGCCAGAGATCGAGAAGAGACCTCATTGTGAGCCTCCTTCAAGGCAAGAACTGTTCAGCATGACAAGACAGGACATCAAGCGAATGCTTCGCCAGTACGCCTCAGGTTCAGCAGGAACGGGGGTGTTCATGATGCCAGAAACGGCAGATCGAGCCCGCGTTCGTCGGCGCAGCGTAGGGCTTCGTCGTAGCCGGCTTCGGCGTGGCGCATGACGCCGGTGCCGGGGTCGTTGGTGAGGACGCGTTCGAGGGCGAGGGCGGCTTCGGGGGTGCCGTCGGCGACGACGACCTGGCCGGCGTGGAGGGAGTAGCCGATGCCGACGCCGCCGCCGTGGTGGAAGGAGACCCACGAGGCGCCGCTCGCGACGTTGAGCATGCAGTTCAGGATCGGCCAGTCGGCGACGGCGTCGGTGCCGTCCTTCATGGCCTCGGTCTCGCGGTTGGGTGAGGCAACCGAGCCGCAGTCGAGGTGGTCGCGGCCGATCGCGATCGGAGCGGAGATGCGGCCGTCGGCGACGGCCTGGTTGAAGGCGAGGCCTGCCCTGTGGCGCTCCTTGTAGCCGAGCCAGCAGATGCGCGCGGGCAGGCCCTGGAAGGCGATGCGTTCCTTGGCCATCGCGAGCCAGCGCAGGAGGGCGGTGTCGTGCGGGAAGAGCTCGGCCACGATGCGGTCGGTGACGGCGATGTCGGCGGGATCGCCCGAGAGCGCGACCCAGCGGAACGGGCCCTTGCCCTCGCAGAAGAGCGGGCGCACGTACTTGGGTACGAAGCCTTCGAAACCGAAGGCCTGCTCCCTCGGCATGCCGGCCTGGTGCGCGTGACCGCGCAGGTTGTTGCCGTAGTCGAAGGTGTCGGCGCCGCGCCGCTGCAGCTCGAGCATCAGCTCGACGTGGGCCTTCATCGTGCGGAAGCTCTCGGCCTCGTAGCGCTGCGGATCGCGCGCGCGCAGCTCGAGCGCGGCGGCGTAGCTCATCCCGTCCGGCACGTAGCCGCCGAGCGGATCGTGGGCACTCGTCTGGTCGGTGAGCACGTCCGGCGTGACGCCGCGCGCGATCAGGCGCCGCAGGAGGTCCGTGACGTTGCACACGACACCGATCGACTTCGCGACGCCTTCCTTCTTCCAGAGGAGCGCCTGGTCGATCGCGCGATCGATGTCCTCGATCATCACATCGCAGTAGCGCGTCTTCAGGCGCTTCTCGATGCGCGCGCGATCGACGTCGGCGCCGAGGAACGTGCCCTCGTTCATCGTCGCGGCGAGCGGCTGCGCGCCGCCCATCCCGCCGAGACCGCCGGTCACGACGAGGCGATGCTTCAGCGTCCCGCCGAAGAGCTTCTTCGCCGCGGCCGCGAAGGTCTCGTAGGTCCCCTGCAGGATCCCCTGGGTCCCGATGTAGATCCACGAGCCCGCCGTCATCTGCCCGAACATCATCTTCCCGGCCGCCTCGAGGTGCCGGAAGTGCTCCCAGTTCGCCCAGCGGCCGACCAGGTTCGAGTTCGCGATCAGGACGCGCGGCGCGAACTCGGTCGTCTTGAAGACCCCCACCGGCTTCCCGCTCTGCACGAGCAGCGTCTCGTCCTGCGCGAGGCGCTTCAGCGTGGCCACGATCGCGCGCAGGGACTCCCAGTCGCGCGCGGCCTTGCCGCTGCCGCCGTAGACGATCAGGTTGGCCGGATCCTCGGCCACCTCCGCATCGAGGTTGTTGAGCAGCAGCCGCAGCGCGGCCTCGGCCTTCCAGCTCTGGCAGGAGAGCGTCCGGCCACGCGGCGCGCGCTGCGGTCCGGGCACGATCGAGGGAGCGCCGCTCGGGCGCGCGGTGGTCTCGGAGCGAGTCATGCGCGCAGTATACGTTTCGCCGCCGGAGCCGAGCTGCACGCGCGCGGCAGGCCGGGCAGCGCCGTTCCGCACGGCGCTCCACAAAAGACCCGCCCGCGCGGTTGCCCGGCCCCCGCCGGGCCCTATTCTCCGTCGCCATGAAGTCGCCCGCCCTGCCCGTCGCGCTCGCCCTCTCCGCCTCGCTCGTCGCCGCGCTCGTCGCGGCCTGCTTCGCACCCGAGACGAGCGCCGACGCGCCGGCCGTTGCCCCCGTGCACGACTCGAGCGCGCGCCCCGCGCCCGGCCGCACCCACGACGTGATGGAGAGCGCCTTCTGCGCCGGCTGTCACCCCGACATCTACGCCGAGCACGAGCAGTCGACCCACGGGCGCGCCTTCACCGACGAGGAGGTGCGCCTCGCGACCGCGCGCTTCGCACACCAGGACTGCATCGTGTGCCACACGCCGCGCCCGATCTTCGAGACCGGCATCGGCCAGAACCCGAAGCGCCGCCATTACGGCCTCGCCGAGGGCAACACCTGCATGACCTGCCACTGGCAGCCCGACTACGACTACGACAGCTTCGTGGGCGGCGAGCAGTGCAAGACGGCCTTCCACCCCGACGTCGGCACGGTCGAGGCTTGCGCCTCGTGCCACCGCAACCACGGCACGCCCTACCAGTGGGAGGCCTCGCCGACCGGCAAGGCCACTGGCCGCGAGTGCATCGACTGCCACATGGCGCCGGTCGAGCGCCCCGTCGCCGTCGGCGGCCCGGTGCGCGAGGTGCGCCCGCACCTCTTCCCCGGCTCGCGCAGCAGTGCGCAGGTGAAGCGCGCCTACGCGTACTCGGCCGCGCTCGAGGGCGACCACGTCGTGGTGAAGATCGAAAACAAGGGCGCCGGCCACAACTTCCCGACCGAGCTGAAGCAGCGCTCGGTCGAGTCGCTGGTCGTCGTGCGCGACCTCGACGGCCAGGAGGTGGCGCGCTCGCGCATGGTCTTCCGCGATCCCTACAAGCGTCCCTACGGTCTCGAGCTGCCGGTCAACACGCAGATCCCGGGCGGCGAGTCGCGCGAGCACCGCGTGCCGATCGGCGTCGCCGAGGGCACGGTCGAGACGACGCTCTTCTTCAAGCTCTACTTCCCGATCGACGACTTCCACCCGGAGATGTCGCGCGTGCTCGAGGCGCGCCAGCTGCCCTTCCGCGGCGTGACTCCCTCGACGGAAGCGGTCGTGAGCGAGCCCGAGGTCGCCGTGATCACGCCCGAGGGCATCACGCCCGAGATCGCCAGCGTCGCCAACCTGGTCGACTACAACCGTCCGAAGATCGGCACGGTCGCGGTCGACGTGCCGAGCGGGGATTCGCCCGAGGACATCCGGAAGCTGATCGAGCTCTTTCAGTTCCCCGTGCCGCAGGCGAACGGCCAGGCGCGCGAGAAGCTCGCCGCGCTCGGCCTGAAGGCCGTGCCGGCGCTGATCGACGCGCTCTCCTCGTGGGACAACAAGACCTACAACCAGGCCATGCAGGTGCTGGAGAAGATCGGCGCGCCCGCGCGGCCGGCACTCGTGGCGGCGCTCGACGATCCGCGCCTGTACGTGCGCCTGCACGCGCGCGAGCTCCTGGTGAAGACCCTGTGGGACGGACCCGACGTCGAGGCCGCGCTCGGACGCGGGCTCGCCTCGTCGATCGCCTACGAGCGCGCGGCCTCGGCCCAGGCGGCCGGTGCGGTACACGCCCGCTCGCTCGAGCCGGCGCTCGTCGCGGCCCTCACCGACGCGGATCCCGACGTGGTGCGCAACTCGGCCCTGGCGCTCGCGCATCTGCATGCACGCGAGGCCGTGCCGGCGCTCGAGGCGGCCCACGGGCGCGCCTACTACGCCGAGACGAAGCGCGACCTCGCCTACGCGCTCGCGCGCCTCGGCTCGCCGGTCGGCATGGCGACCCTGCTGGCCGGGCTCGACCACTCCGACGACCTCGTGCGCGAGACGTTCTTCGAGCTCTTCTTCGCGGTCACGGGCCAGCACGCGGGCTACGAGCCGCTCGCGCCGCGCCCCGATCGACTGGAGGCCGTGGCCGCGCTGCAGGACTGGTGGGCGCGCGAGGGACAGGCCGAGCTCCTGCGGCCGTTCCCCGCGGACGCCGATCCGATCGCCGAGGCGCACGCCTGGAAACTCGTCGGCGACCTCGGCGGCAACGACATGGTCGCCTCGACGCCCGAGAAGGACGCGGACCTCGAGGAGGAGCTCGTCGGCATGGCGAAGTACGCCGTGCCGGGGCTCGTGCGCGGCCTGAAGTATCCGCCGGGCTTCGCCGAGAAGCGCGTGGCGCTCTGCCGCATGCTCGGCCGCATCGGTGACCGGCGCGCGGCTCCGGCCCTGGCGGCGGCGCTGCGCGATCCGGTGGTCTCGACCGCGGCCTGGGCGGCCTGGGCCCTCGAGGGCCTGCGCGATCCGGCCACGCTGCCCGCGCTCGCGCGCTACGAACAGCGCCTGCGCACGTTGATCGCGACCCAGGCCCTTCCGGCCGAAGCCGGCCCCGCCGAGCGGCTACTCGCGCAAGCGGGCCGCACGCGTCTCTTCGCGGGCGACACGGAAGCACGCCACACCCTGGCCGCATTGCTGCTCGCGGACGACGAGTACGCGCGCACGCTCGCCTTCGAGGCGCTCGCACAGCACTTCGGCGAGGACCGCGGCTACGATCCGGCGGCCGACGAGGCCGCGCGTCGTGAGGCCGCCACGCGCTGGATGGACTGAGCGTCTGCCGGCCGCGCGGCCCGCGGACTCCCCCATGCCCCACGACGCCGCCCTGCGCCCCGGAACGCCCGCGCACGAAGCCGAGACCCTGGCCCGCGAGGGCTTCGGCCTCGAGGCTCGTGCCGAGGCGCTGCCGGGCGAGTACGACGACAACTACCGTCTGCAGCTCGCCGACGGACGCGCGCTCGTCCTGAAGTGGATGCACCCCGCGCGCGAGCGCGCGCTGGTCGAGCTGCAAGTCGAGGCCCTGCGCCACGCGGCCGCGGCCGATCCGTCGCTCCCGCTGCCGCGCGTGCACCTCACGCGCGACGGTACGCCACTCTTCCTCGCGCGCGACGCGAGCGGGCGCGAGCGTCTCGCCTGGGTGCTCGACTACCTCGAAGGCGTGCCGCTCGCTCACGCCCGGCCGCGGCGCGCCGTGCTGCACGCCGAGCTCGGCGCCTGGCTCGGACGCTTCGACCGCGCCCTGGCCGACTTCGCGCCGCCGGCCGCCGAGCGCCGTTTCAAGTGGGCGCTGGCCGAGGCCGGCTGGATCGGATCCGAGCTCGCCGTCCTGAGCGATCCGCGTCGCCACGCGCTCGTCGTCGACGTGCTGACCGTCTTCCAGTGCGTCGTGCGCCCGGCACTCGCCGCGCTGCCCGCGGGCGTGATCCACGGCGACGCGAACGACCACAACGTGCTCGTGCACGTCACGCGCGCGCGCCCGCTCGCGATCGCGGGCGTGATCGACCTCGGCGACCTGCACCGCGCGCCGCGCATCACCGAGCTCGCGATCGCCGGCGCCTATGCGCTGCTCGACCAGCCCGAGCCGCTGGCGGTGCTCGCGGCGCTCGTGCGTGGCTACCACGCGGTGTACGCGCTCGAGGAGCGCGAGCTCGAGCTGCTCTTCCCGCTGGTGCTGACGCGCCTCGCCGTCAGCGTGGTCAACTCGGCGCTGCGCCAGCGGCAGCTGCCCGACGACCCCTACGTCACGATCAGCGAGGCGCCGGCCTGGCGCGCGCTCGAGGCGCTGGCAAGGCTCCACCCGGACCTCGCACACTACACCCTGCGCGCGGCGGCAGGTTTTCCGCCGCTCCCGCGCGGCCCCGCGCTCGAGCGCGCGCTCGTCGCCCTGCGTCCGCGCGCCGTGGCGCCGCTCGAGCTCGACCTCGTGCGCGAGCCGGTCGCCGTGCTCGACCTCTCGGTCGCGAGCCTGGAACTCGGCGCCGACCCGGCCGCGGCGACGCCCGCGGCCCTGGCGCGCCTCGTGGAGGATGCCTGCGCGCGCGCCGGCGCGCGGGTGGCGCTCGGCCGCTGGAACGAGGTGCGCACGCTCTACACGGCGCCGCTCTTCGCCGGTGCGCGCCCCGCCGACGAGCGCCGCACGCTGCACGTCGGGCTCGACCTCTTCGTGCCGGCCGCGAGCGTCGTGCGCGCGCCGCTCGCGGGCACGGTGCACGCCCTCGCGAACCAGCCGGGCGAGCAGGATTACGGCGGGGTCGTCGTGCTCGCGCACGCGACCGACGCGGGCGAGCGCTTCTTCACCCTGTACGGGCACCTCGTACCCGCCTCCTGCGCGGACCTCGTGCCTGGCCGCGCGCTCGCGACCGGCGAGCCCTTCGCGCGCGTCGGCGCCGCGCACGAGAACGGCGGCTGGACGCCGCACCTGCACTTCCAGATCCTCCTCGACGACCTCGGCCGCGGCGCCGACCAGCCCGGCGTCCTGCGCGCGAGCGAGCGCGCGCTCGCGACCGCGCTCTACCCCGATCCGAACCTGCTGCTCGGCATCCCCGCCGAGCGCTTCCCGCCGCTCGAACCCGCCCGGGACGAGCTCCTCGCCGCGCGCCGCGCGCGCATCGTCGCGAACGTGCGCCTCGCGCACCGCAGCGATCCGCTCGACGTGCGCCGCGGCTGGAAGACGCAGCTCTACGACGCGGACGGCCGCGCGCATCTCGACGTCTACAACAACGTGCCGCTGGTCGGGCACTCGCACCCGCGGGTCGTCGCGGCCGCGCAGCGCCAGCTCGCGCTGCTCAACACGAACACGCGCTACCTGCACCCGAACCTCCTGCGCTACGCCGAGCGCCTGTGTGCACACCTGCCGCGCGAGCTCTCGGTCTGCGCGGTCGTGAACTCCGGCAGCGAAGCGAACGAGCTCGCCCTGCGCCTCGCGCGCGCCTACACGCGCACCGACGACGTGATCGTGCTCGAGCACGCCTACCACGGCCACACGACGGCCCTGATCGACGTCAGTCCCTACAAGTTCGACGGCCCGGGCGGCGGCGGCCGGAAGCCCTGGGTGCACGTTGCGATGCTGCCGGACGACTACCGCGGGCGCTGGCGGCGCGACGATCCCGCGCGCGGCGCGAAGTACGCGGCGCACGTGGCCGAGCTCGTCGCCGCTCTCCGCCGCGCCGGCCGCGGGCCCGCCGCGTTCCTGGCCGAGACGCTGCCGAGCGTCGGCGGCCAGGTCGTCTTGCCCCCGGGCTACCTGCGCGAGGCCTACGCCGCCGTGCGCGCCGCGGGCGGTGTCTGCATCGCCGACGAGGTCCAGGTCGGCTTCGGGCGCCTCGGCGCGCACTTCTTCGGCTTCGAGTCGCAGGCGGTCGTGCCCGACATCGTCGTCTTCGGGAAACCGATCGGGAACGGCTTCCCGCTCGCCGCCGTCGTGACGACGCCCGCGATCGCCGCCGCCTTCGACGGCGGCATGGAGTACTTCAGCACCTTCGGCGGCAACCCGGTCGCCTGCGCCGCGGGCCTGGCCGTGCTCGATGTGCTGCGCGACGAGAAGCTCCCGGAGAACGCGCTCGCCGTCGGCACCCACTTGAAAGGGCGCCTCACCGAGCTCGCCACGCACCACCCGCTGATCGGCGACGTCCGCGGCCTGGGCCTCTTCCTCGGCCTCGAGCTCGTGCGCGACCGCACCACCCTCGAACCCGCCTCCGACGAGGCCGACCACGTCGTCAGCCGCCTGCGCGAGGAGCACATCCTGGCCGGCACCGACGGCCCCTGGCACAGCGTCCTCAAGCTACGCCCCCCGCTGTGCTTCACCCGCGCCGAGGCCGACCACTTCGTCGAGGTGCTCGACGAGATCCTCGGCGAGGACGCGTTGCGCGCCTAGCGCGATACGAGTTCGCCGAGGTCGCGGAAGCCCCCGGCCTCGAGCGTGAACGTCTCCGAGCTGGCGATCGTGCCCTCGCCGCTGGTGATGCTGAGCTGGTAGTCGCCCGCGGCCACGTTCTCGAAGCGGAACGCCCCTGACCCGTCGAGCTCCGCCTCGCTGGCGAAGAGCACGTCTCCGACCGTCATCAACGCAGCCCGCAACGCCTGGCCCGGCTCCGCCGACCCCGCCTCGTCCCGAAACACGCCAACGACCACGCCCAGGTGCTTGCGCGCGACGAGCCTCACCTCCTGACCGAGCGTCACGCCCGTGCGCTGGTCGTCGTAGCCCGCCGATCCGATCAGCGAGAGGGTCCAGACCGCCTCGGGATCCTCGGGCAGGAACTCGAAGGTCCCGTCCGGGGCCGTGCCGAGGCCAGACATCGAGCGGCCGTTCCCGATCAGCACATCTCGATCAGCGAGCGGGAGGCCGGCCTCGTCCACCACCCGACAGCGGATCGACACGCGCTCGCCGAGCACGAGGTCCCAGGCGTGTTCCGCTCGATCGGCGAGATCTCCGGATCGGTTCGCCCGCAGGCCCGGCTCGGCCTCGGCCCAGGCAGAGATCCGCACCGCGCCCGGCGTCACGTGCGCGAGCTCGAAGTCACCGACGGAGTCCGCCTGCGCCGAAGGCAGCTTGAAGGGGACGTTCGCCGCGGTGATCGCCTCGATCGAGAGAACCTCGACCTGCGCCCCCGCGCTCGGCTCACCCGCCAGCGAGCGCACGCTCCCAAGCACCCGCGCGCCACGCTGCAGGCGCAGGACGAGCTCGCCGTCCAGCGCGCCGAACACCTCGGTCGACGGCACGAGCAGGAGCGCGTGCTCCGCCGCGAGCACCGTGAGCCCGAGCTGCGGCGACTCTGCTCCCAGATCCGGCGCGATCCAGTCGGCCTCGAAGCGGCCCTCGGCATCACTCACGAAGAGCCGTGCGCGGGGTTTCCAGTCGTCGCCGCGGACGAGGTTCCCGCGCGTCCCCAGCGCGAGCAGAGCACCGGCGCAGGGGCGCCCCTCCGCGTCGAGCACGCACCCGGCGAGTCGACGAGCACCACGCACGAGCAGGAGCTCCACCTCCAGCTCTCGTTCGCTCGCGCCGGGAAGCGGCGCCAGCGTGCGCAGCAGGGCGAGCGGCGCGGGCACGTAGCCCGGCGCGAAGGCCCCGAGCGCGTTCTCCGCGCGCAGGCCGCGCAGCCGGAACTCGCCCCGCTCGTCCGCGCGCGCGACGACGCGCCCGTCCAGCAGCGGCGAGCCCCGGCTCGCGCCCCACAGGCGCTCGAGCCAGACCTCCGCGCCGGGAATCCCGTGCCCGTCCTCGTCCACCACTCGCCCGCTGACGGTTTTCATCGTCGGCAGTAGGATCTCGACTCTCCGCTCCTCGCCCGCCGCGAGCTCGAGCTCCAGCTCGCCACCACGCTCGTCGTGCAGGATCCATGCGCCGCTCGCGAGCCCCTCCAGGCGGGCCAGTCCCGTCGCGTCGGTGCGGACTTCGCGAGCACGGAGCTCGCGCGCGTCCCCGGTGGCGGGCAGGAGCACGAGTCCGAGATCCGCGGCCACCTCACCCTCCGGTTCCCAGCGCGCCAAGACCACCAGGGTGGCCGCGGACTCCCGCGCGGACGCAGGGTTCGGCTCCGGTGTTGCAACCTCGATGCGCGCCGCTGGCGCCGTCACCGCCTCGATGTCATCGAGGATGGGCACGGGAGTCGGCGACAGCTCCGTCGCCGAAGTGCTCGAAGCCGCGACGGAGCTCTCGGGAGCTCGCCGCGTCTCCCGGTACCCGACCCAGGCCACGACGAGCACCACGGCGACGAGTGCGAGCTTCTTCATCGTCCACAGCCCTCCGAGCGTGAGCGGCGCCAGCACCAGCGCCGCGGTGTGTGCGAGCGGCGCCAGGGCGAGCGCCCAGGACTCGCGCCGCCCGCCGTGTTCCGCGTCGATTCGCGTGCGCAGGTGCGCCAGGCCGCGCGCCAGGCGCGTCTTCACCGTCGCGAGGGGCACTTCGAGGCGCTGCGCGATCGCGCTCGGCGTCCGGTCCTCGTAGAAGCGCAGCCACAGGGTGGTCCGGTACGGTTCCTCGAGCGCGCGCACGGCCGCGAGCACCCGCGCCTGGAGCTCGAGCCCGGCCAGCGTCTCGAGCGGCCCCTCGACGCCCTCGGCGCGCGCGGCGCCACGCTCGTGCTCCTCGCGCCGCGCCCGCGCGCGGCGCACGTTCGCGGCCAGGCGCCGCGTGACGGTCGCGAGCCAGGCCCCGAGCGCGCCCTCGTCCGGCGCGCGCGTCAACGCGCGCAGCTCGACCTCCTGCACGACGTCCTCGGCGCTGGCCGCGTCCCCCGTCAGGGCCCGCGCCAGACGCCGCAGGAAGTCACGCTGGCGCAAGAGGTCCTCGGGAACTGCGTCCATGTCTGGACGAGTCCACACCGGCCGCGCGCGCGCGGACTCACGAAACTCAGGATTCCAGCGGTCCCGCTGCGGACTCGACGGCGGCGAGGAGCTCGCCCGAGATGATCAGCTCGTGGGCGGCAACGAGGTCGGTGTGCAGGTAGCGGTCGTGCTCGAGCGGCGGGACGCGGCGGCGAACGGCTTCCTGGACGGCCTGGGCACCCTTGCCGGCGCGGAACTCGGGGTGGAACTCGCGCGCCTGGGCGGCGCACAGGAGCTCGATCGAGAGCACGCGCTCGGTGTTGGTCACGATCATGCGCGCCTTGCGCGCGGCGGTGACGCCCATCGAGACGTGGTCCTCTTGATTGGCGCTGGTCGGGATCGTGTCGACCGAGGCGGGGTGCGCGAGCGCCTTGTTCTCGCTGGCGAGGGCCGCGGCGGCGACCTGCGCGATCATCAGGCCGGAATGCAGGCCCGGACGCGCGGCCAGGAACCCGGGCAGGTGCGAGAGGTCGGGGTTGACGAGCTGCTCGGTGCGCCGCTCGGAGATGTTCGCGAGCGTGCACAGCGCGATGGCGAGGTAGTCGAGCGTCATCGAGAGCGGCTGGCCGTGGAACTGGCCGGCCGAGACGACCTCGTTCGTCTCGGGGAACAGGATCGGGTTGTCGGTCACGCTGTTCAGCTCGGCCGAGACGACACCGGCCACGTGCGCGAGGGCCTCCTTGAAGGCCCCGTGCACCTGCGGCACGCAGCGCAGCGAGTACGGATCCTGCACG
>Ga0172373_10000763_pt1 | contig 53008 bp, 52 predicted proteins | sample Lak10m_2_FD_114546 | JGI IMG/M metagenome (GOLD analysis project Ga0172373, IMG submission 114546) | Freshwater microbial communities from Kabuno Bay, South-Kivu, Congo - kab_092012_10m | ecosystem: Environmental > Aquatic > Freshwater > Lake | place: Democratic Republic of the Congo... | reverse complement strand
TGGAAAGTTTGAATATTAATTTGTAATATCCATGTTGTAGTTATCACCAACACCAATAATACCATTACAGAAAACATTTAAATCAAACTCTCTAATTACTAGCTATATTAAAGGTTTTACTATTCGTACAATCGAACCAGCGTTGTTGTGGTGTTGTGAACTGTTGTATTTATTATGATATTTTTACACTTGTCATACTCAAACTTCCTGCAACTAATTTATCGTTAAATAAAGACAAAGTTTCTCCTTTTTGTTGAAGTCCTAATGTATAAATTAAAGGAAGATAATGATCCGGGGTTGGAATAGCGAGGTTAAAAGCTTTTGATTGTTTATCAAAATTTATTAAAGGTTGATAATCTCCATTTAATAAATAGTTGTTTATTGTTGCCCTTGCTTCTATTGCCCAATCGTGTCCATAATTATCTCTGTCAAAATTTTTCCAATCTACCAATCCTAAATTATGAACGATGTTTCCGCTACCAATAATTAAAATACCTCTATTTCTCAATGTATTTAATTTTTGAGCTAATTCAAAATGATACTGAGCCGATTTCGTGTAGTCAATACTCATTTGAATTACGGGAATATCTGCATTTGGATATAAATGTTTAATTACACTCCAGGCACCATGATCAAGCCCCCATTTTTCATCTAACTCCACTAATACAGGCTTAAGTATTGTTTTTGTTTCTTGAGCCAATTGTGGACTGCCTTTTGCCGGATATTGCACTTCAAAAAGTTCTTTTGGAAAACCTCCAAAGTCGTGAATTGTTTTCGGCATTTCCATAGCAGTTACCTTTGTACCATTGGTGAACCAATGTGCAGAAATACAGAGTATGGCATTTGGTTTCGGTAATGTTTTAGCTATTGTTCTGAATCCGGATACAAATTGATTTTCTTCAATAGCATTCATTGGGTTACCATGCCCTAAAAACAATACCGGCATTTTCTCGGTAATAGAAAACGATTGGCTTATATTATTAAATTCATTTAATTTCATTGCAAATCCTGTTAGTGGAATTATTGATAAATATCTTAAAAATTGTTTTCGGTTCATTAATGTTGTCAACGCATCCATCCTTCTATTTTATAGTTTTTAGTAAACAACTTTCTTTCTTGTGTGCCATTATCAGGCCTAAACCAAACTTCAAATCTTGCCGCATAGGGTTGCCCCCAATCTCCTTCATAAATTGTAAAATGAGAACTTGTTCCAAATTTCATTATACTATCAGTTGTATTATGAATTTTTACCGAACTACTTTCTGGAAGTATATCTGTAGACAAAGCATATTCTTGTGTTATTTCAAAAGCTTTCAAATAAATCGTTCCACTTTCTAGTTTATTAATCCAAAAGTCATATTCGTACAAACCCGGTTGAAACGAATTATACAGTTGAAAATCAATATTCAATTGTTTTCGATGTTTAATACTATCTAATTTCTGTTGGTCTAAGAGGCCAATATCGATAGGGGTTTCAATAACTATATTTGTTGGTATTTTTAAATTTTTTGCCCATTCATCCGGCCTTTCTTGTTCTATGAAAAATAGTGCAACCGTATAAAAAATAAATGCAACAATTGTTCCAACGAAAATCCCTAAACTCAATAATCCGGTTAACCACTTTTTATTTGTAAGTAAGTAAATTGCAGAAATTAATATAACCAAAAGTCCAAATCCAAAACATACAAAAGCAATATTTCCAAATGTTTTGTTTCTTACGATTTCTGATAAACAAAATATTGAGCAGGCTGCGAACCAAAATAAAATTGGTCGCCACCATTTACCAAAACAATACGTAAATATTTTTATCATTTTATTAATTTTACTTTGGCTGAATTATTTCATAACTTATGATTATTTGTTAATTATTGTTTCTTTTATTAATCCACCAATCTCTGTTTTTATTCTTGTAAAATGTTTTTCAGCTGGTTGTTCCGTCGGGTACCATTTTCTATTTGTTTCTGCAATTATAAATAGGCCATTATCATTTCCCAATGCGGCAAATTTTTCGCTTTTAGTACTTTTCTCAAAAAAGTAAAAACCATTTAATTCAATTAAATCCTCTGCAAGTTTAAGTGGTTCATCTGTTACAATTCCGATTTCACTTATTGATAAAATGGATAAAATATCGAATGGCTTATTTGTTGCGTTATAAAGGTCAAAACGAGCAATGAATTCTACAATATTATTGTTGTTATCGTAAAAATAAATTGCATTAGCATTCCAACTTTCAAAGTTTGCTATAATTCCAGTTTCGTCATTTTCAATTAAATTTAGTTTTGAATTCATCCAAACGATTGCTTCGTGAAGTTTATTATTCGGAATATTAAATGCAAAATGATATTTTGGATTTGTTGTATTTGATTTTATAAAAGTTAAAATCGATTTTCCTGCTGAATATGAAATTGAGTTTTGTCCTTTCCTCACCAACTTTAAACCTAAGATACCGGTGTAAAAGTTTTCAGTTTCAATAAGGTCGTCCGTCTGTATTTCTATTTCTAATATATTCATTTGTTTTCTTGGTATTATCAATTTCGAAGCACTTCAATTTCAGTTAGTCACAAACTTTCATAAAAGCTTCATATTTGTTAGTCAGCACATTTGACGCTAAAATCATTTTATAACCAAACCTTTTTTGGTTGTCATTGTTTTTTGTCGTTTTTAGACGTTATATAAAGCCCGTGAACAAAACCTATAATTATATGTCCAATGATAAATAAAATACCTAAACCAAGTTGTCCAAGTCCGTATTCATCGTGTCCTGTCAATAGTTTTGAATCATTGATTACAAAGATCACATAAGCAATTAAAACCAACACATGAACCGTAAAAATTTTCCAAAACGACTTACGTCGGCCAATCATTATGTATGTCGACACTAACATACAAATAAAAGCAAAAAGCACTATAATAAATAAGATGTCCATGTAAAATACGCTCATCGTTTATTAAAAATTTATTGTTACAAACCGCAACAAAATTATTCAAACCCCACAGATAAATATAATGATTTGAAGATTCGTTCAACACAGGCTTAAATCAAAGTCTCGTCCCTCGACTTCGTTTAAGCCTTGTATTTAGTGCCAGTATGCTTGGTTACTGTTTTGCCTGTCTAGAAATCCAATTCTACTGCGTTTTTTTCTGCAAGTCTTTTAAGTCACCCGATTTAATATTATAAGATAAAGGGTAATATGTTGAATATATTATCTCTCCAGTTAGCGAGTTGATAACACTAATATATTTGTCCGTGCTACTTTTGATATAAATAAGATAATAGAAACTTGTTGTATCTGTAAGAATTTTTTGATTTAGTTCATCTGTAGATATTAATTTGTATTTAAGTTTATAATCTTCAAATATGTCTTTTTCATCGTGTTTTTTAGTTTCGTCTCCTGTGAATTTATTAAATTTTGTCAAAATATATTCTGGAACATGCAAAACTTCCTTTTTTAGATTTTTCATCTCATTTGAATTTAATATTCCTGAATATAGCGTATGATTTTCGCCCTTATTTAAATAACTCATTAATGATTGAATATAATTTTTCAAAATACCTGGCCCCCAATTGCGAATATGTCCATCCCCGTCATAATCTGATTGGAAAAGTTTGTCAGGATCAGATAAAGTCTCAAAGTCAGTAAAAAGTTCGATTCTCGCAACTTGTATTTTATCACTATCCTCAAATTCTTTTTTCTTTTTTTTGCTTTGAAAATATTTTTCATCACAAGTCCATAATTCAAGATATAAATGTGTATTGGAGAAATTAATCCCATTTTTTTGGCTGCCACTTTCATATAGTTTAATAAACTGAGTATTTGTCTCGTAGCCTCCTATCGTTAAAAATGAATTTTCAGGAGATATGAATTTTTCGATTTCGGAGTATTTTATAAATTCAAGTTTAGAAATAGTCCAATTGTTCTTAAAAGCATTAACATACTCTTTAACCTTTTCCGAATTTGGATCTTTCATGGCAATGTAGGTTGTCCCTCTTTTGATTTTCGTGATTTCAGAAATATCTGAAATTTCAATTTGACTATTTGCATTAAATGTAACTGTCATACTAAATATGAAAGTTGCCAGAATAAATTTAATTTTTGTTTTCATTTTTTAAGTTTGTTTTGTTCCACTCTGCCCCTCAGTAGAGTTAGTATAAAAAATCAGCGTGGGACAGTTACCAAACCGATAGTGAGGCACTAGGACGCCCATACACAGGAAATGATAAAGCCCACGCCTTGCGTGAGCGTTTATGCACTTGCCCTGTGTATTGAAGATTCCTAGTTTTCACCATCAGGAGTTGCTAAACGCAATGTTTTATGTAGTCATATAGACTGTATTTTTTCTATTTCATTCGGTTTCTTTTTTTGTTAGTTCAAAATTAGTAATTTATTCTGTTCTTACTTTGTCTCGTTCAAATAACCTTTCCCATAACCTGCGGCTTTGTAAAGTGGCTGATTTTTATTAGGAATTCCAAACCCCTGCCTTTTGGGTAGGTGCTGTTTGTTAGCGAATCGTTGTTTTGTCTCTCGTCTTACCAATCCCATACTCCGTTATAGCTATATGTTTCAATTTTCGGTCGTTTTGGGGCAAACTGAATTGACACCACAATTTTATTATTTACTCTGTCAACCATTGTCTGTATTTGATATGTCGTTTTTAGTTGCTCACTTCTCTTTATTTCAAAGTTTTTCTTTCCGTTTTCATGAACTACACAACCGTGAGACCATATTTGTCTTTTGTCGTAAGAAAGTTCTTGGGTTTGTTTAAGTTTTGAATAATTGTTAATTAGCGGAAACAGAGTTATGAAATACGTTACATTTTTTGAATACCAAATTAGAAAACCGTCATAAATTGTTTTCGGGTCTTTGAACTGTCCGTTAACAAATACGCTTTGGGGAATACTGTCAGTCTTAATGAAATATCTTTCTGTAATATTCGAAGTGGTGTCCGAATAACAAAATGTTTCTTCAATAAATGCAAAGTCAAATTTTGTTGTGTCAATTCGTTTTATCCATTCCGTTTTTTGTCTGTTCTGTAATATGCTGTCAAAATACTTTCGTTGTTCGGCAGGTAAAAGTTTAAGGTGTTTAATTGTCAATGAGTCAATTGTCAATGAGAGTGCCTGTCCATTAGTTGTTAATAAACAAATTGTCAATACTAATATGGTTAATGTCTGTTTCATTTAATCATTTTATAGTGTCGTTTACAATACCCACAAACGTTTTCAAAGTAGGCGATGGGCGCTTTCTATCGAGTATGTTTGTACGCCATATGCTTACTGCGTGTTATGCGTATTATTTTTAATTCCTATTTCAAATGGACTATCACCAGAACCATCCGGATTTGTGTAGGAGTATATTCTAATTTTTCTATTCTTAGGAATAAGTGCTGAAAACTTTGTATTCATAAAAATGCAAGCAACATCCTCTATAAACTGTTTATTATTTGGAACGTATGCGTCAATTCCAACTTCATCTTCAGTTAATTTTATCAAGAATAATTCGAAGACTGTTGTGTCTGGCATATTATTCCGAATTGAATCATTAATCTCGTCATAAATTTCTGATCCATTCTTAACTTCAAATACATTTGGATTTCGAGATGACCAAGTCGAAATTTCATTTACTTCTTCAAAAGTCATTTCGTAACCACAATATTTTTCAGTTGCCCTATTTTTACTGGATGTTGCGCAGGACGTAATAATTATTTCTAACACATATAATAATATAATTTTTTTCATGATGATGTTCTTCACTATGCATAACGTTTTCCAGCTACCCGAAAGGGGTGACTTTTACCACAAAACTTCAAAGAAGCACTAAATTTTATTAACCATTTTACAATCATACGAAGCACTGCAGCGCCACTTTTGCAAATCCGCTATTAGCAGCCGTTTTTAATTATTAGTGGCTTTAAAATTGTGTCCTTATCTGTCTCAGCATTAAACAAATCTTCGTAATCAATATATAACCATTTATTTTTTCTATATTCTAAAAAACCTTTGATTTGTTTAAAATCAGGTATATTTTGACCTTCATAATCAAAAGCGTTTTCGTGAATTTTAAATGATTTTAATACTTTCCATTTATTATTACAAAGTGTATAAATATTGCATGGACTAATATTTGTAAAATTGTAATAATCAACTACAATTGCGATTTCATCTTTCTTGTCTTTATTGTTGTCTCCTATGTTGATTAAACAATATAATCCTCCACCCGAGCCTAAATGTAATGTGTCACATTTTTGATTCTTTACAGTTAGTATAACGTCAGCTTTAATTCTGTCAAAATAATTTTCTATAGTGTCCCATTGACTGCTTGGAAAATAATCGATTTGTTTCTTAGAGTTTGCAATGATAACATTTTGATTAATAGTGTCTAACTTGCCATCTCCATTAAAATCACCTGTTAAAGAGAATTTTTTAAGATAAACCAAAGTATCTTGTGATGACAATTTATTAATTTTATTTGATGAATCTTCAGATAAAGTCTTTTGCTTTTGAATAAATGAACATTCAAGAAAAATTAATAATATTATAATCGTGATTACTTTCATTCAGATTGTGTTTTTTTGTCTGTCAAAATGGATGCTAACTTTTTCGCAGTAGGCGATGTGGCGGCTGCTTTTTTATCTTGTCGGTTCCCAAACATAATTTCCACTTTTGTCAATATAACCATGTTTATATTCTTCATGTTTTTTACCGATTGTCACTAATGCAAGTCCGTTTTTAAAACTGTCAGCAAAAGTGAAAGTAGAGTTAATTGTCATTGACCCTGTCTTGTCTATATAACCATAGCCTTTGCTATTTGGTTTAACAACAGCGAGTCCTTCTGAAAAATGCTGACCGAGATAAAAGTCGCAAGGAATTACAAGTTGTCCAATGTCATTAATGTAGCCATATCCGTTGTCATAAACTGAACACATCCCATCTGAAAAACGAATATCTGCACCTGTAAATAAAGGTGGGATAATAATCTCATTTTCTTTATTAATAAAAGCATAGAGCTCTTTTCGGTTTGTTTTGCCGTTTATTTTTTTCGGTGAAACGGCTGCTTTGCCTTCTGAAAATTCTCTTGTGGATTTGTAAGTTGGTGCGATAATGAAATCCCCATTGATGTCAATAAAACCCCAATCTCCATTATCGGAACAGTTTATTAATCCTTCACTATACTTTGAAATTAAAAAATTTCTTCCATTAAGTTTAATAGCACCAAACGTATCAATAAAACAGCCTGTAGAAACGACTTCTTGCATAACAAGTGCATATCCATGTTCAAAGTCCCAGCAACGATAAAACTGTGGTTCAATAATGAAATTACCTGATGTGTCAATGTAACCATATTTGTCATCCATTGTTGCATATGCCATGCCCTCTGAAAACTCTGAAACAGTGTCAAATATTGGTTGAATTTTGACATTACCTTTAGTATCAATGAAACCAACTTTGTCGCCAACAAAAATTCTTGCAAGTCCCTCTGAGAAAGAAGAAACACCTTCAAACACCAAGTCAATTACCACTTGTCCCCTATTATTAATGAAGCCCGATTTACCGTCTTTTGTAACTTGAAATAAACTTTCGTTCATGTTTATGCTCTGTCTTTTGTAAAGTTGTCACTAACTTAATTATAACCCTCATAAATGTTCTATTATACTATCTTATTCAGATGTATAACCGCCATAAATGAGAATTACTAATTTATAAATATTTTCTACAAATCATCAAAAAGCAAACGCTTTTGTTGTTGTATTACTGCGTTGACGAATGTATTTGTAAAAACAAAACACTATACTTTTAATAAGAGGAAAGAAATCTAATTTTATAATTTAGGTAACTCTACTTAGTTATTTCTTGTACTTTAATGCCCACTCTTTGGCAAAGTATGTCAAAATAATAGAAGCTCCGGCACGTTTCATACTCAACAAAATTTCGTCTCGTACTCTGTCTCCATCAATCCATCCCTTAGCGGCGGCAGCTTTTACCATAGCATATTCTCCGCTCACATTATAAGCAGCAATTGGTAAACTAAAGTGTGTATTAAGGTCTTTAATAATATCTAAATACGATAAAGCTGGTTTTACCATTAAAAAATCGGCACCTTCTTCAAAATCCAATTGGGCTTCCAATAAAGCTTCCTTACTGTTAGCCGGATTCATTTGGTATGTTTTCTTATCTCCAAATTTTGGTGCACTGTCTAGTGCGTCTCTAAACGGACCATAAAAAGCGCTGGCATATTTAGCTGTGTAACTCATGATAGATACATTAGAAAATCCTGCATCATCCAAGGCATGCCTTATATAGCCCACGCGTCCGTCCATCATGTCACTAGGACCAATAATGTCAATGCCACATTCAGCTTGGGCTATGGCCATTTTTGCTAAAATATCCAATGTTTCATCATTTACTATTTCGCCATTTTTTACCAAGCCATCATGACCATCGCTGCTATACGGATCCATCGCCACATCTGTCATAATGCAGGCTTCCGGAAATTTCTTTTTAATGAGCGTTAGTGTTTTTAAGTACAATCCATTTTTATTGGTACTCTCTGTAGCAGTTTTATCTTTAAACTTATCGGTTAAGCTCGGAAAAACATCAAATGTGGTAATACCCAGCTTTAAACAGCTTTCAATTTCTTTCAACATTAAGTCAGCACTCAATCTAAAAATACCGGGCATCGATTTGACTTCTGTCTTTTTATTTTTACCATCAATTAAAAACAACGGGAAAATAAAATCATTTACAGTCACTTCATTTTCTTGTACTAAATTTCTAATGGCACTTGATTTTCTGTTTCTGCGTGGGCGATGTGTCAGCATGTTATATGTCATGTGTGATTAATTTGATAATTTCTTTCTTTTTTACTTAACGGATTTAGATGAAGAAATAAAGTGATTAGAATTAAAGGTATTAATTTTTTTGATGGCAATGTACATGAGGTACATACTTAGTGCCATAAATAGATGACTTAAATCTATGTGATTAAACCAAATTGAAAAAGCAATTTTTAAGATATGACATAGTACAGCAATAATGGCAACTCCAACGCCATACATCATGTATAAGCTTAATTGAGAGTTTGTTTTTTTATAATGAATATACTCTAAAACGGTAACTATCATTACCAAACTAAAAGCTGTGTGGAGTTCTATAACCACAAACGACCATACCATGAAAATTAAAATACATGTCATTAAAATTTCAAATACACATACCAGCATCAGGATATTAAAAAAAGGTTTATGGATGGATTGACGTGTGTGGTATAAAGCAGCAAATTGTGCAAAAGAAACGCCACATATACCCAATACCCAACCATATATTTTTGCATCTTTTCCGAAATAATATAAAAAAGCGTGGCCTATAATAGCAGCAACCAAAGTAGAAATACCGGTTAATAAAAAAAACAAACGGTATAACCGAACAGCTTTATGGTTGATGAGGCATTTTGTTTTGAAGAAAGCAAAAAAACAAACAGCACAAAAAAACACATCTGTAAGTGTTGTAATTGGCTCATCAATTCTTAGTTCTCCAATGTATATGGTTGGATTTTGAAAGGACGTCATTTATAATGCATTCAATATCGCCCTATACAAACCTAAATCATCAAATGAATATGGTGTTGAAATTTGGGATTCTTTTATTTTAGCTTTTAATAATGCTTTTTCAGTAGACTCTCCCATAGCTATTATTTTTTGATGAGGCTGAATACTGTTTTTTTCTAAATACGATTCTGCATTACTAGGGCTTGTAAAAACCAATATATCCGTTGATGAAGATACCTCGTGGGGCACTTTTAACGTAGCGTAAATAGGTAAATCAATCACATTTTGTTGTTTCGGAAATTGCCATTGTATAGTTCTCATACTGTCTCTGGCAATTGGGAATACCACTTTACCCAAGCCAACTCGGGCAGAAAATTGCTTACCTACTAATTTTGTATCTGTACTTTGACCTATAAAATCTGCACGTAGGCCTAACTGACGAATAGCTTGAGAGGTTGATTTTCCAATACAACCAATTTTGGTATTTCCAATATTTGGTTTTTGCATAAAGAAAAATTCCACTGCATGTTTACTGCTAAAAAATAACCAATCACTTTTTGGTAATTCTTTAATGGTTAATTTTTTTAAATCAATTAAGCTTTTACACTCTACATTAAATCCTAAATTGGTTAACCATCTGTTTAAATAAGGGCTTTCGTTGGCCTCTCTGGAAATAAATACTGATTTTGGTTTAATCCGTAGTATGTGTTCAACTATTTTTTCAGGTAAATCTTCTGTATTAGTGGTTTCAAAATACAAATGCTTAGCTTGTGTATTCCAGGCATCAGCAACAGAGACGGCGACTTTGAACAATTTGCGGTCTTGATCGTTCATTTCTACATCACAAAACACGCCCAACGGTAGTTGGCAACCGCCATCCAATAAATTTAATACCCTGCGTTCGATGTTAATGTTAATCATCACATCATAATCACAAACAGCATCAAATACATCACTTAATTTATAATCATCTTCACGAATTTGCCATGCTAAAACACCTTGCGCAGGTGCCGGTATAAATTCATTAGGCTCTAATTGCTCAACATGAAAATCAAATAAATCTAATTCCAGCCGTTCTAAACCTGCAGCAGCAAGTAAAATAGCATCATATTGCCCTTCTCTTAATTTTTTAATTCTGGTTGGAACATTGCCTCGCAAGTCGGCCACTTCAACGTCAGGCCTGAAAGATAAAAATTGAGATTTTCTTCTCGCAGATGAAGTTCCAACTTTAGCGCCTTGTTTGAGCGAAAATTTTTGTTGTTCATCCACACAATCCTCTCTGATAATTAACCAATCTGCCGGATTCTCTCGAGAAGAAACACCTGCAATGATTAAGCCTTCCGGATTTTCGGTAGGTAAATCTTTGTGAGAATGAACAGCTACATCGATTGTTTTAGCCAATAAAGCTTCTTCTAGTTCTTTAGTAAAAAACCCTTTGCCTTCTAATTTATCAAAACTCGTATTCCATTGTTGCGAGGTATCTCCCTTGGTTTCTATAATTTTTATTTCAACCTCATGCCCTTGTTTTTCCAATAAATCTTTGGTGTAATTAGCTTGCCAAAGTGCCAGTTCGCTACCGCGCGTACCAATGATAATCATAGTGTTATAATAAATTAAGGGCTACAAGATAACGTATATTTTGCTTAAATAAACTGATGCGTTCAATTTTTTTAAAAGTTGCTTAAACTGTTTGTGTATAAGTAAATTATTTCTTTTTCGGAAATTTTTCAGCGACCCTCGTTTTTCCAACGGTAATAACAGTCCATAATTCGGGCATATAATTCATATCCATCATGTTGAATAATAAAATCATTACTTAAATAATAACAATATTTCCTAAATTTTTCAAAATCAATTTGATCATCTCCGGTAAGCTTTCTTAATATTTCTGGATTAAATTTTTTGGAAATTTCTTCCTGAATAAATATTTCTTCAAAAATTTGTGCAAGCTTACGTTGTTCTTTTCCTTTTTGACTAAACTGGACATAAAGAGCCGATAAAGGGCTTTCCATAACATTCATCGGTTTAATTTTAGAACCTTGAATAACTCGCCTCATATAATCTTTTTCGTAAGGTTTTAATTTAAAATCACTCACAATAACTTGATTTAACTTATAAACAGTCTCTTGCATAACGACTTTACATTCTTTATACCCACTCTTACATAACTTATAAGCAGGTATTTTTAATCTCATATAGCCAACAAACGAAAAGATGATTGAGTCCACATCATTTGCTAAAATAGAAAAATGCCCATTACCATCACTCATTTGACCCTGACCGGTTTGAGCATTAATTACATAAACAAAAGGCATGGGTGTAAGACTATCAGATTCTGTAACTAAACCTTTAATCATGTTTTGCGATTGAATACACAAACTCGAAAAAACAAAAAAGCAAAAAAGTATGAATTTATCTTTTACCAGAGTGAGCACTTTTTAGAATGTGATAAATATAGAGACACTTATTCACATAAAGTTAATAATTTAACCTTTTTTATGGCGATATAAACAGTAATTTTAAGCCTCAATTATGGACAATTTTATTGTATCAGCTAGAAAGTATCGTCCCCAACATTTTAATACAGTGGTTGGCCAAAGCCATATCACTAATACTTTAAAACAAGCAATTAAAAATGGTAAAATTGCCCAAGCTTATTTGTTTTGCGGACCTCGAGGTGTTGGTAAAACAACGTGTGCACGTATTTTTGCAAAAACCATTAATTGCACCAATTTAACTGCTGATGGAGAAGCTTGCGACACTTGCGAATCATGTCTGTCATTTAACTCAGGTGCTTCACTCAACGTTTATGAATTGGATGCAGCTTCTAATAACTCCGTAGAAGACATTCGAAATCTGGTAGATCAGGTTAGATTTGCCCCACAATTAGGAGACTATAAAGTCTATGTCATTGATGAGGTTCACATGTTATCAAATGCCGCATTTAATGCCTTTTTAAAAACATTGGAGGAACCACCAAAGCACGCTAAGTTTATTTTAGCAACTACCGAAAAACACAAAATTATTCCAACAATTTTATCTCGCTGTCAGGTATTTAGTTTTAATAGAATAAAAACGGAAGACATTACCGAACAGTTAGTTTACATCGCACAAACAGAGCACATCACCTTTGAACCGGAAGCACTTCAAATTATTGCTCAAAAAGCAGATGGGGGGTTGCGCGATGCGTGTTCTATTTTTGACCAAATGGTAACTTTTACCGGCAATCATTTAACCTATAAGGCAGTAGTTGAAAATTTACATGTGTTAGATTATGAATACTATTTTAAGTTAACCGATGCAGCATTGAATGGCAGATTACCTGAAGTTATGGTAACTTTTGATGAGATTTTAAAAAAAGGATTTGATGGTCATAATTTTATTATCGGTTTTGGGGAACACCTAAGAAATTTACTAGTAAGTAAAGACCAATATACGGTTCAGCTTTTAGAAGCCAGCGAAGCTCTGAAACAAAGGTTTGCTCAGCAAGCCCAAATATGTTCAACTACTTTTTTATTAAAATCATTAGCCGTTATTAATAAATGTGACATTCACTACAAAGCTGCTAAAAATCAGCGCTTGCAAGTAGAGATGGCTCTCATGCAAATCAGTTATTTAAACACCGCATCGCAAGATGCGGAAAAAAAAAAAGATGAGTTAGCACCATCATTCGACAACCAAACCTCTACTCAAGCTACTATACAAGAGCCACCCGTAAAATTTTCTTCTCAACCAACAGTTCAAGTTAGTAATAAACCGGTTGTTGGATTTAGTGAACTCAAAATAAAATCTCAATTTTTACTTAAAGATACTGCCCCAAACCAACAGTCATCAGAAAAACCGATGTTGGAAACTCAAGTAACGAATGCTTTAGACATTGAATTGACGCAAGAACGAGTTACAGCAGCAATTAAACAATTTGCCGAGGAAAAAAATAAAAATGGTAATAAACAACTTTATGCTACACTAACTTCTAGCCTTATACAACTTAAAGACGAAACCATTTTGGTGGAATTAAATAATGAAGTGCAAAAAGAAATGCTTTCCTTCATTAAGCAAGACATGTTGGACGAACTAAGAAGAATATTAAATAATAAAAAAACACAATTAGAAATCAAAGTATCCGAAACAGAAAACGAAGTAAAAGCGTATAAACCAACAGATAAATTTAAATTGATGGCCGAAAAAAATCCCTTGCTCTTGGAACTCAAAAAACGCTTTGATTTAGATATAGAGTATTAATTTAAGAGAGATGATGTCTTGCTAACTTTCGTTGAATATATTGTTACAAATAAATAAAAAATTATGGCAGATGTAAAAAAAATAGATTTAGCGCTTCAAGGCGGAGGTGCACACGGGGCATACACCTGGGGAGTTATTGATAGAATATTGGATGATGAGCGTATAGAAATTGAAGGAATTAGTGGTACTAGTGCGGGAGCTATGAATGGAGTTTGTACAATTTATGGATTGAAAAAAGGAGGAAGAAATTTGGCTAAACACACCTTAGTAAAATTTTGGCATAAAATATCTGAAGCCGGAAAACTATCGCCTATACAACCAAGCTGGTTCGATAAGATGATTAGTCCGGGAAATATGGATTTCTCTCCGACCTATAAATGGTTCAGTGCAGTTACAGAAAATTTCACACCCAAACAATTAAATCCTTTACAATATAACCCTCTTGAAAGAATTTTAAACCAAGTAATTGATTTCAATGAATTACATCAGATAAATCCACCTAAATTATTTGTATGTACAACGAACGTGAAAACATGCGAAGCGCGTATTTTTGGACGTGAAGAAATTACGGCAAAATCTATTCTTGCTTCGGCATGTTTGCCATATATGTATGATGCTGTAGAAATTGATGGCGAATATTATTGGGATGGAGGATATAGTGGAAATCCCTTAATTGAACCCTTAATAGAGCATACAGAAGACGCTAACGATATTTTGTTAATTCAGATTAATCCAAAAAATATAAAAAATGTCCCAGATAATATTGAAGGTATTAGAGACCGAATCAACGAACTAAGCTTTAACTCTTCATTGCTTTTAGAATTGAGATTAATTCAATTCAAACAACAATTGATAGAAAAGGGAATTACTCTTGATGGGACTTTAAAGCCGGTATATTTGCATAATATCAGTGCCGATGAAGAATTGAGCGAGTTAAATTTATCATCAAAGTTAAATACCAGTTGGGATTTTATGATGTACCTTAAAGAACTAGGATACAAAGCTTGTGCAAATTGGATAGAAGCAAACTTTGAACACATAGGCAAAAAAAACACCATGAAAATGCCTTGATAGAATTTTTTTGACGCAGTCCTATTTTTTGGAAATTGTTTTATACCAAAAAAATCAGGATGTTTTATCAAACAAAAAAGCCGCTGAATTAGCGGCTTTTGCTTTTTGTACGCACGAAGGGACTCGAACCCCCACCCTCACGGACCAGATCCTAAGTCTGGCGCGGCTACCAATTACGCCACGTGCGCATAAGGCCCACAAATATAATTAAGTTTATTAAAACAAACAAGTGTTCTTTTACATGTCCATCATTGTTTTTTAAACACTTCTAATTTGATAGAAATATCTTTAAACTCCGTTCTTTACCAAACAAAGTTTTGATAACAATCAGTTTAACCCTAAATTTGACGTCTAAGAACTCAAATTCATCAAAAAATCCTCCACCACAAAAACATGACTGAGCAAATAGAAAAAATACGAAAAAGCATAGAACCACTAAGACAAGAAATCATTAACCACAAAGTGTACTCTGTGATTAAAAATAAAGAAGACTTAAACTTATTTATGCAACATCATGTTTTTGCAGTCTGGGATTTTATGTCTTTACTAAAATCACTACAAAATAACTTAACCTGTACTACTATTCCTTGGTTTCCAAAGGGTTCGGCAGAAACTAGGCATCTCATTAATGAAATTGTAGTAGGAGAAGAGTCTGATATAGATTTAAATGACAATAGAAAAAGTCATTTTGAACTTTATTTAGATGCAATGAATCAATGTGGGGCTAATATCAACCAAATCAATACATTCATCGAAGTATTACAACAATCAAACGATTTTGAAAAGGCTTTTGATCTTTCTTGTGCGCCAAAAGCAGCCCGACATTTTGTAGATTTTACATTCAACATCATCAACAGTAATAAAGATTATCTGCAAGCTGCCATTTTTACATTTGGAAGAGAAGATTTAATCCCAGGCATGTTTATATCTATTATTAATGACATCAATAAATCTTTTCCGGATACAGTAACAATTTTCAAATACTATTTAGAAAGACATATAGAAGTTGACGGTGACCACCATAGTCATCTGGCATTAAAAATGACGTCAAACTTATGCGGAAATAGTGAAATTAAGTGGCAAGAAGCAGAACAAGCAACAATTGAATCTTTAAAAAAACGCATCGCACTTTGGGATGGTGTCTATGAAGCGATCACAGCAAAAAACAAAATTTTAGCCGTTTAAATCTACTTTTACATCTGTGATTTTTATACCTCATTTAAGCGCAGAGATTTATTTTTTCAAAAAAAAACCTACTGAGTTTTTGAATTACAATAAAAACTATATCTTTGCGACCCGATTTTTAATTTTAAATCGCTGATTATAAATATTTTGTAAATGACTAAAGCGGATATAGTAAACGAAATTTCAGAAAAAACCGGTATAGAAAAGATTGTTGTTCAGACAACGGTAGAAGCTTTTATGAAATCTATTCGTACCTCTATGACAGAGGGTAAAAATGTTTATTTACGTGGTTTTGGTACTTTTGTTGTGAAAAAACGTGCCGAAAAAGTTGGGCGTAATATTTCAAAAAACACAACTGTCATTATACCGGCTCATTTTATCCCATCTTTCAAGCCTGCTAAAACATTTACAGAGCGAGTTAAGAGAAATGTAAAAGTAGCCGAACCATTGGATAATAAACAAATTGAATAATGATTAAAGCTCGTAAAACACAGATTGGTTTAATAATAACAGCTGCTGTTTTACTCGTTCTTTTATTTCTTGTACCAAAAAAACCATTAAACACAACTAAAGCGAGTGATAACTCCCGTGTTGATGTTTCTAAAGTAAAAGGTAACCTGGAACCTTTTATTGATATTGCTGTCAAAGCATTGAAACCATTAGAAAAATCTAGCTACGATTTACTGTTAGAAAAAGCAAAAAAGTCAGGGAACGACACTGCATTTTTCACAGTTGTTAAATTTTGGGATAAACAAAAAAAACCTGATTTTGCCGCTTATTTTACTGAGAAAGTTGCTAAAAAACAGAATACTGCATTAGCTTATAACAAAGCGGGAGATCGGTATTATTATGCCATTCGTTTCGTTAAAGATAACAGCGAGGTTTCGGTTTTATATCAAAAAGCAATAGAGTGTTATCAGAAATCAATAGCCATTGATAAAAATCAAATTGACGCCAAAATACAGTTAGCTGCTTGTTTAGTAGAACATGGAGATAATCCTATGAATGGTATATCTTTACTACGTGAGGTAGAACAAATTGATAGCAACAATGTAAAATTACAATTGACTTTTGCTTTTTTTTCTGTGAAATCCCAACAGTGGGATAAAGCAATTAAACGATTTGAACACGTATTAAGAATTGATCCGGCATATATTGAAGCGTATTTGCATCTTGCCGATATTTATGAACAAAAGGGTCAAAAACAAAAAACAATAAAAATGCTTGAAATGTACGCCGAAGCTACAGAAGATGCTATGGCAAAAAAAGAAGTATTAAAATATATAAATCAACTTAAAAACAAATAATTAACCTAATATAAATTTTTAAAACCTAAGGATTATGCCAAGCGGAAAAAAAAGAAAAAGACATAAAATGGCCACACATAAACGTAAAAAACGTTTAAGAAAAAATCGCCATAAGAAAAAATAATTAGCTTTAGCTAATTTTATTTCAAAATTGAAAACACAAACGAAAGAACAATATGTTCTTATCGTTTGTGTTATTCGTGCATATATTTGTTTGTCATTTTTGTCAAACTATCTTATTATTTAATTAAAAATATTTAAAGGTGAATGTAGAACTAGTAATAAATTCTACACCTAGCGAAGTTGTTATTGGACTATTGAATGATAAGCGTTTGATAGAACTCCACAAGGAAAAAAATAACATTAAATTTTCGGTAGGTGATATTTACTTGGGCAGAGTTAAGAAAGTAATGACTGGACTTAATGCTGCTTTTGTGGATGTGGGATATGAGAAAGATGCGTTTTTGCATTATTTGGACTTAGGGCCACAATTCAATTCGTTATTTAAATATGTAGATGCTGTTCGTTCAGGAAAACAGAACGTTAGTAATTTAATGTATTTTAAAAACGAAGCTGACATTAATAAAGACGGTAAAATTAATGAAGCCGTAAAACCAGGTCAATATGTTTTGGTTCAAGTTGCCAAGGAACCTATTTCATCAAAAGGGCCAAGAATTACAACTGAAATTTCCATTGCAGGTAGATACATTGTATTAATCCCTTTTTCCGATAAAATTTCTGTATCCTCTAAAATTAAAAGTAACGAGGAAAAAAACAGATTAAAGTCGTTAATGCAAAGCATTAAACCAAAAAATTTTGGAGTAATTATTCGAACAGTAGCAGAAGGCAAATCGGTTTCTGATATTGAAGGTGATGTAGCAGATTTAGTTTCAAAATGGGATGAATGCTTTAAGGCATTACAATCTGCAGAACCCCCATTTAAATTATTGGGTGAGGTAGATAGAACGAATGCTATTTTGCGAGATTTTTTAAATGAATCATTCAACGCTATTCATGTCAATAACGAAAAAGTATATGATGATTTAAAATCGTATATCAAAACTATTTCTCCTGATAAAGTTGACATTTTAAAACATTATACTGGCAAAGTTCCCATTTTTGATAATTTTGGGATTGACCGCCAAATAAAATCACTCTTTGGTAAATCTGTTTTTATGAAGAGTGGGGCTTATCTGGTTGTAGAACACACAGAAGCTTTACATGTATTTGATGTGAATAGTGGCAACAGAGCTAAAAGTGACAAATCTCAAGAAGAAAATGCACTTGAAGTAAACCTAGAAGCCGCCGCTGAAGTAGCTCGACAACTCCGATTACGAGACATGGGAGGAATTATTGTTGTAGACTTTATAGATTTACATAATCCCGATAACAGAAAACTTCTTTTTGATAAACTAAAAGAAGAAATGAAATCGGACAGAGCAAAACATAATATTCTACCTCCTAGTAAATTTGGTTTAATCCAAATCACACGTCAGCGATTGAGACCTGAAGTAAATGTGGAAGTTTTAGAAAGTTGTCCGAGTTGTAACGGAACCGGCAAAATTCAACCAAGCATTTTATTTGTAGAACAAATTGAAAATGCTTTACGCTTTATTATTAAAGAACAATCTGCTAAAAATATAACCCTTTGTGTTCATCCATATATTGAGGGCTATTTAAGAAATAAAGGATTTTTAAAAAGCAAACAATGGAAATGGTTTTTTGAATACAAACAATGGATTAAAATTACAAAGTCAGATAGCTATTCTTTCATGGAATACCATTTTTTTAATAAAGAACTTGACGAAATAGTGATTTAAAACTGAATCCAATATTCATTGATGAAACTCATACCTTTATGATCAAAAACAATGAATATTGGATTTAAATTTGTTAGCCAACAACCAAATCAACAACCAATAAAAAATATGAAAGAGATTTTTGGATATATTAAATCTAAACTTTTTTTAAAACATTTTCTTTTTTCATTATTAAGCTTGGTTGTTTTTTTATGGCTTTTATCAAAAATATTACAGTTATATACCGAACACGGTAAGATAGCAGAAGTTCCTGATTTCAAAGGAAAATCTATTCAAGAATTAGATGAATTTATTGAAGATAAACACGTTAAGTATTTAATTATCGACAGTATATACAATCCTGAAGAAAAACCAGGAACAGTTATTAAACAAGATCCAGAACCAAAATCTACTGTAAAGCATAATAGAACGATCTATTTGTACGTTACAAGCTTATTGCCGCCTCAAATTGCAATGCCTAAACTTGTTGACAGAAGTAAAAGACAAGCCTTATCAATGATTGAAAGCTATGGCCTTAAAGTTGGGAAAATTATAGAAGTAAAAGGCGATTGTGTAGGGTGTGTATTAAGGCAACTATATGACGGAAAAGAAATTGCACCCGGCGAACCTATAAAAAAAGGAAGTGAAATTAGTTTAGAAATAGGAAAACAAGAAGATAGACTATTAACACCGCTTGACTCAGCTAAACAGATTACCGAACCGGAAGATAACTAAAACGATAATGAACGTTAAAGGAATTATACAAACCAACTTTATTATCTTGCTTAATCTGTTAAGTTTTTTTGCAATCTCACAAGAGCAATTACAACCTCTTCATTATAATGTTAATCTTCCTGAAATTAAGAATAAAGGTACTTCTAACAAAAAACTATCTACTTTAACTCCCCTCAATTTACCTTTTTTTGACGATTTTTCTTACGCATACAAATCACCATATCCATCCGTCAATAATTGGTTAGATTCTAACGTTTACATTAACTGTAGCTTTGCTATTGCACCATTAACTTTAGGAGTAGCGACTTTTGATGGTTTAAATAAAAAGGGATACCCTTATTCTATTAATGCACCGGTAAATTATTCAGGTTTGGCAGATATTTTAACATCACGACCTATTAATTTACAATCAACCGCTACTAGAACCTATACTTCGCTCGATAGTATTCATTTCAGTTTTTATTATCAAGCTGAAGGGAACGGCGAAGCTCCTGAGACCAACGATTCGTTATGTGTTGATTTTTGGAAGCCTAATCAACAAAAATGGACAAAAGTATGGGGAGTAAAAGGATACAATCCGAGTGCAAAAGATACTCATTTTTACCGTGTAAGAATCCCAATTATTGATACTGCTTTTTATAATAGTAATTTTCAATTTCGTTTTAGAAATAATGCAACAACAAGCGGTAGCCTTGACCACTGGCATATTGACTATGTTCAACTAAAAGATTTTAATTTTTATGAAGACACTGTTTTAGATGACATTGCCTTTGCTTATAAACCAAGCTCATTTTTAAAAAATTATTCAACCATACCTTATCGTCAATACATTCGAGATTTAGAAATGGGTAGTGGATTTCATAATTTTTTTCGAAATAACTTCGATATTCCCAAATTTTCAGTTTATAACTATTCCGTTAAAGATGCTTTCAACAATACTATACCAACAGATATTTATGGTACATTTAACAATCCCGGATTTTTACCGTTTTTAAATAATGGTTATTACGATGGTTTAGCATCAAATCCTATATTTAAATTACAGCCCTTCCCTCCTACTTTTTCAGATTCCACTTTTTTTACAATACAACATACTATCGTTTCATCAGGAGATACTAAAAATGCTAATGATACTGTAGTGCATATTCAAAAATTTTCAAATTATTATGCTTACGATGATGGTTCTGCCGAACTAGGTTATTACTTAAATACTTATGGTGCTAAAACTGCTCTTCGATTCACAGTCAATGTTGCAGATACTTTAAGAGCTGTAAGGATTTATTTTGATCCAGTTGTTGAAGGAACTGCTATCAAAGCCTCGTCATTTCGTTTAATGATTTGGGAATTTGGCAACAATGGTCCCGGAAATTTACTATATAAAGACAGTTTAATGTATCCTACTTATTTGAGTGAAGGTTATAACAGTATACCGTCTTATAAATTATCCTCTTGCTTACCATTAAAAGTTGGCACCTATTACATAGGCATTCAACAAACTACCAATCAGCCTTTAAATATAGGTTTTGACAAAAACACTAACCACAGTAATGCTTTATATTATGATTTAGGAGATGGTTGGGTTCAATCTGCTATTAAAGGTTCATTAATGATAAATCCGGAAATGGGTTGTGCTTATCCAAAGACGATTGGAATTATAGAAAATCAACTTTCCTATGGTTTTAATATTTTCCCTAATCCTGCCAAAAACACTGTTACCATTCATCTCACCGAGCCATCGTTTAAAGAGTCTCAATTAGAAATTTTAACTGCATTGGGACAACTAGTGTATTCTGCAACTATCGAAACGGATAAGACAATTGACATCAGTCATCTAACCAATGGATTATATTTTATTCACGTAAAAGGGCATTATGAAACTATAATTCCTAAAAAACTAATCATTTCAAAATAATATGGTAGACCATTTAGAAGAAGTTGAATCTGGAGAAGAAGAAAGAGAGTTATATGAACATCATCATATAAAAGTTGAAAAAGGACAAGTGATGATGCGAATCGATAAATTTTTGATGATTCGAGTTCAAAATGCCACAAGAACCAAATTACAACAAGCCTGTGATGCTGAGTGTATATTAGTGAATGGCAAACCTGTTAAATCGAGCTATAAGGTAAAACCTTTAGATGAAATTTCTATTTTAATGACATCTCCTCCCAGAGATATGGAGGTGGTAGCCGAAAATATTCCGATTAACGTTGTGTACGAAGATGATTATATATGTGTTGTAAACAAAGAACCTGGGATGGTGGTACATCCTGCATACGGACATTATACAGGGACTTTAGTAAATGCTTTAGCTTACCGATTTAAAAATCTGCCTACGTCCAAAACTCAATTAACCGAAAATTTGTCGATTGACAGACCAGGATTAGTTCATCGTATCGATAAAAACACATCAGGTATTATAATTGTGGCAAAGACAGAATTAGCAATGAGTTTACTCGCTAAGGATTTTTTTGATAGAAATTTAGATAGAAAATACATTGCCATTGTATGGGGTGATGTGAAAGGTGATTCGGGTACCATTACCTGTAATGTAGCTCGCGATTTAAAAAACAGAAAAGTAATGGCCTGCTTTCCAGACAGCGATCATGGTAAACATGCCGTTACTCATTACAAAGTACTTGAGCGTTTTGGTTACGTTACGGTTGTTGAATGTAAATTAGAAACCGGAAGAACTCACCAAATACGTGTTCACATGAAACATTTAGGACACCCGTTATTTAATGACAATGAATATGGTGGTGATCGTATTTTAAAAGGATTACCTAGTAATAAATACAAACAATTTATTGAAAATTGTTTTGAACTTTTACCTCGTCAGGCCTTACATGCCAAAACTTTAGGCATAACACACCCTATCACCAAAAAACCCATTTTTTTTGAAAGTGACTTGCCAAATGATATGCTACAAGTTATCGAAAAATGGCGAAAATATTCTTATAAATTTGAAGAAGAATAGATGAATTAAATCATTCTATTCCTTAACCCACATAAATACCTGACCATTATTTTGATATTGGTCAAAATCTTTATGAAATAAGATTACACAAAAATCAATGAAAGGTAAAATACCAAAAACACCTCCCAATGAAGCTATATAAGCAACGGGAACATAAGGTTTACTTCCTAAATAAATACGATGCAATCCTACTATACCAAAAGGGAAAGGAAATGCCAACATAGCTGATTTTATGCGTTTGCTTAACCTGATTTTTTCACGAATAAGTTTAATAAATTCATGTTGAGAAGGATGTTTTAATTCGGAATTTTTTTCTGATAACTTAACATTCAAGCTATCTCCGTTTTCTAAGGGTAATATAGCTGATTTAGAAGAAAAACTGAGCAAAAACAAAAATATTATGCTCAATAAAATTACCGAATACCGCATAGATAATTATTCTCGTTTTAAAAGTTGAATGTCGGATATCAATTTTACAACTGCCAAACTATCAGTTCCATCATACATCCCTCTAATGCGTTTATACTTATCAACTAATACAAACAACTCGCTATGTAAAAATCCTTCCTCGCTTCCATCCTCTTCCAAGGCATTTATTAAATAGCTGTGTCTTGCCATATCGTAAATCATTTTTTTATTTCCTGTTAAGAAATGCCATTTGTTTTTTAATGCGCCATAACTTTGCGCATAACCATGAAGTACAGCTACACTATCATGAGCAGGATTAACTGTGTGAGATAAAATTAAAATATCTTTATCGGCTTTAAATGCATTTTGAACATGAACCAATTGTGAACTCATTTTAGGACAAATACTCTGACAGGTTGCAAAGAAAAAATCAGCAATAAAAATTTTGTCTTCTATCGTTTTCTCGGAGATAGTATCTTGATATTGATTAATAAACGAAAAATTCTGAATTGTATGATAAATGGTATCAAAACCATTTGTGCCGGCTATTTTTTTTTCACCAATAATAGGCAGAAGCATTTTATGATGTTCGGATGATGATTGGCATGCTGAGAACATCAGCCATAAAACAGATGGAATAAGTAAAAATTTCATGTTATTTGCTTTCAATGGCATTTGATTTAATCATTTGTTCTTTTTCTTCTTTTAACCTTAAATGCTGATACTCTTCAGTTAAGCGTTTAACTTCCGATACATAACGGGCATCATAATAACCTCTTATGTGTCGATTTTTATCAATCAAAACAAAAAAACTGTAATCAACATAATAAGGTTTTTGCTTAAAATAACTAATATTTAAACTGTCAAAAGATTTATGATTCCAATATAAACTCATAATATTACTACTTGCAGATGACAGCTTATCCATTTCTTTTAATGAACCTGGATCTGTTAAACTATCACAAGGTGTTACAATAAAAAATGGAATTATTTTTATTTTATCTTTTTTGTACTGCGCATATTCGCTCAAACCAGCTAAACGATAATTATCCCGTTTGTATGCTTGTTTAATAAAGCACACTGCGTATAAAGGATAATTTACGGTATCAATTTCTATTTTTTTTAATTGATTTGGCTCAACAGAAGATAGTGTTTTAAAAACTGAGCCCACTTTGTAATATGAAGTGTCTTTTTCAATCCATGTCTTCGGTCCAAAAAAAGGTAGTTTTCTTGAATTGATAGTAGTAAACTCAAGGATAATTTTAAATAAGGCCGGAAATAATAGGATGACAAAAAAAATGAGTTTTTTATTTTTCATTTGAGGATGCTATTTACTTTTTTAATTACCAAGTTTTTATAATCAACTTATATCTTTTGGCGTAATACTTTTTAAAACATCTCCTGTAGAAATGTTTTAAGAAATTAACACTTTATCATCACAGTAGTTTAGATCAGAAATCTCTATTATTCAAACTCAACTTAATTTTTTCTTTTAATCGGTCTTTAAAAATAAGTTTATGCGAAGTTCTCATACCAAAAAGTGGGATTTTTTCTACATCACCATCATTATAAACTAATTGAATGCTTTGCATTGATGTTAATTCAATACCTTTTGTATCTAAAAAGTAAAATTCTCTGTTGTATATGAGAGATTGTTTAATTTCAAAACGATCTTCATAAACTATGGCATAGGGATTAACCAACAACCAAAGTGCTTGAAAAGTAAGAACTAGCCCGGGAATAGCTGTTGCTGAACCCCAGGGATTAACATCTATTAATAAATTAAGGCTAATAATATCTAATACAAGACTAGAAAGGAGCACTAAAACTACTAAGATACTGTCGCGCTCAAAATATTCTTTTGGTTCTTCTTCTTTGTTTTTCACAACGCAAAGTTAAAAATTAAAACACTTTAACTTTTGATTATCAGATATATTTTTCAATCTTTATCTTTAATATTTTTATTTCCGTTACTTTTCTTAATTAGCCACATTATATACTAAAAAAATAAGATGCTCATTCAATTAAAAAATACATTCCAAAGGGCACTTTTAGTGTCTATTTTAGCAACGGGAAACTTATTGGCTCAAAATAATCTTACGATTACCGATAACCCGGTAGCAGCTATGCTCGACAGCTTAGCAAACCAAAAAATTCTCGAAAGAGCTTTAGCTAAGCCTGTTCATCCTAAAATCAATAAGTATAAATACAGTGAAGATAGCGTTCCTCGTTTTGAGGACTTTGTGTATGAAAATCGTTTAGCAAAATTAGATGTAAATTCTCCTTTTGATTTAGTCTACAATCCACATGTGAAAGGATTTATTGAATTATACGCTGTTCGTAAACGCGAACTTGTTAGTAGAGTTTTAGGATTATCTCAATTATATTACCCAATGTTTGAAGAAGTATTCGACAAACACAATATTCCTTTGGAGTTAAAGCATTTAGCAGTTATTGAATCGGCCCTAAATCCAAATGCTCGCTCAAGATGCGGAGCTACCGGTTTGTGGCAATTTATGTATCCTACCGGAAAAATGTATGGGTTACATGTAAATTCATACATCGATGAACGATCAAATGTGTATAAAGCTACTGAAGCTGCCGCCGAATATTTAAAAAATCTTTACGGGATGTTTGGAGACTGGCAAATGGTTTTGGCTGCTTATAATGCAGGACCCGGAACTATCAGTAAAGCTATCAGAAGAAGTGGAGGGAAAAAAACCTATTGGGAAATTAGACCATTTTTACCGTTAGAAACTCAGTCTTATGTTCCGGCATTTATTGCGGCCAACTATGTAATGACTTACGCTACTGAACATAACATTTATCCTTCTGCACCACGAAAAACTTACTTTGAGGTAGATACAGCCATTGTGAAAGAACCAATGACTTTTGATCAAATATCCTCTGCCTTAGATGTATCTGTTGACGAAATAGTTTATTTTAACCCTCAATACAGGAAAGGAATGATTCCTGCCGGAGGCAACAGTTTAACGCTTCCAAAATCAAAAATTGGAACATTCATTTCAAACGAAACTGAAATTTATGCTGCCATTAAATCTCAAAAAATGGTTGAAGCCGAAAACACAGTGGCTGTTAAAGAGGTACAAAAGATACATACCGTTCACCATGGTGAAAAGCTTGGAACTATTGCTCGAAAATATGGGGTAACTGTTGCTGAACTAAAATCATGGAACTACATTGGTAAAAAGGGATTAAAATCTGGTAAAAAATTAATTGTTTATGTAAAACAAGATGTCGTTGTTCCGGCTTCTAATGTTGCAAAATCAGATGCACCAAAAGAACCTCAAACTCATATTGCGGCTAAAACAAAAACAGATTCAACAGTTAAATTAGCCGAAAAAAAATCTGAAAACTCAACGGAAGTAAAATTTCATAAAGTAAAAAAAGGAGAAACTCTCTATGGCATCTCTAAAAAATACGGCATTAGCGTTGACAAGCTGTTAGAAATGAATGGACTGAAAAAAAATCCACAGCTATTATTCGGTCAAAAAATCAAATTAGTTTCTTAATTAAAAAACCCTCTGCAATCAGAGGGTTTTTAATTTATGGTTGTGATAAATAGGATAGTAAACCTATCTTTTTGTTTATATATTTAAACCGCTAATGTTACAAGGATATGGAATTAAATAAGCATACATGGAGTTTTTCGACTATTGGAGGTGTAAAACGAGTTAATTTAGAATCGGGAACTGATTTATTACACCTTTCAACATTAGATCCAAAATTATGGACTGCCTTAAGTTGTCCGGTAAATGGATTAGAAATTGATCACCGAACTCTTGAACTTATTGATACAGATAAAGATGGTCAAATTAGAGTGCCTGAAATCATTGAAGCCGTTAATTGGATTACGTCTATTTTAATGAATCCGGACGATCTTTTAAAACAAGAAACTAATTTTCCCTTATCTGCTATTAATGAAAAAAATGAACTAGGCGCCATATTATTAAACTCTGCTAAAATTCTCTTAAAAAATCTTGGTAAAGAGGATGCAACACATCTGACGGTTGAGGAAACAACTAACCATGAACAAATTTTTGTGGGGACTGCTTTTAATGGTGATGGTATTATCTCAGAAGATTCAACGTCGGATACAGATCTAAAAAAATTGATTTATGAAATTACAAAAACTTTAGGAAGCAAAACAGACAGAGGCGGCAAAGAAGGGATTACTAAAGAATTACTGAATGATTTCATCACAAAATGTCAACAATATGCCAAATGGCACGAAAAAAAAGATGCTAATATTATAGGCATATTTCCGTTTGGCGAAAAAACAGAAGAAGCGTTTAAAAATTATAACGAAGTAAAGCATAAGATAGAAGATTATTTTATCCGATGCCGATTAGCGGCGTTTGATACACAGTCAACCGACACACTTAATCTAAAACCAGAACAATTAGAAACCATTTCAACCAAAGACCTTTCAGGTTGTATAGAAGAAATAGCAGCCTATCCACTTTCTAAAATTAATTTATCTAAATTATTGATTCTGACATCGGGAATAAACCCAGCCTGGGAAAAAGCGATAGCCGATTTTAAACGATTAACCATTGATTCGCTTTTTTCTGAAAAAGCATCCATTTCAGAACAAGACTGGGAACACATCAAAAATACCTTTAAGTTATATGAACAATGGATGTCAGAAAAAGAAGGGCACGAGGTAGAACATTTAGGCATACTCTATATTAACAGAGTATTATCAAGTGCTTATTTACAACAATTAGAAAACCTTATTGCACAGGATGAAGAATTAGAAGAAGAAGCGAATAATATTATTTTGGTTGATAAAATGGTAAGATATTACCGCGATATTTTTACGTTATTAAAAAATTTCGTTACATTTTTTGATTTTTATACTCCGGGAACAAAAGCTATTTTTCAATCAGGCAAATTATACATAGACCAGCGCAGCTGCGATTTGTGTATTAAGGTAACTGATATGGCCAAACATGCTAATATGGTTTCTTTTAGTGGTATGTTTTTAATTTATTGCGAATGTTCTTCAAAATCTACCAACGAAAAAATGACAATTGTGGCAGCCTTAACCAATGGCGATATTGATAATATTGTGGTAGGTAAAAATGCATTATTTTACGACCGACATGGTTTAGATTGGGACGCTACAGTGATTAAAATTGTAGACAATCCTATCAGTATCCGACAAGCATTTTTTTCTCCTTACCGCAAAGTGTCACGATTTATTGAAACACAAATTAATCGCATTGCAACTTCGCAAGAAGAAAAAGTGTCGACCGACATGCACAAAAGCATCGAACAGATGCCTTTGAAAGTTGAGGAATTAAAAGAGAAAAAAGAATCAGCTACGCCCTTTGATGTTGGTAAATTTGTTGGAATATTTGCCGCTATTGGACTCGCTGTAGGTGCCATCGGAACAGCCATTGCATCGGTAGTAACTGGATTTATGAGTTTAGTGTGGTGGAAAATGCCATTGGCTATTTTGGGCATTATTGTGCTAATCTCAGGTCCGTCGATGGTAATTGCTTTTTTGAAATTGAGAAAACGAAATTTAGCTCCTATTTTGGATGCCAATGGATGGGCCATCAACGCTCAGGCTAATGTTAATATACATTTTGGAAATATGCTAACCCAATTAGCTGAACTACCTAAAGGTTCAAAAATAAACTTAAATGACCCTTTTTCGAAAAAAGAACGTTCGGTAATGCCTATCATTCTTTTTTTAATTGTCCTCATTAGCGCTTGTTTATTTATGTTATGGAAATTTGGAATTTTTCATTTGTAAACTAAAATACTTTTTGGTGACAAATTTTACACAAACAATATTCTTGTAACTTTTTGTTACAAGTTAAAATATTGGCAAACCAATAAAATTTTATCCTTTACACAGAAAATTCTACTATCAATCAAGGCTCTTTATAGATTGTGTAATCTGAATCATGCTATATTTCAAATTATGCAGATAATTGCATAAGACCGAATTCGAAAAATTCTAATGAATGCAAAACAAATAATAAAACTTTTAAAAAATCGAAAATCGACAACCCACTATTGTTGCGCTTTTTTATAAAGATAAAAAGCCACACAAGAGAACACAAAATTAGGTATCCAAACGGCGATCATAGGTTGTGCTAATCCGGAAGTGGCAAAGGTAGTAGATATATGCATAAACAATATATAAATACAACTCAACACCAATCCTAATGCAATATGCAATCCCACACCACCTCTAATTTTTCGTGAAGATATGGCCACTCCAATAACCGTTAGTATAAATGTGGCAAATGGGAAAGCCGTGCGCTTATACATTTCAACCTCAAAAAACTCTATTCTACTCGATCCTTTTTGCTTTTCTCTTCTAATAAATTCTTTTAATTCAAAAAAAGTTAATACTTCTATTTTACTTTGAAACCTCATCATATCCTTGGGAGAAAAATCAATATTAATTTTTGTTATTGGCCCAAATTTGTGCGCTTCCTTATATACAAAACTCAACGAATCGGCGTGTAAAGAATCAGAAACCGCATATTCTAAAGCTCTTTCAAACACATTTGTAAGATACCAACTTGATGAGGCGCTATCCCACTTCATGCTTTCTGCTTTTAAAATCGATACTTGTTTATTGTGGCGAATCGTTTCTATAGAAACTTGATTGGCTGTTTGCGTTAAATTATTATAGTCAGCCATATATAAAATTGTGCCAGGTGCTATTTGCCTATGAATATTACGTTCTTCGGTATTATATCCGTCGTTAATGTATTTATCTTCAAAGGCTATTCTTACTTTGTTTGATTTTGGAATCACAAAATGATTGAGAATAAGTGATGAAGCTGTAATAATAGAAGCGCCAATCATATATGGTCGTAAAATTCGCCTAAAACTGGTGCCACTAGACAAAATTGCTACGAACTCAGTTTTATAAGCCATTTTGGAAGTAAATAAAATTACAGCTATAAACGTGAACAGAGGGCTAAATAAATTACCGTAGTAGGGTATAAAATTAAGATAGTGATCAAAAATAATTTCTTTAATAGGCACCTTACCCGCAACAAATCCATGTAATTTTTCAGAAATATCAAATACAATAAAAATGCATAACATCAAACTAATTGAAAACACAAACGTGCCTATAAACTGCCTGAGTATGTATTTATCTAATATTTTAAGCATGCCTAAAATGGTTTCTAATTTCAAAAAATCACAACCGAGTAGCCAACTGTTTTACCATTTTATTTTTCCAGTTATAAAATGTTCCATCAATAATTCTGTTTCTTGCCTCAGTTACTAACCATAAATAAAATGCAAGATTATGAATACTGGCAATTTGAGCAGCCAAAAATTCTTCGCAAACCAATAAATGACGCAAATATGCTTTTGAATATGCATGATCCACATAGCTCGTTCCGTTTTCATCTAAAGGCGAAAAATCATTTTTCCATTTTTCATTTTTTATATTAATAATGCCATTTTGTGTGAATAACAAACCATGTCTTGCATTTCGGGTAGGCATCACACAATCAAACATATCAATACCCAGTGCTATACTTTCTAAAATATTTACCGGGGTACCAACGCCCATTAAATAACGTGGTTTATCCGTTGGTAAAATGTCACATACTACTTCCGTCATGGCGTACATATCTTCGGCCGGCTCTCCAACAGATAACCCTCCTATCGCATTACCAAAAGCATTTTTAGAAGCAATAAATTCAGCAGACTCTTTTCGTAAATCTTTATACACCGAACCTTGCACAATTGGAAACAAAGTTTGTGAATATCCATATTTAGGTTCTGTTTCATTAAATCGCTTAATGCACCTGTCTAACCAACGATGTGTAAGGCCTAATGAATTTTTCGCATACTTAATATCACATGGATAAGGCGTGCATTCATCAAACGCCATGATGATATCCGCTCCGATAATACGTTGTATATCCATCACGCTTTCCGGAGTAAAGAGATGTTTACTTCCATCAATATGCGATTTAAATGTTGCGCCGTCCTCAGTCAATTTTCGTGAATTCGCTAATGAAAATACTTGGTACCCACCACTATCTGTCAATAATGGTTTTTCCCAACCATTGAATCGATGAAGACCGCCTGCTTTTTCTAACACCTGTAAACCGGGGCGTAAGTACAAATGATAAGTGTTTCCTAAAATAATTTGGGCCTTTATATCATCTTTTAATTCGCGTTGATGAACAGCTTTAACTGTAGCTGCTGTTCCTACAGGCATAAAAATCGGGGTTTGTATTTGTCCATGATCGGTATCAATTATACCGGCTCTGGCTTTCGAATGAGTGTCTTTGTGTAAAAGCGAAAATTTCACAGATTAAGTTTTGGATGTTAAAGATACATTTTATTGCCTAGAGAGTATGCAATTGTTCGATTATATCACAGAAATATATAGGCATTAGATTGATCAGTTATAAAAAATGGACTCGAAAAATTACTTGAATAAATTGTGAAGTTCTGTTAAAAAATTTGATTTGGCATAAGTATTGGGTTAATGACCATCATAACATTTTGATTTTGAAAATGAACTATAATGATAACTAAAAACAAACAATCTAGGCTTATGAAATCATTTACACAATCCTTAACAACAGTAACTGTACTATTTTTTATCAGTACAATATCACCTGCTCAGCATCGTAATCGCGGCAACGAAATTAATCGCTCGCCTCAAAATCAAACTCGTCATCATAGTACTCAAAACTACGCATTAGCATACAATCCACCGCCTCAGCATCATCCATGTCATCCAATTCATGCAAACTATTATATCACAAATAATTTATTGCACTTAAAAAAAACAACTCGTACCTCAATACGACAATCGGCATATATCATTAAAAAGGCTCTAACGTATTTTAATTACGGTGGCAATTATTCTCTATGGTTAACCAAAGCCGTAAGGCACCAGCAATATGCCAAAAAATTATATGTTTTAGGAAATTATACCGCCGCAATGTATCATACCGAACGTGCCGGTTTTTTGGCATGGCAAATACTAAACGATGTACATTATTCAGACATTTATTCTTTTACATATCCTGATACGTATGAACCATTAGATTATTCGCGTCATCGAACCCGTTTTAATGAAAACTCAAAAAAACAAGATCTTAGCTTGAAGGAAATCAGCGATAAAAGTAGTATGGTACAGAATTATGAAAACAAGGAAGAGCTTGATGACAGTCAATTAAAAGACTTTGAATCTACTATTAAACTACAAGAAAATAGTGATGATGAGATGCTGCCTAACAATCAACTCAATGACACTGAAATTTTAAAACTAAACGAAAAAGACCTTGATGTTGATTAAAACTTATTCCAAAAACGGTGTTAAATAACAAACTCCCTCTGTGACAGAAGGAGTTTGTTATTTTACGCTTTTTTGATTTTTTTTGAATCAATATTTTATAACACCTAATTCTTTTCCTACCTTTTCAAAAGCCTCTAATGCTTTATCTAAGTGCTCTTTAGTATGAGCAGCTGATAATTGAACACGTATTCTTGCTTGGCCTTTTGGCACTACCGGGAAAAAGAAACCAATCACATAAATACCCTCCTGCAATAATTTATCTGCAAATACCTGAGACAATTTAGCATCATATAACATTACCGGTACAATAGCCGAATCTCCTTCTTTAAATTCTAATCCAATTTTTTTCAATCCAGATTTAAAATAAACAATATTACTTTCCAAAGTATCTCTCAACTCTGTTGTTTCACTTAGCATATCAAACACGGCTATACTTGCCCCTACAATACTTGGAGCTAGAGAGTTTGAAAATAAATATGGACGAGAACGCTGTCTTAATATTTCGATGATTTCTTTTTTTCCTGAAGTAAATCCTCCCATTGCCCCACCTAATGCCTTTCCTAAGGTTCCTGTAATGATATCAACACGATCCATAACGTTTTTTAATTCTACTGTTCCTCGACCTGTTTTTCCGATAAAGCCTGTTGCATGACTTTCATCTACCATTACTAAAGCATTGTATTTATCTGCTAAATCACAAATTTTATCTAATGGTGCCACAAAGCCATCCATACTAAATACACCATCTGTAACGATAATACGATAACGTTGAGCTTGTGCTTTTATAAGTTGTGCTTCTAAATCAGCCATGTCACAGTTCTTATATCTATAACGTTGTGCTTTACATAAGCGAACACCATCTATAATAGATGCATGATTCAACTCGTCCGAAATAATGGCATCTTCTTCTCCAAATAAAGGCTCAAATACTCCTCCATTTGCATCAAATGCAGCGGCATATAAAATAGTATCTTCTTGTCCTAAAAATGTAGCAATCTTTTTTTCTAATGTTTTATGAATATCTTGTGTCCCGCATATAAAACGAACCGAAGACATACCGTACCCATGAGAATCTAAAGCATTTTTAGCTCCTTGTACTACTTTAGGATGAGATGATAAACCAAGATAATTATTAGCGCAAAATATAATTACTTCTTTCCCATCATTCACTTTTACGCGAGCCCCTTGCGGTGTAGTGATTATACGTTCTTTTTTAAATAATCCGTTGTGATCTATTTCATTTAACTGACTTTGTAAATGATTCTGAAAATTTCCGTACATATTGATATTTTATTAGTTACACAAATTAAAAAAATATTAAGGACTTTTAACGTGTTTTATTCTTAAATATGAAACAAATATTTCTTCGATAATAAATACTGAATTTTATACAAAAAATATGTTTTTTTGAGAAACAGTAAACTATTTTGGAAGTATAAAAAAATCCCGGACTTTAAAAAAATCCGGGATTTTTGTGAAAAAATATACTTGTTTTATTCAGTTATGCCAAAAAATTCGTTGTAGCTAACTTCTTTAGTTTCTAGTTTACATGATGTTTTTAAAACATCAAGCACTTTTTTACTATATAAACCTTCAAATATTTTTTGTGCTTCTTGTTCTTTTTTCAAAATACTATCTACAATTTTAGCTACTTCAGTATCTTCGGGAGTTTGTCCATAACGAGCAAATTGAGAACGAACATAGTTACTCGCTTCTTCTTTCGCTTCATCTAGCGTTACAGCAATATTATTGTTTTTAATGATTTTATTTTCAATCAATTTCCATTGCATAGATTTGGCATAAGATGGGTACTCTGCCTCTAGTTGCTCTTTTGTTAATGGTTTTTCATTAACTGCCATTAACCAACGTTTTAAGAAATCGTCCGGTAAAGCTATGTTTAATTTTTCAACTAATGTTTTTTCAACCGTTTCAACAAATTTTCTGTCTGTATCTTGAGAAAATAAAACAGCTAATTCTGATTTTATTTTATCTCTAAATTCAGTTTCAGAATTAATTGTACCTGCGCCATAAAGTTTATCAAACAATTCTTGGTTTAATTCAGCATCTTCCATACGGGCAATATTGCGGATGGTTAATTGTAAGTTTGAATTAAAGTTTTCTGCAACTTCTTTGTCTATCGCTAAATAGATTGATTTATCTACCGCTGAATCATATAATTCATTAGCATTAATGATGATTTTATCTTCTTTTTTAACACCGATTAATTTTGCTTTTGCTGCTTCATTTTTTAAACGGTCAATACCAATGCTGGTAGATTTGAATATGCCACCCGGAACCACATTGTTATCAGCATCTAACTCTACGATATCAATGTATAAAACATCTTTTGCTTCTGCTACATCCGGATTAGAAGGTTTTCCGTAATTGCGTTTTACATCTTTGATATATTTTTCAACTAATTCATCATCAATTTTTACAACATTATATTCAAAAGAATGAGAATCATCTAATTTAAGGTCAAATTGAGGAGTTAATCCTAACTCATAGTTAAATGTCCACTCTACCTGAGAATCAAAATCAATTTTTGAATCTTCTTTAGGCATAGGATTTCCTAAAATCTCAATTTTGTTTTCGTTGATGTAGTTATATAAAGTTTCATTTAATATTTTATTGATTTCATCAACCAAAATGGATTTTCCATGTTGTTTTTTTACCAAACTTACAGGTACTTTTCCTGGTCTGAAACCCGGCATAGACACTTGTTTTTGTACTTTTTTAATCGCATTCTCTACTTTGCTTTCATAATCTTGAGGAGCCAATGTGATGCTTAATTCTGCAGTTAATGCGTTAATGTCTTTTTTAGATATGTTCATGATTTTTTGTCTTAAAATAAATTATAAGGGTTGCAAAAATAAGGGATTTTAGCCAAATGTCAATGTTTTGACTGAATTTTTACTTTAATAGGGCGATTTGTAAATTAACTAAGCTTGTTTTTAAGCTAGATTATTCCTCTTCGTCGTTATATAATGCCAATAATTCTTCTGGATAATTGTCTTTTAGGATGTAAACACCAGTCATTGGGTTGACGATTTCTCGGATACTTTTTAAATAAACATGAAATATCATTCCATTTATTGTTTCTGTTTTTTCTGTCTTACTGATAGCTTTTTTTGAAAAACCTACACGAGTAACAGATCCATCGTTCAACAAACACTCTAAAACCATCATGTCCGGTATTTCAAAACTAAACTCTTCATCATTAGGATAAAGTCCGTTTAATAAATAAGTCGTATTATTTATAACCTTAAAACTAGCAACATTCCCTTTTATTTCAAACTCATCTTCCCATAAATATTTGATATTATCTTCTGTTTCTTCGCCTTCATTATCTTTATCGGCATAAGCCTGATTAAAATTTGAATTGATAAGTTTTACATTAATGGTTACTTTCATAATGATTGTCTATTTTATTTATGTCAGAATATAAGAAGTAGGATTTAGGACTTATTTTTTATTTCAAACAAACTTAATAAATAATTTATTGTCCGCTTTCTTATTTGATGTTTTAATGTGCTAAACCTTCATGTTCTGAATCTAAAGTAATGCCTTGTTTTTTGAGAATGGATGAAACTTTAAATGCATACCATGCTAAATAAGCGAAACAACATACAGTAACAATATAAGATTGATGCGGATTTTTTAACACATCTACCAAATACCCCTGAAATGGCGGTATTAAAGCCCCTCCCAAAATCATCATAATTAATAAAGAGGAGCCTTGATTGGTATACTTTCCAAGACCGGTAATTGCTAAAGCAAAAATACATGGCCACATAACAGAACAAAATAATCCACCACTGATAAATGAGTAAAGCGCTAAGTTTCCTGTGCTGATTAACCCAATAATCATCATGGCACACGCCGTTAAACTCAAAATGAGCAATGTACGCGCCGGGTTATCGCCCGATAAAATAAAAATAATGGATGCCAATAAAATATAAGGTATATAAAAAATAAAATCTTCTACGTGACTTCCTCTTAAATAATTGACTCCATAAATAACTCCAAAAGCCAATAAAGGTGTCATTAATTGCATAAATATTTTTAAATTTTTACTGAAATTAAAAACAGCCAATGCACCTGTCCATCTGCCAATCATCAAACTACCCCAGTACAAAGAAATAAAATGAGAGATTTTTGTGTGATCAAGGCCTTTTATTTCAGGCATCGCTAACAATGCTCCCATATTACTCTGAATAGAAACTTCTACACCTACATATACAAATATGGCAATCATTCCAAGCGTCAATTGCGGATATTTTAATGCCCCCATATCTTTGTCTAGTTTTTCAGAATTGATTACCGTAGGCAATTTTGAAAACCATAAGATAGAGGCGCACAAAATGAATAAAGCAAACAAAATTAGGGCCGGCATTTTTACTGCATCCAAATTATCTGTGCTAACCGCAGATGTATTTATGTTTCCAAATAAGGCATAACTTAAAATAACCGGACCAATGGTTGTTCCAAACGAATTAATGCCCCCAGCTAAATTCAAACGTTGAGCTCCGGTTTCTTTTGCGCCAAAATTTATAACAAACGGATTGGCAACAATTTGCTGCAATGCAAAACCTAATCCAATTACAAACAAAGCACACAGTAACAATGGATAAGAATTAAAACTTGCCGCCGGAATAAAAAACAACGAGCCGGAAGCAGAGATGAGTAAGCCTAAAATTAAAGCTTTTTTATACCCTATTTTATCTATTGGATCACCAATAGCACGCGATGTAAAAAAATATACTACAGATCCAACAGCATAAGCTGCATAAAAAGCTAAATCCACTAATTGTGATTGGAATTGAGATAGAGTGAAGTTTTCTTTAAAAAGAGGAATTAAAATGCCATTACTAGCTGCCACAAATCCCCAAAAAAAGAAAACACTGATAAGCGCCACAAAAGATGATTGTAATTTTTGCATAAATTAGTTTTTAGAATTACCAAGATAGAGTTTTTGGTACGAGCCACTTTTTGTGGCTAACTTCATTTATCAACAACCCTCTTTTTACTACTTGTATCTTTAATTTTATACTTTTAGTTTCTAATCTTTAACTTTATCAAATGCAACTACTAACTCCAACCCATTGGCACGATTATGAATTAATTGATTGTGGTGATTTTGAAAAATTAGAACGTTTTGGCAAATACATTACCATTCGCCCGGAACCACAAGCTGTTTGGAAAAAAAAATATACCTACACTGAATGGGAAAAACAAGCTCATGTAAAATTTATCCCTAAAAGCAGTTCAAGCGGAGAATGGAAAGCTTTAAAAAAAATGCCTGAACAATGGACTATTCATTATAACTTAGGAACTCCTTCAGCAACCAAAGAAATTACCTTACGACTTGGCTTAACATCCTTTAAACATGTTGGTATTTTTCCTGAACAGGCTTGTAATTGGGATGTGATTTATAATTATTTAACTCATTTAGAAAAACCAAAGTTTTTAAATTTATTTGCCTACACAGGTGGTGCGAGCATTGCTGCCAAAGCAGCAGGAGCTGACGTCACACACGTAGATAGCATTAAGCAAGTTGTAAATTGGGCAAATGAAAATATGCAAAAATCAAATCTGGATAACATTCGTTGGATCATAGACGATGCTTTGAAATTTGCAAAAAAAGAACAACGTCGCGGTAATTTTTATCAAGGAATTATACTAGACCCACCTGCTTTTGGTCATGGGCCAAATGGCGAAAAATGGAAACTTGAAGACAATATTATGGAGATGATAGATTGTGTTTTAGATATTCTTGACCCAAAACAACATTTATTGATTCTTAATGCCTATTCATTAGGATTTTCAGCTTTAGTACCTGAAAACCTGTTACAGCCTTTTGCCACAAAACATCAATCAACCTTGAGCATCGGAGAATTATTTTTAAATGCTAAAAGCGGTGTGAAACTGCCACTTGGAGTATGGGGCAGACTTGAGAAAAAATAACTTTTCAATTTTTTCCACACACAAAAATCCTTTACCTGCAATAGGTCATTAAAGGCTGTTCTGCTACACTAAATCCTAAAGCAACAGCTTTTTTTAAATCTTCGCATGGATTTTGTTTTAGGTTTACCTTAGCCACGCCTTTCCAATAGTAAGCCTCGGCAAAATCAGGATTTAATTCTGTACAAACATCCAAATCTTTGAGGCATGATGACATGTTTTGCTGTTTTCCATACACAATAGCTCTTCTCAAGTAGCAAAGAGGGTTTTCTGAATCACTTATAATTACTTTGTTATAAAGAGATAAGGCTTTGTCTAATTCATTTAAATCGTCGTAACAATTAGCCAAAACATAATTAGCTTTAAAATTAGTGGGTTCCAATTTTAAAACTGTTTCAGCATCTTGAATGGCTTTATCAAATTTTTTCAAGGTATAAAATACACTTGCTCTTGCCACATAAGCTTTTGAGTATTGTTTTAAGGCAATGGCCTTATCAAAATCATTTAATGCGTCTTTCATGCGGCCGGTCTGAGCAAAAAGTAACCCACGGTTATAGTAACCTTTATAATAATTTGTGTTTTCATTGATAGCAGCTTTCAAATACTGCAAAGCCATGTCATAATTTTGATTGAGCATATATTCAGCTCCTAAACTATTAAGTGCCACAAAAGAGTGTGGATATTTACTTAAAATGTCACTGTATAATGTAACGCTATTTTTCCAAACCGATGAGCGCGTAAATGTTAGACTTCCTAAAAAAAGAACAATTAATGCAGCAATAATTTTGAGTATAAATTCTTTAAAAGAAAGCAATGATAATAATGCAAACGAAACCCCTATCATTGGTAAATACATATAACGATCAGCTGTTAATACTTCTCCAAAAGGTATAAACTGAAGAACTAACAATAAATTAGTTACAAAAAACAATAATCCAAACAAAATGGATTTACGTTTTGATGCATATAACCAATAACCAATAACAACTAATACAACTATAACAAAATAGCCAATTACAATACTCATTATTTTTGCTTGAGGGTAAGGATAAATAACAGAAAGATTAAAAGGGGCTAAAAATTTGTACAAATATTGCAGCAGAGCATAGCCTGCATAACCTATACGTTCATGAATGGCAAAAGCATGATTTTGATTGATAAACTTATCTTCTGTCCGTGTATATATAGTTGTAATACCTAAAGCTAATGCAATCAAAAGAAATGGGATTTTATTTAAAACTAAAGATTTGAAATTAACCCTATTTATCAGTAAATAATCTATCAATGGTAATACTAATGGAAAACAAATAGCTGATGGCTTACTTAATACTGATAAAACAAAGCATGCTAAAGTATAATGGTAATATTTAATGTGATTTTCTATTACATACTTTGAGTAATAAATCATTCCCGTCAAAAAAAATAAACCATATAAGAGATTATTTTTTGCTGAAACCCATGCCACAGTTTCAACTTGTAGGGGATGAAAACAAAAAATGATAGAACATAATAAACCTTTTAACCTATTTTTTAAAAAAAAGTTGGTAAGATAATAAACAAGTAAGCTATTAATTAAGTGAAAAATAATATTAACGGCATGATGTCCTACAGCATTTCCTTTAAAAATCAGCCAATCAAAAGCAAAACCTATCATGGTTAATGGGGCATAATTTCCAACATAATAATTCGTAAAAAAGGCTTTTATGTCAAAGTGGTGCACGGCCTTATTATTCGTTAAAACGTCTCCGTCATCCCAACTAATAAAGTGCGCCGAAAATAATTTTGAATACGCTAAAACGGCTGCAAAAATTAAAATACCAACATAAAAATACGAAGGTTTGAATAAGGTATGTTTTTTACTATTACTCACTGCAAACAAAATTAAGATTTGTATGGAAAGAAACGAACTAAATAGTAATTTTACCTAATGCCTCAAATATCCGTTGTTATTATTACGTTTAACGAAGAAAAAAACATTGCTCGTTGTCTAGAGTCTGTGAAAGACATTGCCGACGAAATAGTTGTTTTAGATTCTTATAGTAAAGACCAAACTAAAGCTATTTGTGCCTCTTATGGCGTTAAATTTTACGAACATGCTTTTGATGGACACATTCAGCAAAAAAACAGAGCCATTACCTATGCTTCTTTTCCACATATTTTGTCGCTTGATGCTGATGAAGCTTTAGATGAAACATTAAAAAAATCAATTGCTGCGATAAAATCCAACTGGACCCATGACGGTTATTACATGAATCGATTAACGAATTACTGCGGGCACTGGGTGCGTCACTGCAACTGGTATCCGGATAAAAAACTACGTTTATGGGACAGCAGAAAGGGATTTTGGACAGGGATTAATCCTCATGATAAATATGAATTAAAAGAGGGTGATAAAAATACTAAGCACTTAAAAGGTGATATTTTACACTACAGTTATTATTCACAGCAAGACCACTATAAACAGGTTGAATACTTTACAAACATAGCATCAAAAGCGTACATAGAAGCTGGAAAAAAGGCACCTTTCTACAAATTGTTGCTTAACCCGATGGCTAAATTTATTGATCATTATTTGTTACATTTAGGATTTTTGGACGGCAAAGCTGGGTATCAAATTTCTAAAATTTCAGCGTATGCGACTTATTTAAAATACAAAAAAATCAGAAACATCACTGAACAGTTAAAAATTGGAAAATAACTCTAATATATTAATCAGTCGAACAGATAGTATAGGGGATGTGGTATTAACATTGCCATTAGCAGGTATTATAAAACAATTTATTCCAAATAGTAGAATTTTATTTTTAGGAAGAAATTATACAAAAGACGTGATTGAACTATCAGAACACGTTGATGAATTCATTAATTATGACAGTATTTTAAAATTACCTCAGCACGAACAAGTAGAAGTGTTTAAAAAGCTTCATGTTACCCACATCATTCATGTCTTTCCTGATAAGCATATTGCTCAACTAGCTAAACAAGCAAATATCAAACGCAGAATTGGAACAACTAATCGCATATGGCATTGGTTTACTTGTAACATAAAAATTTCATTATCCCGAAAAAATTCTGATTTACATGAAGCGCAGTTAAATACTAAATTGTTGGTTGCACTGGGTATTGATAAAGCATTTAGTTTGGATGAATTGTCTTCGTATTATGGATTTACTAAAATCCCTTTATTAGAAACATCGAATATTGAGTTAATTGATTCTACTAAAAAAATCATCATTTTACACCCAAAATCTAAAGGAAGCGCTCGCGAATGGGGTTTAGATAATTTTTCAAAACTCATCCAACAATTAGATAAAAACAAATATCAAATATGTATTAGTGGAACCGCTCAAGACGGAGAATTGTTAAAAGATTTTATAAATAATCATTCCGGAATTACCGATTTAACCGGAAAATTATCTTTAGCTCAATTTATTGCATTTATCAATCATAGCGAAACCTTAGTGGCCGCCAGTACAGGTCCTTTGCATATTGCAGCCGCTTTGGGTAAACAAGCTATCGGATTATTTGCTCCTATGCGACCTATTCATCCCGGAAGATGGAAACCATTGGGAAAACGAGCTACTTACTTAGCTTTAAATAAAAATTGTACTGATTGCAAAAAAACAATGAACTGCCATTGTATTGAAGCAATCCAAACATTAGATGTAATTAACCTAATTGAAAACCCATGAATACCTTGCAAAACAAAGTTATTTGGATAACAGGTGCTTCGTCAGGTATTGGAGAGGCATTGGTATATGAATGCGCTAAACAACAAGCTATTGTGGTAGTATCTGCTCGTAGAGAACAAGAATTGCAGCGTGTAATTTCAAAAGCCAATCTCAGTGCTACTAATTTCTTAATTATCCCATTTGATTTATCAGATACAAGTCAAGTACAAAAATATGTTCAGCAAATTGTAAATACGTTTGGCAGAATAGATATTTTAATTAACAACGGTGGACAAAGTCAGCGAGCAGAAGCCATAGAAACCACTTTAGAAACAGAGCGTTTGTTGTTTGAAATTAATTATTTCAGTGCAGTTAACTTATCAAAAGAAGTATTACCAATTATGCTGAAGCAATGTTTTGGAAAAATAGTTGTAGTAAGCAGTATTGCCGGCAAATTTGGATTTTATTTACGTTCATCATACTCCGCTGCAAAACATGCCTTGCATGGATATTTTGAAAGTTTACGTTTAGAAGTGGAAAAAAAAGGAGTCACTGTGCTATTGGTTTGTCCTGGTAAAATCAAAACTAATGTGTCGATAAATGCTGTCAGTGCTTCGGGTGTTTCGCATAATAAAATGGATCCTAGTCATGAACACGCCTTAAGTGCCGAAGCGTGCGCCAAACAAATTATTTCGGGAATTTTAAACAACAAAGAAGAAATTTATATTGGCGGTAAGGAATTATTAATTGTTAAAATAAAACGGTTTTTTCCAACCTTGTTTGAAAAAATAATCAGAAAACAAAGCCCTTATTAAAAAAGGGCTTTGTTTTTTAGCATTAAAGTCCGGTGAACTTTAATTCTGTTCTTCTATTAAGGGCATGACCTTCTTCCGAACATTCTATACCATCTTTACAGCTGTTTAGTATTTTTCTCTCTCCATAACCCACAGATTTCAGTCTTGTTTTTTTGATTCCTTTAGATATAATATAGGCAACAGCTGCCTGTGCACGTTTTTGTGATAGTACTAAGTTGTAGTTATCCGAACCTCTCGAATCGGTATGAGAACCTAACTCTAATCTTATATTTTTGTTAGCGTTCATCATTTCTACTATTTTATCTAAAATCACTTTTGCCGAATCGGTGACCTTGTAATCATTAAATTCGTAATGAATATTTTCGATGACTATTACTGGTTTTTCTGTTTTGGCAAGTTTGTTTTGCGCATCTTTTTTTGCAGGCTCTGATGTTTGTTTTTCAGGTTCTTGTTTTAGTTCTTCTTTTTTTTGATTCAATGCTAAATCAAATAATTCATTCAGAGTGATATCGTTATTAATTTCTTCAATATTGGTAATATTATTTAATAAACTATCCAAAATAAAATTCAAGGTTAACTGTTGTTTTTTGTTTTTAAAATCAGAAGAATACAAATAAAAATCTCGATTTAATTCAACATAAAAGGGAAGTATTTCAGCATTAACATCTTCTTCCAAAGGTTCTACTCCTTCAGCTGTTACTTTAATTTTATAACCACTACCCGGAGTAATAGCCATTAAATATTTTCCGGTTTTTGAATTTGCCGTAAATGGATCTAAACGCTCATTTCCATCTTTTTTCATCACTTCAATTTTAGCCTCCGTAGGTTTATCGTTAGCATATACAATTCCTTTTAAGAGTGCTAAAATTGGTTTCGCGCCTAAAATACCTGGAGATACTGAATAGATGTCTTGAGAACCTTTTCCACCTAAATCACCTCTATTGGAAGAAAAATATCCCACATTACCTTTCGCATTGATAACATAATATCGGTCGTCTTCTGTAGTATTTAAAGGAATCCCCATATTAATTGGTTCTATCCATTTGTTGTCTTTCTTCATAGTGTACATAATATCGTAACCACCAATGCTTTTGTGTCCTTCCGAACTAAAAAACAATGTTATTCCATCTATGTGAATAAATGGAGCATCTTCGTTGTAAGGAGTATTTACACTTGGTCCTAAATTTTTGGCCGGCCCCCAAGCGCCATTTATTTTTTCCGATACATATAAATCTCGGCCGCCTAAACCGCCTGGACGCTCTGATGCAAAATATAAATATTTACCATCGGCCGATATGGAACAACTTCCTTCCCAGTATTCTGAGTTAATATTGGAATTCAATTTTTTAGGTTCAGCCCAATTTTGACCATTCAAGGTACTGTAATATAAATCTCCTGGATTATTTACATCACTGACGAATGAAAATAATAATTGTCCGTCAGGCGACAAAGCTACAGCCGCATCATTTCCTTTGGTATTTAATGAGGCAATGCCCTGAGGTTGATTCCAAATAGAATCTTTAGATCTAGTACTCATAAAAATATCTTCATGGTAATTCCCATTTTCTTTATCAGGCATCAAAAATTCATCTAACAATCCACCTGTACTTTTTTTACCAACGTAAGTAAAAATCATCATCGATTCGTCAGCTGAAATTACCGGTACGCCTTCTATTTCATTTGTATTTACAGGACCCCCTAAATTTTTAATATTAGCTACCACTTTTTTCTCAACTAATTCCTGACCATTTTTGCAATTCAAAATACCCAATTTGGCATTTTCTATAAGTTTTAAATCATCGTCTGAAAGCTTATTACTTTTGGCTTTTGATTGCGTAGATAAAAAAGTTTCATAAAATTTAGTGGCTTCACTAAATTGATAGTTAACATGATATGCTTTTCCTAAATAATAATCAATTTCGGGTGATTTGTCGATGTTTTTGATTTCGTTTAATAATTCAATAGATCTGGCTTTTTTTTCCGGATAATATAAGGAAGATAATGCCAAACGAAATTTATAGTCATAATTTTTAGGAGATTGTTTGCAAATCTTATCATAAAGTTCATACGCTTTTTTATAATCTTGTGTATCAAAATAATACTCGGCATCCTCCTTTAAACTTTTACTTTGTGCAAATAATTGCGAAGTAAGAAGAAACATGAATATAGGCAGCAAAATTTTTTTGAATGTCATGGTTGTATATTTTTTATTATTAATAATCATTTATGATACAAACAGTTAATTTGTTATACAATTAAAAAATGGCGACGATTTTGTTATACGGTAATAGTTGAAACAAAAAAGCCGAACACAATTGTTCGGCTTTAAAGATACATAAATTTATTTTCTTTAATTTGATATTATTTTCCCGAAGATTTTGGAGCAACAGTAGGTTTAGTTACCGGCTTAGCTGTATTGGTAGTAGCCCCCGGAATTTCGGCTGCCGGCATGGTATCTAATTTTCTCTTTACCAAAGGTAAAATATCATCAGACGGCTCTGTATATAAAACCATTCCGGTGCTTGTATCTAATACATATTTATAGCTATTCTCTTTAGCTACCATATCAATCGCTTTTTTAGCTTTATCATAAATAGGTTTTGATAATTCACCATATTTACGTTGATAATCCTGTTGAGCTTGGGCTTTAAAATCTTCGATGCGTTTATTTAAATCTTGTAACTCAGCTTCTTTTGTTGAAGCAACTAAAGCAGAATAAGTATCTTTATTTTTCATATAATCGGCATACTTTGTTTGTAATTCAGTATCCATAGATGCCACCTGATTTTCTAAATCTTTTAAATATTTTTGAGCCACATCCTGAGCAGTTTTACTTTCAGGCATTGTAGTAATTAATGAATCTAAACTTATGTGAGCAATTTTTTGAGCTTTCGCAAATGTCATTGTTCCTACTGTAAACGTAACGATTGCAACTGTTTTTACTAAATTTTTCATTTTTATTGGTTTGTGTTGATTTATTTTTTCGATTTATTATATCCTAAGAAATTTAAAACGTCTTCGCTTTTATCATATTTACTATTCGAATATAAAATAGCGACTTGTCCTGATTTATCAAATATAAACGCTAAGCCGCTTTTCTCTGCTACTTGTTTCACAGCATTGTAAACTTTATCTTGAATAGGTTTAACTAATTCCATTCGTTTGGTAAATAGTTCACCATCTACTCCAAAACGTTGTTTTTGTAAATCTTTTACTTCTTTTTCTTTGTTAATGATTTCATTTTCGCGTTTTTTCTTCATATCATCTGTCAATAAAACAGATTCAGCTTGATAAATTTTGTACAATTTATCGATTTCGGCATATTTTAATTCTATTTCTTTTTGCCAATCTACAGATATTTTATCTAGCTCTTCTTGCGCGGCCTTATATTCAGGAATATTTGATAAAATATAATCTGTATCCACGTATCCCATTTTTTGGGCAATTGAAATGGTGGAAACCATTAAGCAAAGGATTAAAGTAAAACCAATTTTTTTCATACTAGTTTTTTTATAATTTTTATAGTTAATCATAACGTGTGCCAATATACACTTATTTTATAAATTAACATTTTTTCGATTATAACTCCCCTAACTGGGCTCCTAAAGTAAAATGAAACTGACCTTTTCCATTACCGGATCCCGGATTTCCGGGTATGTTATCAAAGCCCCATCCATAATCCAAGCCCAGTAATCCAAACATTGGTAAAAATACCCTCAGTCCGAGACCGGCACTTCGTTTTACTTGAAAAGGGTTAAAATCTTTGTATTTAGCCCAAGTATTACCTGCTTCAGCAAATCCTAAAACAAAAATCGTAGCTTGTGGATTCAATGAAATAGGATAACGAAGTTCCATCGTGTATCGGGCACACAAAGGATCTCCATTAGAACTTGATACGGAATTATCAGTATACCCTCTCAGAGCAATAATTTCTCTTGCAACAAAATTTTGATACCCACTTAAACCACTACCTCCCATATAATAGCGTTCGAAAGGAGAAACACCTACTTTTTTATTATAAATACCTAATATACCGTATCCAATTTTAGTCCTTAAAACCAAATTTCGTGCTTCTTTTCCTTCTCCGGCTTTTTTATTAGTTAACTGGGTAAACCATTCAGCCGTGAACTTATATTTTTGATATTCAATGAATTTATATTTTTCAGACATACTCGCCGTCTCGTAATTTTTTCCATTAAATAATGAATAAGGCGGTGTAAACTGGCATAAAAATGAAAAATTAGAGCCATTTTTTGGGAAAATAGGTGCATCTATACTATTTCGAGAAATATTTAATTTACCATTAAAATCATTAGCATAACCGTTTGCTAAAATGAAATAAGGATAATTTTGTAACTCATAGTAATTGTAACTCAAATCGGTGAAAATCGAGAAAAAATCATCTGGCTTTTTGAGTCTTTTGCCAAATCCTACAGATCCACCTATAATTTTCATGGTGCTACGATTTGGGTTTAATATTTTATCCCCCGCGACAGTTGTAAGGTATTTTTTTGCACCATTAGAGTTAAACATCGAATAAAATGCCGAAATACTCAGTGAATTTGGTTTTTTACCTCCAAGCCACGGCTCAGTAAATGATAGGTTATATGATTGGTAAAATAAACCATTAGTTTGGGCACGAATACTTAATTTTTGTCCATCACCTGTTGGAAGAGGGCTCCAAGAAGATGAATTAAAAATATTTTTCGTCGAAAAATTATTAAATGAGAGTCCTAATGTTCCAACTACGCGGCCACCTCCCCAACCACCGGACAATTCAACCTGATCGGATGGTTTTTCTTCAACTTTATATTCAATATCTACTGTTCCATCAGCAGGGTTAGGAGTAGGAGTCACTCCTAATTTTTCAGGATCAAAATAACCTAATTGACTTAGCTCTCTTTGGGTACGAATAATATCTGAGCGACGAAATAATTGACCGGGCCTTGTTCTGATTTCTCTGTAAATTACATGGTCGTTTGTTTTAGTATTTCCCATCACCGTAACTTTATTTACAATAGCCTGTTTCCCTTCATACATGTGAATATCTAAATCAATAGAGTCATTTTGAACATTTACTTCTTGTGGTGTAACATTAAAAAATAAATAGCCATCATCCATGTATAATGATGAGATATCATACCCATTCGGATTCATGAATAATTTTTGCTCTAATAAGGACTGATCAAAAATTTCTCCTTTTTTAATATTTAAAATGGTATCTAATTGCCCACTGCGGTATTTTGAATTTCCTAACCATTTGATGTTTCTAAAATAATATTGATGACCTTCATCAATTGTTACATCTACATTTACTCTGTTTTTTGCTACAAAATACACTGTATCCTTACTTATTCTGGCATCTCTATAACCTTTAGTGTTGTATTTAGCAATAATTGCAGGCAAATCTTTATCTAAATTATCCTCAAGGTACTTACCCGAATTCCAAAACGTATACCAACGAAACGGTTTACTGTCACTCATTTTTCGACGTAACTGCCAATCTGTTAAAACCGTATTTCCGATAATGTTAAGATTTTGAATTTTTACCTTCTTGCCTTTGTTAACGTTGATGTATACAATAACGTGCGGAGTTTTTGTAGAGTTGTCCGGTTCGGTAGTAATTTCAACTGAGGCGTGGTAAAAGCCTTTATTAACATAGTAATCTTTTACCGTATTTTTAATATAGCCCAGCGTATAGTCAGTAATTACCTTTTCTCTGATTAAACGAATTTTTCCACGTATTTCATCGGCATCATTTTTTTTGACTTTACCTTTAAATGAAAATTTTGAAAGTCTGGGTTTTTCGACGACTGCAATTTTCAAAAAAGCTTCATTACCAATGGTTTTTACCAAATAAATTTTAACGTCTTCAAACAAACTTTGTTTCCAAAGAGTTTTAATGGCTTCTCCTATTTTATCTCCCGGAATTTGTATTTTTTCACCATAGGTTAAGCCTGATAATAATCTAACAATATTTTTATCCGTGTAATCAGCCCCTTCCACTTCAATACCTCCAATGGTATATTCTTTAGGTTTTTCCCAATTTGTAGGTTCTATAGCGTTCGACTCGCCCAAAACTACTTGAGAAAAAGCTAACCGATAACAAGCAAACAGAAAAAAGAAAATGGAATATTTTATAAATGTCATTATTTGGAAGGAGTTAATTGCTCACTTGTTTTTCCGAAGCGACGTTCGCGATTTTGGTAATTTAAAACTGCTTCGAATAAATCGTTTTTACGAAAATCCGGCCAAAATTTTTCGGTAAAATAAAATTCGGCATAAGCGAGCTGCCATAATAAAAAATTGCTGATACGATGTTCGCCACTAGTACGTATCATTAGTTCGGGGTCAGGAATATTTTTAGTACATAAATGACGTTGAATATCTTGTTCTGTAATATCATTAGCATTCAGTAGGCCAACTTCAATATCTTTAGCAATTTGCTTCACTGCTGCTACTAATTCCCATTTAGCAGAATAACTTAAAGCTAAAACAAGCGTTAAGCCTGTATTTTTAGACGTTACATCAATAGATTCATTGAGTTCTTCTAAACAAGCAGGAGGCAAGCTTTCTAAATTTCCGATAGCTTGCAAACGCACATTTTTTTTGTTCAATTCAGGGGTTTCTGCACTGATGGTTGAAACCAATAATTCCATCAAAGCGTCTACTTCTTCTTTCGGACGGTTCCAGTTTTCTGTACTAAAGGCATATAAGGTAACGTATTTTACGCCTATTTCACCACAAGCTTCAACTACAGCTCTAACAGAATTTACTCCTTCATAATGGCCATAAATACGATTTTCACCTTGTTGTTTTGCCCATCTTCCGTTACCGTCCATTATAACGGCAATGTGTTGTGGCACTTTTTGCTTGTCTATTTGATCTATTAAACTCATTTTTATTGGAGAAGCACGAATTTACACTTTTAGCTGATATATGGCAAACATCCAAAGTAATTCGTCCTAAAATGTGTTAATTGAAAAGTTCATCCACCCGAATTCTTTTTATTTCGCAAGTGGTTTATAATAAACCATGCTACACCAATTATTACTATTAAAAGAGGCAAGGCTCCCGGTTCATCTTCAACCACAATCATATATACCAATAATAATAAGCCTAAAAAAATAGTTGCAATTGAAAAAATAGTTGCTTTTTTAGAATATGGAGAGGTTTCTTTTATCATGATTTTAACTGGCTGATTACCGTTTATTGAAAATTAAATATCGAAAAAGAAACTTAAATTTGAAATCTGATAAAGTCAAAATTCATATTCACAACAATATGCTTGGGATTACTGCTTGTGGCATTGGCATTATCCAATTTATTAATTGGGAGTATTAATTTATTATCTATTAACCCATCTGACCCACTTTTTTATACCATAATTTACGATATCAGACTGCCTAAAACCATCACCTCCATCGTTGCAGGATCGGGATTGGCATTAAGTGGATTACTCATGCAAAGTTTGTTCCGAAATCCATTAGCAGGGCCATACGTATTGGGGGTTAGTAGTGGCTCAAGTCTTTTTGTTGCCATAGCTACTATGCTCATCTCATCTTCTCAATTTTCACATTATACTGTTTTAGGAAAAAGTATGTTATTTATTTTTTCTATTGCCGGAGCTCTTTTGGTTACCACAACGGTATTGATGGTGTCAAGAAAAAACAAAAGTAATATAGTACTATTACTAATCGGTTTAATGCTTGGCCAAATACTGGGCGCTTTACAAGGATTTATTGAATACATGAGCAACCCTAACGATTTAAAGACATTTGTGGTATGGGGAATGGGTAATGTAGGCAACACAACACTTCATGATTTATGGCTTATGATTCCAATATATACTATAACAGTTGCTTCGAGTTTCTTTCTGGTAAAATCTTTAAATGCCATTTTATTACACGAACAATATGCTCAAAATTTAGGTATAAATATTTATCATTTAAAAATAGCAGTTATCATTATCACATCTATTCTTGTAGGTATTATTACGGCTTTTTGCGGCCCTATTGCATTTATAGGTATTTCTGTACCAATAGCTGCTCGTTTATTATTTAAAACACCTCATCATTTACATCAAATTGTTTTTTGCCTGATTTTGGGTGCCTGTGTAATGCTTATTGCCGATATTCTTTGTCAAGTATTGAGTGCAAATATAATTCTTCCTATTAATACCATGACGACTTTAATAGGTGCTCCGGTAGTACTTTATTTATTATTTAAATCTAAACTAAATTTTGTATGATTAGCTTAGAGCAGTTAGAGATAGGTTACAAAACACGCTATCAAACTATCAGTATATTTAAAGATATTCATCTTACATTACATCCCGGAAATTTAGTAGGTTTAGTTGGCGATAATGGTATAGGGAAATCAACCTTCTTAAAAACACTTACGGGTAATATTACGCCATTATCCGGCGATGTTCTGATTAATTCAAAATCTGTGACAGATATTAACTTACAACACCTATCACAGATACTCTCTATTGTGGTTACCGAAAAAATTGGTGGATTTAATCTTACTGTTTGGGATGTAATAGCCAGTGGAAGAATACCATATCTGAATCTTTTCGGAAAATTAACTTCACATGATGAAACGATTGTGATTACCAGCTTAGATCAATTAAACTTATTATCACTAAAAAATAAGCTAATGGATGAGTTGAGTGATGGTCAGCGGCAAAAAGTGATGATTGCAAAATCATTAGCTCAAGAAACACCTATCATTTTATTAGATGAACCTACGGCTTTTTTAGATTACACATCAAAACACCATTTGTTTTCTATTTTAAAAAAACTTTGTATTGAGCAAAACAAACTAATTATTGTTTCGTCTCATGATGTAGATTTGATGAAACACTATACAACCCAAACCATTACTATGATGGCGAATAACGAAATCCAAGTAGTATATAATTAAAAGCCACAGATAATTTAGGTAAATAAATGATAAGCAAAACGATCATTTCATAAACCCCACTGCTAATCAAAAGCACAGCCGCTTTTAATGATTTGTGAAAAATAGTTGTATTTTAGTAATCCTCATTCTATGGCGGTTATACAACTGAATAAGTATGTATCATGGAATATTTATGAGGGTTATAATTTAGTTACCGACAAGGCACTCGGACATACCAAAAACTCATTTGTACAATTTCTCTTCTTTTTGTATATTTAAATTATGAAATCTTCGACACTACAATTAAGAAAAATTAGCCTCATTGAATACCTTTTAGGAATTCAGGATGAAAAAGTATTCGCTAAAGTGGAATCAAATATTCATAAAAGTATAAAATCAGTTAAGCCTAGCGACATTATCCTATCAAAAGACGAATTAATTGAGCGAGCAGAATTTTCAAATAAGCAAATAAAGAAAGGGCACGTTCTAAATCAGAAAGACTTGGAAGCGCAATCTAAAAATTGGTAGGCCTAATTCTTTATGAGACAAATCATTTGGACTAACTTCGCAATTTCTGAACTAAAAAACATCTACCTTTATTATCGTATAGTTGCATCGGACAAGGTAGCAGACAAAATACGAAAATCCATTTTTGACGGAACGAAACCTTTAATTAAACAACCATTAATTGGTGCAGTTGAGGAAAATCTTACCGACCTTGGTCAAGGACATCGATATATTGTTGTTGACAACTATAAAATAATTTATAGAGTTATTCAACTTGACATTTACATAACAGACATTTTTGATTGCAGGCAAAATCCGAAGAAAATGAAAAAGCGGAATTAATGCCTAGCCGGTAGCACACGCTAAGCAAACAGTTTGGCAGACATGAAAGCTTTTGCAAAATCATTGGCTCAACAAACACCCATTATTATATTGGATGAACCTACGGCTTTTTTAGATTACACATCGAAACACCATTTGTTTTCTATTTTAAAAAGCCTTTTTATTTAGCAAAACAAACTAATTATTGTTTCGTCTCATGATGT
>Ga0172373_10000761_pt1 | contig 53099 bp, 34 predicted proteins | sample Lak10m_2_FD_114546 | JGI IMG/M metagenome (GOLD analysis project Ga0172373, IMG submission 114546) | Freshwater microbial communities from Kabuno Bay, South-Kivu, Congo - kab_092012_10m | ecosystem: Environmental > Aquatic > Freshwater > Lake | place: Democratic Republic of the Congo... | reverse complement strand
TCATTTGCCTGCTCTAATTGCTTCTTTAAAATATTTTACTGGTACCCACAACATACCAAAGCACTCTCCTTCTTCTTTATAAAGATGCTTGTGATGAACCTTGTGCGCTTTTCTTAAAGCCCTGAAATAAAAATTATCAGTGCGAGTGAATAATTTAAATCGCTGATGAATGAAAATATCGTGAACTGTAAAATATGCAAAGCCATACATGGTTATTCCAATACCGATGTAAAGCAAAAAATTTACTGCCGGAACAAAGGTTCCAAAACCATAACAAATCATTGATAGACCTGCAAAAATGATAAAGAATGCATCATTCTTTTCAAAAAAATGTTCTTCATTTTTTTGGTGATGGTCTTCGTGCAAGTTCCACAATAAACCATGCATAATGTACTTGTGTGTTAACCAAGTTACACCTTCCATAATAGTGAAAGTGAGTAATACAATTCCGGAATTAATAATAATATTCATGATATGCGTTTTTAACTTTTTCAAAAACAATTTTAAACCACTCGGTAAATAAATGCGGCTGATTTTTTATGCTTATTTCCAATTCTTTCATTGAAATAAATTTACTTTCAGCAACTTCATCTGGATTAAGATTTAATTCTCCTTCGTAAGTTCCAAAATAAACATGGTCGAGTTCATGCTCAGTCATTCCCTGATCTAAACTTGCCTTGTAAATAAAATTAAACTGATAAAATAAATCACAGTCAAAACCCATTTCTTCAACCAACCTTCTTTTTGCAGCGTTCATTAATGGTTCATTCGGACGAGGATGACTGCAACAGGTATTTGTCCATAAACCCGGCGAATGATATTTATTTAATGCTCTTCGTTGCAAAAGCAACTCGCCTTTTTTATTAAAAATAAAAACAGAAAATGCACGATGTAAAAGCGCTTCTCTGTGGGCCTGCATTTTTTCTTTGGTCCCAATTTCATTATCCAATTCATCAACTAAAATTACCTGTTCCATCATGTTGTAGAAAGTTGTTGTTTTTCAGTTGCTGAGCAATAGCTTGATTTAAGCATGTATGATTTAATGCGTTGATATAAATCTTTATCTGTAATAGAAGAACTAATTTTTAGATAATTCATTAAAATTAATTTGTCTTCGTTAATGTTAGAGGAATAATTAAGAATTGCAGGCACATTAGATTGAGTAGAGAAACGGAAATAACGAAGCTCAATGTTTTTAGGATCTTTTTGAATAGCTGCTTCTAATAATTTTTTACCGGTATTAAAATAACTCAATTTACTTAAGGGACTAAAAACATGATTACACATCATTAGCTCTGACATTGCTTTAAAACCAATGAATGTAGCAACAGATTGGTCGCTAAATTTTCGTGTTTGCTGATAAAAGTTATTTGCTGAGGAGGAACTCACAGCTGATTCTTCAAAGAGTTTACGTAAGGATAAAAGCTCTTTATCAGGTGTTTGGGTAAGATTTTGAAACATCAAAGCGAATATAAGTAGTAAAACTTTCATTTGTTTATTAAATTTAATTAAAGTTAGATTAACCTTAAACTATGTTTAAAATAGGATTCAGCTAATAAACTCATTTTTTTGTAATTAGAAATTCTTATGCGTTGTTTCATGATTTCATAAGAAGGGACAGCGCTTATTTTTTGGAATAAACTTAAATAATACACGTATGCTACATAAACACCAAATTTAGAACTAGATGGTAATTTTTTAATTCCTTCTAAAGCAGCATCAAAATCGGCTTGTATATCTTGTTCAATCAATTTCTTTTCGTTCTCTGAAAATACATTCATATCAATATGAGGAAAATAAACTCTTCCAAGAGTATGATAATCATTTTTCATATCACGCAAGAAATTTACCTTTTGAAATGCTGAACCTAATTTCATTGCGGCAGGCTTTAAATCATCATACATTTTTCGGTTATTTTCTGTGAACACCCTCAAGCACATTAAACCAACTACCTCTGCCGAACCTAAAATGTATTCTTCATATGAAAGCTGATTGTGTTCGTTCTTGCTTAAATCCATTTCCATACTTTTCAAAAAACAATCAATCAATTCCATATCAATACCATAATCATGAACAACTTGCTGGAAGCTGTTTAAAATGGGATTCAAGCTGATTTTGCGATCGATGGATTTATAAGTATCTGCTTTGAATTCTTTTAATAATTCATCCTTATTGAATTCATGAAATGTATCAACAATCTCATCGGCAAAACGAACAAAACCATAAATGCTATAAATAGCATCGTGGAATCTTTTGTTCAAACAATAAATCCCCAATGAAAAACTTGTGCTATAAGCTCTTGTTACTAATTTGCTTGATGCAACTGATGTTTTGTCGAATAATTGTTTCATGATTTAATGTTTTGTTTTAATTGTTTTTTAAATAATTATTTAATTCTTTAGCTGCTATTTGCCCTGAAATCAAAGCGGGTGGAACACCCGGGCCCGGTACTGTTAATTGACCGGTATAAAATAAATTTTTTACTTTTTTATTTCTTAAACTTGGTTTTAAAACAGCTGTCTGTTTTAATGTGTTTGCTAAACCATAAGCATTTCCGCCATAAGCGTTGTAGTCATTTACAAAATTGCTTACGCAATATGATTTTTTATAAATGATGTGTTCAGCGATTTTATCTTCTGTGTATTTTTCTAAGCGTTTAATTACTTTTTGGAAAAATTGCTCTCTGATTGTTTCATTGTCTTTAATTCCAGTTGCAATAGGAATTAAGATGAATAAATTTTCCATTCCTTCCGGTGCAACAGAAGCATCTGTTTTTGAAGGGCAACACACATAAAACAAAGGTTCTTCCGGCCAGCTTGGTTTTTCGTATATGGCAACGGAATGTGCTTTGAAATCAGCGTCAAAAAATAAATTGTGATGGAGTAGTTTATTAATTTTTTTATTTACGCCTAAATAAAAAATCAAACTTGATGGTGCAAATGTTTTTTTATTCCAATAGTTTTCAGGATAATTTCTAAATTCTTCTGGAAGTAATTTTTGTTCAATATGATGATAATCTGCAGAAGCAATAACGCCATCAAAATAATGTCCGTTTAATTCAGTTTTTACAGAGCTGACTTTATTCTCGCTAATTTTTAAGCCATTGATGGGTTCGTTAAATTTAAATTGAACTCCTTGCGATTCTGCTAATTTTTTCATGCCTTCCACAATTTTAAACATGCCACCCATCGGGTAAAATGTTCCTTGCGAAAGTGCAGAATGATTCATCAATGTATATAGTGCGGGAATTTGATTGGGCATGGCACCAAGAAAAAGAACTGGAAATTCAAGAAGCATAATCAGTCGCTCATCCTTAAAATATTTGCGAACGTAAGAACTAACACTGCTAAATACATTTGATTTTAGCATGCCTGTAATTACATCCATGCTCATGAATTCAAACCAAGAGTAAGCTGGTTTGTAAACCAATTCGGACATTCCGACATTGTATTTGAATTCTGCTTCTTTTAAAAATTTTTCTAATTTTTCTGCACTTCCTTTTTCTATTTTTTCGAATTCGTTTTTTAATTCATCTTTTGAAGCAGGAATTTTCAAAACATCATTTGCGCCATAAATAATTTGAAAACCAGGATCAAGTTGAATAAGTTGATAATAATCTTTTGTTGATTTTCCGAATTGATTAAAAAAGTTCTCGAAAACTTCCGGCATCCAATACCAACTTGGACCCATATCAAATACAAAACCATTTTCAGAGAAAACTCTTGCTCTACCACCTGCACTTGCATTTTTTTCAAAAACGGTTACTGAATGTCCGTTTTTTGCCAAAAAAGCTGAACAAGCTAATCCGGAGAAACCACTGCCTATTACTGCAACTTTTTTCAATTTGTTTAATTTTAAATTTTAGATGCTTAACAAAAAATTATTTCAATGCAGCAACAAGTTCGTTAGGATGGTGAAGAATGGTTAAGTTTTTAATGTGTTTAAAATCAAAAACCATTTCTGCACTTCCACCAATAAAAAACTGAATATTTTTATTGTTTCTTTTGATTGCAGCCAAATGACTTTGTAAATCGGTTGGTTTTTTTCGTGAAATGTTAAATGTTAGCGCATGAGTAACACCGGTTTTTTTCAATAAATCATCCAGGTTTCTAGAAGGTAAATTTTGTCCAACAAAAATGGTTATATAACCAGCTTTTCTGACAACATAATCAGAAAGTAATATACTGATTTCATGGAATTCTTCTGCAGGCAGGTACAACAAGAATTTTTTATCAAATCTTGTTGGAGCAGGCAGTCCATCAGTAGCTGTCATTAATTTTCTTTTTAATAAACAAGTTGCAAAATGCTCTTGTGAAGGCATTGCTTTACTCGAAATCCAAAGAATACCGGTTTTAACTAAAAACGGGTAAATGACTTTTAGCATGGCATCATATAATCCATATCTCAAAACTACCGCAGAAAAAATCTTTTCAAAATTAACTTCGTCATATGCAAGCATGGCAATGATTATATCATTAACATATGCATTGATTGCGTGGTTATCATTAGGATCAACCTGAATTTTTTGAATGATCTTGTTGATGTCTTCTTCTTTCATTGCAGATACTTTTGAAATTTTGTATCCGTTTTCCAGAAGTGTGGATACATTCAAAATTCTCTTCAACTGAATTTCATCATAATACCTGATGTTAGTTGGAGTTCGATGTGGTTGAATTAAATCATATCGCTTCTCCCAGATTCTGATGGTATGCGCCTTGATACCAGTTAATCTTTCCAGATCGTTAATTTGATACTTTTCCATTTTGTTTAACTTTATTTTTGCAATGATAAACAAAAAAATAATTACTTGTTCATTTTTTTTTTAAATCAAACATAAAAGGTTAATAACTATTGTTAAAACGATAATTTTTAATGTAGTCGGAAATTATTTTAGCAATAAAAAGCAAAGCATGTCTGAATTAATTCATTTTTTTAAACCAATACAACTCGAAAACCTTATTGATAATGAACTTCAGCCCGGTACACTCGGTAGTATTATATCAAAATATATTGAAGAAAATGAATTTCCGGAATTGGATGCCGACATTGCCATCATTGGTGTAAATGAAGACAGGCAAGCTGAAAAAAATGCAGGAACAGCAAATGCACCAGATGAAGTTAGAAAATTTTTGTATAAACTTCATACAGGTTATTTTGAACCAAAAATTATTGATTTAGGTAACATACAAAAAGGTTTTGAAGTTGATGATACCTATTTTGCATTGGCAAAAACAGTTGAAACACTCATCAAAAAAAATATTGTTCCAATTATTATTGGTGGTTCGCAGGACTTAACCTATGCGCAATTCAGAGGATATGAAAATTTGGAACAAACCATTAATATGGTAACTGTAGATGCTGAATTTGATTTGGGAGATCCTGAAACCATGAATACCAATTCAAGTTTTTTAGGTAAAATTATTTTACATCAGCCCAATTATTTGTTCAATTACAGCAACATTGGTTATCAAACTTATCTGGTGAGTCCTTCATCAATAAACATGATGAATAAATTATATTTTGATTGTTATCGTTTAGGAAATATTCGTGATAACATTCAGGAGGCAGAGCCAATTATACGTCATGCTGATATGTTGAGTTTTGATTTTTCTTCTATTAAACATTCAGATGCGCCTGCCCAGCAAATTCCACAGCCTAATGGATTTTATTCAGAGGAAGCTTGTCAGATGATGCGCTATGCCGGAATGAACGACAAAATAAGTTCAGTAGGTTTATACGAAATTAATCCGGAGTTTGATGAAAGAGGAAAAACAGCACATCTTGCTGCGCAAATGATTTGGTGTTTTATGGATGGATTTTATAATCGCAAAAAAGATTATCCTACGCGTACAAGTCCTGATTATACTCGTTTTCACGTTTTTTTACAAGACAACAGATACGAAATTAATTTTTACAAAAGCAATAAGAGCGATCGTTGGTGGATGGAAGTTCCTTATCCAAGTCATGAAAAATTAAAGTTTGAAAGACATGCGCTTATACCATGTTCTTATCGCGATTATGAAATTGCATGCAAAGATGAGATTCCGGACAGATGGTGGCAAACTTATCAAAAACTTCAATAATAAAAATGATAACTATTGCAGATAATTTATTATCAATTAAAAATAAACTACCGGAACAAGTAAAATTAATTGCGGTTTCAAAAACCTATCTGGCTGAAAATATTCTTGAAGCTTACCAAACGGGGCATAAAATTTATGGTGAGAACAAAGTGCAGGAGTTGGTTGAAAAACACGAGCAGTTGCCAAAAGATATAGAATGGCATTTAATAGGCCATTTGCAAAGCAATAAAGTGAAATACATTGCGTCTTTTGTTTCTTTGATTCATTCTGTTGATAGCTTAAAGTTGTTACAGGAAATCAATAAACAAGCACTGAAAAATAACAAAGTAATTTCTTGTTTACTGCAAATCTATATTGCAAGCGAAGAAACCAAATTCGGGCTTTCAGAGGAAGAATGTTTAGCATTAATTCATTCATCAGCATTTAAAGAATTAAACAACATTAAAATTGTTGGGTTGATGGGAATGGCAAGTAATACAGAGGATACAAATCAAATTAAAAAAGAATTCAGTCAATTAAAAAAATTCTTCGATCAAATAAGTTCAACAACAAAATTACCCAACATAGAATGGAAAGAACTTAGCATGGGCATGAGTAGTGATTACAAAATTGCTATCGAAGAAGGTTCCACCATGATACGTGTAGGTAGCAGTATTTTTGGTAAAAGGAATTGATGTTATCAAGTTATAAATGTTTTTTTTATTCAACGTTAAAACTTCTCATATATTTACGTATTAATTTTAAACTGATGCAAAAGCATTTTCTCATTATTGTACTAACCTTTTTTTCATTTTTTTTAAAATCCCAAGTTGATTCATTGACATATAAATATTCCCTTGAATTAAGTAATTCCAATAATGATCTGGTTGAAGTTAAATTAATACTTCCGAAACTGAAAGAAAATAAAATTGTATTTCAATTTCCTGCAATTGTTCCCGGTACATATGCAATTTATAATTTCGGTAGATTTATAAGTAATTTTAGAATTAATACAAAGGATAGTACTACAATTAATTTTGAAAAATCAGATGTTAATACTTACATTTTCGATAATTCAGATAAAATTGATTACATAAGTTATTCTGTTGAAGATACATGGGACACAAAGCAGCGAAAAGATTTCGTTTTTGAGCCGGCTGGTACCAACATTCAGAAACAATCAAATTTTGTATTAAATAACCATGGTTTTTTTGGATACATAAAAAAATATCAAAATTTACCTATAGAATTAATTGTTAAAAAGCCACAAGGATTTTATGCTTCTACAGGTCTATCTGATATTAAGTCAGGAAATGAAAGCGATATAATTAAAGCAAAAGATTACTTTGAATTGGTTGATTCCCCAATCATGTATTGTATACCTGATACAACTACAATTTTGGTTGGAGATACAAAAGTTTTGGTGTCTATATTTTCTTCCAATAATAAAGTGAATTCAAAGTTTATTGCCGCTCATATTGATACCATATTAAATGCTCAAAAATCATATTTAGGTGGAAAATTACCTGTAAATAAATATGCTTTTATAATTTACTTAACTGACTCTATTACAGGATCAGGTGCTACAGGTGCTCTTGAACATTCCAATTCATCTTTTTATGTTTTAATGTCTATGGAGGCACAATACCTTGCGCAAATGATGAAAGATGTTGCAGCACATGAATTTTTTCATATTGTAACTCCATTAACTATTCATTCTGAAGAAATCGGAAATTTTGATTTTAACCAACCTAAAATGAGTAAACACCTTTGGTTGTATGAAGGTATGACTGAATATGCAGCACATCACGTTCAGGTTAAATATGGCTTAATTCCTATCGATCAGTTTCTATTTGTTTTACAGAATAAAATGGAAGAAGCTCAGAAATTTTATAATGATACATTATCTTTTACATTTATGAGCGAACATGTTTTGGATTCACTATTTCACGATCAATACGCTAATGTATATGCAAAAGGAGCCCTCATTGGAATGTGTATGGATATTTTACTAAGATTTTATAGTAATGGAAAATATGGTACTCAAGATTTAATGGCAGATTTATCGAAAAAATATGGGAAAAATAATTCATTTAAAGATGATGCTCTTTTTGAAGACATAGAAAAATTAACCTATCCTGAAATCAGATTGTTTTTAGAAAAACACGTGAAAGGAAATTTGCCCCTTCCATTTGAAGAAGTTTTTAATAAAGTTGGATTAACCTATAAAGAAAAACTTCAAAAAACTATTTATTCTATTGGTGGAATTGGTATAGGAATAAATCCCAAAAACGATCGAATTATTATTTATGATATTTCTGAAATGAATGATTTTGGAACAGCTATGAAATATAAAGAAGGAGATGAAATCATTGAGTTTAATGGACAAACAGTAACAGCATCAAATGCCCAAAACATTTTAACTGCTTATCCTGAATCTGTAAAAGAAGGAGATAAATTAATTGTAAAAGTTATTAGAAGAACAAAAAAAGGAAAAGAAAAAATAAAATTACTTAAAGCTAAACAACGTAAGATTACGTATGATGTTTACAATTACCTGGAAGTAAATAAAAATGCTTCTACCAAACAAATCATAGCAAGAAATGCTTGGCTTGGATTAACGGGAGATTGATTTCAATTTAGGTTAATATTTCTATATAAACTGAAATTAATTGATTAGAAAAACATGTTTACACGAATAGTTAACTAACTAATTTCCTTTCAATTCATCAGGTATAATGCAAACCGGAATCGGTTCTACTTTATGTTTATTAGCTTTATTACGCGATAAATAAATAGATAAAACCTCTTTTTGTCGTTCGGTTAAATCTTCGTTTGAAATTTCGGATACATGATTCATTGCCCATTCCAGCTCATCGTAACTGGCACCTATTTGATCTTCGTCGGTTCTACCATCTGCAAATAAACCATCTGTTGGCCGGGCATTTAATATGCTGGATGTAACGCCAAGTTCGGCAGCCAAAGCGTAAACTTCACTTTTCATTAAATCAGCAATAGGACTTAAATCCACACCTCCATCACCGTATTTTGTGAAAAAACCAATTCCGAAATCTTCTATTTTATTTCCTGTACCCGCTACTAATAGTTTATGATGGCCGGCAAAAGAATACAAGGTCAACATTCTCAATCGACTTCTGGTATTGGCCATGGTTAAAAAATCCTGAATAGTATTCGGAAGTGTTTTTTCAATTTCGGTAAAAACAGAACTTAAATTAACTTCAGTTGCCTCTACATTCGGATAATTTTTTAACAGCCAGTTGATGTGTTCTTTTCCTCTGTTGTATTCATTTTCATGCTGACGAATGGGTAAATTAAGTACAATAACTTTTTTACCGGTCATGGCACATAAGGTAGATGTTAACGCAGAATCAATACCTCCGGAAATTCCAATAACAAATCCATTTGTGCGTGATTGATTCGAGTAATGTGTTAACCAAGCAACAATGTATTGAATGATTTCTTTTTTCTTCATGGCATTAAAAGAGCGAACTAAACAGAATTAATAAAGAGAAAATAGTTTAAAAAAGTATCCCAACACTTAGTACAATCTGTTTTAACTTAACACCATTCTGAAATTCGGATAAATAGGTTTTATTATTTTCAATTCGTGAACGAATCAAATAACCTGAATCTGCTTTTGTTGCATTCATAAAATGATGTTGGTAATTTACACTTGCAAATAGAGATGTTGATCCTGAAATATAGTACTCAAAACCTGCACCCACATTACCACATGCAGTTAATATGTTCATTGTTTTAGTAATGTCAACTTTTTCAATATCGATATTTTCTTTTGTTATAGTGATTCCGGATAAACTATTTTTTTCCACTGCATCATTTGCAGTTGCACTTAGGCGAGCAAATAAATTACCACCAATTTGACCAAAGTAGGTAAAACCACCAATATCTTTTGTTTTCATTTTTAAGGTTAAAGGTATATTCAAATAAGTGGTTTTATAAGTACGTTCTTTTAAACGCATTAAACTGTAGCCTGAACCAAAATATGGACGAGGTGAATTTATAGTGTCGCCTTTAATTGTAGATTCAATAATTGCATCATCTTTATAAATATAAAATGCTGTATCTGTATTGTATTTAGCTGTGAATGAAATATTGGTAATGTCCAATCCTGTTTGAAAAGAAACAACATCAGTTATAGGGAATTCCAAAACTAATCCTATTCCGGCATTAAGTTTAGATCCGGAGTTTTGTAATTTTTTAGTTTCGTTGGGTGCCATCCAATTTACAGATGGTGTTGCTTTAATTCCAAATCTTACTTTTTGCTCTGTTTGTGAGTAAGTTGTTAGTGTTGTTGCTATAAGCAAACAAAAGAAAAATGTTTTTTTCATCTTGTATAAAATAGTTTGTTTTTTATTGCGAACTTCATTTAATTTTACGAAAGCCAAATTTAGTTTTTTATCATGAATGCTCAAATTAAATTATTGATTTACTTTTTTTTAATTTTTCTTTTTTTATACAGTTGTTCTGAAGATCGTCTGAAAATAGATGTGTCTGATGTGAAAATTAAGGAACTTAAAATTGAACGCCTCGACAGAGATTTCTTTGAAATTAATGAGAAAAACTATTCGATAAAATCCGGCGAGTTTCAAAAAAAATACGGTGTATTTTATAATAATTACACCACTGAAATTTTAAATCCCGGAGATGTTAATGAATCAGTAGAAAAAGCAGTTCTTGCTTTTTTAGCTAGCAATGACATGAATACTATGCACAAAGATGTTCAATACATTTATTCGGATGAAATAATTAGTGAACTAGAAAGAGACATTAATTCTTCATTGAAACATTTTAAATATCATTTTCCGGATAAAAAAACACCTTGTAAATTAATAACCTTTGAATCTGGGTTTAATTATAACATCATTACAGAAGACAGTATTTTAGGTATCGGTTTAGAAATGTATTTAGGTGAGAAAAATAAGTTTTATGAAATGCTACAATGGCCAAAATATAAAACAAATCAGTTACGTAAAGAATACATAGTTTCTGATGCCATGAAAGGGTGGATTGTGCAAAATTTTGACACCAATGAACCTATGAATAATTTATTGGGTTTTATGGTTTTTTATGGAAAATTATTGTATTGTTTAGATGCAGTATTACCCGAAACTCCCGATTCAATCAAGATCGCTTATACATCAAAGCAAATTGATTACTGCACCAAATTTGAACATAAACTTTGGGCTTATTTTACTGAAAAAGATAGGTTATATAAAAATGATATGAAACATGTAAATGAATTTATATCAGAGGGACCATTTACGTCTGCAATTAGTAAAGAATGTCCGCCACGTATAGCCATGTGGGTGGGATGGCAAATTGTAAGGAGTTATATGAACAAAAATAAAGAAGTAACTCTGGCAGAATTGATGAACGAAAAAAATCAACAAAAAATTTTAAGCTTATCGAAATACAAACCCTAACTATTTTTTGTTAAGCACTTCAATGGCTTTTAAAATTACTTTATCGTTTTCTTGACTAATTGAATAATAATTTTCATTTCCGAATAAGTACCTGCTCATGATTGCTTTTAACTGATTTTTCAAATAAGACTCAGATTTTTTGAATCCATTCTGTTCAGTTTTTATAGTATTCGATTCACAGAATTTTATAAAATCATTCATCATTTCTTTTGTTATAACAAAATTTGCCTGGAATTTTTTCGCATTGTAGGATGCAGTTAATTTTTCTCTATTTTCATTTACATAGTTCAATGCAAAATCACTTACAATACCTGCATAGCTTATTTTATTTAACCATGAACTTCTAAAAGTAGTATCTAGGGCAACAAAAATATCAGGCATTATTCCACCACCACCGTAAACAATTTTTCCGGATGGAGTTTTAAACTTTAAACTATCAGCAAATTTTATACTGTCAACAGAAAGCAGTTCACCGTTTTCAAAACGGTTAAATTCTTCTTCAAAATATTTTTCTTTTCCTTTTGCATACGATTTTTGAATGCATCTTCCTGTTGGTGTATAATAACGAGCAGATGTAAGGCGTAAGGCAGAACCATCGGGCATTTCCATTTGTTCCTGAACGAGCCCTTTTCCAAAACTTCTTCTTCCAATTATTACTCCTCGGTCGTTATCCTGAATTGCTCCTGCTAAAATTTCACTGGCAGAAGCAGATCCTTCATCAATCAAAACAACTACATCATCATTTTCAAATCCACCTTTATCAGTTGCCTTGTAATCTTTTCTAGGACTGGCTTGCCCCTCAGTATAAACGATTCGAGTTCCTTTTGGAAGTAGTTCATCAATAATATCAACAGCAGCATTTAAATAACCACCACCATTTCCTCGTACATCAATGATTAATTTTTTCATGCCTGATTTTTTTAACTTATTAAAAGATTCAAGGTATTCTTTGTACGTGGTGGCAGAAAAACGGTTGATTTTAATGTAACCAATCATGTTGTTTATCATGTAAGAAGCATCAATGCTATAAATTGGAATTTCTCCACGGGTAATTACAAAATCCATTAGCTGAACAGAATTTGTACGTTTGATTTTGACTTTAACTTTTGTACCTCTCTCACCACGTAGTTTTTTAAAAACTTGCTGGTTATTTATTTTTATTCCGGCAACCTTTTCATTGTTTACAAAAATAATTTTATCTCCTGCTTTAATGCCCACTTTTTCGGATGGTCCACCGGCAATAGGGTTTACAACGGTTATGGTATCTTTTAGAATATTAAATTCTACACCAATGCCGTCAAAATTTCCTTCAAGAGGTTCGTTCACCGTTTGTAAATCGCTTGCAGGAATGTATTCACTGTGAGGATCTAAATTATTTAGTAACGCACTTAGTGTTAAGTCGGCCAATGAATCAGTTTTTATTTTATCCACATAATGTTGTTCTATGTAACTTAAAATTTTTTCAATTTTTCCTTTATTATCGGTTGAAATCACAGCATTATCATTGCTGTTTTTGAAACTGAATAAATAACCAATTCCAATTCCACTAATAATGGCAATTGATAAAATAATTGGAAGATATATAGAGGATGATTTAACTGATGAATTTTTTGAGGTTTCTTTTTCCATAAATTTAATTATACAAAGTTATTTATTAATTTAGAGTATTAAATTAAAGTCATGAGAAACATATTTCTTTTTCCTTTTGTTTTAATTCTTTTAGCATTTTCATGTGATAAGAAAAACAATAATAATTCTAATAACGGAACAGGTCAGGTAAATGCAGTGGTAAATATTTATATTTATAAAAATACTCCTGAATTTTTTAGTTTGCAGGTCCCTGGTGGATGGATGTATAAACAAGGGGGCAATAGTGGCATTATTATTTACAGAGTTGCTCAAAACGAAAATGATAATGATTTTGTTGCTTATGAAAGAAATTGTCCGTTTGAAACAACAACAAATTTAAATGCCAAAGTACAAGTTAGATCTGATAATGTTACAGCAGAGGATACACTTTGTGGTTCAAGATTTTATTTAACCAACGGAGGCATTGTAAACGGCCCATCTGCTAATCCTTTAAAGAATTACAGTGTAACCTACGACGGTAATGTGCTTCACATTTTTAATTAATTGGATAAAAGTATTTTTCAATTTTGCCGTTCGTATAATTGATATTACTTAGCAAGCTTAATTTGTTATTTTTATCCTCAATTAACATTTATTTGATTTATGATGAAAGCCAATTCTAGTTTACACAATTTTAAAGTATTTATTTTTTTATTTATTATAGTTCCCTCTACATTTTTAGTTGCCCAGAAAAATTATTTTCAGCAGCACGTAGATTATACTATTCAAGTAAAGCTTAATGATTCCTTACACGAATTAAGTGCGTATGAAGAAATCATCTACATCAATAACTCATCTGACACTTTAAAATCAATTTATTTTCACCTTTGGCCAAATGCTTATAAAAACAACAACACTGCTTTAGCAAAGCAATTGCTAGAAAATGGTGAAACCAATATGTATTTTGCAAAAAAAACAGAACTTGGATTTATTGATAGTTTAGAGTTTAAGGTAAATGACAAGCAGGTAATTTGGTCGTATTATTCAATTTACAATGATATATGTACATTATTTTTAAATGAGCCATTATTACCTGGAAATTCTATAAAAATTTCAACGCCTTTTCATGTGAAATTGCCGAGTGCATCTTTTTCACGATTGGGGCATATTGGTCAGGCATACATGATTACACAGTGGTATCCAAAGCCGGCAGTTTATGATAATAATGGTTGGAACCAAATGCCTTATTTGGATCAAGGAGAATTTTACTCTGAATACGGAAGTTTTGATGTTAGCATTACATTACCCAAAAATTATTTACTTGCTGCAACAGGAGATAGAGCAGGAGAGTTAAACGAAGAATTAAATTTTTTGAATGAAAAACTTGCTGAAACGCAAGAGAAAATAAATAAATACAATAAAGGCGGAGACCTTGCTTTTGTTTCGGATATGACTTTCCCGAAAAGTAGTAAAGAGTATAAAACAATACGTTTTAAACAAACAAACGTACATGATTTTGCATGGTTTGCAGACAAACGTTTTAATGTATTAAAAGGTGAAGTTACTTTGCCGGAATCTGAAAGAAAGGTGGAAACCTGGACATACTTCACCAATAAAAACCTGCCACTTTGGAAAAATTCTTTAGAATATATTGGTGACGCAACTTATTATTATTCGCTTTGGAATGGAGATTATCAATACAAACATGTAACAGCAGTTGATGGTACAATTAGTGCCGGAGGAGGAATGGAATACCCAAACATCACAGTAATTGGAGATGTAAATAACTTATTCTCATTGGAAACTGTAATCATGCACGAAGTTGGCCACAACTGGTTCTACGGAATGTTAGGAAGTAATGAACGCATTAATGCCTGGATGGATGAAGGAATTAACTCGTTTAACGAATTAAGGTACATTCAAACAAAATACCCGAATCAAACACTATCATCAATATTAGGAAAAGACAGTTCTTTTTCACTTGGAGGTTTAAATAAGTTTAAACAAAAAGCACAATACGAGTTGTTTTATACAGAAATGGCAAAACAACACTTAGATCAACCATGCTCAATGCATTCGGCTGATTTTACTGGTTCAAATTACGGAGCAATTGTTTACAGTAAAACAGCCGTTTTATTTAATTATTTAATGAATTACATGGGGCAGGAACAATTTGATAAAGCCATGCACGAGTATTTTTCTTCATTTAAATTCAAACATCCACAGCCGGTGGATTTAAAAAATATTTTACAAAAACACTGCTCAAAAGATTTGAATTGGTTTTTTAATGATTTGCTTACAACAACAAAGCATTTTGATTATAAAATTAAAAATGTAAAAAAGACATCGGACAATCAATTCAACATTACCATTAAAAATAAAGGTGAAATTTCCGGACCAATTGCGTTAAGTGCTTTAAAGGATGGTCAAATGAAAGCAATGATTTGGATCGATGGATTTAATGGAAAGCAAACCATTAATTATCCGGTGTTGGATGTTGATGAATTTAAAATCGATGCCTTACAGTTCATGCCCGAGATAAATCGTAAAAATAATTCTTCAAAAGTAAAAGGGTTATTTAAAAAATCTGAGCCGGTTAAATTTCCACTTGTCGCTTCTTTAGATGATCCTTACCAAAATCAAATGTATTGGTTACCGCTTATTGGTTATAACAACTACAATGGTTTTATGGCGGGTGTTTCAATATACAATCATGTATTATTTAATAAAAAGTTGGAAGTCGAATTTACTCCACTTTATGATTTTAAAAACAAAACCATTGCTGGTTATTCTAATATAAAGTATAATTTTATTTTAAATAAATTATTCAGAAAAGTTACTATTGGTGTTCAGTCTGCCAGATTTGCTTATGATAATTCTCCTGAACTACTTCATTACAATAAATTAGCTCCTTTTGTTTTAGCTGAACTGAAAAAAGGAAATTTTAGAAATACCATAACTCAGTACCTTAAATTAAGATCAGTTATGTTGTTTAATGATGTAATTAAATATCAAAGCTTCGGAAACAATAGTGACTATCAACCCAAAAAAGTTGTTCAGGAAAATCAAATTCATGAAGTGGCTTACATTCTTAGGAATAAAAGAACAATTCATCCATTCGATTTAAATTTAACATCACAATTTATTGGAGCTGTTACAAAAGTTTCTGCAACATTTAATTATTTCCATACCATTTCAAAAGGTAAAAAAGTTCATGTACGTTTATTTGCAGGTAAGTTTTTCGGAAGTACTTTAAGTGGTGATTACCGATTTAGAATGAGTGGACAAAGTGGTTTTCAGGATTATACCTATGATAATTTTTATTTTGGCAGAAGTGCTGTTTTACCTAATGTCTCTGCCCAGCAATTTACAGAAACTGATGGCGCATTTAAAGTGAATACACCTTTAGGGCAAAGTGATGATTGGATTGTGTCGTGTAACATTAAAACTCCAAAACTATTTAAATTACCTTTTTATGTCTACACGGATGTTGGAATATACAATGCTACAGGATTAAAAACTCCTGAATTGTTATATTCTGCTGGAATATGCCTGCCAATCATTAAAGATATTGCTGAAATTTATTTTCCAATATTGAATTCACAAAACATTATGGATGCCCAAAAATTAAATAACGTGAAAAGGTATGTTGATCAAATTCGATTTACTTTTTACCTTCAAAGTGCAAATCCATTTGAAATTTTAAAAAATAGTTTACCATTTTAATGACTGCTAAAAAAATATATTTTGCATCCGATTTTCATCTTGGCGTTCCTACATTTGAGAAGAGCAGAGAACGAGAAGATAAAATTGTTAAGTGGTTAGAAATGGTTGAACAAGATGCAGAAGAAATTTATTTGGTCGGAGATTTATTTGATTTTTGGTTTGAGTATAAATACACTGTGCCAAAAGGATTTACCCGGTTTCTTGGTAAATTAGCAAACATCTGTGATAAAGGGATAAAAGTAAATGTGTTTACCGGTAATCATGACATGTGGATGTATGATTATCTTGAAAAAGAAATCGGAGTAACCATTCATCGCAAACCCATATTAAAAACTTTTTACGGAAAACAATTTTTAATTGGTCACGGAGATGGCTTAGGGCCGGGAGATCACAAATATAAATTCTTGAAAAATTTTTTTGCAAGCTCAATTTGCCAATGGTTATTTGCACGTATTCATCCAAATTTTGCATTTGGAATGGCTAATTATTTTAGCAAAAGCAGCAGAGCATCTTCAGGAAAAAAAGACGATGTTTTTAAAGGTGAAGAAAACGAATGGTTGTTGATTTATTGCAAGGAATATATAAAAACACAACATGTTGATTTCTTTGTTTTTGGTCACCGCCACTTGCCATTATGCTCAAAGGTTAACGATACTTCTGTTTATATCAATTTAGGTGAATGGCTCAATTATAATTCTTACGCAGAATTTGATCAACAAAAATTGGAATTAAAATCTTTTTCCATTTAATTGTATTCGCTGCTTAATAGTTCAATTTATTTCCGAAATTTTAAATAATCTTCCTGACAAAATTTAATCTTTTATTTTTTTTGTTTAATTAGTAAATGTAAAAGTTAAACAAAAAAGTTTATATTTGTAAAAAAAATAAACCTTTTAACTACTTTGATTATGAAAACTAATGAAATTTCAATTAACGAATTGATAAACAATAATGGAATTGAATTATCAGTTTTAGATGATCACGAAATTGGAGATAATCACTTATTTACATCCATCGAAACACCATTAAGGAAAGGTGCATTTGACTTAAGTGATGCTGAAAAAATTCAAAAAATAGAACAACATTTTAGAGAAATCATGTCTACCCTTGGATTGGATTTAAACGATGATAGTTTAAAAGGCACTCCAAAACGTGTTGCTAAAATGTATGTTGAAGAGATTTTTTCCGGATTGAATCCTTATAACAAACCCTGCGTAGCTTTGTTTGAAAACAAGTACAAGTACGATCAAATGCTCGTTGAGAAAAACATTTCTTTTTACAGTAATTGTGAACATCATTTTGTTCCAATTATTGGTAAAGCTCATTTGGCTTATATATCTTCAGGTAAAGTAATTGGTTTATCTAAATTGAATCGTATTGTAAATTACTTTGCTAAACGTCCTCAAGTTCAGGAACGATTAACAATACAAATCGCAAACGAGTTGAAAAGAGTTTTGGAAACAGATGATATAGCTGTAATAATTGATGCAAAACATTTGTGTGTTTCTTCAAGAGGAATTAAAGACGACACATCTTCGACTGTTACTTCTTATTATGGTGGAAAATTTTTATTACCTGAAACAAAAAAGGAATTTTTGAGTTATTTAGGTTTTAACTTTGTTTAATTATTTATTTTTAAAATAAAACAATGATTAATCCAATTGACAAAGATAAAGTAGCTGAATTTCCCGGATTGTTAGCTTATCCTCACAACATTGGCAGCATTATGGTAAAGCCGGAAGATGAGGGAAAGATAAAATCAAGGGCACTTTCTGCAATGTACGAACAAACCAATTCCCAATTACATCAAATTCAAAAGCAATTGGAATTATTGGCTCATCAGGCAAACGAAATTCAAAAACGAAAAGAAATCAGCGAAAAAATTTATGATTCTAAAATGTCGTTTGAGCCTTTTATTGGTCATATATATCATTTATACGAAAAACATTCTGTATACCATCTAATGATGATTGGACCAGACGAGTGGGGTAGAAGCAGAAATGAAGAGTTACATTTTATTCAATCGGTAAAACTATTGAGTGATTTTACCTGGGAATTGATTTGATATTTATTTTACGATAATTTCTTTTCCGTAAACTTCAATTGCTATCGTTTGATTTTTATCAATTTTTAGTAGTTTACTACCAAATGCTAATTTCTCAATTCTTATTTCTTTTTTGTTGTCCGCAATTTTAAGTCTAGCATTATCAGGAATAATTTTACCAATAACACATAATTCAAATTCATTTTCAGTAATCGGGAACAAACTAAGTATAATTCCTTCGTTATCATGTTCAGCTTTTTTGCCATAATGCATTTTTGATTTACTGATTAACTTTGTTTTTTGAATTTCGTTAGAAGAAGATATAAAATTAGTTGTAGAATTGTTTAGTTTCGTTTGGTCTTTAGTCCATATACGTATATAGTCAACTACAAAGTTTACGGGTTGGGAAATATTATTGTTCGGTCCGGGTTTAAACGAACCGTTATTTGATGGTACAGCTAAATTAACAACCAGATGTTTAGGTTCGTTCATTTTTAGTTTACAATATGCTATGCATTCTCCGTTTAAATAAAATTTAATGTAATCCTTATCCCATTCGCCGGAGATAATATGAAATCCTTCAGTTAAATTTCCATCAAATTTAACCCATGTTCCCCACCATTTTTTCTTTATGGAAAAACCATGTCGGTATTTGTTTTCTGATTTTATTTTGCTGTGTCTTCCAATATGAATTTGATTAGTTTTTTCGGTTTTACCTTCCAGCCAATCAATTTCCTCGTTTGGCGTTCCACCATATAGCCAGAATGCCGGCCAAAATCCTTTTTCTTTTGGATACTTGCATTTAATTTCAAAATAACCATACTGGAATTTTATGTTCGATTGCAACATGCCCGATAAGTAATCAAACGTTCTTTTGTTTAGTCCATTAAATTTTTCATTTACAAAAATGGAATCCGTTTCAGGCAAATAATCAATTAGTTTAGCTTCCTTAGTTTTTTTAGCAGCAATTAAATTCAGGCAGCCATTTTTAAATTCGTGATTTTCTCCATCGGTATAATATTGTTGTTCTTTGTTAGCAGCAATGCTTCTAGCCCAACCAAATTGACACGACCATTTCCTGTTATTTACAACTGAATCATTGAATTCATCTCCATCAATATACTGCCATTTAATAATAGTGTCTTTGTTGATTTGCCATAGTTGTTGGGAATAAAGAGTTGAAAGTTGAAGTGAAAATGGAACTATAAAAAGATAGATTGTATGATTTGATTTTATCATCACTCAATAACTATTTCATCAATAAAAATAAATGCATCATCACCATATCCCGGATGCCAATCGGGAAGTTTGCCATAATTTTCTAGGATTACTTTTATAAATTTTACTTGCTTGTTGAAGCGGTTGATTTTATTTAATCCAATTTTCATAAAAGTTTAAAGCAATTTCTCCATAGCAATAATTTACTTCTTCATTTATTTTACCACTTGGAAAGGTTTTTAATTTACTTTGTTTTTCAATCTCATCAAAATTTTTCCAAAAACCAGTATTATATGCTGTTGCAAAGTAGTATAATTTATCATGTTCGGAGCGGAAGTGTTTAGTGGCAAATTTTTGCTCTGCTATTTTATAAAAGCTGCATAGATAAATAATTTGCCATTCAATCTTATTTAAACGTGTTATTCTCTCTAAACGTACACTTTGTTGATCATTTTTTGAAAATAGTGTTATTGGATAAAAATCTTTGAAAAGTATTTTATTACAAATAATTTCATTTTCAAGCATTTCAACAAACGAGGGTTTCATTTGAAATTGACTAATTGAAAAATCCGCATATTTTTTTCCAAAATTTGCGTACAAAGTTAATAATGCTGTATTTTCAATATGATTTTTGAGCGTTGAATACCTCATGCATTCAGGAAAAACAATTGGTAATAATATTCGGGCAGATAATCCATATCGTTTAGCAATACTGTCTGTTTTATTTTTAATGCTGTTGCAAAATTGAAATGCATTGTTGTATTCTCTTTCATACCGAATATTTACCGGAATGGGCTGATGATAGGTCTTAAATAAAAGTGTAAAAAGAAAAATTGTAAGCATGTATATTGATTATAAAATTGATTAAAAATTTGTTAATAGATAAAAAAATGAATGTATCAATTTTATTTAGTCATGTATTTCGTTAAATCAATTTTCCAAACCGATTTTCCTGCAGTTGCAGCATAAAGAAAATTGTTATTAATGAGTAATTGATTAATAGTGGTGAACTTTCGAGAAATTGGAAAACCATCCATTAATTCTTTCCATTCTTTCCCGTTATTAACTGAATATTTTATGGAATAATCTAAGTTGTCTGAATTTAATCGCTTTCCTGCCACAATGATATTATTACCATAAAGTAGTAAGGTGGAAATTTCAAGAATTCCACAATTTTCCAATTCTTTATATGTTTTTCCTTTATCGTTTGATATAAATATACTATTGGGTGTTGAAACTACAATTTTATCTTCATTACTCGCATTTAAAATTGCTTTATTCAAATCAAAGTTCGGACTAACAACTTTCCAATTCTTTAAATCCTCAGAAATATAAGTGCATATACTATCTGATCTTGTTGCCACAATTGTATTGTTTAACGTATAAAAATTATATGCAGATTTATCAGAAGAAAAAGGCGAAATATGGCTCCATGTTTTACCAAAATCTGTTGATTTTAAAATGTGATGACAAGAATAACTTTTAATTTTACTAGACCATTCATTTAATATATAATCATAATTATTTTCATTATTAAAAGTTATTTCTTGAAGGATTATTACGTTTCGATTAGCGAAGAATGAAATACTATCAAAATGATTGTATGGCAAATCTATTTTTTTTGTCCATTTATTACCATTATTATCTGATAGATATAAGGATGCTTTATAATTACTACTTGTATTGATTCCGGCCACTAATATATGATTGTTAATGATTTTTGCATTTTTTATTTCGTTCAAACTATCAATTTTTATGTGCTCCCAGGATAAACCTTTGTCTTTTGATTTTATTAATTCTTTATCGCTGATTGCATATAAATTGTTTTTTAAAAACCCTATTAGTTTGGTTGTTACATTTGGTGTGTAAGTTTTTTGCCATGATTGACCTCCATCATTGCTCCGAAATAATTTACTACAGACTATATCTGTATTGTGTAAATAATCATAGTTAGTAAAAATAAGGTTACTTCTTTTAACTTTTTCAATGTAATAAGCATCATCGCCCTTTATAAGATCAGGGGTTTTTCTATCGTAGTCAATAATTTTTTCATCAGGAGCATTTTCATTTACAAAAAGAGTGTTCTTATTTTTAAAATTTTTTTTATAAGCATATAATTTAAGTGAATCTGATTTAAGCAATGAATCACTATTTATTTTATTCCAATGAATTGCATTATCTTCTGATACATAATAATTTTCACCCATTCGGTTTTCTTTGTCGTAATCCTGATATTGTTCTAATGCGAAAAATCTATTTTTATTTTTCACAATAGATTGAATGTTATTAAAGTTAATACCAAACGAAGGTTGTCTCTTCCAGTTATTTTCACCATCTTCTGAAATAAAAATTCCTTTTGATGTGAGAGCGATAAATTTATCTTTTTGTTTAATGATTTCAAATAAATTACCGTTAACCGGTAAGCCATTATTTATAAGATGCCAAGATTTATCGTTATCGTCTGAAAAAAGTTGAAAAAGAAAATTTTCACCTGTTGCAATTCCAATGTAATGCTTGCTTTTTGTTTTTAGATTGTTGATAATATAATAGCCATATTTATCAAAAAGGGGAAATGGTAAGGTATAATTTGTAGAATAATTCTGCCATGTTTTTCCATTATCTGAAGATTCAATTTTATAAATTTTTTCCGCTATTTTTTCATCTTTATCACCAAGTTGAATACTAATTTTATTTTCGGATAAATTAATATTTTCAAAAGAAAGTTGATTATGATAAGGATTAACAACTAACGTCCATTTTTTTCCATCATCATTAGAAGTAAACATATTTCCATTATAATCTTTTGCATAAAATGTATTACCCACTTTACACAGGTTTGCATTTGGCCAAGAAATCAACTCATTGAATGCTTTCCAGGTAAGTCCATTATCTGCTGAACAGAACATTCCATTTTCATTTGAAATATAGATAACCTTATCTATTGCTTCAAACAAACCGCTAGAATTATTAACAGGAGTTTGCGGTAATTTTTCCCATTCAGATGAATTAGCTTTTAACCGAAACAATTCACCTGTGAAAGTGAGTGCAAAAACATATTCTGAATTAGCCACTATGCCACGTAAATTAAAATTATCAAGGTTTTTATTTACATGTTCCCAATTTATATTATCTGAGCTACGCATTACACCATCAATGGTGTTAAAAATGAACAGCTGATTATCGAACCCCGTAATTCCGTTATTGGCATTATTAATACTGCAGGTTAAACATTTCCAACTTAAACCTTTATTGGCAGAAACAAATAATCTATCTGCCCCTGCAATATAAATTTGATTACTTTTTGATTCAAAACTTGATATTGCATTAAATAATATGGGTAATTTAATTTTACTCCAATTTTTACCATTATCCGCACTTAATATCCCATAATAATTAATGCTATCATCAGCAGCTAATAAATAAGTCTTGAAATTGTGTAATGTGTTTATTTTGTTGTTATTTATTTTTTTCCAGTTTTTCCCTTCATTGTCTGAAATAAAAGTTCCTTGATTAGATGTTAGAAAAAGAATATTATTTTTTAGTGAAACATTAATAATGTCTATTGGATTATCATTAATTTTAACTGATTGCCATGATTGAGATTGAATTGAAAATACAAACAAAGTATCTTCGTTCACCTTTACTTGGTTTTGTTGATAATTATTTTCTTTTTTTTCGTTATAACCAAGAATATGTTTACCACAGAGTACAAAATTATTGATGTTTGCATGAGTCGGAATTACTGATTTCCAAAGTTTACCACAATTTTGACTGAAATAATAATGGTTCCCCGATTCCTCTGCACTATTAGTTTCAAGGTTTATAAATAGAATAGAATCATGCAGTTGCATATCTTTTAATTCAACTGTTTCACAAGTTGTTTTTCTTGTCATTAATTCTAATTTTCGCCAAGGATTTCCTAATTTATCTGTTAAAAAGTAATAATATTCTGTTTGAGTATTCAAATTTCCGTAATCATCTTTGCTAGAGGAAATATCAATACATTTTGCAATAACCTTACCATTAAATTCAAATAACTGCTGAATAGGATATTTAAGATTCATTTTTATAATTTCCCATTTTAGATTTACGCTGTTAAATTTAAAAATTGAGTAAGCGACTAAGTCATTATATAGCAATGCAATAATTTCCCCTTTAATTTTTTTGATTTCAAAATTTTCTGTAAAATCAAATAGTCTCTCTGTTTTATCATAGAAAATGGTTTTCCAACTCACTCCATTATTAAATGATACTATTGAGCTATCCCCTTGGTATGCAAATAACATTTCATCTACTTTTGTTATGTTGCAATCTTTATTTAGTGGGTTATTTTCATTTTTTATCCATTCATTACCTCCGTTATTCGAGAAAAAATTTTTATTTTCAGTTGTTGATACACTAATTAAAGAATCAGTTATAAAATAGTTTTTAATTGGCCCTGGTAAATTATCTTCAAATTTTTTCCAAGATAACCCACCATTTTCAGATAAATAAATAGTTTGAAAATCACTGATATAAACTTTGTTATTACTAACAGCAAACCTAGAGTTTGAACCATAAAAATTTTGGCTATTAAAAGAAAATACAGAATCCCAAGTGTTTTTATTCAGCATATATATGTTATTTCTATAATAACCATTCGGATACACTGATATCCACTCATTGCTTCTTAAGATAATATTATCATTGCTTTTACATAGATCTTGGATTGACTTGTTATTTATTCCATTATTTAATGCCTGCCAAGTCGTTCCGTTATCGTAAGATGTAATTATTTCTTTTGTTTCTTTCGTTTCATTAATAGCAATAATTTGATTTTGAACTTTTACTGAAGAAATAATTCTTAAAACATCTGTTTTAAATTTGTCTTTTTGTAAGGGACTATTCGTTTTGTTAAAAATATTTTTCCATTCTTTTCCTTTATTGTAAGAAACAACAATGCTGTCTTTTGAACTACCTGAAGATCTTAGATGCGCAAGCATTAAGTTTCGCGAGGAGTTAATCTTGTTAATATTTACATTTTTTACATTTTTTAAACAAACTTCAAATTTATGTGTGCTGTCGTTAAGTAGGTATAAGTTGTTAGCATAATCATTAATAAAAACATTATTCTGATGTAATTCAATTAAATCATTCCCACCTCCATTTAAATTTTCCATTTCGGTATTTTTCCACGTTTTCCCATCATCACTTGAAACAAAAAATTTTTTCTCCCCACTTTTAGCAACAATAATTTCATTTTCAATATATAGTTCACTGAAATAAATTGATCTGAAATTTGTATCTATTTTATAGTCCTTTATTTTTTCATCAAAATGACATAATTTTCCTTCATTTAATTGCCATTTTGATTGATTTTTGTTTGATTTATAAAGAATCACATTATCGTTTTCGTCTTTTATTTCCAATGGTATTTCTGAGCCGGGTGTGATTTCAAATTGACTTTTTGATTTAATACTATTTAATTTTTTCCATTTATTAGTTAAGGAATCAAATTGAAATATTTCTTCTGTATTTAAAGCAAAGAGGATATTGTTATCAACAATCAATTTGAGAATGTGACGATTTGTCAATCCAGAATTTATTTTTCTCCAAGTTTTGCCGAAGTCGTTTGATAAAATCACTCCGCTCACTTCGTTTGCAGCATAAATAGTGTTGTTAATTAAAACAATGTCCTTAAAATTAAACGTATCAGCGTATGCAATTTCCCAAACTTCATTAGCAAAATCGTAACAATGTATAAATGGTTTGGAGGAATTAATAGTAATAAGTTTATTGTTGATGAAGGTATATTTAGTATCAAAGCTGGCCGGATAATTACAGTAAATATTTTTCCAATTTTTACCGAATTTATCTGATTTATAAATTCCACTAGGTGTATTTGCGTATAAAAACTCATTATCAGAAAAGAGGTATTTAATGTCTTTGTCGTGTATGCCAATATTTGCCTCTTGCCAAGAATTTCCTTTGTTAATAGAGTAAAAAACTCCGTCTTCTGTTGCGGCATATAGTTGGTTTTTAAAAACCAATATATTTTTAATTTGTTTATTTTCTAACCCGTTAAGTTTTTTCCAGGTATTGCCTAAATCTGAAGAGATAAAGTAATCATTAGCTGTTGTTTGAGCTACTATTGTTTTTCCGTTTTTTTTTATTGATACTATAAATTCTTTTAGGGGTAAAACAGCGAGGTCTGATACATTTAATTTATTGTTTTGCCAATGACAAAAAGAGTTAATGCCTTTGTATTCACTTTGACTTTTTATTATCCCTAAAAATAGATTTTTACTGTCGCCGCTTAGTGCAGTTACTTTATAGTCGAATAACAAACTATCTAACATCAACCATTTTTTTTTATAAACATCATAAAAATAAAGGCCATGCTCTGTTCCAGCGTAAAAAGTGGAGTCAATCAATTGCAAACAAAACACTGAGTCAATTTCATTAGGAACAAATGTTTTTCCTGAATCTGAAGAGCTGAAAATTTGTTTATCTATTTTCAAAAAGCAATAATTTTTGAAGCTTAATAAATTATCAATTTTTAAATTGCCTAAAGAAGATGCTTGGTTTTCAATTTTAGTCCAATTATTTTTTACATTGTTGAATAAAAAATTTCCTGAATTTGTTATAGCCATTAATTTTTTATTGAATACCTCAATGCCAAGTATATTGGCAGAAAGTCCTTCATTTAGACAAATTATCCAAGTAGTTCCGAAATCAATACTTTGATAAATTTTATTATTCGAAACCCAAGCATAAATTGCATTTCCATCTGTCAGAAGTTTTTTTACTAATAATGAATCATTAACCGGAAATTTTACATGTTCCCAAGTGTTACCATTATTTGTTGAACGAACAATAGAATTAGAGCCATCAATGTACTCTTTTGCTATCAGCTTCATATTTATGATGTCATCTTCCCTGTGAAAAATTGTTGAATCTACCGTTAGACCAAAATTATATTTTCCCACTTTAATGATTTGTTCAATTTGGTTAGAATGTAAATAAGGACTCCAGTTCTCCCCATTAAAATAAGTAGTATGTAGTTGTTTGGTGTATGAATTGTATGAATCAAGGTCACTGATGTAAACAGTTTGTGAAATGATGCCGTTATTGTTTTGGGCAGCTTCTGCCATCGAATTAACATCAGCTTCAAAAATACCTTCATTACAAGCTAACCAGGTTATTCCATCGTCTTCTGATCGAAAAACTCCTATTTCAGTAGCTACAAAGAGGAATTTACCTAATGAAACAATATTGTAATTGCCAACTACTTTAATTGGATTTTTTAAGGGTATAAGTTTATTTGTTTTTGCATTCCAAATTATATGAGTTTTTTTATGGAATTCATCTTCTTTACTACTCGTTAAAATAAAATAAAATAATTCATTTTTTCTGATTGTGTAAATTGTATTAAATTCATTGGTGTCAGGAATTCCAATCACTTTTTTTTCTGTTTTTGATGCATCACTTATCGTAAAAAAAGACTTGGCATATTCTTTTCCTTTATGGAATAAATAAAGCGCATTTTCATCCATTGAGTAATCAAATAATTTATCGGCAATTTCTGGAAGTTTGATGTCTATCTCTTTGTAATTTAATTTTTTTAAAGAACCCTTTAAAAATCTATTTTCATCATAGTTGATGTTCGGCTCAAAACCCATATAAATAGTATCTTCAATAATTGTGAACTCTGTTAGTCTATCTTTTAAATCGACTTTATTCCAGAATTCGCCATTGTCTTTGGAGATAAAAATTTCACCCCCCTCAGTTTTTATTTCAGAACCGTCATAATTTCCATAATAATCATATATTGGTTTATCATAATTTAAAATACGAGTTAGAGCAAAAAAAATTCCTTTATAATAATAAAGTTGTTGAATGGGTTGCCCCGTCATAACACTATTGCATTCTTTACTGATACCATTATTGGATAGATGCCAATTATTCCCACCGTCAACCGATTGATATATTCCTTTTTCTGTGCCTGCAAGAAGTACTTCACCTATTCCGGAAATGGTTGATATATTTGTATTTTCAATACCATTACTTTTTGATACCCAGTTTGCTCCATAATCAAATGAGCAATAAATTTTTTGATTATTTACAACAACAAAAAGACGGTTACCTAGTTTAGATATTAGATTGATATATCCACCACTAGGACCATCTGTGGGTTGCCATTGCGCATAACTATTTTCGAGATAAAAAACAGCACTAATAAAAAATATAAAACCAACGAATACTTTGTTTATTCGGATATTCAATAAAATATTTTTTTTCATATTAAACGGATCTAAATCAAAAAACATTAATCGAAATTTAAGTAAAATTAATAAAATTCTAAATCTATTTCATCAACAAAAATAAATGTATCATCGCCATAGCCAGGATGCCAATCGGGAAGTTTGCCATAATTTTCTAGGATTACTTTTATAAATTTTACTTGCTTGTTGAAGCGGTTGATTTCTCCTCCGAAATTTTTTATTTCTATATCTTCACTTTCTTCTTCTGAAAGTTCAAATTCGGCAGCTGGTTTAAACGAAAATCCATTGGATGATGTTAGTATTTGCATTTTAACCGGAAAGAAAATCCAAGCACGAGTATCCTGCAAACAGCCTGCTGTAATTCGTTGAATGTCTTTTGCAGAATCCAGTTCAACAATTACTTCTACATCGTGTGGCTGATAGCCTTGCCAATTCCCTTTTTTCCAGTTGGTTTCGCCTCTCAAACCATCAATTAAACCAATGTCTCCACCGGCAGTATATTGCGAATTGTAAGGATTTAAAATAGAAATTTTCCAGTTGTTTGGTTTCTTATGAATGGAAGAAATTCCAATGCTACTTTTTATTTCATTTCTTTGAAGATAGGTTCGAATAATTGAATTTTGTTTTACGTAAAATGGTTCTTTATAAATATTGAATTGTGTAGAATCATTTATGCTGTAATAAATCGTCCCGTTTTTTTCCAGCGATTTAATTTCAATTTTAGTTGAATCAGTAAATAATTGTTGCTCACAATTTATTATAGGCGTTGCAAGTAATTCATTTATTGAATTACTTACTTGTGGCAATTGATATTTGATTGGTTTTGGTGAATTGGAAAAAGATAGTTTGCCTCCACTCATGATTTCATCATGTGAAATGAACAATTTATTTAAAGGAATTTTGTTAAGTGAAAAGGAATAATTTTTAGTCGCATCAAATTTTACATCTTTTACAATTTCCAATTTTTTACCATTGTGTAATTGTAAGCTTATGGCATCAACTTGGGGTTTGCCTAATGCATATTCATTGCTACCCGGGCAAACCGGATAAACACCAAGTGTACTGAACACGTACCACGCACTCATTTGTCCGCAGTCTTCATTACCGATTAGGCCATCAGGCTTGTTGGTGTAAAATGAGTTACAAATGGTATCAACATAATGTGCAGTTTTTGAATAATTGCCGGTGTAATTATATAAGTAAGTAATGTGATGACTTGGTTCATTTCCATGCGCGTACTGGCCAATCAATCCTGTAATGTCTGCTTGCGTTCTTCCTGTTGTTTTTGTTGTGGCATGAAATAACTCGTCCAATTTTTTTTCAAAATTTTCTTTGCCACTATGTTTATTGATTAATTCGGGAATGGCTTGCGGTACATAAAATGAATATTGCCAGGAGTTGGCCTCGGTGAAATGATTGTTCACTTGTTTTGGATCAAATGGCTCCAGCCAGGTTCCGTTTTTACGTGCCCTGAAAAAACTTGTTTGAGAATCAAACAGGTTTTTCCAAGCCTGCGAACGCTTCATGAAAGTTAGGTATTCTGTTTCCTGATTCAATGCTTTTGCTACTTGAGCTATGCACCAATCATCGTATGCATATTCCAACGTTCGCGATACCGATTCGGATTCATCATCAACAGCAATCATATTATTTTTCTTTAATGCGTGTAAACCAAGACGTTCTTCGTTGGCACTATTTAGCATAGCATCTAATGCTTTTAGTTTATCAAATTCATTTATGCCTTTTGCAAAAGCATCAGCGATAACCGAAACGGAATGATAACCAATCATGCAATCGGTTTCGTTGGAAGATAATTCCCAAACTGGCAATCTGCCACCTTGTTCAAATTGCGCGATGAATGTTTTAATGAAATCCAGTGTTCGTTTTTTATCAATCAAGGTAAACAAAGGGTGTAAAGCGCGATAGGTATCCCAAAGTGAGAATACCGTATAATAATCAAAATCTTTTGCCTGATGAATTTTAAAATCTCTTCCTAAATATTTGCCATCCACATCGCTTGCCAGAGATGGATGAATCATACAATGATACAAGGCTGTATAAAAAACACTCAACTGATTTTTATCCGATGTCTTTATGTTGATTTTAGATAATTCGTTGTCCCATTCTTTTTTTGCGTTCTTCACATAATGTTCAAACTCATTCGAACCGGCTTCTGCTTTTAAGTTTGCATTCGCACCTTCTGTGCTTACTTGTGAAATTGCAATTTTAAGTATGATTTGTTTTTGAGTGGTGTCTTGTAATCGTGCTACAGCTTTTAAATTTCTTCCATTAAATAGCGAACCTTTTTTACATTGATTTGCAATTAGTTTATCATTAATAAAAATATCCCAGTCCATTGCTTCCGAGAACTCACCCGAAAAATAAACTACCTGATTGTTCGCCCATGCTTTACTAGTCCGTTTACCTTCAAACGTTCTGTCGCCTGTTATTTTTATGTAGGTAGTCAAAACTTCATCACGATGTTTTAAATCAATAATGAACGCAGGAAATGTAGCAGCCGGAAAAGTATATTGATGAATTCCCGTTCGTTTACTTGCAGAGAGTTCGCATGTTATTCCATTATCGAGTTTAACCGAATAATAACCGGCTTCAGCTTTTTCGTTTTTGTGATTGAACTTAAAAGCGGGTACATTTAAAAGTGTATCGAAACCTTCAGGGTTTGTTAGATTATATGGACGAATCAATACATCACCATAATCGCTACAACCTGTTCCGCTTAAATGTGTATGAGAAAAACCAAGAATTAAACTATCGCTATAATGGTAGCCACTGCATCCATCCCATGAACCATCGTTTCTGGTATCCGGACTTAATTGCACCATACCGAAAGGCATACATGCACCTGGAAAAGTATGACCGTGTTCACTGGTCCCAATGAATGGATTTACGTATTCCGAAAAGTTTTGAGAGAAACCAGATAGACTAATTAGAAAAAAAAGAATTCTTAAAATAAGTCGATGTAAATTCATTTATAAAAAAGATTTTTTCAATTTTATTACAAATTAAAAATAGCATTTATTCTTTTAAAATTAATGTTTTTTAAAATTGAATCCTTAATGATTCATCATGCAATTGCTTAAAAACAAAATGAAATAAACTTTTTTAAATTTTATTTAAATAAAAAACAAAATTTTATTTAAGCCTTAATTTAGTTGATGTAGAATTATTTCAAAATAAAAATTTTATTTCTTTGTCGATTTTAGTTTAGCTTTAACAATAGCATTTACAAGAATTATTAATAATATAAATAAGGTTGCTAAATAAAAACTTAAGGTCATTTGTTCACTTTCTCTCCAAATTAAAAATGCGAAAATTATACCATAAATGGTTTCTAAATTAACAGTTAAAGTAACTGTAAACGGACTAATTTTTTTTAGCAGATTGGTACTTGCAACATACGGAAATGCAGTTCCCACCAAAGAAAAGAACGTAATAAAAAACCAATCATTATTACTAACCTTAAAAAATGAATCGGTAAATTCATTAGTAAATAATAAGTAAATACTTAATGCAACAAATCCTCCGCAAAGCTCTACTAATGAAATAACAGGAGCCTCAATTCTTCTAATAAATAAACCATTCCAAACGGTAAAAAGCGATGAGGTAAGTGCAGCCAGTACTCCAAATAAAATTCCTAATTTATTTTCTGTTTCAATGTTAAAAATAAAACCAATGGCTGCAATAATTAATAAGCCAAAAAGCATTTCGTACCAAAGAATTTTTCGTTTATAAAATAAAGGTTCGGTAATGGATGTAAAAAAAGTGCCTGTAGCAAAGGCAGCAAGAGTGATTGATACGTTTGACACTTTTATTGCATGGTAAAAACAAAACCAATGAAAAGCAATCACTGCACCAGTAAGTAATAGCAAAGTATAATCCTTTTTACTAATTGTAAATTTTTGTCTGATTAATACATTATAGGCTGCTATGGCTAAAATAGTAATGCCTATTCGATACCAAACTAATTGTAAAGCTTCTAATGTAATTTGTTTCCCAAAAATTGGCGCCCAACCCCAAATGAAAACAATGAGGTGAAGTAATAAATGATTTTTGCTTATGTGTTTATTCAATATAATGTGTTGTTAATTCATTTAAAAAAAACGTTTCAAAATAAAACCTTTTGATTTGTCTGAAAAAACACCATGGCTTGATCCTCTTACGTCTTCAATGGTATAAAATGCATCTTTACTATGTTGTTCAACAATTTGAACAATCTCATGTTTATTCACTCGTTTAAAAATCGTGAATATCATTTTTACCTTTCCCTGGGTTCCCTCAGCATCAACAATAGTGACTCCCTGATTTAGTTTTTTAAATTCATTAATCAATGTTGAAGCATCTTTATCCGTTATTACCCTTAACAGTTGCATGCCAAGCGCTAATTTTTCTTCTATTAACATACCCATGTAAGTTCCGGTTGCGAAACCTGCTGCCCAGGCAATAAAGCAAGCCATGTTGTTTAAATTATTAAACACCTGCCGCATGGCTACTAACCAAATCAACACTTCAAAAAAACCGATAAACGGAACAATTTTTTTAAATCCTTTTGAAACAAAAAGGTGACGTAATGTTGCCAATGTAACATCACCCATTCTTGATATAAAAATTAAAAATGGTAAAACAATCCAGCTGAAATAATCAAATTCATGCATTACTACAATATTAATTTTCTTTAACAATCAATTTTACAATAAAACAATGAGTTATTAAGTAATCTATGTTTAAATCATGTTGTCTTTAGATAATGACGCTATTTTATTTTTTATAAACTTTGAAATATGGAAAATCAATTGCCGGAAATTCCTGAAAAAAAATTAAGATTAAAAAAATGGTTGAAACCACTTTTGTGGGTTTTCACTTCCTTTCTTATTGTAATTATACTTAGTATTACATTGGTTTTTATTTATGAGGATGAAATTAAGTCTGCAGTAATTGATGAGTTAAATCAGCATCTCAATGCTGAAATTATTATTAAGCCGGAGAATATTGATCTAACAATCATACGTAGTTTCCCCAACACATCTATTGATTTTAAAGAACTCACTTGCTTTGAAGCAACACAAAGTAAAAACAGAGATACACTTTTTAGTGCCAATCGTATATCATTGCAGTTTAATATCAAGGATATTTTTTATAAAAAATATGACATCAAAAAAATAGAATGCTCCGAACTTGATATACGTTTGATTATTGATGAAAACGGAACTGAAAATTATAACATCTGGAAAGAAGACACAATCAATTCAACTAAAAACGAAAAGGTAGTTTTTTCATTGGAGCATGTTTCATTAAAAAAAATAAAGTGTTCCTTTAAAAACAAAAAGGAAAAAACGAAACTTCTTTTTACCCTTAATAAAGCTGTTTTCAATGGGAAGTTTAATGATATAAATTACGCACTTAATACAGAAGGCGAAATGTTTTTAAACTATTTTACCTATAAAAAAACAAATTATTTACGTAACAAAAACATCAATTTTAATATGGAGTTGAATGTTAATGAAAACCTGTATTCTATAAAATCTTCAGAGCTAAAAATAAATGAAGTTTATGTTGCAGTAAACGGAAATCTTCAAAATAAAAACAAAATCATTTTATCCAATCTTAATTTTACAGGTAAAAATTTAGATGTTACTACTGCATTAACTTTATTGCCACAAAGCCAGCAAGATCGCATTAAAGATTATGATGGAGAAGGTGTTTTTTATTTAAATGGTAGTATTGAAGGCCCTTTAAACAGCGATGAAATACCACAATTAAAAGCAGATTTCGGTTTTCAACATGCAAGTTTAACCTATAAACCTAATAATATTACTGCCAAAAATGTAAACATTTCGGGTTCATATACTAATACAAATGGATACGATGAATTACTGCTTAAAAAAATCAGCGCTTCAATTAATAATAACATTATATCAGGCGATTTTAAATTAATCGATTTTAACGAGCCATACATCGATACTAAATTTAAATTGTTTGCTGATTTAAAAGAAATTATTTTATTCTACCCAATTGATACACTTAAAGAATTGAGTGGTCTTGTGTTTTTTGAAGGTGAAGTAAAAGGGAAATTAGCTCAACTACAAAAAGATTTTACAGATGCATCCAATTACTCAAAAGGTAATGCAAGTTTTACCAATGTTAAATTCAATTTTAAGAAAGATGAACACAAATGGGATTTGCCTTATGGTAAATTATCGTTCTCTGGAAATAATTTAATTACCGATAGCTTAAAGTTAACTATTGGTAGTAGTGATGTTGATATAAAAGGGACGATACTCAATTTTCTACCCTGGTTGCTAAAAGAAAATGAGCAATTAAGTATAAATGCAAATTGCAAGTCGAATTTTATTTCTTTGGATGAATTATTAAAATCATCAGGTTCATCTGATGAATTTTCTTTTCCGAAATGGCTTAGCTTTACGGTTGAATCTTCTGTAAAAAATATCAAGTTGGCCAAATTTACAGCCAGCAACATTAATGGTAACATTCAGTTATTAAATAATAAATTGTATAGCGATAATATTTCCTTTCAATCCATGGGCGGAAATGTTTTGTTGTCGGGAATCATGGAAGAATATGAACATGATATCTCGATTAAGGGTACTTCAATTTTAAAAGATATAGATGTTAAACGAATGATGTACGAAATGAATAATTTTTCTCAAGATGAAATTTTAGATAAACATGTAAAAGGAAAAGGAAATTTTACTTTTGATTTTTCTACCAATTGGAATAAAAAGTGGGAATGTGATTTTGATAAACTAGCTGCAAATTTTGATGTGCAAATCAATCAAGGAGAACTAAGTGAATATAAGCCATTAGAAAATTTAGCCAAATACATTGAGCTAAAAGAATTGCAAAACATAAAATTTAATACCTTAAACTGCCACTTGGCAATTAGTAATCGTGTTATTGATATTTCTAAAACAAAAATCAATAACTCAGCTTTAAATGTTGAATTTTATGGCACGCATGATTTTGAAAACAACATTAATTATCACATCAAATTATTGTTGAGTGATTTGCTTGCAAAACGACCAGGAAAAAACAAAAAACTGGATGATGAATTACTGCTTACCGAAAATGATCCTGAAAATAAACGATGTGTTTTTATAAATATGAAAGGTAATATTGATAATCCTGTAATTACCTACGACCGAAAAGCCATGAAAGAAAAGATTAAAGAAGATATAAAAAATGAAAAACATAATTTAAAAAGTATTTTAAAAGAAGAGTTTGGATTTTTTAAAAAAGATACAAGCGTTAAAGTAAATAAAAATGAAAACAAAGCAGAGCAGCGATTTATTATAGATAATGACGGTAAACAAAAAGATAAAGAAAACAAGCTTCAACCTAAAAAGAAAAAGGAAGAAGATGAGGATTTTTAATTAATATATTTGTAAGATATGCCCAAATTCGAAGGATATATTCACTCAAAATTACCCACAGTTGGTACTACAATTTTCACAGTAATGAGTAAATTGGCTACAGAGCACAAAGCCATTAATTTATCACAAGGATTTCCTGATTTTAACTGCGATGAAAAGTTGTTGGATTTAGTTTCACATTATATGAAATCAGGATTCAATCAATATGCGCCAATGCAAGGGCATATTCAACTGCGCGAACAAATTTCTATTTTAATTGAAAAAGAATATAACTGTTGTTATCATCCAGAATCTGAAATAACAGTTACTGCGGGTGCTACTCAAGCTATTTATACTTCTATAGCAGCATTGGTAAGAGAAGGAGATGAAGTAATTGTTTTTGAACCTTCTTATGATTGCTATACACCTGCAATAATTGTTGCCGGTGCTAAACCAATTTATGTTCCTTTACAATTACCGGATTTTAAAATTAATTGGACAGCGGTAAAAAAATTGATTACTCATCGCACCCGAATGATTATCATTAATTCGCCTCATAATCCAACAGGAGCCATCATTACTGAAAATGATTTAAAGGAACTTGATAAAATTACCCGAAATACCGACATCATTATTTTAAGTGATGAAGTTTACGAGCACATGGTTTTTGATGGTAAAAAGCATTTTAGCATTGCTACTCATAAGCAATTAGCAAACAGAAGTTTATTGGTTTCTTCATTTGGAAAAACATTTCATACCACCGGTTGGAAAATGGCATACATTGCTGCTCCAGAAAACTTAATGAATGAGTTTAGAAAGGTGCATCAATTTCTTGTGTTTTCATGTAATAGTCCAATGCAATTAGCTATTGCAGATTACATGAAAGATGAAAATAATTACAGACAGCTTAAACATTTTTATCAAAAGAAACGAGATTACTTTGCTGAATTAATAAAAAACTCGCGGTTTAATTTTCAACCTTGTCAGGGAACTTATTTTCAATTACTCGATTACAAAAATATTTCAACTGAAAAAGATACTGATTTAGCAGTTCGATTAACTAAAGAGTTTAAGATTGCATCTATTCCCTTATCTGTTTTTTATCATGAAAAAACTGATAATCAACTGTTGAGATTTTGCTTTGCGAAAAAAGAAGAAACGCTTGAAAAAGCTGCAGAAATAATTTGTAAAATTTAATTTTAACATGAAGAATTTATTATTTCTTTTCTTTGTTTTTTCTATATCAAATTATTTTGCCCAGTCATTTACAAAAAAAACAATTGTAGTTAATACTAATATTGGAATTCCACATTTGTATAAAGGAATAGTTAAAGTAGCTACCGAAACAGATGTATTTAAAAAACAGTTCAGCGGTAAACTGGAAATTAAAGATTTTAAAGGAATTAATCCTTTGTTTTTTAAAGCTGAGTATGGTATATCCAAATATTTTGGAATAGGATTGAGTTGCGCATACTGGAATTTAAGTTTCAATGTACTCGATTATTACAATGTCTTAAAAGCAGGGCAACTAATTGGCAGCGATGAAACAGACACCTATAAGTTTAAAATAAGCAGTACATCTTTTGGTATCCGACCTAATCTTCATATTCCATTTAATAATCAAAAGCATGATTTGTATTTGGGAGTAGCTTTAGGAATAACGAAAAATAAATTAGGGATAGATTTTAGCAGCACTGATGTAAATAAAGTTTTTCCTAATTTAAATTATGATTTATCGTTACCCGGTGGTTTCTATTTTGCACCAACAATTGGTTACCGAAATTATTTTAATGAATATATTGGAATGAACATTGAACTTGGATTTGATAAAGGTTCAGTTTTACAAACCGGATTTGTAGTAAGGATTTTTTAGTTGCAAAACAACAATTAAAGTTGAATTCAGAACTTAATTTTCACCATTTTCAATACATTACCAACTTCAATTTTTACACCAAACATTCATCATGTTTAACAAATTGCAAAGCTGCTTCCAATTCGGCATACATTAATTTGTCATCTTCAATGATCGGAACCAATGTTCGGAATTTTTTAATTATTTTTTCTATGATTGAAGATGATTTTAATGGTCTTCTGAACTCTATTGCCTGTGAAGCGTTGATGAGTTCAATAGCATAAATGCGTTCAACATTTTCAATTACTTTTAAACATTTAGTTGCAGCATTAGCACCCATGCTAACGTGATCTTCTTGTCCGTTTGATGAAACAATACTATCTACCGATGCAGGCGAACACAATTGTTTATTTTGACTTACAATGCTTGCCGCAGTGTATTGTGGTATCATCAATCCGGAATTTAATCCGGTTTTTTTAACCAAAAATGCAGGCAAATCACGTGATCCGGAAATCAACTGATAAGTTCTGCGTTCAGATATATTTCCTATTTCTGCTATTGCAATGGCTAAAAAATCAAGCGCCAAAGCAAGTGGTTGACCATGAAAATTGCCACCTGAAATAATTTCATCTTCTTCCGGAAAAACAGTTGGGTTATCGGTAACCGAATTAACTTCAGTTTCCAAGCAATTTTTCACATAGTGAAAAGTATCTTTTGATGCGCCATGCACCTGCGGTATGCAACGGAAGGAATAAGGATCCTGAACATGTTTCTTAGGCTGGGCAAGTATTGTACTTCCTTTCAGTATTTTTGAAATTGATGCAGCAGTTTCCAATTGCCCTTTATGAGGTCGGATTTGATGAATGTGTTTTTTAAATGGATCAATTCTGCCATCAAATGCATCTAATGAAATTGAAGCAATGCTATTAGCAGCTTTCAATAAGCGTTCACTTTTCAGTAAACAATAAATTCCATAAGCGCTCATGAATTGAGTACCATTTAGTAAAGCTAAACCTTCTTTTGATTTAAGTTTTATAGTATCTAACTTAAGCTGTTTGTAAACATCTTCGGTTGGTGTTTTTACACCGTGAAAATAAACTTCTCCTTTGCCTATCAACGGTAATGATAAGTGAGCTAAAGGAGCTAAATCACCGGAAGCACCCAAAGATCCTAATTGATAAACAACGGGAATAATATTATTGTTGTACAAAAAAACCAATCGTTCAACGGTGCTGATATCAACGGCTGATTTACCAAAACTCAATGCCTGAATTTTAAGTAAAAGCATCAATCGAACAATTTCAGAAGGCACTTCATCACCCATGCCACAAGCATGTGACATCACCAAATTTTCTTGTAATTTTTCAATATCTGAATCAGGAATGATGATATTGCATAACGAACCAAAACCGGTATTTATACCATAGATAGGTTGTTTGTTTGATTTTAGTTTTTTATCCAAATATGCTCTGCAATTTTTAATTTGCTTTTTTGCCTGATCAGATAATTTAAGTTGTTGATGTTTTTCAACTATCGTTCTGATATCATTCAAAAGAAGTGGCTTTGCAGGATCAATCGTAAAATAACTCATACTAAATATTAATCAAAGTTTAAATCTATTTGTCCGTTGCCACTCATAAAATCCTGAGCATTTGATTTACTGATTTTTTCCATTGCTCTTCTGTGCAATTCCATTGGAGAAAGTCCGGTATCATTTTCATCACTTTCCAAAAATTCCTGAGCCTCCTGAATTTCCTGTGGCACTTGCAAAGAAATGTCTTTTACTTTATAAGAAGTTAATCTTTTTCCTTTTGCCTTCATGTTTACCAATGGAGAAAATTCATTTAAAGAAATAGTTTCAGCAGGTATTTCCTTGTCTTTTTCTTTATTGAATTTTAGGTCAATTACAGGGTTCAACTGACTTGTAATTAATTCCATTCTTGAATTTTCGTGCTCTGTAATGATGAGTGTTTTTGTAGTTGTATTTTCAGGAAGAAAACGTTTTGTAAAATACGATTTACTTTCTCCGTCAAAATAAACACAGGAAATATGTTGTTTAGGATAATATTTTTCAATCATCACAATATCATCTTCAAAATGATTTAATATATCGTAGGTATACAAACGGTAATATCCTTTTGAAGTGATGGTTAAAATTTTATCGTCGTCAGCAAATTTCCCCAAATAGGTTCCGCGTTCTTCTTTATTGAGGCGGTTTACAGTGTCATCAAACCAATAATCTTCTGCTCCTAATGTTGACTTCCCTTTTTTAATCAACACGGTTTTCTTTACTGCATATTTAGTTACGATGTTTCCAAGCGATGTTCTTCCTTTCACTTGCAAATCGGCAAAATCAACATCAATTTCTAGTTTACGCAAACCACTTACTGGTTTTAAAATCACCTGTAATTTTTCTGCTTCACCATTTGGATTTATGGTAAACCAATGCACAATTGAATTGGGAGTTCCTTTTGTTAAATCGTATTCTTTATCTCGTGTAATTCCTGTTACATTAAAGCGTTTCATAAACGTAATACCTTTCGGGCCATCGGTATAAATCATATTATACGTTGTACGTTCATCGTTCTTTTTGAAAACAGCAATATGTATGATGTCTTTACCAATAAATACTTTTTCAGCAACTTTAAACACTTTCATTTTTCCTTCTTTGGTGAAGGCAATGATGTCGTCAATGTCGCTGCAATCGCAAACAAATTCATCTTTCTTTAAGCCGGTTCCTGCAAAACCTTCTGCGCGGTTCACATACAATTTTTCATTTGCCATTACTACTTGTGTAGCAACAATGGTTTCCAATTGTTTCGTTTCTGTTTTACGCTCTTTGCCTGCTCCGTATTTCTTTTTTAAGTTTTTGAAATAATCAATGGCATATTCCGTAAGATTAGCTAAATGATTTTTAACCAGATCGATTTTATCTTCCAACTCTTTCATATGCGCTTCTGCTTTTATGCTGTCGAAACGGGTAATACGAATCATCGGAATTTGAGTCAGACGTTGTAAATCATCATCATTTATTTCACGAATTAATTTTTTAGAGAAAGGTTTAAAACGATCATATAAATAAGCAAATAATGTTTCTTTATCGGAATAGTTTTTAAATTCGATGTACATTTCTTCTTTGATGAAGATTTTTTCCAACGAAGAGAAATGCCATTTTTCTTCCAGTTCAAATTTTTCAATCTCTAACTCACGGCGAAGTAAATCGAGCGTGTTTTGCGTATTAATTTTTAAGATTTCGCTAACACCAATGAATTTAGGTTTTTGTTCCTCGATGATACATGAGTTAGGCGAAATGCTCATCTCACAATTGGTGAACGCATAAAGCGCATCAATTGTTTTGTCGGTAGAAATACCCGGTTGCAAGTGAATTAAAATCTCAACATTCTCTGCGGTATTGTCTTCAACTTTTTTTACTTTGATTTTTCCTTTTTCGTTTGCTGCAAGAATGGAATCAATTAACGAACCTGTTGTTGTGCCAAAAGGAATTTCGGTAACAGCAAGTGTTTTTGAGTTTACTTCTTTAATTCGAGCACGAATTTTAATTTTGCCTCCTCGAATACCATCTTTGTATTCTGAAAAATCTGCAATGCCACCGGTAGGAAAATCAGGATAAATACTTGCTTTTTTTCCTTTCAAAATCTGAATGGAAGCATCAATTAACTCATTAAAATTATGCGGAAGAATTTTGCAGGCAAGCCCTACAGCAATACCTTCAACACCTTGCGCAAGCAATAATGGAAATTTAACCGGAAGCGTGATTGGCTCTTTATTTCTACCATCATAACTTAATCCCCAGTTTGTAGTTTTTGGATTATACAAAACATCCAAACCAAATTTTGACAAACGTGCTTCGATGTATCGTGGCGCAGCAGCGCTATCGCCGGTAAAAATATTTCCCCAGTTTCCCTGGCAATCTATTAGTAAATCCTTTTGACCAATTGCTACCATAGCATCACCAATACTTGCATCACCATGCGGGTGATACTTCATGGTGTTACCAATAACGTTTGCCACTTTATTGTAACGACCATCTTCCATTTCCCACATGCTATGTAAAATGCGGCGCTGAACAGGTTTTAGACCATCTTCAATTGCGGGAACGGCACGCTCAAGAATTACATAACTGGCATAATCAATAAACCAGCTTTTAAACATTCCTGAAACATGAGTTACCGAACTTAATTCATCGTGATTTTCTGCACTATTTTCTTCCATGAAATTTTCAAAATTTAACAAGCAAAGATAAAATACATGTTAAGTTGTGAAACATCTAAATATTCAATATTCAGGTTAGATATTCACAATTGAATGCTTGAAAATTTAATTGTTGTAAAAAGAAAATAAAGTCTAACTCAATCCGCCTTCTTTTAAACGCTCCACATTTTCTGCAAACTGAAGTGAATCAATCATGTGTTGAATGTTCCCATTTACAAAATCAGTTAGATTGTAAAGGGTTAAATTAATTCGGTGATCAGTGATTCTATTTTGAGGATAATTGTAGGTTCTGATTTTTGCAGAACGGTCTCCTGTTGCAACAATTGTTTTACGCTTTGCACTTTGACTATCTGCTAATTTTTGTAATTCTAACTCGTAAAGTTTAGCTCGTAACATCGCCATTGCACGTTCTTTATTTCCTAATTGAGAACGTTCGATTTGGCAGGCAACCATTATCCCTGTTGGTTTATGAGTAATCTGAACTTTAGTTTCAACTTTATTTACATTTTGACCACCTGCACCTCCCGAACGCGCTGTTTGTATTTCCAAATCAGCAGGATTGATTACAACATCAACATCTTCAGCTTCAGGCATAACGATTACGGTTGCCGCAGAAGTGTGAACTCTTCCTTGTGTTTCGGTTGCAGGCACACGCTGAACACGGTGAACGCCACTTTCAAATTTTAAAGTGCCGTAAGTATTATTTCCTCTTACATTTAAAACAATGTCTTTGAAACCACCCATTGTTCCGGGGCTTTCATCTGCTACTTCCATAGAGAATCCTTTATTTTCAAAGTATCGTCGATACATTTCAAATAAATCACCTGCAAAAATTGATGCTTCATCACCACCTGTTCCTGCACGAATTTCCATTACCACATCTTTTGCATCCTCTGGGTCTTTTGGAATGAGCATGAATTTAATTTTTTCTTCCAGCTCATCTTTTGATTTTGAGCTTTCATCCAATTCGGTTTTCGCCATGTCAAGTAACTCTTTATCTTTTTCGTTACCGATTATTTCTTTGGCAGAATCTATATTATTAAGTACAATTCTATATTCGTGATAAATATCAATGATTGGTTGTAAATCTCTGTATTCCTTATTTAGTTTTTTGAATTGTTTCATATCCGAAACAGTTTGAGGATCGGATAGTTTTAATTCAACATCTTCGAATCTTTTTTTAATTGATTCTAATTTTTCAATCATTGTAATAAAGTTAAAGGAATCTAAATTTGAACGCCAATAACAAGAATATCATCTACTTGTTCGTGTTCACCTTTCCAATCTTCTATGGTTTTATTTAGAAAGGTTTTTTGTTCGTTAATATTTATTTTAGAAGCTTCTAATAATATTTCTCTAAATTTTCCAGCCATTAATTTTTTTCCTTTTGGACCGCCAAATTGATCAGCATAACCATCAGAGAATATGTATAGAATATCACCTTTTTGAACATCTAATTCGTGAGTGGTATAATTTTTTGGTTCATCAAAAATGTTATAACCAATAGGGAATTTATCAGCTTTTATTTGAATAATTTCGTTGTTTCTTGAAATGTAAAGTGGATTGTTTGCACCTGAAAATTGTATTTTGTTATTATCAAAATCAATAGAAAGAAGTGTCATATCCATTCCATCTTTTGTTTTCTGCACGTTGTCATCATTGGATTTACTGTTATGAAGTGTTTTATTTACTCCATCACTCATTGCATCCATAATTTCACCCGGTTTTTGAAAAGTTGAATTTTTAGTGATATCCCTGAGTAGGTTATAACCCACAATACTCATAAATGCACCTGGAACTCCATGACCTGTACAATCAACAGCAGCAACCATTGCCTTATTTTCTTTTTTACCTAACCAATAAAAATCCCCTGATACAATATCTTTAGGTTTATATAAGATAAATGATTTTGGAAGAATTTTTTTCGTATAAGACTCAGGTGGTAAAATGGCTTCCTGAATTCTTTTAGCGTATCGTATACTATCTGTAACTTGAGTAAATAATAATTCAAGTTCAGTAGTTTTTTGCATAATCTCTTCTTTCTGCCTAACAACCTCTTCAGTTCTTTCAATAACTTTTTGTTCGAGAATTCTTTCATTTTCTGCAAGATTGTATCTCATTTTAATTAGCGCATGTCCTAAATCGTCGTGTTCCGAAAGAGGTTCATAAGCAGAACTGAAATTTCCGCTACCAACTTGATTGGCAAATTCAGTTGTGCTTTCTAATGCACCTATTAATCCATTAAGTGCTTTACTCATATCCCCAATTTCATCGCTTCTGTTAGGGATTTTTTCATTTGGAATAATACCTAAACTCATTGCTTTCAAAATCTCTTTTAGTGTTTTTACAGGCTTAACGATTGTACGGATAGTAATCATCGCAACAAATATTCCTCCAACAACTAAAGCAACTCCTAACCATTTTACAAATTCTTGTAAAAAGCTGAATGATTTGAACATTTCTTTTGTGACATCTACAGCATGTGATTTTTGAGATTCAATTAATCCGTATAATCTAGCGTGAATAATTTCTGCATTTGTTTCGGTTTCTTCTAATACTACTTTTACAGGAAACATAACTTGCGCATCATCATAACTTGAAAATCCTGTAACATTAGACATTATTTCATTTTGGTAAGTTAGAAATAAGTTATCAGTAAATTTAAAAATTGAATCCACATTAACTTTTTCTTCTTTAGTCCATGTAACAGATAAAGAATCTATTTGAGATTTAATAAGTGGATATTCATGTACAATTAAATCTTTTAATTCTAATTTGAAAATTTCATCCTCAACAGACTGAACATTTACCCATTTACTGATTAAACGTTGAGAACTTTCGAGCAACAAATTAAAATCATTTAGAGCTGCAACACTAGGTGTTACAACTTTTACAACATTATCTGTTTTTTTCTTAGAATCTTTGAGCGTAATGTTTGTAAATACAAAAGCTACAATAGTTAGAATGATTACAACTCCGAATCCAAATCCTATTTTTTTACCTATTGTAAATTTCACCCTAAAGAGTATTTAATTTTGTTTATTTAAATCTTCAAGTTTTTTCTTGAACTCATTAGACTTTTCTGCATCATTAAGTTGATAATAAATTCCTTGCATTCCTTCTAAAATAGTTCTGTCTCCAGGAGAAAGATTGTAAGCTTTTGTCATGTAAGGTTCTGCATTCTTAAATAATTTTGTTGCTTCCTCTTGTAACTTGTAAAGTTCCTCAAGATCAACATCATAATCCATTTTTTTAATAATGTTTACCCCCATATTATAATATAATACGGCCATGTTTTTGTTAGCCATAATAGAATTTGAATTTATTTCTAAAGCTTTAAAAAGATAATCTTTAGTTTTATCTAAAGCTTTTGAAGAAGAGCTCCTTTCATATATTTCCTGAAAGTAATAACTTAATGAAAGATAATATTCTATTGATTTTGATTTTTCATCGAAGTTTGAATCAACAGATTTGTATATATTTATGTAATTGTTAAAACAATCTAGTGATTTAGTGTAATTAACAGAATCAATTGTTTTTTTAGCATCATTGAAATACTTAGATCCTAAGAATTTAAGATTTTGAACGATACTTTCCTTTTGTTGTTTTTCTTTGTCTAATTCTAAAGCTTTATTAAATGATTCAACCGCTATTTTTCTTGCAGAAGAAGTAATGTTTTCTGATTCGCGTTGTTTATAGAGTTCTTTATAAATAAAGCCTTTAATGTACCATGTTTGAAAATCTGATTTAGCTAATGAATCATTCATGCTAAATTCAATGTAATATTTTGCAGAGTCTAATTTTCCGGCTTTAACACAATCGTAAGCTTGTTGAACTTTATATGTTTGTGCATAAATTGAATTAAATGCAAAAGCAAAAAGAAAAGCAAAAAATAATATGTTTAATTTTTTATACACCTTAAAAAACTTTTAATGCCATTGTTTCAATTTTTGAGCTTACTACCAATCCTGCTTTTCCGGCACTTGTTTTATTTAGCTCAAATTTAATATTATTGTTCTCAATTACAAAGTTTATTGCAGCACCTGCATTAGCTGAACCAGCTTTTTCAGTAATTAATAAAGTGCCTTTTCCTTTAAATTTAGTTACAGCATCTGATAAAGCAGAGGATTTATCAGGTAAAATGTATAATATTTCAGGTTTACTAACTTCTGAAATGGAATTGTATTTTTTTACAGCAATTTTTTTTGTTCCAATCATTTTAGTGTTAGACATTTCAGTTAAATAATTCAATAAACTTGTATTGTCTCCTAAAATAGCTATTGAGAATTGATCATTATTACTTTCGGGCCATTGAAAACTCTTAGCAAAGTTGTAAATAAAACTAGATTTAATTTTGGAGGGCATGTCATCTTTTTGATAAAGACTGTAATCCACAAGGTCGAATGACCAAAGAAAACAAATCAAAATAAATATCAAAATTTTTTTCATCTATCTTTATAAAACAAACTCCTTGCCAAAATTGGATGCAAATATAGGTATTAAATTTAAGTAATTCAATACATTAATTTTTAACAAATTACTATTGAGCTAAATTAAACCTTAAACTAAATCCTGCATTTGTATTTGAGGTAGGGAAGGAGGTAGCAACAACCGGATTATTAATGATTTTATCAAAATACAATCTTAAATTAACAAATTGAGTTAAAGCGTAATCAACAGAAGTTTTTAGTGTAATGATATTTTGCCCCAGAGAAGGAACACTTATGCCATCTACAACCCTACGTTGAATAGTAACGTTATTTCTGAATGAAAGATCAACCTTACAATTCAAATCACTTTCAAGTGGTTTACCTTTTATTTTAAATTGATTGATTTTTAATTTTGGATAACGATAACCCGCTCCAAATACTAATTCTCTACCTCTTGTTTCTGTAATTTGAGGAATATTTGCATTTAAACTTACTGTTCTATCTTTTTTGATTTCAAAATTAGCAGTTAGAGAACCGGATTGTGGTGTAGTGCCATCCGCTTTTTTCTTTTTCTTCTTTTCAGCAAAAGTGATATCAACTTTAATTAACGGCGAAAAATTCTCCTGAATCGTAACAGTATTAATCTGATATTTGGAAGCAAAATTAGATCCGGCTCCATTAACTCTTCCAAGAGAATAAATGGCATCTTCAAAATCCTGTCCATCCTGTGGCGTAAATAATTGGTTATTTGTAAAAGAGGCAACATTATAGGTCGATTTGTAAGAATGACGAAGTGTAACTGTTTTAAATCGTTTTTTGAAAGGTTTCAATTTGTTCAGTCCATCATAAGTTAAAGTCCAGTTTGGTAATGGAATTTTTGGAAACTCTGTTTTTTCAACAGCAGTTCCTTTTCCGGTATAGGCTGCTAAAAAGGAATATAAAATAACATCTTGCTGATTGATGGAATAACCATCAAATCCTTCATTGGTAGTAGCTTTAGATGAAAATGGATTCAACTCAGAAAGGTTTTTAGCAAACTCTTTTCTGTAATCTAAAAAATTTTGAAATACCGTGTTGTTATAAGTTTCTTTATCATCTTTTGCAAAGGCGGTTTTAATGGTAATAATAGATACGCTATAATTACCGGTTCTGGTAAATGTACTTGTGCTGTATTTGTTTTCGGTTTTATTGTAGTTAACAAATTGTGATGAATTAAAACTGATGTTTCTGGTTGCATTCAAATCAATCCTGAAATCTTTAAAAGGTTCAACTTTTGCGTTAAAACTTAATTGTTTACTGTTGATTTGCGCAAACGGATTATTTAAATTATTTCTTTTAATCAATAATGAATCTCGAATAAAATTAGGAAGTACATTTTGCTGTGATCCTGCAACAAACATAAAACCTGGTTGAAATTTATTATTTGGGTTAAGTCCAAAAAATTTAGTTGAATCTAAATAGCCGGGTAGGGTAGTTCCATTATTTTCTGAGTAGGAAATTTGAGCTTGTTTTACCATCATCACCACTTTGAAAAATTCTTCAACAATATTTATTGATTTCTTTTTAGTTGTATCTGTTGTTGATTTACTCTTATTGTCTTTACCTCCTTTTCCTTTATTGTTAATTTTTTTCAAAAATGGAATTTTATTGTAAAGTGTTATAAAATTCATTTGTCCATTTAATGATTTTGTATTACCGTTTGTTAAAGTATTTCCTAAACTATCTGCTGCAAAAGGACGGCGAGTAAATTGATAATTTGCTTTATAAGCAGCAGTTGCTGTTACCCAATCAAACAATGGTATTTTATTTATCGGGATGGTGTAATTTAAATTTAAAGCATGTCTGTAACCTATGTTAATCCCTCCCGAAAGTATATTTTGTTTTATAACCTCTTTTTCTTCTTTAGTATCAATTCTTCCATTTGGCTCTAAAATACGTGCATCGTTATTTGCAGTAAAATCAAATTTTAGTGATTTAGTAAAATCCCATTTCAAATCATAGGTTCTATTCATAAAGAACGTTTTGTTAAACTGGGAAGGCATTTCTTTGTTTACTGTAATATCACGATTTTGATATTCGTTATAATTTCTATTGATTTCAGCATTCACTCCAAAACGAGATGGAAGTGGAGTGAAATTAAATTCTTTAATTAAAGCAAACCATTTATTATTTAAAATCTTGGATTTTGATTTTCCAAATGGTTTAATATTTTTTGGAGTAGCCGTGTAACCATAAGTTACTGCTGTTCTGTAAATTTTGGTAAGATTTTGAGTTAGGGTAATATTGCGTTTGTATTGCTCGCTGAAGGCATAGGTAACTGTGAAATTTTCAATATCCCAAAAGTTACTTTTTGTTTTTGTAGGACTTCTTTGTTTACTCACATTGGTAAAGTTTAATCCTCTTCTCCTTGTAATATCCTGAGCTCTATTTTTGATTTGTATAATATCATTATCTGTTGCATCTTTAAATTCATCAATTCGTGTCATTAATACATCCGGATTTGATGGGTCAAATTGCGGTGTAGAAATTACTTCTCCTTTGTTTAAGTAAAGTGGTAAATTTATTTTCCAATCATCTGGTAAAAATTTTCCTAATTGCAAAGTGGTGCTTGCATCGTATTGCAGATTAGTTTCACGGCTTCTTTCACTTACTTTTTTGTCAATACTTCCAAAGAAAGGAGTCATGTAAGCACCTGATAATGCCAACTGACCTAAATCGGCTAATTTTGCTGTAACTCTTGCGTTTGCTGCCCAACCCCCTTTTTGGATAAAATCGGTTAATCGTAATTCGTTAATCCAAACCTCTATGCATTTAGGTTCGTTACTTAAATCTTTTGGATTTCTAATACCGACCATAATGGTTTTTAATTCTGATATGGTTGGATTACCTACTACTTTTATAATTTTTCCTCCACCAATTCCTTCTTGGTAGGGTTCAATCGTCCCGTAAGGTCTTTTTAATTTTAAATTAACAATTTGATCTAAATCAATATCTACTTCATTGTCACTTGGCCAAACAATACTTCTTGATGATTCACTATTAGCATCGTAATTGCCAGCAGCGGTTAATTTTAAAGGTAATGCGTATTCATAATAATTACTTAAAAAATCGGTTCCAATTCTTACAAATAGCTGCATATCTCCATCGTTTAATGGATTCTCATTAATTTTTTCAGCATGCACAAACATTTTCATGTGTTTAAATGAACGTAAGTCATTACTGATGTTTTTGTAAGCAGCTTTTGCGTAACCATCTGCTAAACCACAAGTTCTTAAAACTAAAGCTTGCTCATTTTGAAGAACTAAATTGGTTGTTTGAACGTTTTGTTGCTGATTAATACCCGGTGGCATTACATAGTTAACAGGTGTTTTGGTTCCATTTTCCTGAAGGTTTACAGCCGATATATCGAAAATTGCTCCATCTTCAGGGCCGCCAATATAATCACCCGGCATAGCTCCAATTCCATCAAACCTTCTCCAATCGCTTCTTACTAATTCCATTCTTGCTAAACGACAAACAACCGGCGCAGAAAAACCTTTTAAAATTGATCTCATAAAGCGAATGGAGTTAAAACCTTCTATTGAGCCAATTTTCTGCTCAAAGTTTACAACAGGAATTTTAAACTGATACCATTTTACGCTTTTAGCATTTCCATTTGCATCGGTAAAAGAAGATTCAAATACGTTCGAAATATAATTATTACCTACATTTCCGGGGTTAATATCCTGTGGAGTAATTTTAATTCGGTATTGATAATATGCCTCGGTTTCACTTAAAGTGTTATCTCTGTTTACATCTTCAGAGCTTGGAATTACAGATGCTGTGGTAGGGTAACCATCGTTGTTTAGATCTTTATATTGCGCTTCAGTTGGGGAGTTTGCCTCCATATTGTTAAACCATTTGTAACGATAAAGCGTATTCGCAGATGGGTTAGCATCAAAATCATCTCCGCGGTAAAAATGATAATCATCTGCAGATGGATCTTGATTTGCTGCGCTAAATGCTCCACCACCGCCGTTGTTGTTTATAGCATTTAAGTAGCTTTGAAAATAGGTTCTTTCTGCATCACTCTTTAGCCCATCTAAACCAACATCCTGGTTTGGTCTCGAATTTTCATCAATATCAAAAGCAGGGGTAATGATAGGAAGATTAGGGACAAAACCCCAATCGGTAGGGTCAACTTTTGAGGTATCACCATAAGCACCTTGTTTAGGAATACCATTTTCAAAAGCCATTCGACCATCTTTATTGATATCTTCAGAGACATTCCCTAAGTTGATTATCATTTCTCCATTTGTTGGTAAAACCTGTCCGGGGAACGCAGCATTGTAATCATCATTGAATGGATCCATCATAAAGAATTGAATGAACTCAACATTTGCTGTTTGGAAATCAGGATTTTCCATTCTTCTCATAATTCCTGCCCAGCGTGTTTCGGGATTATTTAGCAAAACCCCTTTTGTAGAGTTAGAATTAAGGAAATCAATTCCTTTTGAGAACGAAGTAGGGCTTACATCATAATTGTAAGGACCTCTTTCGTTAGGATAATATGCTAAATCCAGAACAGGAAGTAAAACCGGCTGACCATTTGGTGGTTGTTTATTAGGGAATAGTTCAGTTTCTATAATTGGTCGCATGAAATTATTCGACTGAACATTTTTAGTAATATTATTAGGAGTTAAACTTCCACTTAGGTAAAAGACGGATTGATCTACCGTATACCAAGCCATTTTAGCACGATTAAATCCGGAGTAAGTTGAATCTAAAGAAGCCTCGGGGAATAAATCATTTTGACCTTGAGGAATACTTGCCAAGCTCCATGCACCCGCACTTCTTAAATCAATCTGTGAAACAGAACCCTCAAAATCATCAAGATATGAATTCCCGCCTTTACTGCCATCGGTATTAATTGCTTTGGAATGCCCGGCAATTAATTGAGCAAATTCTCCTGATGATTGAATGGATGATTTTTCTTTTGTATTAATGAATGGGATTTTATCAACAATTCTTGTCAACCATGGCGCATCGGCACGGTGACTAAAATCTGCTCCCCACATAATGTTGGAAACGGGTTCATCTCCAAAATTTACTTTTTGTGTGAGTGGTCGTTCGGTTAAACGCATAAATGTTCCCCCTAAAGAAAAATCTTTATTCACTTTATAATCTAATCGAGTTCCTATTAAACTTTTTTGTTGAATATTGAACATTGAGTTACTTTCTGATGAAACCTTTATCGGTTGTCCGGAATTTAAAATACTTTCATTAATTATTTTTACTCTTCCCAAAGTGTAATCCACTGTATAATCAACATTTTCGTTTAGCGGAACACCACCGGCTGTAACTCTTACAGATCCTTGAGGAACATTCATCGCATTTAAAGAAATTTCTGAACTACTTGAAGATTTGTAAGAACCCTTTATCTTATAAACACACTTTTTGGTTTGTTGCTGAGCAATTACTTTTGTTGAATCGTAAAGTTCCTGAAAAATATATTCATTTGTTGCAGTAGAAGAACCAATAATTGCTTTTAAATCCGAACCAAAAGGTTCAATGGTTGGCATAAAAACTCTTCCATTTGCAGCTAATATTGTTGTTCCCTCCACAAAATCAAAATATCCATCGGTCATCTTATCGCCATTAACGTTAATTCTATCAAGTCCCATTGCTTGCAAAAGTGGAGTGTTGTCAATTGGTGGTAAACTAATGTAAGGCAAATCAACTCCTTTTGTGTTTCTGTAGATTTCTAATCGGAAATCCTGAGAATTTATTTGATATCCTCCAATGGAGTAAACGTTTTTCATCATTAGATCCCACATCGGAATTTGAGTATTTAAAACAGTACTTTTTAGTAATTTCAAATAAAGTGGTTGGTCCCCGGTAGGAAATTGATCAGAAAATTCACCAACTTGATAAGTTTGACCATTGTAGGTATATTGAAATGCAACACAAAGTACTTCATCATAATTCAATGCTTGATTTAAGGAAATATATCCTAAACGTCGATTTAAGTTGTATTCTGTAGTTTTTAATTTTCGCGCACGATTGACAACATCAAAATCCCTTCCTTGCTCCATAAATTGATTTCCGTAATTACATGAATTACTGAGTGTTGGATTGTTTTGCTTCAACTTAAACGTGATGTCTGAAAAATTACGATCTTTAATAATTCCATCCGTTGAATTAGTTAAAATATGATAGAGGCTGTTTGCGCCATTTTTAGGAATAACTCCTAAACTATCTACTACAACTTTGCTAGATGGAACTACACAGGTAGAGGACATCGATAAAGGATTGATTTTTACAGAGTCTTCACCTAAATCAGAAAAACCGGCAATGTTTCTAACTTCATCTTGTTGTGCCGATCTATTAGTTACCCAAGCTTCAATTTTTGTAATTACTACATCCGAACTTAACATCGGAATTGTTTTCATCCATTTATTGTAATTGTCTCTAAAATAATGAGATAGAAAATAATGGCGGTTAGCTTCATAGTTATCGGCAGGAATCATGTAAGGTGTGGTTTGTGAACCACCCTGCAAGGTTACTTCTGATTTTTTACCTCTATCTTGTGCAACTACAGTTACCGCAGTAAGTTTTCCAAACTGCATTTTAGTTTTTAAACCAAATAGGCTTTGACTACCACTGATCAAAGTGCTATTTGTGGGAAGTGTAACATTTCCGGCCTCAATAGTTTTTAAAATTTCATCTTCTAAACCATTGTATTCTATTTTCATTTGATTTTCAAAATCAAACGAAGCTTCAGTATTGTAGTTTGTTGTTAATTTTAACTTTTCACCAATTTTTCCTACAAGGTTTAATTGAACCTTCATGTTAAAATCGAAATTGGT
>Ga0172373_10000760_pt1 | contig 53128 bp, 49 predicted proteins | sample Lak10m_2_FD_114546 | JGI IMG/M metagenome (GOLD analysis project Ga0172373, IMG submission 114546) | Freshwater microbial communities from Kabuno Bay, South-Kivu, Congo - kab_092012_10m | ecosystem: Environmental > Aquatic > Freshwater > Lake | place: Democratic Republic of the Congo... | reverse complement strand
GGCAGGAATCAGTAAAAAAAATTTCCTTATTTTAAGCTATATAAATTAAAAGGTATTTTACATTTTAATAGATTCCTGCCTTCGCAGGAATGACAATATGTTAATCTTAAACAAATCTATTATAAAATTTATATTATTATAATATTTTTGATTAATTTTACTTTTTGATTAATATACAAACATTATTACTTAATTCTATTAAATGCTTAAAAAAATTTTTATAATTTTGTTTTTAATTTTGTTTATTAGTTCATGTTTCTCAAATGATAACAATAAAGTAGATTCAATTTATAATACATGAAATTTAAATCAAAATTTTTCTTGAAATATTATAAATGAAGAAAAAACATTTTCTTGAACTTGAAATATACTAGAAACAAAAGTAAGTAGCTGAGTAATAGACAAAAAAGTTATAGAAACTAACAATGAAAAAAAATTAAATACAAATAATGATATAAAAAATAGTAATTTAAATAATTTGAAAATAAATCAAAAACCAGTAATAAAAGCTACAAAAAAAGAAACAAATGAACAAAATGTTGATGTTCTTGAAAAAGATTTAGAAAAAGAACTGGATTCTTTAATTGATTTAATAAATGAAAATGAATAATAATTTGTTTATAGATAAGTTTAATTTAAAATTATTATCTGGATTAACTCCTTCTCCATATTTATTTTTAAGTAATAATCTAGAACTTTTAAATCAAAATTTAGAAATTTTATCTAAAGAATTATTATCAAAATTTGATATTCCAGATACTAATTTATTTATATTTAGAGATAACTGAGAAAAAATAAAAATATCAAATATAAAAGAATTTTTTAAGCAATCAAATATAAAAACTCCTTATAAATTCCAGATATTTCTGATAGAAAATACTTCTAGAATGACTTTGCAATCAGCAAATAGTTGTTTGAAATTATTTGAAGAACCTTGAGATTGAAATATTATTTTTATGACAAATAAGTCAGAATCTTGAATTTTAGATACAATATTATCAAGAGTTCAAATAGAAAATGTAGTGAATAGTTTCAAACCATTCACCATTACTACCAATATTAAAAATGAGTTTTTTATAAATCTAATTGATTCATATATTTTAAATAAAAAACTAGATTTAATTTCATATTTTTTTTCTAGTAAACTAGAAAAAACTGAATATATTTCATTTTTAAATACATTACTTAATTATTGAAAAAGCAAATTCTTATTTATAGATTTTTTAGAAGAATTATCTCAGGATATTTGCTCAGTAGAACAAAATAATGTAAATATTAGATATATTGTTGACAAGTATATATTAAAAATTACAAAAATATATGAAAAAAATTAAATTCTTTTTCCTTTCTCCCTATGGGGGAAAGGTTAGGATAGGGGGATTTACTCTAGTTGAAATTATAGTTTGAATAACCATTTCTCTTATTTTAATGACTAGTATAACTGTTTTTGTTTCTTCTTGATTAAATAATATAAGTTTACAACAAAAGCATTTGGAAGATAATTATGATACTAACTTTTTCTTTGATGATTTTGAAAATAGTGTAAATCTATGAAAATCCTATATTACTTGAAGCACTTCATCATCTTGAATTTTAGTTAAAATAGACAAAAGTTTATGAGCTTGATGATTTATGTTTATATGAGAAAAAGAATTAAATAATTTTTTTTGTGAAACATGATCTCAAAATTCTAAAACTAATCATTTGTTTATAAAAAAATTTGTTCCTTTTGAGTGAGTAGGAGCAGACATTTTTAGTTGAAGCACATATAGTTCTTGATGAACAGTTTCTAATTATTTTTCATGAACTTTAACTTCTTGAACTATTAGTTTTTCTTGAGAATATTATTCTCCAAATGATGTTGTTTTATGAGATTGAAATAATCTGTATGTAAGTGATACTATAAATAATAATATTTTAAATTTTAATAAATATGACACTTCTAAACCTTGAATAATAGTAGCTTGAAAATGAACTTTTTGATATGAATTGTTAGATTGAGATTCAGCAACTTGAGTTTACTTAAATAATCCTACTGGATTAGCTTTTTGAGAATGAAAGTTATTTATAAGTGATACATTAAATAATAGAATTTTATATTTATCTTGAAGTCAAATTTATAAGTTATTAGATGATTATGATTGATTATATGAACCAACTTGATTATTTTATAATGATTCTAGAAAATCACTATTTATTTCAAATAGTTGAAAATGAGAAATTTTAGAATATTCATCTTCATGAAGCAATAATCCTAACTTAGATTTAAGTTTTTCTCCAAATATAAATTATAGTGCTAATAAATTTGAAATAGAATTTTTGACTTGAAGCTCTATATCTAATATTTTATTAAGTTCTCCAAATTCAACTTGAAGTTACACTTTTTCAGGTTTCAGTCAAGATTCAGATTCTTGAACTATAAGCTGAAATAAATTAAATTATAGCTTTTTGGATAATACATGAACTTGAATTTTGAAAACATTTAGTTCTTGAAGTGTTTATTGAATCAAAGTTAGTAGTATAAATTGAACTAATTTAAATTTAACTTGAAGTTATTTTGTTAAGTTATCATTTTTTAGTTGATCTGAATTAAAATATAATAATTATTTTCCATATTATATTAATTGAGATGGTTTATTAACAACAAATTGAAATAATACCCTAAAAACTATTACTTGATGATTGTATTATCCAACTTGAATAAATTTTGATTGAAATGATATTTTAGTTAATGATTTTATTAATAGAAAACAAAAAAAACTAACTATAAATTGAGATTTGGTTAGTGAATCCCCTTTGAAAAATTTTGATCTTTCTATATTTAATTACGATAAAAGATTTGATAATATATTATCAAATCCAATAAAAAGTTTTGAATTTAACTTAAATGATAATTTATTAACTATCATTTTGAAATATTATAAAAGTTACAATTGCTATAATACTGATGAAAAAATAGAAAGAACTTTTATATCAAAGAAAAATTTTAGATAAAGTGTAATAAAAAAAATAAGTAATTATTTATAGTTGAAATAATTACTTATTTTCTAAGCATATTCTTCTATATTTGAAGCATCTATAAAATATTTGCTTCTTTTTGTTTTATATTCATCAACAACTCTAGTATAATTTCTAGTTAAATAATCTTGCGACTCTACAATAGCTTCTTTTATTACCTTTGGATAAGGTTCAAATATACTATTCTCCTCTAAAAGTTTCATAAGCTGATCTCTATAGCAAGAGAAAATATCATTTATATTTATATTACACTTTCATCACTTCCCTTTTTTGAAATGATCTTGTAGAGTTTTATTCATTTTTGTTTTTATTTTAATCTTTAAATTAATTCTATTCTAATAGAGAAAATTTTTTATTATTTAATTCCTCTGACCTATATTTTCTTATAGCATTTCTAACTATATCTAAAGCATTTCATAGTATTATTTCCTTCTCTATATTTATATCTTCTTCTATTTTTTTAATTTTATAAACAAGAGTTTCGAAGTTATTTAAAATATTTTGCTTCTTATAATCAGGTAAAATATTATACATTTGTAGTATATTATGTTTATCTTTATCTGAAATTTCATATTTTTCAAAAAGTTCTTGCAAAAATGTATTCATAAAAGTAAATATAGTAATATTCTAATATAATTTGGAAAAATAATCAAGAAATAGAGCAAGTTTTTTAGTATTTTTAATAGACAATTTTAATATTTATGTTTATTGAAATCATAAATATTAAAAAAACCTTATTTTATCAGCATTTGGGTGTTCCTTTAATTTTTCTAAAGTCTTTGCTTCTATTTGCCTTATTCTCTCTCTTGTTACTCAAAAATCTTTTCAAACTTCTTCTAGAGTATGCATATCTCAACCATCAAGTCAAAATCTCATTATTATAATCTTTCTTTCTCTTGGACTTAGAAAATCAAGCATTTTATAAAGATTTTCTTTCAACAAATTGCTATTTGTTTGTTCATCTGGAGTCGATGTTTTATCGTCCTCTATAAAATCTCAAAGTGAAGTATCTTCTTCTCAACCAATTGGAGAATCAAGACTCAAAATATCTTGACTTATTCTCATTATTTGTCTAACTTTTTTGATATCCATATCAAGCTCAGTTGCTAATTCTTCCATAAGTGGTTCTCTTGTAAGCTCTTGAGTTAATCTTCTAAAAGTATGTGTAAATTTATTTATAGTTTCAATCATATGAACTGGAACTCTTATAGTTCTTGATTGATCTGCTATTGCTCTTGTAACTCATTGTCTTATCCACCATGTTGCATATGTAGAGAATTTGAATCATTTATCTGGATCAAATTTATCAACAGCTCTAAAAAGTCAAACATTTCATTCTTGTATCAAATCAAGAAGTCAAAGTCCTCTTCACATATATTTCTTGGCAATAGAAACAACAAGTCTTAAGTTTGCTGCTGCTAATTTTTTTCTCGATTCCTGATCTCAAGCTTTTATTTTTTTTCATAATGCAATTTCTTCTTCTGGAGAAAGTAATTCTACTCTTCAAATCTCATTTAAGTACATTCTTATAGAATCATCACTTATCTCAGAAAGAGAAATAGAATTTTTTCATACCTTTTTTGTATCTTTTTTATCAACTCAAAAAAGATTATTTTTATCTAAGTTATCTACTATATCTATCTTTTCTTTTAAAAACCTGATATAAATTTCATCTAATAAATCTATATCATCTTCCAAATGAGGAACTGAAGCCATAAGCTCATCATGAGTTATACTTCAATCCCTTTTTCATTTTTTCATAAGCTCTTGAACCTCTTCCGGAAGTCATTCTAATGCTTTAGGGTCAAGCGGAGTTATAAATTCTTTTAATCATTTTCAAATTCTTCTTTTATCTTCAGATCTATCTTTTGGTAATTTGTTTCATCATTTTTCTTTAGATTTTTCTATTAATGCATCATTAAAGTCATCATCAATTTCAAAATCATCAATTAAATCATCTTCTATTAATCACATTTTAGGAATTTCTAGGTCAAAATCATCAATTAAGTCATTTAGATCTATTTCTTCTATTAAATCATCTTTTTTTGAGTCATCTCTTTTTGAATCGTCTTTTTTAGGCATTTTTACTTAAATTAATAAAATAAAATAAAAAACTCCAAAAACTTCTTAAGATTTTTCATTTTAAGAAGTCTAAATCACTATTTATAATAATATATAAAAATAATAGAAATTAGCAAGAAAAAATATATAATTAATTTAACATTTAAAAGTAATTTTTAGAATTATATGAAAAATAACTTTACATTTTAATTAATTGAGTTAATTTATTATAAAATAATTTATTCTTAAAAAATATTAATGTTTAAAAAAATATTAAAAAATACATTTTCCCAAATATTTTCAAAATTTGGAACAGCTATTATTTCTATAGTTCTTCTTAATGTTTTAACTAATTACCTTAGTATTGAGCTATTTTGACTTTATTCAAAAGTTTATAATTACCTTTGAATTTTTGCTTTTTTGGCTGATTTATGACTTTATACAATTGCAGTTAGAGAAATATCACAAAATGAAAAAGATAGTTCAAAGATAATTTGAAATATTATGACACTAAGATTAATTCTTTGAGTTTTAATACTATTTTTAGCCTTATGAATAGCTTATTTTTTACCTTGATATAATTCTAAATTAGCCTTGATTTCCATATTTATAGTTGGAATTTTTACAATATTTTCATTGCTGAATTCTTCAATATTATCTCTTATGCAAGCTAATTTAAAAATGGAATATTCAGTTATTTCTATAATTTCTTGAAAACTTCTAAATGTATTTTTAATAATTTTAACAGTTTTCCTACTGTTTAAAAAACAAAATTTAGAATCTTTTGATTTACCGTTTATTTTAATAATTATTTCATGATTATCTTGAATTATACTAAATACAACTCTAAATTTTTTTTATGCAAGAAAAATAGTTAATTTTTGATTTAGTTTTGATTATGAATACATAAAGCATATTTTTAAAACCTCTCTTCCCTATTGATTAGCTCTTTTTTTATCAATGGTTTATTTCAAGGTTGATGTTATAATACTTTCAGTTTTGGAACCAATTTCTAAGTCAGATTTAAGTATAGCACTCTATTCCCTTCCAATGAAAATAGTTGAAGTTGTTATGGTTTTATGATGATTTTACTTAAATTCTGTTTTACCTTCTTTGACTAAATCTTTTGAAAAAAATGATTACAAAGATATAAAAAGAACTATTAATATTTCTTTCAAAATACTTTTATCTTTTTCTATGTTTTTCTTTACTATTTGAATTTTATTTAGAAATTACATAATAGAAATAGTTGCAAATAAAGGCTATTTAACAGCAATACCTTACAATTCTGCAGATGCAATGGTTATAGTTTTCTGAGTTGTCGTATTTTACTTTTTATCGCTACTTTTCATATATATTTTTATAGCATCAAAAAAACAGTCTATAATGCTAAAAATAAATATTTTTATAACTATTTTCAACATAATTTGAAATATATTAATAATTCCGAAATATAGTTTTATATGATCTTGAATTATAACTTTGATTAGTCAAATAATTTTATTTATTTTGTGTTATATTTACTCAAATAAGATTATTAAGTTCAAAATTCCTTTTCTTTTTAGTTTTTTGATATTAATTATAAGTTGAATTATTTTTGCTTTATGAAGCTATTTATTAGAAAATTATAAAATTTGATTATTTCAAGATTTAATTCTATATTGAAGTTTGTTAAGCACAATTTATACTTGATTTTTGTATTTAATTTTTAAAAAATTTAGAAATTAAATCTATAAATATTTACTTATACTTTTAAGATAAAAAATAAAAACTGTAAAAGGTAAAAGAGTATATGAAACATCAATTCATTTTATATTTCAAATTAAGAAAGATTCATAAACAACTAATCAAGAAGCTAAAAACATAAAAAATAATCAAGTAAGAAGTCAAAAATATCTTATTTTTTCTTTATCTATAGTTAAAAATACTCAAAATATTATAAATCAAGTCATTTGCAATATTTCTAAATAATTACTTATAAGTTTTGTATAAATAAGAGTTGAAAACAAAACTATTCAAATAAATATAGAAACTTTATAACTCAATATTTTATAATTTTTCTTTTTTATATCATAAAAATAGCTTTTAACTCAAGAAAATATAAATATTAACTGTGAAGCTAAATAATTTACTTTTCAATTAAAAATCAATGAATATATAGAAATTCAGAAAAATACTAAAAGAGATAATATCTGAAATAAAGATCACCTTTTAGTATCTCATTTAAAATAATAATTTCACATCATCATTGCGAAAATATCTCAAGTGAAGTGAAATAAAAAAATAGTCATTATTTCATATATATTTCAAGTATTTGTCTTATAAATCACTATAATACAAACAACAAATGTTATTAAGATCCACCAATTTTGTTTTATAAAATTTTTTATTTCTGTTAAAAATTCTTTTAATATAGACATATTTATAACTTAAATATTAATTTCTCACCAATGTTTAACTCTCTTAATATTTGGATATTCGGCTTTAATATGTCTATTCCAAGGTTTTTCAAGTAAAAATGTGTATATTCAATTTTGAGATAATTCAAGAGCATAATCAAAATTATCTTCTATCATTATACTTATTCATAATTCCCTACATATTTCTGACTTTAATCTTTTTACTTTTATCTTATCTCAATAACTAAAATGGTTTGCAAAATGTATTGAATCAAAAGAATTAGGAAAATGCTTATTTAACCAATTTATTGTATATTCTTCTATATCTTCTGGTCTTCAAGTAACTATTTTTAAAATATATCATTTATTTTTAAATTCTTCTAATTTTTCTTTTGCTCAATTTACCAATTCAATTTCTAAATTTTTATCGTTTAAATAAGTTGAATGAAAAAAATTTATTGCATCTTCAATAGTTAAGTTCAATTTATCATTTTTATAAAGATTATAATCCAATATATCATTTATGGAAACTTTAATACCTCATATTGTATGATCACAATTTATTAAAAGTTTTTTAACAGTTTCAGCTAAAACTTCATCTAAATCAATTCAAATTATTTTTGTCATATTATTTTAACAAGTTATTTAAAAACAAAGCATCACTATCTCAAGTCAAAACAACATCATAATTTTTCCTATATTCTTCAAGTAATTCTTCAACTTTTTCATTTAAAAATCAGATTTTTAGTAAATTTTCATATTGAAATCATTCTATCATTAAAACATCTCAAAGAGAATCTCAAAGCAAAATTACATTTGTTCTATTTTTTATAGAATTATGTATTTCTGGAAATTTTTCTAAAACAGTTTCATCTTTATTGAAAACATGAATAATATTTTTGTCATATCAAATTGCAAATCAATTTTGATCCCAAACAAAAGAATTAGAAATTATGTTAACATTTTTAGTTAAAACTCATTTTTTTTCAAAAAAAAGCTTTATAGAATCAGTTCAAAGTCAGTTAGCTGAAATTATAACAATAGGAATATTTTTATTTTCTAAGAATTTTAAAAATTCTATTATTCAATCTCTAAATTCTATAATTCAAGATGAAATAACTTTTTCTATATCTTTTTTATTTAATTTTGATTTTATGAGTAATTCTCTATGTTTATTCCGCCAATTCATCATTTCTTTTTTCTTTTCCTCAATAGAAATACTTGGATTTATTTCTATGGGATTGTAATAATTAAATAATTTATAAGCTTCTTTAGAATATTCTTCTCACAAATATCATTCGCTTCTCAAAACTGAAATTAAACTTGGTCTAATTTGTCAATTAGAAAAAGCCTTTGTTAGTGTTCTATCAAAATCAGCTAAAATATGTAATTTATCTAATCAATCTAACCTAATTTTTGATAATATATTATCAAAATAATTTTTATCTCAAATTAATATTTTTTGCATAAATAATTTTATAAAACTAAATCTAAAACTTTTATAATATTTTCTGAAGTCTGTGAATTATCATCTTTTTTTATTAATTTTATAACTACTATTATTTCTTCATATTTTTGTTTTTTTTGTGTTTCTTCTAATAAATTATAAATTTCATTATCCTTTATATCAGCTAAAAATTCTGGATATTCATTTTCTACTTCTCAAGTAAAACAAATTCAGTTTAGAACAAGTCAAAAATCATTTAAATCATAATCTTCTCAGACTGCATAATCCACAAAAATAGGTTTTTTAGAGTTTTTACTAGTAATAAAAGTATTTGGAATTATTACATCTCATCCAACAAGCTCGGTATTTCACATAACTTCAGCAAATCAAACGAAAATTATTTTAAAAATGTCATAATGTTCTTCTATGAAAGAAAAAGATTTTGAAAAATCATTAAAATAAACAAAAACTATATTTTCTTCATCTTTGTATAATTCCCTATTTCACTCATAAATTTCAAAAAAATCTTCTGATTTTATTTTGGTAAAATTAAAATTTGTAACTAATTTATTGGATAAAACTTTATTTGATGTAAAAATAATTTTATTAAGTTTCATATTTTTTTGTTAAATAATATATATTTCAAATGTATTTATTAATTAAATTTATTTTTTATTGCAAATTTTAAATAACAAATTTAGATTTTAAAATTTGCAATAAAGTAATAAATGTCGTATTTCAAATAAAAATATATTTTTGACAATGTTAATAATATTTTTATAATATAATTCTATTTTAAATTTTTATTATTATTATATGATTGATAGATTTAAAAATTTTTCTGATTTTAGTGATTTATCAGAAGAAAACTCACAGGAATTTTGTGAATTTGAAAAATTTAATCAATTTTTAGAAAGAGAATTAGTTAATGATTATTTAAAAATCTACAATTCATATATTAAAATTATACTTGGTGATACAGATTATTCAAATTATAGTGAATTAGACTTTCAAATAAAACTACTTGTTGACGAGGTTAAAGTTCCAGTAAATAAGATATTAGAGTTTGCAGAATTAAAGTTTAAATTACTTAATGATATCATTTTAGAATTAATAGATGACTTATATAATATTGATAAAGATGATTCTATTAAGATTACAGAATACATATTCAAAGAGATAGTATGAATTATAAATATTAACTTAATAGATAGAAGACCTAATTCAAATAAAAATTATAAAATACATTTTAACATTAATAAAGATATATCATTAACTATTAATGAACTAAGAGAAAAGATTAAAGAAGTTAATTTATATATATCACAAAATAGAATTAATTTAACTAGCTTCCAAATACTTCATTAGAAAATAACAATATGACATTAAAACAGATTAAAGTTTCAAACAAAAACGAAAAAGGTTTTATATTAGATAAACTTAGAGAAAACGGTATATATAATATAGTAAAAGAAAAATGAATTGAAATAGAAGAAATACTTAATAATTCTTTAAAGGTTAATATAAAAAATTATTGAAATGCATTTAGATATATTTATAATTATTTCAAATTAATTAATAATATTTACGAAATTGATGATGATAAATCTAGAATTTTATATATTTTAATTAACCATTATAATTTTAATGAGGAAGATGCTAATAATTATTTAAAAAGCATTGAATTATGAGGTTATTCATGAAATGAAAAAATTGTAGATGCTTATTTAGATATGTATACAAATAACTTGAAAAGACAGATTTTATTGGTTTTAGATTTGTTAAAATTAGATCATATTGAAGAAGTAAAATCAGATGAAATTATTTGACACTTAAGAGATAAACAAAATGAATTTTTAAAATCAATATATAACTTTATACTTTATTCTAAAGAAAATACAGCATATATTCATTCAGCTACTTGAAGTGGTAAAACGGTTATTTTTTCTGCACTTATAAATCTTGTATTACATTTATCACCAAATGCGAAAATTTTGATAACTACACCAACAACAATAGCTATGAATAGAGCATTTGATGAGTTATCAAAAAACTCTGGTATAAATATATGAAAGTATTATTGAGAAGAAAAGTGTATATGAGAACATGTTACTATTTGAGTAATTAATTCAATCAATAATGCTGTTTCTAATATGGATATTAAAGAAGATGATTTTGATCTTATAATTTGTGATGAAATACATGATAAGTATTTATGAGAAATAAATAGAACTTTAATAGAATTTTTTGAATGCAAAAAAATATGATTTACTGCTACTCCAGAATTAATTAATAAAAGTGTTGGTGTTTTATTTTGAAGGAAAATTTGAGAATATTTAGTTGAAGAAGCAATTTTAGATTGATATTTACCAAAAATAAATGATGAACATCGTTTATTTATTGATGATAATGAGTTTTCTAAGTTAGTAATAAATTGAGATGATTATACCAATAAATCTCTTGAAAAATTTAATATAACATCTATTTTTCCTGATATTTTAAAATTGATAAGAATGTATTTTTATGACAAACATATGATAATTTTTTGTCCTAGTATAAAATCATCTAAATCACTTTCAGCATATTTAAAAAATAATTGAATAAAATCAAATCATATAGATTGAAAAAACAAAGATTATGAGGTTGAGGATATTCTTGATTGATTTGAAAATTGAGAAATACAATTTATCACTTGTTGTGATAAACTAAAAGCAAGTTATGATAGTGATATTATTGATTGAGCAATGATTTTAAGACCTGTTCGTTCTCCAGCTTCGCTTATGCAAATGATTTGAAGACCATTACATTGAAAGTATATAGATGAAAATGGTAAAAAATCTCCTAAAAAAGAAATTATTGTTGTTGATCTTGTAAGTGATACAAAACAAATAAATTGATGAAATATTACTGCTAGAGTATTAAATATGATACTAGATTATGAAAAATGAACAAAAATAAGAGAAAATATTATAATTAGCGATATTAGTTTTTTAAGTGAAATACTTCTTTATTACAACATAATAGATGATTGTAGTGATAAATGAATAATAAAAGTATTTGAATATTTTAGAAAATTATTTTGATTAGAATTAAGCGAGTTTTATACAAAGTTTTATTTGAATGAAAAAATTTATGATGATAAAAAAGAAACATATGAACTTGAAATAATATCAAACAATAATTTTTCACAAGAATATTCTTGAAGAAAAAGAAAAATAAGTATAACATTTGAAATGTATAGAAAAATAGTTTCAAATTTAAGAAAAAATAAAAAATGAGATAATTATAATAAACCTTCAACTTTAGAAGTTTTTAAGAAAAAGTATTTATCTACAAGTGTAAATTTATGATTATATAATTTTAACTTTTTGGTAGATAAAGAGTATAACGAAGCTTTTATAATAGAAAATTTTTTAATAAAAAAAGTAATTTGAAACCCAAATATATTTTGAGAAGAAAATTATATATTAGAAACAGATAAATGAAATATTATTGTGAATAAAAACTTAGAAATACTAAAAAATGAACTAGGTGAAGTTATTAGTAATCAATTTAAATATAAATGATGGAGTTCATTACATGAATTTGTGTTTAATAAATATTCCTATTTTAATGTTTATTCTGAAAAAACATGAAAACACATAATATCTGAAAATTGAAATATATTAAAAACTTTAGATTGAGAAATTATAAGAAAGTATAACTGAATAAAAGTAAATTCTTGATTATCAAAAGAAAGATATTTACTGATTTCAACTGATACTATAAAATATGGAATAATGAATGAAAAATGAGATGTTTTAAAAACTAAAAATTGAGATTTAATAACAAATATATATAACTGATTAGTTAATTTTAGATGAAAAAAATATATGAATGCAGAAATAGAAAAATGAGATGATAGAGTTAAGAGAATTCTAGATTCCAATTATCAAGAATTAACTTTAAATTGAAAACTAGTTCAAAGTATTCAAAACAAAAATATACAAATTTGATGAGAAAATTATCAAAGAATTCAATTTGAGGGTGAAAAAGAATGTTATATTTCTAATTATGATAAAATATTAGATTTAAACTGAGAAATAGTTACAAAAATTGATAATAAATGAAATGCTTTAAATATAGATAACTCTTATACACAAACAATAAGATTTCTTTGAAAGAACTATTTTATAACTGAAACTCAAAATTGAGAAGTTTCTTATATAGATAAAGAGAAAAATATTCTTTATAATGAAAATAATGAAAAAATAACCTTTATTTCATGACAGCATAGTGTATATTCTTTTTATAATAAAAACTATCAGGAAGTAGAGACTAGAGAGCTATGAAACCATTACTTAAATCAAGAAAAAGAAGTATTTAAATTAGATTGAAATATTATAGTTAAAATAGTAAAGTGTTATTTTTATAAACATCATACTTGAGAAGAAGTATTTAGCTTTATTACTAAAAATGGTTTAAAATTTACTTTAGATAAAAACCTAAATCCAATATATGATATACAAGGAAATAAAATTGATTATATATATGATTGAGATTATGATAAAAATGGTAAAAAAAGAATTAATAAAAATGCCGAAGACTGAAATATAATTAAAAATAAATATTTTTCATACATTGAATTACTTTGAGTAAAGTATGAAGAATCATTTGTTGAAAATATATGAAAATGTTATTTAGATAATGAAAATAAATATTTAAGAGATGAAAATTGAAAAATTATATCAGATATAAAATCTTATTGCTCAATTAAATTATGAAATACTCAATATTATCCAGTAACATTTTTAAATAAAGAGATTGCTTATATTAAAGAAGGTTGAGAGTGCTTAAAAAATGAAAATTGAAAAATTATACGAAATATAGATTTAAATTCATTTATAGAAAAAGATGATAAAAAGTATTATTATGTTGAGTTTTCTGGTTGAGAAAAGTGATATTTAAATGATAATTTAGAAAATATTTAAATATTGATTTTTTAGTAATGTTAAATTTTGGTAAATATATTTCATTTTAAAATTTGCAATTAATATAAAATTTTATATATTTTATGCTGATTTTAATTGTTTTATTTTTAAAAAGATGAATTCACATCTAATATCTATGTTTTCCTTTTGATTAGCAACATTTTTACTATGATTTTTATTAATTCCATATTACATAAAATTACTTATAAATTTCAAAATGTGAAAGCAAATAAGAGAAAATGCAACAATTTGAAAAGCATTAGAATTCTTTAAATTACATGAAAAAAAGAAATGAACACCAACAATGTGATGAGCTATAATTTTAGCAGTTGTACTTTTTATGGTAATTGCCAGCATATTTTTACAAAAATTTTGAATTAAGAATAATTCTTTATTTAATCAAAAAGAAACATATTTAAGCCTTTTTACACTTATAACAGTCTGATTTTTATGATGAATTGATGATTATATAAATATTAAATGAATTTGAAAAACAAAATGACTTTCAGCTAAATTCAAACTATTTTGGTTAATATTATTTGCTTTAATATGAGCTTTTTGGTTTTATTATAAACTTTGATGGTGAGAAAGACTACTAAATATTCCATTTACATCATGAATAGAATTGTGAATATATTTTATACCACTGTTCATATTTATAATAATTTCTTCGGCTAATAGTGTTAATATAACTGATTGACTTGATTGATTAGCATGATGACTTTTACTATTTTCTTATAGTGTTTATGCATATATAACTTATGACCAATGACTTTTTTTGCTTTCTACACTTTGTGTTAGTATAATTTGAGCTTTAATTTCATTTTTATGGTTCAATGTAAAACCAGCAAAATTTTATATGTGAGATTTATGAAGCCTAGCTTTATGAGCAAATTTATGAATAATGGCAATGATTACAAATACAATCTTTGTTTTGGTAATAATTTGAGCAATATTTATAATAGAAACTTTAAGTGTAATAATTCAATTAACAAGCAAAAAACTTAGAAACTGAAAAAAGATTTTTAAAATAGCTCCTTTTCATCATCATCTTGAAGCAATTTGATGGGCAGAAGAAACTGTAGTTTTTAGATTATGGCTTATGTGACTTTTATTTTCAGTAGTTTGAATAATAGTTTATTTTATAGAAAAATAAATTTATGGCTTTTAAAATGTTAAATGAAAACTTTATTTGTGAAAATTGTAAAAAAGAAATAACTAAACATCCAGAGTGATCAGCTAGAAATCATTGTCCATTTTGTCTTTATTCTAAGCATCTTGATAAAGATTTCCCTTGAGATAGAGAATCTAATTGCTTATGATTAATGTGACCATTTGATATTGATTATAGAAAAAATAAATGATATATGATAAAACATAAATGTGTTAAATGTAATAAAGAAATTCTTAATAAAATAGCTCCAGATGATGATTTTTTAGAGTTTATCAAGAAAAGAAATAAGAAGTTAGATTTATAAATCTAACTTCTTATTTCTTTTTTAATTACTTACTTTTATTAAATCAAAACATAGTATCAAATGTAATATCTTGAAAATTACTATCACACTCTTTAGGTCTGTTTTTAAATGTTGAACAAATAGCTTTTGCATAAGATTTAGCATCTCTTCAAATATTATCAATTTTTATTCAATTAAGTACAAAAGTTGGAGATCATTGAACTCATGCTTTATTAGCAGAAATTTCATCAATTCTAAATCTTGGATATTCATTATTACTATTATTCATATCTTCATCTACAAAATAGTAGCTTTTTGTATCAGATATACAAGAATTAAGCTTTAGTTTATCAATATTAGCTGTATTTTTACATAATTCTCATTTTCATTCATCAAGAAAACATTTTAAATAAGGAGTATACTTTTCATTTTGCTCTTTTTGAATACAATATTGAACTAAATTTTCTTCAACTTCTTTTTCTCAATGCATTATATATTGAACAAATTTAATTTTTATATCTGCTACTTTTCAAAGTTTTTGCATAACTTCTAAATATCATTTTTGAGCTTGTAATCAATAAGGACAATAACTCATTATATATAATTCAGCAACTGGTCTATCTACTTGTCATCAACAAATAGCATCTGAAGAATCTGTTAATCAGTTTCAATCATCATCTAAATTATTTCAACAAATTTCTAGATTAGGATCAAAAGATTCTACTGACTCAATAAAATGTTTTCAAGAAGGTAAGTCAGTTAAATATTCAGATAATTTTTCATTATCTCATTTATAATTATACAATATAACTCAAGGAATTTTATTTATTCATTCTTTTTTTAAAATATCTTTTATTCCATAATCAGAAAAATCCTTTATTTCTATATCAGCATTTTCAAAATATTTAAAAGAATTTTCATATAATCAAGATAATAAATATATTGGATTCATACAAATAATATTATCACATCTTTTATCAGATATTATTAATATTTGTAAATCATTTGAGTTTTTTTCTTTTGCTATTCTTTCTATTTCAAATTTATTAAACTCTTTAATAGAAATAGAATATAAATAATTTAAAATAGCAGTTGGTTTATCTTCTTTGTAAGTTTTATTTAAAACCTTTTTTGCAATTAATTTTTCAATAGATGTTTTTAAAGAATTTATTTTTTCTTTATTTCATTTGTATTTAGAATTAAAAAAACTATCAATTTTTTTTATATAACTTTCAGATGAATATTTTAATAAATCTTTTTTAGATAGTTCAATAAGGTTTGAAATATATTCGTCTCAAAAAATTATAGATTTTGCTTCTGTAATATTTGTAGAAAATAAAAATAATGAAAAAAATAATGTTATTGTTAGTATAAATTTTTTCATAAAATATAATATTAAAAAATAAAAATAAATGTTTTGTAAATTATTAAAAACTACTTTTTCTAGCTCATCATTTCTTTAATTAATCTTTCATCTTTTTTCCATCACTTGTTTACCTTTACTCTAAGAGCTAAAAATACTTTTTTTCAAAATATCCTTTCTAGCTCAACTCTTGCTTCTTTTCAAATTTTTGAAACTAATCATCAATTTTTTCAAATAAGTATATATTTTTGACTATCTGTTTCTGTATAAATATAAGATATTATCTTAAGTAAATTATCATCTTTTTCATCTATTTCTTCAACTCAAATATAAATACTATGTGGTAATTCTTCTTTTGTATTAAGAAAAACTTTTTCTCTTATAATTTCAGATATTCTGAAATTCATATCTTGTTTAGTATAAAAATCATCTCAAAAAAATATAATTCAAACTTTTAAATATTCCTTTATTTTAGCTATCAATTCATCAAATCATTCTTTTGTTTTTGATGAAATTTTAAAAGCATCTTTTTTTATACTTCATTTTGATTCTAAATCTCATTTCGTATACACTTTTAGAATTGGTATTTTAAGTTGTCATATTAGGCTTTTTATATAGTTTTCTTCTTCTCATCATTCTCTCGAAGAATCTATAAAATATAATACTAAATTAGCTTCATTTAAAGCATTTATTGCTTGATTATTTATTTCTTCATTGAATTTTTTAGTTGATTTATGTATTCATGGAGTATCAAAAAAAACTATTTGAGAATCATCATCATTATAAATTGCTAATACTTTTTTTCTTGTAGTTTGTGGAATATCAGTTGTTATGGATATTTTTTCTCAAATCAAAGTGTTTACAAATGTTGATTTACCTACATTTGGTCTTCAAATTATAGCTACATAACCCACTTTTTTTTCTTTTAGTTCTTGTGTTTTTTCTAATATATCACTTAAATTTAACTCTATCAAAATACAAAAAATTATTACTAAAATATGTTTATATATTAATAATTTATTTTTTTTGTCAAAAGAATAAATTATTTAATTATCAAGCTTCAAGAATTATAAGTTTCTCCGTTTACATTTATAGAAACATTATTGCTATTCTTTGAAATGTTTATAATTCATTTCTTGATTTCTAAGTCTACAAAGTATTTTTGATTATTCAATTTTTCTATTTCTATAATATTTTTTTGAATTCAAAAATTATATCAAACAAAAAATGATAAAACTATCAATATTGATGAAAGTAAAATTTTAATTTCTCTTGTTCTCATAAGATTTTAGTGTATTTTTAATTAAATTTGAAACTGTTAACGGTCATACTCAACCTGGAACTGGTGTTATTTTACAGATTTTATTTATATCTTCAAAATCAGCAACATCTCAAAATATTTTTCAATCTATAACACTAAATCAAACATCTATAATTAAAGTATCTTTTTTAATCATTTCTTTATTTATAACTCAATACTTTCCTGTTGCTGAAATTATTATATCAGATATTTTAGTAAAATGTTCTACATTTTTTGTTTTACTATTGCAATTAATAACAGTTGCTCAAAGATTTATAAGTAAGTTTACAACTGGTTTTCAAACTATATTGCTTCTTCAAATAACTGTAACTATTTTTCATTCTAGATTTATATTTTGCTCCTCAATTATTTGGATTATTCAAGCTGGAGTACAAGGAACCAATCAAGTATTATCTCAAACTAGAATTTTTCACTGATTTTGTATATGAAATCAATCAACATCTTTTTTAGGATCTATTTTATTTATTATAATATTTTCATCTATATGTTTTGGAATTGGCATTTGAATCATATATCAAGTTATTTTTTCATCATTATTAAATTTTTCTATAACTTCTATTAATTCATTTTGAGTTATATTTTCATCTAATTTTTCTAATTTGAAACCAATTCATACAAATTCAGACAATTTTTGTTTTTGTTTAATGTATCTTAGACTTGAAGAATTTTCACCAATAAGAATTATTCACAAACAAGGTTTTTCTTTTAAATTAGCTATTTTCTCTTTCATTTCAAGATTAAATTTTTCTGCTATTTTTGTTCAGTTTATTATCATAGTTTATGGTTTTAAAGTTAGTTTATTAATTGATTTAAAAGTTCTTTCAATATCTCTCATTTTAAGCTTCATTCAGGATATTTTTTTATTTCATTTGGAAGTTCTTTTATAAGAAATTCTTTTTTAGTAATATCTTTTTTGTATTTATAAGCCATAAGTTTAACTTTACCTTTTATATAGGGAGTAATTATTGAGGATTTATTTGTAGTTAAATCTGGGATAGTTTTTTGATTTTCTTTTAATTTATACTGAACAAAAAATTGTTTTCAATCTTTAGTATTAGCTAAAAAATTAAATCATTTTCATTCTGGTAAATAATGTAATCAGTATATGTAAATATATTCTTTACTTTTTAAAATTCAATTTTTTACTATAAAATAAACATTATTGAAATCATTATATTCTAAATTATCATTATATTCTACATCATCTCTATAAGTACCGTCATCATTAAAAGATAAATTTCTCTCTGAAAGAAAAGTATAATCTTTATCATTATAAAATTTTAAATAACTAATCCCTGAATTAGTTTCAAATATTTTTTCTGAATTTTTAATTATATAACTTTTTCATTCTCATTGAGAATATCAAACAAAATAAATATCTCTACTATTTTGTAAATATCATAAATAACTAATTCACTCAAATAAATCACTACTTAGTTTTCAATCTTTCATAACAAAATCATATCAATCATCATTAGCAACAAAACTAAGACTTTTTCAATCTTCTGAATATAATGTTTTGTATCAGTCTGTTATTGTATTAAAAATTAAATAATATCAATCACTTTCAACTCAATTCCTAAATAAATAAATTTTATCTCCCCTCTTTGCAATAAAACTAAGTTCTTTTCAATTTGGTGAATAAATTAAATCCTGAATTTGATCATAATTTTTACTATCTTCTAACTCTTCTCAATCTTTAACTATAAATGATTTTCAATCTTTTTGAGCTATAAAAGAAAAGCCTTTTCAATCTGGTGAGTATGTAGGATTATATGTACTATCATAACTATCAATTTTATTTCAATCTTTAATAATGTAGCTTTTATTTATATTCTCTATAATTATAATAGAATAACTTTTTCAGTCTGGAGAATAAATAATATTCTTAATTGGTATAAAAAGTTTATTATAAGGAAAAGTAAAAAGTTCTTTATTATCTTTTATAAAAGACTGTCTTCAATCTTTATGTCAAGCAACAAATGAAAAACTTTTTCAATCTGGAGAATATGTTAGATTGGAATATGATTCATAATTATTAATTTCTATTCAATCTTTAACTAAAACATTTTTTCAATCCTTTATTCCTACAAATGCAAAATTTTTACCATTTTCAGAAAAAGTAAGGTTTGGATATGCATTAAAATCATACCCCTTGATTTCGACTCAATTTTTTATCAAAATTTGTTTTCAATTTTTTATTCATTTAAATGCATATCATTCTCAATTTTCAGGATATGTAAAATTCAAAATCATATCATATTTCTTACTTTCCAAAACATCATATTGATCTTCCAAGCTACTTGCAAAAACACTTAAATTATTAAGACTAAAAAACAAAACTAAAAATATAGATAAAATTCTTTTCATACAAAATACTTAAAATATAAAAAATAATACACTTTGTTAGTATAAATACTTTTAAAAAAACTCAAAATAAATATTTTATTTTGAGTTTTTTCTATTTTAAGAAATTGTCTTCTAAATCAAGTGTCAAAATCAAGGTTTCCTTTATTTTTTCCTTTAAATTAATATCATCTATTTTTCATAATTTCTTTATAAACCTTGTTTTTGAAACAGTTCTAATTTGAAAAGTTATTATAAAACATTCTTTATTTAATCATAAATCTTCATAATTTTTAATTAAAACTCAAAAGTTAGAATCTTTGTTTATATTTCAGGTAATTGGTAAAATTAAAGTAGTTCATTGATAATTATAAAATTCATCATTTTGAATAACAATACAAGGTCTAATTCAAGATTGTTCATTTCACTTAGTTGGTTCTAAATCAACCAACCAAATGTCATATTTTGATATATTATTTTCCATTTTCTAATCTTTTTAAAGAATTATTATATTCTTCCAATCAACTATCAGACAACAATAAGAATTCTTCACTATTTTTACTCCATAAATCTTGAGATTCTTTTCTAATATTTTCTCTCATTTTTTCTATCTGCAATTTTTTTATTGCATTCTCAACTAAATCTTTTTGAGAAATATTTTTTTCTGAAGAATAAGATTTAATAAAACTTATTATTCTATTATCTAAATTAAATGTTATATTGGTCATATATTTTGTATTAAAAAATAACAATATAATTATATTGTTATTTTTTAATATTTCAAATTTATTTTAAAATAGTAAATATAATACTTAATTTCTACTTCGCTTCCTTCCAACTCTTCCCTATTCAAATATCAACTTTCAAATTTATTTTAAATCAAGTAAGTATATTTTCCATTATTTTTTTTATTTCTATCTTCAAAATTTCTTTTTCTTCTGGAACAACATCAAAAACTAATTCATCATGAACTTGCATAATCATTTTGCTTTTGAATTTATTTTCATTTAAATAGTCTGAAATTTTTATCATTGAGATTTTTATAATATCGGCACTAGTTCATTGAATTGGCATATTTATAGATTCCCTTTCAGCTGATGATTTAATAATTCTATTTTTATCATTTATTCATCATATATACCTTTTTCTTCAAAAATATGTTTCTACATAACCATTTTTTTCACAATCAAGAATTATTTTATTAAAAAATTCTTTTACCCTAGGATAATTTTCATAAAATTTATCTATATAAATTTTTGCATCTTTCATTGGTATTCAAATCATTTTACTTAATCAAAATGAACTTATTCAATAAATAACTCAAAAATTTACAGCTTTTGCGATCTTCCTTTCACTACTATTAATTTCAGATTTTCAAAAAATAAATTCTGCAGTTTTGTGATGAATATCAAGTCAATTTTCAAAAGCATTTAATAAATTTTCATCATTTGACATAATGGCAAGTAACCTAACTTCAACTTGTGAATAATCAGCTGTTAAAATAGATCAATTTTCAAACCTTGAAACAAAAGCATCTCTAATTTCTCAAGCTATTCAATGAGAATTTGGGATATTTTGTAAATTTGGTTCATTACTTGATAATCTTCAAGTAGAAGCTACAGTTTGATTGTAAGAAGTATGTACTAAATCGTTTTTATCAAGTAAATTTGTTAATCAATTTATATAAGTTGAAAGTAATTTTGTATAATGCCTATAATCAACTATATTTTGTGCAACTTCATATTCGTGAGCTAAATCTCACAAAACCTCAGCATTTACACTATAACCTGTTTTGGTTTTTTTTCATTTTGGAAGTCAAAGTTTACCAAAAAGTACATCTCAAACTTGCTTTGGAGAATTGATATTAAACTCTTCTCAAACAAAATATATTATACTTTTTCTTAAGTTTTTTATCTCTTCTTCAAGTAAAATTCAAATTCATTTTAACCTATCTCTATCTATTTTTACTCAAGTTATTTCCATATCTTTTAACACAAGCAAAAGAGGATTTTCTATTTCTTTTAAAATATTTTTTTCTCTATCACTAAAAGAATTATCAATTATTTGTTTTTCATATATTTTATTTGTTATATAAACATCTTCTCAAGAGTAAACGGAAGCTGAAAGTAAGTCAACTTCGCTAAAATTTAAGTTACCTTTTCAAGTAACTTCTTCATAAGAAATCATCTTATAATCAAAATAGTTTTCAGCTATTTTATCAAGAGAGAGACCTCTTATTCATGGATTTTTTATATATTCTCAAATTAAAGTATCATAGTATTTTGCCATAATTTTTTATTATAATTAAAATCCTGCAATTTTAGTTTGTTGAATTATTTCATTTTCTCATAAAGCTCTATCATATATAGCAACTTCATAAATTTTTCAAAAAAATCACTCTGATCAAGCAGAAAGAGAAAAATTGGTATATTTATATCATTTTTCTTGAATTCTTGATATTACATCATCAGTAATATCTAATGAATAAATAAGTTTTCAGTTTCAATATATATATTCTTTTTTATCTTTATAGTTATAAATTATATAAAAAAACATATCTCAGCTCGTTAATATATTATCTGGTTGATAATAAGGTGACAAACAAGAGTCATCAAGATAATATATAATTCAATTACCATTTCAACATCCAAAATTTCAATAAACACTTTTATTAGATGGAAGTCCATCATTATATTCTGAAATAAAGGTTTCTAATTTATTCTGCATCAATCTTAAGATATTTCATTCCGAAAGCTTAACAAAGTCTCATAGATCTTTATTAGAATCAGTGTTTGACTTATTAAAATTTAAGACTCTTTTTATAGTATTTTCACTAGCATTTATATTATTTTCATTTTTATCATAATTAACTATTAATTTAAAAGACATTCAGGGAATAATTTCTCATCAAGATGACGAGAAATTATTTACAAATAAATCTTTATCTGGAGATATTGCTTTTCAAGTTGATGAAGATACAGTAACAAATTGGTATTTGAAATTATTATAATCAAAAATTATTCATCAACTACTAAATATACTTCATGAGGATGTTTGAGTACTTGTTAAACTAGAACCTGAAACCATATCGTAGTTATTTCAACTTAAATCCTTCAAATATACTCTATCTGGAGATGATAAATATGCTCAAGTATAATATGTTTCCATATCATAATATGCTACCAAATTTGGATCATAATTCTTAAGACTCATTTCATTTTTTTTCTCCACACATTTATCTACTGTATTTTTTCATCAATCTACTACGAAGCATACATTAGGATCAAATATTCAACTTCATGTTACACTACTTGGAACTACTATCAAACTTGGCAAACTTGGATCCATTCTGTAGTTTCACTTCAATATTGATGTTTCATTATCTGCATATGTATTGTTTATTATACTACTTGTTATTCATGTTTCCTTTATTGTTGATACATTATAATACTCTCAGTATTTTGTTGTACTATATGCATATTTCTTTTGTGTTACTGGATCAAGTGGGGTTTTGTTTATATTTATCATTCTTGTAAGATTATCTCAAAATTCTCATTGATAAAACAATACATCACTTGTTCATGTATATGATATACTATTATCTGGAGATGGATATTTTCATATTTTTATTGAAAGTAATTCTAGTCATGTTTCTATGTTTTTTATGTCATTTATTCTTACAACATCTCTTGCTTCACTACTATATCATTGAAAACTCAAAAAGGCTATTGTTCATAATATTGCTAGTATTGTTATAACTACTATCAATTCTACTAAGGTAAATCATTTTTTTTTATTTTTCATATTTATAAGTTTTAATAATTAACATAATTTATATTAGTTGTTTTCTTTATTTTTGCAAAACTGTTTTACTTTTTATATAAAAATAAATTCAAGCTAAAATCATAGGAAAACTAAGAATTTCTCACATAGTTAAAAATCATAGTATATAACCAATATTTTCATCTGGTTGCCTAAAAAAAGCTTCAACAAATATTCTAAATATTCAGTAAAACACCAAAAACAAAGAAGCTATTTGTCAAGAATTATGTTTTTTAAAATAAAAATATCTTAATATAAAATACAATACAAGTCATTCTAAAAGACTCTCTAATAATGGCGATGGAAAATATCAAATTCCATTTTTTTGAACTGATAAAAATCAATTATATGGAAAAAATCATAATAATTCTTTATTAAGATAATTTCATATCCTTCAAAGTCATAATCAAATAGGAAGTATTGATGTTACCTCATCAGCAACTATATAAAAACTTAATTTCCATTTACGAGCAAATAATACCATTGCTAAAATAACTCAAATAACTCAACCATGAAAACTCATTCATCATTCCCAAACTTTTAATATTAGAATTGGATTATTTATATATTCAGAAAAATTATAAAAAAATACATATCCAAACCTTCAACCTAAAACTACTCATAAAAATACATATAAGAATAAATCATCCAATTTTTCTCAATTTATAATATTTCTATTCTTAATTATGTAGTATCAGGCTAAAAAACCTATTGCATACATAAGTCAATAATAAGTTGGAGCAATATGAATTCAAAAAATAGTTAAATCAAAAATAGTCATTTTTTACTTTAAAATAAATAAATTATAGCTTTAAAATTAAAATATATTATAAAATATTTTAATTATTTGACAAATACAAAAAAATATGGGATAATTAAATTACAAAAATAAATTAAAAATATATATTACTAAAAGTCAATCTATTAGAAATTTAATTTTTAACATTATATGTAAAAAAAAGTTTTTTAAAAATTATTTTATAATAAATATATTATGAGAAATACCTATACAAAATTCTATGATATAAAAACAATTAAAAAAGTTTGAACATCTATATTTTTGTGAGTATTTATATTTACAAATTTTATACCAATAAGTTTGTTTGCAGAAGGAAACAATGATGTTGTTATTTATCCATTAAAGCAGATTTCTAAGTTACAATGTAGATTCCAAAAGTTCAGCGAAATGGCAGATGATTGTAAAAAAGATTTACCAATTTTGAATACTAAAGACTACAAAAAATATTTAACTGAATGAGATTGATATAATGAAATGACAAGAACTTATACAGAATTATGGTGATCAAGTTATAAATATTGATGGGATCAATGAAACTGATGACATATATGAACTGATATAGCTACAGCAGAATGAACTCCTGTTTATGCAATTGCAAACTGAAAGGTTATAGTTGCTGATAACTTAGTTTGACATTGAAATGTTATTTCTATAGAACATAAAATAAGATGAAAAGTAGTTGTTTCAGATTATGCACACTTATCAGTTATGAATGTTAAAGTTTGAGATATTATATCTGTTTGAGATAAAATTTGAGAAGTTTGAAGTACCTGAAATTCTACTTGAAACCATCTTCATTTTGAAATAGACTTAGAATCAAGTACAAATTCTTACCCTTATTATTATGATTATAAAACATGTCCATATAGTTATTATGAAATAACTGAATCTTGAACTTGTTTTAATGAATTATCTAATAATACAATAGATCCTTTACTTTTTCTAGAAACTAGTTGAGCTATATTAGATCAAATAACAAGAAAAGTAACAAAAATTGATATTAAAAAAGAAATACCAAAACCAATAATTACAAAGAATTTCAATGAAAATGAAGTTGATTTAACAATTTTTGATAGAACTGTTTACAAAGATTATGATTTGAATGATATAAAAAGAGTTCAACAAGTTTTAACTAAAATATGAAGATATAACTGATGAATTACTTGAAATTATGAAGATATAGAGAATATAATATTTAATTACCAAGTAGAAAAAGGTTTATTAAAAACAAAACAAGATGATTGAGCTTGATGGTTTTGACCAAAAACTAGATTATTAATAAAAAATGATTATAGCTTAATTACATGAACAAATGTAATTAATATTCCTACAAATGTTGTAGATTCAGGAATAGATTCTTCAATCGTAGATAATCTTATAAAAGATACTCCTCAAGTTATAGAAAATAATATAAAAGTAGAAAAAATTTCTAAAGAAAATATGTTAACTAGAGAAGAAATTGAAGCTATGGAAGTAAAAGACTTTCTAAATAAATATAATATAGATTTAAAATTTGAAAAAACATGATGAAATATAGAAGTTTGAAAAACTAATACAATAAATTTAACTGTTACTGACAAAAAAGGTAAGCCTTTTGTTTGAAATATGCCTTGATGAATGACATTTGCAATGGATAAAAGTAAATTATCTGTATTTCCGGAAAAATTGTTTAACTTTACAGACTGAAAAAGAGAAATTAAATTAACTTGATTAAAAGACTGAAATACAAAATTAGATATCAAAATATGAGATAAAGTAGTAAAAAGTTTTGATACAAAAGTCTATTCTTCTTCAGTAGTGATTTATCCAAAGTGATGAAATATAACTACTGATAATAAAGTCGTTTTATGAGATAGTAGAACATGATTTATAACATTTGTTGATGAAAATAATAGAAAAATGGTAAATCTTCCATATGGTTGAGAATATAGACTGAGATGAAGTGATTGAACAAAAATTTGTATAAAAAGATGAGATTCAAAAGATATGGAAGAAATTGTTAATAGAAGGTGTAAACCAGAAAATTATATAAATGAGGTTGCTTTTTCTTACAAAGATACAGTTTCATGATTATTAATTTTTGATTATAAAGTTGCTTGAAAAAATGCTATTATAGAATTAATTAATTCAAAGAATGTAAGTCTTAATAAAAAAAATATAGTTGTTTCTGCACCAAAAGGATTAAGCAATTCATATATATATCAAAGTGAGGTTTTAGCTATGCTTGAAAATAGAGTTGTTGAAGGGATAAATAAATGATACTTCCAACAAGATTCAAAGTTAACTCAGGACAATTCCATAGCTTGGATAGAAAATGGTTTAAAAAACATGAAAAATAGTAATTTAGATAAAGATAATATAAAAAAAATAGACGAAAGTTTAAAAAAACTTAAAGAAGAAAAAAGAGACAAAACAGTTATTGTATCAAGAAAAGAGTTTTTAGACAAAGTTTATACTTATATGATTTTTGATAAAAATAGTTTATCTACTAATAGAAAGTATTTAGATTTGGATGAAGAATATAATAAAAAAGCTAATTTGGTCTTTGATAAAGATAATACCTGGAAAGATCAATTTGGAGTAAATTATTATAGACCAAATGAACCAATAACAAGATGAGAAACAGCTTTCTTATTATCAAAAGTTATTGATAAAAATAAAAAAGTTTTCTTAACTCTTAGATAAGTATTTTAAAAATAAAAATTTATTTTATAATTATATAAATATGAAAAATAATGAACAATTTGAATTACCAGAAATGGAAAAAATAGAAAGCCATAATAATGTTATAAATTCAGAAGTTTGAAAAAATTTAGATTGATATAATAATTTGTTAAATAATATACTTGAATTAAACAATAAAGATGAATTATTGCCTTTTGAAATTAAACTAGCAAAATTATTAGAAGTACCATTTCAAAAAATTAAAAAAATTATGAAACCAGCAAATAATGAAAATTATTCTCAAGCATTAGCTTTTTAAGACATAAAAAACAGACAAAATTTTGTCTGTTTTTTATGTCTTAAATGTGTTTTTTTCTATAAATTCATCTACTTCTTGACTTAATTCATCAGAAATTATTTCATTTGAAGAAACTGTTTGAACATCTTCGTCTTCATCAAAAGCATCTATCATTTTTTTGAATTTTAAAGCTTTATCAAACTCTGTTATTTCTACATCATTATCGGGAATAAAATCAGATTTTGACTCCATTATTTCTATTCACTTGTCTTCTAGAAATTTTTCTACTTCATGAAGGTCCTCTAGAAAAGTAATTATTTTTATGTATTTTTCTTCAGGTATAAAATCTTCCGCTTTTGTTTCATATAAAATATCTTCTAATTCATCAAAAGGATGTTTGTTTGTATCTATAAATATAACTCATTTTCTATGAAACATCCAAGAAACAGCTCAAGTTTCGCCCATATTTCACCCATATTTAGTAAAAATATGTTTTATATTTTGAACAGTTCTATTTTTATTATCAGTTAAAGCTGAAACCATTACCGAAACTCCACCTGGGGCATATCACTCATAAATTATTTCTGAAATTTGAGTTGCTGTTTTATCTTCTCAAGTTCATTTTTTTATTGCTCTTTCTATATTTTCATTTGGAACTCATTCTTTTCTTGCTTTATGAATTGCAGTAAATAAAGAAGGATTTTTTTCTGGATCACCTCATTTTTGGGCAGCAATAGATATTAATTTTGCATGTAATGAAAATACTTTTCACTTAATTGCATTCACAAGATTCTTTTTTGCTTGTACAACTGGACCTCTTCACATAATTTAATTGTTAAAAATAAATGTATTTTAATTTTCAAATTTCTTTTTCTCAAAAATAATAACAGAAAATATTAAAACTAAGACTAGATAAACAACCGAGTATGTACTATTGAATAAAAAGTACATATTATCAAAGTTTTTAAAACTTCAAATAGAATCCTTTATATTTAGTGCTTCAAAAGGTGGAAATAATAACTGAACACCTTGTGCTAAATATTCAACATAAATATTTTTAGTTGTTTTTGCTAAGTCAATAATTAAAGTAAAACTATGACTAACAAAATATAATAAAATAGCGGATATTACAGTTATTATATTTGACATAAAAGTAGAAAAAAAGAAAACTAAGCCAAGAAATATTTCTAACTTAAAAAACGTGAATAGTAGAGCAAAAAGTATTAAATTAGTTATTTCAATATCTTTAATAAAAAGAACTATAAGAAATAATATTGATTGTAAAAATACTATAAGAAATATTGTTGCTGAAAATCATAGAAATTTTCAAAGTATAAATTCATATCTTTTTATTGGCTTAGATAAAATTAAAAATATAGTTTTTCAATCAATTTCCTTGAAAAGTAGTTGAGACCCAACAAATAAAACTCATATCAATCAAAATATTTCTATCATTGCAAGACCGAAGTCAACGATTACTTTATGATCATCTCAAATAGTTAATTTTCAAAGTAGCATTGAAAAAGCTATAAAAACAAAAGCAAAAAATACGATCAAATATAAAAATTTATTTCTAACAATTTCTTTAAAAGTATTAATAATAATATTTAACATAAAAATTAAATTTAAAAAATAATATATTGTGTTTTTATTTTATCCATCAATTCACTATATCTTCTATTACAGAAGCCAATTTAGTTGAATTATGTCTTATATAATCTTGCTCGTTTAATAAATCCCTTTCTATAATTTTGTAGTTTTTTCATTTAAATTCTTTTAAATCTTTTATTTTCACTGGTTTTTTATTTTCTTCTTGTCTATATTTTTCAACCATTTCATCGCTTATATGTCAATTGTTTACAACTACATAGTCTATTATATTTTCTCAAAGGTATTTTTCAAGAGTATTTACAAAATCGATTACTTCAAAATTATTAGTTTCTCAAGATTTAGTCATTATATTACAAAAATATACTATTTTTGCTCAACTTTTTTTGATAGCTTTTGGAACTCAAGAAGCAAGTAAATTTGGTATTATGGAAGAATATATATCTCAAGGTCAAATTATTATAATATCTGAATATTCTAAAGCATCTTTTGCTCTAGGATTTATACTAACTTTGGGGTGTAAATAAGCTTCTTCTATGGATAAATCCGTATTATGAATAGGAACATCTATATTTGTTTCTCAAAATATTTCTTGTCAATCTTCTAATCTAACTACTAAATCCGATTTTTCAAGTGTTACAGGAATAACTTTTCATTTTACTCTAAACATTCTACAAACTTCTTTTAATCATTTTTCAAAACTTCAAGTAATTCATGTCATTGCTGTTAAAAGAAGGTTTCAAACAGTATGTCAATTTACAGATGACGATTTATCAAACCTATATTCAAAAAGTTTTCTTACTAACTTTGTCTCTCTACTAAGAGCTAAAACTGCTCTTCTAATATCTCAAGGAGGAAGAATTCAAAATTCATCTCTCAAAACTCAAGTACTTCATCAGCTATCACTCATACTTACAATGGCAGCAAGATTGTAATCCTCATTTTCTTTTAATCAAGTTAGCACATTATAAGTTCAAGTTCAACCTCAAATTGTAGTAATATTTATTTTTTTATCCATATTTTTCGTAATATTAATATAAATTTGTTCGTGAGAATTATAATACTATAATTATTTTGTCAATAATTTAAAAAATTTTAAATTAAATTAGATTTTGTAAAAAATTTGAATATGAATAAAATAACAAAAATTTTAAAAAAATAATATCATAATATGAGTATAGTAGAAGAATTAGAAAGTAAAATAGACATAGTAGATTTAGTAAATAGGTATGCTAAATTAAAAAAAGTTTGAGCAAACTACAAAACTCTTTGTCCTTTTCCATGACACAATGAAAAAAGTCCATCTTTTATGGTTAGTCCATCTAAACAATTAGCTTATTGTTTCTGATGTCATAAATGATGATGACCTATAAAGTTCATAATGGATATAGAAAATTGTGAATTCAAAGATGCAATAGAAATACTTGGAAATATAACATGAACTAAAGTAAAAAATGATTTCAGCAAAGAAGATTATGGTGAGAAAAAAAGCCTTTATTCCCTATATAAAGATGCTGTAAAATATTACAAAGAATCTCTGAAAAGATATCCAGAAATAAAAAAATATTTAATAGACAGATGAGTTGATGATAAAACAATTGATGAGTTTGATTTTGGTTATTCTGACAGCTGAATAGAATTATATAATTATCTAAAAAATAAATGATATTCTGAAGAAATTATAAATGATTCTATGATTTTTCTTGATTTAAAAACAAGAAAAGATAAATTTATAAATAGGTTAATATTCCCTATTCAAAACCAAAGATGAGATTTTGTAGCTTTAGCTTGAAGAATTATTTGAAACTGAGAACCTAAATATTTAAATTCTCCTGCAAGTAAAATATATGATAAATCTTCTATTCTTTACTGATTATACAAAGCAAGAAATAGTATTACAAAGGAAGATTTCATAATAATCACAGAATGATATATGGATACAATATCATTACAAAATGCCTGATTTACAAATACTGTCGCAATTTCTTGAACAGCATTAACAGAAAAACATTTAACCATAATAAAAAGATTAACAAACAAAATTTACCTTTGTCTTGATAATGATAAAGCTTGAGAAAATGCAACTAAATTATCTCTTGAAATACTCACAAATAAATGATTTGAAGTAAAAATAATAATTCTAGAATGATGAAAAGATCCAGATGAAATAATAAAAAATTGATGAGATTTCAAAAAATTAATAGAAAAAGCAGTCAGTCCAATAGGTTATTTTATAAAAAAAAGTGATTTTGATTTAAATAGCATAGATGAAAAAAGGAAATTATTAGCAAAATTACTTGAATTAACAAAAAATTACTCAAACGATATAGAAAAAGATTTTTACCTAAAAGAAATAGCAAAGTTATTAAATATAGCTGAAAAACTAGTTTATGATGAATTTAATAAGATTAAATTTAATGTGCAAAAAATTTACACAGATGTAACAAAAACTAATTTAACAAGTGAAGATTTAGCTATTTGATATATATTACTATGAGAAGAAAATAAAAAAGTACTAAACGAAAACCTAATTTTCAAAGAATTTTTATGAAATGATTTAAAAAAAGCTTTAGAAATTTGAGAAAGTTTTTTAGCTTGAATTGATTTAGAAAAAAAAGAAAAATATAGATGATTATCCCTTGAAATAGAAGAAAATTCAAAACTAAAAACAGACGAAAATATAAGTGAAATCTTAACTAAGTTAGCAAAAAAAATAAATACAGATATCTATAAAAAAATAACTACTCAGTTAAGAGAAAAAATTGATTTATGAGATATGGAAGCTTTTATTAAACTTCAAGAAATAAATAAAAAAGCCAAAGAAAATGGATTAAAGTAAAAAATTAAATTATAAAAAACTATGCAAGAAAAAATAATAAATAAAATAAACTATAAAATATTTTGAGAAAATAACTCTAAAATTATTTTAGTTCTTCATGGTTGGTGAGGAAGTAGTGATAGCTGGATAAAGGTTTGAGAATTACTTGAGAAAGCTTGATTTTGTGTGATAATTCCTGATTTACCTTGATTTTGAAAAACTATTTTAGAAGAAGTTTTTACACTAGATAAATATGATGAAACTGTAGAAAATTTTTGTAAAAAATTATGATTAAAAGATTTTATTTTGCTTTGACATTCAAATTGATGAGCAATAAGTGTAAAACTTACAAATAGAAAAAATATAAGTATTTCTAAGTTAATTCTTAATAATTCTGCTTGAATAAGAAACAAAAAATCAACTAATTTAAAAAGAAAAATTCTTAAAATAATTATAAAACCTTTTAAATTTTTAACTAAATTACCTTTTTGAGCTAAAATTAAAAGTTTGTTTTATAGAGCAATTTGATGACAAGATTATTTAAAATCTCTTGAAAATCCATTATTAAAACAGACTTATCTTAACATGATAAGTTCAGATTTGCAAGAAGAAATTAAGAATATTGATATTGAAACATTATTAATTTGGTGAAAACTTGATACTTACACACCTATAGAAGATTGAGTTTGGATGAGTAAAAATATATCAAATTCTAAATTAGTAACTCTAGAAAATGAAAAACATTGAATTCATTTAAATAATCCAAAATTACTAGTTGAAACCATTTTAGAAAATATTAAATAAAAGTTATTTTTTTGAAAATCAATATTTTGTTTGTTTTTTGAATTTTTTTTTATATTATCAGAAGCAATATCTTTAATTCTAAAATTAAATATGGAAATACTTTTAGTAATTTTGTTTATATTACCAATCAGTTATAAAATACTATTTTGGACTTACACTTTGCAGTTAAAAGAATATAGATTCGACAGATTTAGAGAGTACTTAACAACTTCTCAATGAAAAAATGCAATTTTCAATTTTTGGTTTCCAACTGAATTTATACTTTTTCTTTCAACTTTTAGTATTTTTATAGACATTGATTTTGATTATATACTTTTTCAAGTTATGTTTTATTTTCTTTGTATACAAAATATTTTTGTTTTGTGAAAAATATTTAGAAAAAATATTTTAAAGCCAATTTTTACATGAAGAACAGTGTTATTACTACTAGTGTTAGACTTGATAGTATTTTTGAGCATATTTCTAATTTTCGATAATTTTCCAGAATTAATTTATAGTTTTTTAATTTGATCATTACTTTTTCCTTACTTATTAATATTTATTTCAAATATAATCTTGATTCCTCTAATAAATTACCAAAAAAGTAAAATTATAAATCAAGCCAAAAATAAAACCATAAAAGTCACAAAACCTATAAAGATTTGAATTACATGAAGTTATTGAAAATCCTCTGTAAAAGAATTTTTATCAAGTATTCTTGAAAATGAATGAAAATTACTAAAAACACCTGAAAATATTAATTCTGAAATGTGAGTTTCCTGAGTAATCATTTCTAAACTAGATGATAGTTATGATTATTTTGTAGCTGAAATGTGAGCTTACAGAATATGAGAAATAGAACTTCTTTGAGAAATAGTTAATCATAAATATTGATTTTTAACTGCCATTTGAAAACAACATCTTTGACTTTTTGGTTGAATAGAAAATACTAAAAAAGCTAAATCAGAAATTGCAAAGAAAGTATTAGAAAACTGATGAAATCTATATATAAACTATGATGATGAAAATATAAGATCCGTTAATTTTAAAAAAGAGTTAAATATAGTAAAATACTGATTAGAAAAAGAAGAAAGCGATGCTAAATCAAAAATTATTAATTTTTCTGAGTGAAAAACAGAATTTGAATTTAACTATAAGTGAGAAAAACTAAATTTCAAAACAAATTTAATTTGAAAACATAATATTTTAAATATAACTTGAATAATAGCTTTTTGTATAGATTTATGAATAAATACTGAAAACATATCTAAACATTTACTTCAAATTAAATCACCAAAAAATACTTTAGAAATAATTAAAAAACAAGATTTAACACTAATTGATGACAGTTATAATTTATCACAAGAATGACTAATGGCTTGAATAGAAGTTTTAAATAGCTTTTGAAAAAATGATAGAATTTTGGTAATTGATGATATATTAGAGCTTTGAAAAGAAGCTAAAAATATTCATTTTGAAACTTGAAAAAAAATAGCAGAAGAGAATTTAATAGATAAAATAATGCTCGTATGAGTTAATTATAAAAAATATTTAATAAATTGACTGATAAAATGATGATTTAAACAAGAAAATATAATAAATAATCTAGGAAATATTGATAAAAAAAGTATAATTTTATTTGAATGAAGAGGAACAAGAAAGGTTTTAGAAAAGATAAATAATCGTTCTCTACAATATTAATATTAGTCTTGTTTAAGATTAAAGCATTGTCATTCCTGCGAAGGCAGGAATCTGTCAAAATATTTTCCTTATTTAAAGCTTAAAAATAAAAAGGTATTTTTTATTTTTAATAGATTCCTGCCTTCGCAGGAATGACAGATTTATCTTGTTTATTTTTTTAATCTTAAACAAGTCTATTCTTTTATAAAAAATTATTATGTTCAAAAAAACACTAATTGCTCATTTTTTTACTACTATAAATTTTAAAATTGCTTTCAGAAGCTTTTTAATTCTAATTAATCCTTTTTTTTGGAATAAATTAGTAGATTGAAAATATATAAAAATTTGTGAAGATAAACTATTAAAATATTTATGAGTTGAAAATTCTAAAATAATAAGTTTTTATAATGCTCGTAGTGCAATTCATAATGCATTAAAATTAATCTGAATAAATTCTTGAGATGAAATAATTATTCAAGCCTATACTTGTGTTTCTGTTCCAAATGCTATAATTCAAGCTTGATGAAAGCCAATTTATTGCGATATTGATGAAACTCTAAATCTTGATATTAATTTAATAGAAAAATCAATTACAAACAAAACAAAAGCAATAATTACTCAAAATACCTTTTGAAATCCTGCAAATTTAGAAAAAATCCTTGAAATTTGCGAAAAATATAATTTAGTATTGATCGAAGATTGTGCTCATTCTCTTTGAAGCGAAATTAATGGGAAAAAAGTCTGAACTTTTTGAGATTTATCTATATTTTCTACCTGAAGGGACAAAGTTATTTCAACTGTTACTTGATGATTTTTAGTTATTAATAATTCTAAATATTTTGACAAAATAGAAAAAATTAAGTCTAATTTAAAAGCTATTTCAAAAACTCTAGCAATAAGAAATATAATGTATAATTTAACGGCTTATAAGGCTTACAAACTATATAATTTTTTCAAATTATGAAGGTTAATTATTTATTTATCAAGAAAATTAAATCTTATAACTGAAATATTAACATCAAGTGAAAAAAGGTGTGAATTTAAAGATTTGAATTATAAATTACCTAATTGTTTAGCCTATTTATGAACTTTTGAGATAGACAAAATAGATGAATATAATAATCATAGAATAGAAATAGCTAAGATTTATAAAGAAAATTTAAAAAGTATAAATCTACTAAATACAAAAGAAAATAATAAAAACATTTATTTTTGATTTCCGATTTTAGTTGAGAATGCAAAAGAATTATTAAATCATTGCAAGCAAAACAATGTTTTACTTTGAAATTACTGGAATTGATGAGTAATAATACCTATTTGAACAGATTTAGAAAAAGCTTGATATATAGATTGAAGTTGTCCAAATGCAGAAGAACTATGTAAACAAGTTCTGACTCTTCCAAATCACAGCTTAATTACAAAAAAAGAAGTAGAAAAAGTAATAAAAATATTAAATGATTATTTTAAGAATTTGATAAAATAGATAATTAAAGTAAGTATATTTTTACATAAGCATTTATTTTGTAAAAGAAAAAACAACACAATTTTTTAAAAAAATTGTGTTGTTTTTTCTATTTCATTCTCTTTCTCAACCACTCATTCAATTCATTTAATTCAACTATTTCTTGTTCCATACTATCCCTAAATCTAACAGTAACTTTTCAGGCTTCAAAATTCTCACTATCAATAGTTACACAAAAAGGAGTTCAAATCTCATCAAATCTTGCATATCTCTTACCTATTGTTCCAGTATCATCATACTCACAAAAGAAATCTTCACTTAGTTGTTTGTAAACTTGTTTTCATAAATCATTTAATTTTTTTACCACTGGTAAAACTCAAACTTTTATTGGAGCAACTTTTGGATCAAATTTAAAATATGTTCTTGTTTCTCAATTTTCAAGAGTTTCTGTAGTGTAAGCATCACATAAAGTAGCTAAAGTAAGTCTTGTTAATCAAACAGAAGGCTCAATTACATAAGGAATATATTTTCTATTATTTATAGGATCAAAATAAGACATATCTTGTTTACTTTCTCTCATATGAGATTTTAAATCAAAATCAGTTCTATCTGCTATTCACCATAATTCTCACCAACCAAAAGGAAATTTAAATTCTATATCTGTAGTTGCATTACTATAATGAGAAAGTTCATCACTATCATGATCTCTTAATCTCAAAGATTCTTCTTTTATTCAAATAACATTAATTAAAAAATCATTACAAGCTTCCTTCCATTTTGCATGTTCTTCTAAATCTTTTCAAGGCTCACAAAAATATTCTATTTCCATTTGTTCAAATTCTCTAGTTCTAAAAATAAAATTTCAAGGAGTTATTTCATTTCTAAATGCTTTTCAAACTTGTCAAACTCAAAAAGGTAATTTTCTTCTACTTGTTCTTAAAATATTTTGAAAATTTACAAAAATTCATTGTGCTGTCTCTGGTCTCATATAAATCTCAGTTGTACTATCTTCACTTACTCATTGATATGTTTTAAACATCAAATTAAATTTTTTTGCATCTGTCCAATCTCATATTTTTCAAGTATTTGGATTTAGAACATTTTCTCATCTCATAACTTCAGTTTGTTTTTCTAAACTCCAAGATTCTGGTACTAAATTAGAAACTTGATATTTTTTCTCCAAATATTCTTTAGCATTATCTAATTTTTCTATTAAATCTTCAAGTAATTTATCAGCTCTAAATCTTTCTCAAGTATTTTTATCATCAATTAAAGGATCAGAAAAACCTCAAACATGTCAACTTGCTACCCAAACTTTTGGATTCATTAAAATTGCACTATCTAAAGCCATCATATCATCTCTTTTTTGGATGAATTCTTTTTGCCAAAGAAATTTTATATTTTCTTTTAAAATACTTCCATAAGGTCCATAATCCCAAGAGTTAGCTAATCACCCGTAAATTTCGCTACCAGGATAAACAAATCATCTAGCTTTTGCTAGTTCTACAATTTTTTGCATAATGTTATAGTTAAAAAATAAAAAATTTTGCAATAAAATTAAAATAAATATCACTTTTTTTTCCTATAAAGAATAAAAATATTCTTTTATTTTGTTTCTCATTAATAATCTTCTTTGTTCTAAAAAGTCATTATAATTTAATTCATAAAAATTCAATGGTATATCATTTTCAATAAATCAATTTATAACTTTTTCTTTTCAATAAATCAATAAAAATTCTTCATAATATTGTTTTGGGGATTTATCAGAAATTTTTATATTATCATTATAATTTAAATAAACATAATTTGCTATTTGATTTGTATCACTAGTTTTATCTAGTCAAAACTCTTTATTTAAATAATTTTTTGGAAAAATGTGATGAATATCTAAAAATTTCTTTTTTATATCTTTGAAATTATCATCTAATAAATCTGATAAATTAACGTCTGAAAATAAAATTTTATGATTATTTTTCATTTTAGAAGCTAAATAAATCAAATATATATTGTTTCTTGTAGATGAAGAATTTAAATCATTTATTATTTTTGTATTCCAAAAATCTTCTCATAAATCATCATTTATAGATTTTTCTATAAAGTTTATAAAATCTTGTTTTGTTCCTAATTCTTCTATATTTTTCAATTCTTTTTCTAAAGTAGTTTCTACTGATGATGAGTATTTAGCTGATAATACCAAATAAACATAATATTTTCAAATATATTTTTCTAATTCGTGATATTCTAACTTAAATCTTTCTTTTCAAATTAAATACAAAATGTAGGAAAATAAAACATTGTTGCTAGAATTTATAGTTTTAGAATTTTTGAATCATAATCAAATAAATATTTTAAAAAAATTATTCCAATTTGTTTGATTTAAAACTAAATCTAAATTTATTTTTAACTTTTCTAATCTTTCTTCTCTTAATTCTTCTTTGAAAGTTCTACTTTCTACATCTCTTCATTTTAGTAAATTATACATATCTTTAAGTCTTCATTTAAAAAAAGTATAAGAAACTAAAACTTTTATTATATCTCAAGGAATTATATCAAGTAAGTTTTCAAATTTATTTTCCTTATTTTTGTTATAAGCAAATTGTTCTATTTTTTTTCTTCATTCATCCCAATAAACGGAAAGAAGAGTTAATATAAAATCTAGCTGATCTAATTTTTTTCATTCACTGTTTATTCTAACAAATATTTCTGAAACTTCTTCTATTTCTACATTTTCAAGGATTTCTAAAGCAGAAAATCAAATATTTTTTATATCATATAATTTTTGAATTCTTTTAGGTATTTCTCTTTTTTCTTCTTCATTTTCAAATTCATTTATTTGCAAATAATCTGTTGTTATATCATAAACTGAACTTTTCCAAATAACTGAAATATCTGGTATCCATTCATTTGATTTTTCAAATGCAGGGGTTGAAACTTCAATTTTTTCTGTTTTAGGATTAAATGCAAGTTTTATTAGCACTTCTTTATAATCATCATTTAAAACTGTTTCTCATTTTATTACAGCATAAAGGGAAGTTAATCTTTGTTGTCAATCTACAATTACTTTATCAGGAACTTTATTGATATTTTTATTTCCTATATTATGATTTTCTCATTCTCATTTTGTTTTCCAAAAAAGAAAAAATCAAACTGGAAAACCTTTATATAAACTATCAAATAATTGACGAACTTGAGTTGTATTCCAAACAAAAGGTCTTTGTAAATCTGGTAATCAAATACTTCAAACATCAATTAATGATAATAAATTTTCTATATTATACTCAGTTGTAGTATAAATTTTTGACATAAAATATTTTGTTAAAAATTAAATTTGACTTTTTTGTTAAAAAATAATATAATAGCTTCATCACGACAAGGGGGAATGCCAAAAGTTTTCGTACTTAGGACTAAACCCTTATTTTTTTGTATTAATTTTTCAGATTTTATCTTTCAATCAAGGATAACTAAGATAAAAACTTATATAATCAAATCTCTTTAGAAGAGATGAATATTTTCTTTTATTTGGAACAATAAGTCTTTCTAACTTCTCTTGTTCTTCCAAATACTCAACCAAACAATGAAAATCTCAATCTCAACTTATTATCACAGCTTTATCAAATTCATTTATATTTATCATTGTATGAAGAACAAGTTCAGCATCTACATTTCATTTTATTACTCAATTTTTTAATTCTAAAGTTGGTCTAAAAACTAGAATATATCAATATTGTTGTAATTTCAAATATAATGTTTCATTTCATCACATATATCAAATAAACATAAAAACCTTTTTTACTTTGAATTTATCTTTTAAATATACATAAAATCGTTTATAATCAAGTTCCCATCATTGACTTTTTATTGATAAATGCAAGTTTTGACTATCTATAAAAGCATAGTTATTCTTTTGCATAATGTTTTTATTAAAAATTAAAAACTATTTTATCCAATATCTTCTTCATCAATCTATTATATTTTCAAGAACTCAACCATTGCTTTCTATAACTTTCCTAGATCAAATATTATCTTCATCAAAAGTAATTAAAATATCTTTTATTCAAAGTTTTCTTGCTTCAACAATAAACCCCAAAACTTGCATTGATACAAGTTTTGGGGTTCTTTTTTATTCTAAAGAACGGTTCCACCCAAATTTTCTTCTACTAAATTTAATAGAAAAACTCTTTTTTTTTGTAATAAAATTTCTACATAGCTTTACCATAACTATATCAACAAAAATAATTATTACTTTGTAATATTATATATTAGTTTAATTTAGTCAAATTTTTTTGCTTTAAAAATATTATTATGATAAAATAATATTAATATTCATTTACTTATTATAAAATGAGTTTTTCTGATATATTACAAAATAAAATTTTAAAAAGCTTCAACAAAGAAGATAAACCTAAGAATACAAAATCTGAGGATTTATTTGCTATTTCAAACTTATCATCAAATAATAAAATTAATAGTAATACAGATTTAAGTATTAATATATATTGAAATTTAAAAGACGACACATGAATAATTGCAATAGTAAACGATTTTATCATAAAAGCTTCTGTATTAAAGGCTTCAGATATACATATAGAACCTAACAATGAAAACTTAAAAATAAGACTTAGAGTTGATTGAAATTTCATAAATTATAATAGTTTTCCTTTATTTCAAAGAGATCCAATACTAGCAAGATTAAAAATATTAGCCAATTTGAAACTAGATGAACATAGACTTCCTCAGGACTGAAAAATAAACTATAGATTTTTTTGATGAAAAAATGTTGACATGAGAGTTTCAATAATACCAACTATTTATTGAGAAAAATGTGTTATTAGATTGCTAAAAAAGGATTCTAAACCACCTGACCTAAAAGAATTATGAATTATGCCGTATAATATGGTAAAAATAAAAAATCATCTAAAAGATCCTTACTGAATGATTTTGGCTGTTTGACCAACATGATCTTGAAAATCCACAACTCTTTTTTCACTATTATCACAATTTAATCCAGAACAAAAAAATATATCTACACTAGAAGATCCAGTAGAGTATAGAATTCCGTGAGTAAATCATATCCAAATAAATCCTGATATTAATTTTTCTTTTGCAAACTGATTAAGGTCACTATTAAGACAAGATCCAGATATAATAATGGTTTGAGAAATAAGAGATGAAGAAACAGCAAAACTAGCGATAGAAGCATCAATTACTTGACACATAGTTTTTTCAACTCTACATACGAATTCAGCCTCTCATACTATAAATAGACTAGTTAATTTATGAATAGATCCTTTATTAATAAGTTCATCTCTAAGAATGATTATTTCTCAAAGATTAGCAAGAAAACTTTGTATTCATTGCAAAGAATCTTACATAGCAGATGAAAAGATTAGACTTTATATAATATGAAAAATATGAAGATATATAAAAGAAAAAGATGTTTTGACCTTATATAAAGCAAAAGTTTGATGATGTGAAAAATGTCATAATACTGGTTATAATTGAAGAGTTTGATTTTATGAAGTACTTGAAATGTCTGATAAAATAGAAGCTCTTATGCTTAGAAATGCAAGTAGATTAGAATTAGAAATACAAGCTATTTGAGAATGAATGGTTACAATAAAAGAAGATTGATTATTAAAAGTAATACTTTGAGAAACTAGTTTAGAAGAAGTATTAGCTGTTGTTTGAAATTAATAATATTTAAGATAAAAAAGTAGTGAATTTAAGAAGTCATTACTTTTTTTGACAAACCAATAATCTTAATATAATAATTAAAATAAATTCTAAAAAACTAATATGAAAATTCTAGCTTTTGAAACAAGTTGTGATGATACATCTATTGCTTTATTTGAAGACGAAAATCTTATTTTTATGGATACAATGAGTCAAATAAGTATACACAATATTACTGGTTGAGTAGTACCAGAAATTGCAGCTAGAGAACATGCTAATGCTATTTTCAAAGTTCTTGAAAATGTTTTAAAAAATTCAAATTCAAAACTAGAAGAAATAAACTCTATTTGAGTAACAACAAATCCTTGATTAATACCGTCACTTTTGACTTGAATAACTGTTGCAAATACTCTTTGAAATATTTTAAAAATACCAGTTATATGTATAAATCACATAGAAGCACATATTTTTTCTAATTTTTTAGAGAGAAAAGAAGAAGATATAAAGTTTCCTCTAGTTTGCCTTACCGTTTCTGGTTGACATAATGAGATTTACTATATGAAAAATATGTGGGATTTTAATAAAATTTGATGAACAACAGATGATTCAGCTTGAGAAGCTTTTGATAAAGTAGCTAAAATGATGTGACTTGAGTATCCAGGTTGACCGATTATCTCTAAATTAGCATTAGAATACAATTGAGAAAATAAAAATCTATTCCCTAGAGTTTGGCTTGAAAAAGATGGTTTTGATTTTAGTTTTTCTTGATTAAAAAGCTCTGTAAAAAGAGAAATAGACAAAAGAATCTTAGAAAAAAAAGAATTAAGTATGGATGATAAAAGAGAAATATCATTTGAATTTCAAAATTCCGTAGTTGAGGTTTTAGCTTACAAACTGAAAAATGCTTGAGAAAAAACGAATGTTTCAACTGTTATGTTAGCATGATGAGTTAGTGCAAATGATAAGCTAAAAGAAGAGATTTCAAGATTAACAAAGGATAATAATATTGATTTTGTTTTTCCAGTAAAAAAAACATATTCTATGGATAACTGAGCAATGGTTTGAATAAATGCTTTTTATAAAATTAAATATGGAAAAATATATAAAATTTTGTAAAAAAAACAAGTAACGATTGCAATCGTTACTTGTTTTTCTACTCTTATTCCTTACTTTTCTATATTCTTTCCTTAACTTTTAAATTATCTTTTATAAACAAATTTCATCTTTCTGTTATGATATTTTTGATAAGTTTATCTCCAAATTCTATTCTTTTGAAAAAATCTTGTGTTGGAATAATAGCATATTTAACTTTTCTTAAATAAAATGTTTTAGCTAAAAAATCACTAAATTCCTCTTTATCTATTTCTCAAATCATAAAAATATCTAGTAAATTTTTTCAAGTTTGAGTTAATTTAGTCTTAACTGATTCATGTACCACAACTAATTCTAAGTCTTTTTTATCTTTAAAAAATAACTTTATTTTATCTAGTGGATTATAGTTTTTTAAGAAAATATTTGTAAAATCATTTAAAAGTGGAAAATTACTATTCACACAAAAAATCTTTTTTTTATTTTCATCTCTTGATTTAAGTATTCATAATTCAGTCAAATTATCTAGTTCCCTCTTGATAGAATTTATTTGTTCATCTAAATCTCTTGCCAAAGCTCTCATATGTAACCCTTCTTTTTCTCAAGATTCAAAGTCCAAGATAAATTTCTCCAATATTTTAGCCCTACATTTTGATCAAAAAATTTTTGATAAATCTATATTTTTCATAAGTATTTTTACTTTTACAAACTTTAATTAATTATAAATTTAACTAATAAATATATAAAATCAAGTAAATTTTAATATTTTATTTTCATTATATAGTTTTTGCATTATAATTTTAAAAAATTAATTAAAAATAAACTATTTATGGATTCATCTAAAAAATCTTGAGACATATGAGAATTAATTGCTATAAAATATCTACAAAAAAATTGATACAAAATAATAGACACTAATTTCAAGTTCTGAAGATATTGAGAAATAGATATTATCTGAAAAACACCTAATTTAACCGTATTTATAGAAGTAAAATATAGGAATAATTTAAGTTTTTGAATACCTGAAGAATCTATTACAAAATCAAAATTAAAAAAATTTGGTAAAACAATTGATTATTATTGTTTCAAAAACAACATTTCTCATGAAAAAATAAGATTTGATGTAATATCTATTTTAAAAGAAGAATCAAGTCATAAGTTAACTCATTATAAAAATTTGTGAATTAATTAAAAAATTTTGCAAAAAAACAAAATAAAAGTATAAATTTAGAAATTTTTTAATATTTAAAATAAAATAATGGCTATAAATAACTTTAAATTAATAGAAAAAAAGAATTTAACACATGATGTTTACGAAATAGTTTTCAAATGAGAACATAAATTAACTATGAAACCAGGACAGTTTATAACATTTTTACTACCAAATTTATGATGAAGAGCTTACTCTATACTTGAATTAGATGATTTGAATATAAAATTAATAATAAAAAGAATAGAAAATGGAAGATGATGAAGTAAATTTATTTGTGATAGCCTAGTTTGAGATGTTTTAAAATGAGTTTGACCAGCATGACATTTTGTACTACAAGAAAATTTAAAAAACAAATTATTTATATGAACTTGAACAGGATTTGTTCCCCTTTATAATCAAATAATTTCAGCAATAGAAAAAAACTTATGAACAAAATTAAAATTAATATTTTGAGTTAGAGAAGAAAAAGATTTGTTTTATATAGAAGAATTAAACAAATTAAAGCAAAAAAATGCTAATTTTGATTTTGATATATATTTAAGTAGAGAAAAGATTGACTGATACAATAACTGATATACTAGCGATTTTTTAATTAAAAAAAATATAGAAGAATTTGAAGAATTTTATATCTGTTGAGCTCCAAATATGATAGAGTCAAGTATAGAAATATTAAAAAATCTATGAATTAATGAAGAAAATATTTTTATAGAGAAATATTAAGTTCTTTTAATTTTTTAATTAAATATATTTTGAATTTTAGAAAGTTTTTAATATCTACTTGATTAAGTTATATATTATGATATAGTAATATACTAGTTCCTATAAAAGAAAGTAATTCTAGTAAAGTTAATTTAATTTTAAATAATGTAGTATTATATGATTTGTTGTTAAATTTACATATTAATTTAAATGAAATACTTGAAAAATTTGATATAAAAAGTGTTTGCGATAATATGGATGATTGAGAATGTATATCTTTATTAGAAGAAATTAGAGAAAATATTATGGTTTTAAATTTATTATTAAATATAGATTTAAAGTCTTCTTTAAATCTTGAAAAAACAAAAGATGAACAAATATCTATAATAAAAGATGATTTAAATAAGCTAAAAGAACAATTAAAATATATACCAGTACATACAAATATTAATAGATTAGTATTAGAATATAAAAAATTAATTAATTTACTTAAAAGAACAACTCTATCTGAAAAAATGTAGAGTTGTTTTTTTTATTATACAAATGTGGTTTAAATAATATTTATTAATAATTTATTTTACTAAAAATTTTTATTTTCAAAAATAAATTTGACTAAACAAACAAAAAACATATAATCACCTCACTTAATTTTGCGGGGGTAACATAAAAGAGTGAGTGTACTAAGGCTTCAACCCTTGGGTGTACGAGTTCAAACCTCGTTCCCCGCTCCAGTTTTAAAAAAATTAATAAAAAGTAAAAAGTAGAAAGTGTTAATTAATATTTTTTACTAATTGCTTTTTATTTTGATTATATTCTTATATTTAAATTTATGGCAAATTCACACGGATTAAAATCAAGTATAGTAAAGAAACAAGCCGCTTCAAGAAAGCTAGCTAAGAACAAAAAAGCCGCATTTCAAGTTTATACTTGAAATGAAAATTTTCAGTCAAGAAAAAATCAAAGCTTTAAATCAAGAACTCATTATTATGAAAATAAACAAAACTTTCCTAAAAAAAAGCTAAAAACTAAGAATATTCCAAGTCTTATAGAACAGTGAATAATTGATGAAAGAGGATTTTTCTTAAAATGAAAAAAGAAAAATTTCATGACTCAATCTATGGTTGATAGAACTTGACTAGATTTTTATTGAATGCCTAGATAATATATTTTTTAAAATATTAAAATATATATGCTACCAGACATAGAGATTTCTCAAAATTGTAAGTTAAAAAAAATAACTAAAATAGCAAAAAAAGTCTGAATTACTAAAAATAATTTGGACTTTTATGGTGATTATAAGGCTAAAATTAAAGATAATATATATAATGAAATCAAGAAAAATAAAAATGGTAAATTAATTCTTGTAACAGCTGTAAATCCAACACCTGCTTGAGAATGAAAAACAACAACGACAATTTGACTTTGAGACTGACTTTGGAAAATTTGAAAAGAGTCTATAATAGCTCTTAGAGAACCTTCTTTGTGACCAGTTATGTGAAAAAAGTGATGAGCAACATGAGGAGGTTATTCGCAAGTTGTACCAATGGAAGATATAAACTTACATTTTACTTGAGATTTTCATGCAATTACTTCAGCACATTTATTACTTTCAGCAACTATTGATAATCATATTAACTTTTGAAATGAATTAAAAATAGATTTAAATAAAATAGTTTGGAAAAGAGCTATTGATGTAAATGATAGAGCATTAAGAAACTTCAATTATAATTCAAATTGAAAATGAGAAAATGATATTAGTTCTTCATTTATAATAACAACAGCATCTGAAATAATGGCTATTTTATGTTTATCTTCAGATTTAAAAGATCTAAAAAATAGATTATCAAATATTATATTTGCTTATGATTTTAATTGAAATCCTTTAAAAGTTGAGGATTTAAAAATAGAGTGAGCAATGACAGTTTTGTTAAAAGATGCCATTAAACCTAATCTAGTTCAAACTCTTGAATGAAATCCTTGTATAATTCACGGTTGACCTTTTGCAAATATAGCTCATGGGTGTAATAGCTTAATAGCAACAAAACTAGCTTTGAAATTAGTTCCATATACTATAACTGAAGCTTGATTTTGATCAGACTTATGAGCTGAAAAATTCTTTAATATAAAATGTAGGATTTGAGAATTAAAACCTGATTTAGTAGTAATTGTAGCAACAATAAAATCAATAAAATATAACTCTTGAATAGAATTAAAAAATTTAAGTGAAGAAAATTTAGAAGCTATAGAAAATGGTTTTTGTAACTTAGAAAAACATATTGAGAATATGAAAAAGTTTAAAATCCCAGTTATTATTTGTCTCAATAAATTCTCAACAGATACAAAAAAAGAAATAAAATTAGTAGAGAAAAAATGCACAGGTTTATGAGTAGATTTTGAAATTTGAGAATGATTCAAAAAATGATGAAAATGAATGAGACATTTAGCAAGAAAAGTAGTAAAAAGATTAGAAAATGAAGAAAAAAATCAATTTGAGTTTTTATATAAAGATAATTTGGACATTAAATCAAAAATAAAAAAAATAGTAAAAGAAATTTATGGTTGATATTGAGTAGAGTATAATGCTAAAAGTCTAAATTCCATAGAAAAGTTAACTAATTTATGATTTGGCAAATTACCAATTTGTATAGCAAAAACTCCAGTTTCCTTTTCGGATAATCCTAAACTTCTTTGAAGACCAAGAGATTTTAAAATAAAAGTAAATGAAATAAAAGTTTCAGCTTGAGCTTGATTTATAGTAGTGATTTGCTGAAATATAATGACGATGCCTTGATTACCAAAAATCCCTAATGCAGAGAAAATTGATTTAATAGAAGGAAAAGTTATGGGATTAAGTTAGAAATAATAATTAATAAAAAATATGTATTGATTCCTACTTTGAAGAGAAAATAAACTATCTTTAGCTGAAATTTTAGCAATATTCCCTACATGAAAAATAGCTTTTTTAAACAAAAGTATTTTAATCTTAGACAATTTAGAAGAAAAAGAAATTCTAGAAAAAGCTAGCTTTTTATGATGAACTATAAAAATAATAAAAATTGAAAAGTTAAACAGCTTTGATGAGTTTAAAGATAAAATACTTGAAATAGCAGAAAAAAAAGACTGAAAATTTAATTACTGATTATCAGTTTATCCAGAAAATCTTAATCTAAAAAGTATTTTAAATAGTTTAAAAAAGTACTTAGTGAGTAATTCTATTTCTTCAAGATTTATAAATAAAGACTTTAAAAATCCATCTTCAGCTCAAATAATATGAGAAAAACTAATTTCAAAAGGGACTGACTTTTGCTTAGCATCAAGTTGAAATAACAATTTTCTCTGAATAACTATTTGGGTACAAGATATAGAAAGTTATTCTAAAAGAGATTATGACAAACAAAGAGATATGCAAGTATGAATGCTTCCTCCAAAGTTATCACAAATGATGATAAATTTATCTAAAAAAACAGGTGTAGATAACACTATCTATGACCCTTTTTGCTGATTGTGAACAATTCTAATAGAGGCTTTTTTGATGTGATATAAAAACATTTACTGAAGTGATTTAAGTGAAAAAATGGTTGAAACAACAATAGATAATTTAAAAAATTATTTTGAAAAATCAATAAATTCAAATGAATTACAAAGTAAAGTTTTTAAACTAAATGCTAAATTTATAAACGAATCCGAAGTTTTTAAAGAAGAAAATAAAGATTTTTCAATAGTAACAGAGTGATATTTATGAGAAGTTATGACGAAAAAAAATATAAGTATAGATAGAATAAAAAAACAAAGAGAATCTATTAGTAAAATATATGAATGATTTTTTACTTGATTAAAAAATATAAATTTCAGTTGAAATATAGTTATATGCTTCCCTTTTTGGGAAATTGATTGAAAATATTTTTATTTTGAAGAGATTTATGATATTATAGAAAAGTATTGTATAGTTTGAAAATTATTACCAGATGAAATTGATGTAAAAACTACAAAAGTTTGAAGTCTGCTTTACAAAAGAGATAATCAATTAGTAGGAAGAGAAATTTTTAAATTGAGAATTAAAAAATGAAAAATATCTGAATAAAATTATTCAGATATTTTTCATTTTAATCAGTCAATTCATATGGAGGTTAAATAATGTTTAACAGATTTTGTCCAAGAATTATCAAATAAAATCCTTTCTAACCTAACTAACTTTTTAGCTAAAATAGAGTTTTTATCTAAATTTCTCCTTATATCATACAATAAATCTGAATTAACAACATTACATCAGTTTTCAGAAAAATGATCTTTATTCTTAATTGAAGAAGTAATTTCAATTAAACCTAATCAAGAAATATTAGAAAGTGTATTTAATGATACTGATTTCTTTTTTATGGAATAAAAATTCTCTGCAAATATAGCTAATTCTCATTTATTTAGTAAAGAATTTTCAAGAGATAATTTAGATTTTATTTTTTCATCTAAAACTATTCAAGCTGATTTTGTTTCTAACATATCAGAAAAATGAAACTGAAATTCCACAGTATTTCATGATAACAAGGTAAACTGAACTTTTAAATCTCTATATCAAGAATCCTTTTGAGGTAATGATATAGGGTTTCATGTCCAGTCTTCAATGGAAACATTTATTATTTCATTAGATTCTTTTGCAACTTTTATAAATTCAATAAAAACATTTTTTAATTCATTTACATTATCCTTTTTTATTCTTAATCTATTTAAGTCTCATAATTGATGAAAATCTCAATCATACTTACTTATTAATTTTACAAGGGCTCTTCAAAAATTCTTTTCAGGTCAAAATCAATCAGAAGTTCTTATATCATTAGAATTAAAATTATTTTCTATAAAAGATTCTAGAGATTTATAAATTGTCCAGTAATCTTCATTAGCAATAGTAACCATTTTCTCTAAAATATCTATTTTTGATTTTATATATCATAATCATTCCATAAGCTTAATTAAATCATCTTTATTTTTTAGACTTATATCTTTTAAGTTTTGTGGTAATACTCAATATTTTACTAAAGAAGCAACATATTTTTTACTTAATTCTTCCTTAAAAAAATAATTTCACTCTAGTATTTGAATACAAGTATTTATTCATAATAAAATATGATTTTTTATTTCACCTGGTTTAGATTTTTCTCAGATAGAATAAAGATTTTTACAGTCTTTTAATAATCTCTTTCATATTTTATATTCTTTTAAATTTATACTTCCTCTTGATAGTCATAAAAAAGAATTATTTATTCAATTACCTATGTTTTGGCTTGATGTATTATGAGATCTACCAATAGAAACATCGATTTTATCAGATGGAATAATTCATTGCTCTGTTAACTCAGATATGATTATATTTGCAAATCAAGAAATAGTTTTTGAGTAAGTTTTATTTTTATTTCAATCAAATCTTTCATACAAAATAAACTCCCACCAATCATATAAAAATTGTAAATCATTTACATCTTGGGAAATAAAATCATTTAAATTAATTCATTTTTTAATTAAAGCCTCTATTTTATCTATTTGGTTAAAAATTATATCTTTACTCAAATTTGATGCTTCTGAAAACTTTCTTATCAAGGATTTTCAAGCCTTTGTATAAATAGTGTCAAATTTAAATTCAGAACTTAACTTTATATTTCTTGTGTTTTTATCAATTATAAACAAATTTTCAATAAACATTTTATTTGAAAAATTAATATCTAGTTCTTTCCAACTACCTAAAGATATTTTTTTTATATCAAAATTATCTACTTCATTATCTTTTAATTGTTTTATTGAATTAATTTGTTTCTCTTTTAGGCTTTCTATAGACATTATTATTCAATCAATTCATTCACTATTTCATAATTTTAAAAATTCTAAAAAAATTAAGTTTTTATCATCATTATTATTAAATTTTCAACCAAAAGCTTTTAAATTTAATCTATTAAAAAACAAAATTTTATCTTCTAGAATATCTGTAAAGGCTATATTTGTATCTCTTAATATTTCTACATATCATATTAACTTAGCAAATCAGTTTTTTAGCTTTTTTAGCCTATTATTTAAGTCCTTCTTAGAATCTATGGTTTTTAAAAATAACTCATATAATTCCAAATATGTATTTGATATTTCTTTTTCTAAGTTAATAGATAATAAACTGTTAATTTTTTCCTCATCAAAAACTAAATCAGATTTTGATTTATTTTTAGATTTATTTTCATTTTCAATATAGCTTAAATATGATCTTTTAAGAGATATTCTATAAATAGATGGTAAATATATACCAATCAAATAATCATTTTCATTTACTTTATCTTTATTATATAAACCAATAAATTTGTTATTTAAACTAGATTCATATAATTCTAAAGATTTGGTATTTTCTAAAAAAGTTTTTTCAATACTCTCTAATTCAATTAAATCAGATTTCAACAAATTATCTAATAATTCAAAATTTATTTTGTCTCAAAATACCAAAAGGATTTTTAAAAACTTTCTTAATTGTTCTATTATTATAATTTTTTTGTTTTTATTACTATTGTTATCTAAACTTGATACAATATGAGGTAAAAAAAGCATCAAATTTTTCTCTACTTTGTACATTAGCCTATCTTTATCTAAAGTTTTTTCATCATCATCAGTAAAATAATTTGATAAAAAAGTTTTGTCAGAATATTTTGGCAATAAATTTGTAAATAAATCTATAAAATCATCTGATAAACCTATATCTTTTACTCAAGAAGAAGCAATTTCTGTGGAGTATTCTAATAGTTCATAGATCTTTAAAGAAATACTTTTTATTAAAAATCATAGTTTTAGATTTTTAGGATTATTATCTAAATTATTTAAAGTATTTAACACCATATTTAATTTTAATTTTAAAAAAACATTTAATTTATTATACATAATAACATAGTATAAAGCAAATTTTTTTAGACCTTTCTTTTGATATTTTTAAATAAATGATTAAACTTACACTAATAATTTATTTCTTTAATAAAAATTATGCAAATAAAATGAGAAAAAAAACAAGTGAGAAACACACTTATACCTACAGTTATAGATAAAACACCTCAATGAGATAGGGCTTATGATATATATTCTAGATTACTTGAAGATAGAATAATTTTTCTTTGAGATGCAATTGATAGCCATGTTGCAAATACTGTAATTGCACAATTGTTATTTCTTGAAAAGCAAGATCCAAAAGCTCAAATTACCCTTTATGTTAATTCTCCTGGTTGACATGTAACTGCTTGACTTGCAATTTACGATACAATGCAATATATAAGTTGTCCTGTTAGTACGGTTTCTATTTGACTTTCGGCTAGCATGTGAGCTGTAATCTTAGCTTGATGAGCAAAATGAAAAAGATATGCATTACCAAATAGTGAAATATTAATTCATCAACCTCTTGGATGAGCTGAATGACAAGCTACAGATATAAGATTAGCAGCAGAGCACATTCTAAGAACTTGAGAAACTCTATATAAAATACTAGCTCATCATACATGACAAACTATAGAACAAATAGAAAAAGATTGTGATAGAGATAATAGTATGACTGCTGAGCAAGCTTTAAAATACTGATTAATAGATAAAATTATAAAAAATAAATAATTTTTTATAATGCCCCCATAGCTCAGTTGGAAGAGCACTAGGCCGCGAACCTAGGTTTGTCGTGGGTTCGAACCCTGCTGGGGGTACCATATTGAATTTCGTACTCTTTTAGAACTAGTTTTTAACTTACTAGTGCTATTTTTTATCAGTTCCAACCTAGTATTTTTTGACTTAATTTCTAAGTTTGCTTTTTCTATAAAATTAAACCAAGGAAAGGCTTCTATATGCAATTTTCAATTCAATATTTCCCAGTTCTAACCAAGAGATCTTAAAATCTCTTTTTTTGTCTGTAAATCTCAATGATTAAATTTTGATCTAGCTTTAATTACAAAATCAAAAACTTTTTCAACTGTTTCTATACTATCATCTTTTTCATTATTTAATTTGTTTATTTGTTCTCTATAATTAGACTTGTTTAAGATTAAAAAGCCAAGTGAAAATTCCATAAAGAACAAGCTAATTCCATAACAATATCATTGAATTTTTCACACTTATTTCTAAAAATCTGTGTAACAGCTCAAAATCTT
>Ga0172373_10000759_pt1 | contig 53138 bp, 47 predicted proteins | sample Lak10m_2_FD_114546 | JGI IMG/M metagenome (GOLD analysis project Ga0172373, IMG submission 114546) | Freshwater microbial communities from Kabuno Bay, South-Kivu, Congo - kab_092012_10m | ecosystem: Environmental > Aquatic > Freshwater > Lake | place: Democratic Republic of the Congo... | reverse complement strand
GGTGGTGGGCACTGCGTGCCCACTCTATTTTAAACCACCCCTGCCCCTCCCAGGAGGGGAATTAATACTTAGTGGGCGCTGCGCGCCCAGCCCCGCCAAGGGGGCAAAGCCCCCTTTGAACCCCCTAAACTGGGCGTACCCCCTCGGGAATGAAAGGGGCTTCGCCCCTTGGTTTTGGGGTCCAGGGGCTCCGCCCCTGGTCTGGGGTCTGGGGATCGAAGATCCCCAGAATCTAATTTCTTACTCCCTCCCCTCTGGGGAGGGTCGGGGAGGGGTTCTAATAGTGGGCACGTAGTGCCCACCACCAAAAATGTGGGGACCTGTTTTTATTTTTTGGCCCCACACCCCATGTCTTGGGGATCTAAAGGGGTGAAACCCCTTTGCTGGGGTTTGGGGACCGCAGGTCCCCACTGGTGATTACCGCCCAATACGCAATCAACCCAATACTCATGATTCCACCCAATAAATGGATGGGTTGCAACCATTTGGTTAATCCCAACCAATAAAATACCCCCCCACTCCCCAATTGTGCCACCAACATCGCATATAGTACCCACTTCAATGGGCGATTCCCCATCTCTTTCCCCCATAAATACCCCGCCATGCTTAATAATAAGCCCAATATAATATGAAATATTAACACATCACCCAGCGATTGAACCGACACCCCATGATCCACCCCTTGCCGAATTCGAATCCCCAATCCCCACTGAATAATAGCTGCGACAGAAAAAAGCCGGTACGCTGACGTGGCACCACCGCCCAAATAAGGGCTGGTTAAACCCAATACAATTCCTTGCATCACCACAATCCAAGTTGCTAAAACCATGTGAATACTAATCATGTAAGGGGCCAACACGCTACTAACCACCTTTGCCCCAACCCACCCCTGATACCCAATAAGCCCCACAATTGCCCAACTGAGTGGCATCACCCATTTTGATGTGTGCCGTCGCCCTAACGTACTAACAATGGCCAAGCCAATCGCCAATAATCCAACACTCACCCCCGCCAATCGGTTAAAATACTCTATCCACGTGTGGATAGGGTTAAATACAATCGTTCCCAAATGCGCATAACGAGTGGCATAATCAGGGGGTAACTGGGAAATATGGGTGGGTGGAATCCACTGGCCAAAACAGGTGGGCCAATCAGGGCACCCCATACCTGAACCCGATGCCCGTACAAATGAGCCAATCATAATTAACCCAAATGTGGCAATCCAACATGCCAAGGCCCAATTTTTAACCCGTTTAATCCACATTCATGACTCCAATCTATTGGCTGAGTAAGGAATTTAGCTTTGCTAATTTTAAGTGTTGTCTAAGTATAGCAACCATTTTATAATTCACCCACCTAATTTATGCGGGAATAGCTCAGTTGGTAGAGCATCAGCTTCCCAAGCTGAGGGCCGAGGGTTCGAGTCCCTTTTCCCGCTCCAATTAGGGGAGCATTCACTTTGGTGGGAATAACACTTTAACGAGACACCCTTTTTGTGATATAACCCTCATATGACAAAAGCATTAACCATCGGATTATTGGGCTTGGGTAACGTGGGCAAGGGTGTTGCCGATTTATTACAACAAAATGCCCACTTGTTAGAACGACGTTTGGGCCATCCCATTCGACTCAAAACCGCCCTAGTTCGGTCCTTGAATCGAGTCGCCCCACCGGGTGTTCAGTTAACCACCTCCCCCGATGATATTTTAGATGACCCAGATATTGATGTGGTGGTTGAAGTAATGGGTGGTGAGAATCCGGCATTTGGCTATATTAGCAAGGCCATTCAATGTGGGAAGTATGTGGTAACCGCCAACAAAGAGGTCATATCCAAACATAAAAAGCAGTTGTTTAATTTGGCCATTCATCATCAGGTTGATTTGTTTTATGAAGCTGCCGTTGGGGGGGGGATCCCCCTCATTCGAACCCTCAAGGTTGGGTTGGCGGCGAATCGAATTGAATCGATCGTGGGTATTTTGAATGGGACCACCAATTACATTCTGACCCAAATGATTGATCATAAAATGGAGTATCGCGAGGCCCTGAGCCAAGCACAGAGCTTGGGCTTTGCTGAGCCTGATCCCACCATGGATGTATCTGGGTTGGATACGGCGTATAAATTAAGTATTTTGGCATCGGTTGCCTTAAAAGCCGATATTGGTGTGACGGATTTTGTGTATCAGGGGATTGATACCCTCGATTCCGTGGATATAGCGTATGCAGTTGAACTGGGTTATACCATTAAATTGTTGGCGGTGGGAAGACTGGTGGGGGATGGTCGTTTGGCCTTGTCTGTTCAACCCACGCTCCTTCCTGTGGACCACCCATTGGCCTTGGTTCGAAATGAATACAATGCGATTTATGTACTAGGGAATGCGGTGGGGGAATCGATGTTAATGGGTCGGGGCGCCGGGTCCTTTCCAACGGCATCAGCCATTGTATCCGATCTGATCGATATTGCGTTTGATTTAAAATCCGCCCCATCAAATCGGAATTTGGATAATGAATTTGGGGTTGTGTCGGTTGTGCCTCGGCAAGATATGGTGTCACAGGTGTATTTGCGACTACGGGTTCATGATGCTTCCGGTATGTTGGCCCATGTTGGGGCTGTATTTGAAGCCCATCAAATGAGTATTGCCCAACTGATTCAAAAGGAAAAGAAGGATCAACAAGCTGAGCTTGTCATTATTACCCACTTGGTATCCCAGAATCAGGTTCAGCAAGTTCGACACGCCCTATTGGCTTTAGAGGGGGTTTCGTGGGTTAGTGATGGCTTAACAGTGGGAATTGATGCGTAAGTCCGACTAATTGGGTGGGGTGTCTAATTCTAGCAAACGAGTGGTGGCCTCATCCCAGTCTGATTCCAGCTCTTGTAAGGTGTTGGTGACCTGTTCTAGTTCCTCTGCCTTTTTATCTGAATACCCCAATGGGTCGGTCATAAAAAATCGTAACAATGTCGCTTTTTTTGTTGAATATTGGTCTATCTTTTTCTCTAATGTTGCAATTTCTTTGGTTAATTGACGGCGTTGATTCGATCGTGAGCCCGCATCTTTTTGATTGGTAGAAGTGGGCATCTTTTGGGTGCTGGGCGCCTGGTGGAGGGGCATTAATTTTTGGGTAATACTGGCGATGTAATCATCCAAATCACCAGGGAATGGACGGATAATGCCACGGTCAACCTCGCACAATTGGGTGGTAACAGCTTTAATAAAGGAGGGGTCATGGCTAATCACCAATACCGTTCCAGGATACGATTTTAACCCATCGGCTAACCATTCAACGGTTTCAAAGTCCAAATGATTCGTTGGTTCATCTAATAATAATACAGTTGGTCTTAATAACAGTAAGGTGGCCAATACCACTCGTGCTTTTTCGCCCCCACTTAACACCGATAAGGGTTTTAACATATCATCGCCTGAAAATAAAAATCCCCCAGCCGTATCCATTATCTGTTGCAACGTAACCCCATCGTCTACTTGTGCCATTAAATAATCTAAAATCGATTCTTCCCCACCTATTTGGTTAATTACATGTTGGGTAAATATCCCCAATTTAGCCCCATGTGTCCAAATAACCTGCCCCGACAATGGGGGGATTATCCCAGCCAATGTATTTAAAAATGTGGTTTTCCCTTGCCCATTGCCCCCCACAATCCCCACTCGCTCGCCCCTGTCGATTTGCCAGTTAAGTGGGCCTGCAATGGGGCGATCGGTATACCCAATGCCGAGGGATTCCATCCGTAAAGCGGTTCCTTTGGGGATCACGGTGGATGGGAATCGTATCCTGACCATTGGGGCATCAGATTCTTCCTCGATTAACGATAACTTTGCCAATTGCTTTAACTTAGATTGGGCTTGGGTTGCCTTGGATGCTTTGGCCCTAAATCGACTAATAAATCGTTCTAAGTGGGCTTGTTTTCTCTCGATATTCCGGTTGGTTGATTCAATGATGGCCTGTTTTTCCTGCTTATGACGGAGGTAAGCGTCTACCGTACCGGGGTATAAGGTTAAGGTATGATTCGCCACTTCGAGGGTATGGCTACATAAATCGTTTAAGAATCCACGGTCGTGGGATACCACCAACATACCCCCCTCATATGATTTTAATACCTTTGAAAAGGCAATCAGCGTGGGTAAATCTAAAAAATTGGTTGGTTCATCTAATAAAATAAAATCGGGGTTTAATGCCATTAGGGCCACACATTTGGCCCGCATTCGATATCCCCCCGACAATAAATGGTAGGAATGGTTTAATTGATGTTCCGTTAGCCCCAATTGCCCTGCTAATTTTGATATGTCCCATGTGGGGGCATGGGTGGTTCGAACCACCCAATCCATTACGGTTTCATTGGGATGAACCGTATCATGTTGGGTCATCACACCCAATATTAATCCTTTACTCATTACAATGCGACCTGAGTCGGGGGATAAGTCTTTCTGAATTAACCGAAGTAACGTGGTTTTGCCCGATCCATTTCGACCCATCACCCCCATTTTATGGTCTTTGGATAGGGTCAAGGATACCTGATCAAATAAACACCGCACCCCAATGGAATAGGACATCGATTGTAACGAAATAAATGTCATGGGGCCTCACAATCGTAACAACGCCCCTTAAATAATAAGTCGTGTCCCAGAATAAGAAACCCTGCTGGTGCCACCACCCCATCAACACGAGGGGGGACGGGTAATTCACAAACTTTACCACAGTCCACACATTCAACCATGCTATGGGAAGGGGTTTGGGCATCCTGACATCCATAGTGGCATCGAATGTATTTCGCGGATCCCCCCACCCGATGCACAAGCCCCCCTGTTTCTAGCAAGGCCAAGGTGCGATACACCGTGACAGGATCCAATGGGGCATGGGGTGAATGCGAGACAATGTCATAAGGGGATAACGGGGATGATGTGGTGGCCAATACAGAAATAATATCTTTACGAGGCTGTGTTAATCGGGCACCTTTGTTGTGAATAAAGTGGGTGGCCAATTTAATAAATGTGTCCGGTTCAGACTGACAGGGAAACTCCGATGGTGTGCTCATTCTATTTCACTTCGATCGTTGATAGTGGTCGGGGCGACTGGATTTGAACCAACGACCCCCTGTTCCCAAAACAGGTGCGCTACCAGACTGCGCTACGCCCCGATCCCAATCCGCAACCAATGCGGTTCAATGATTCTATGTGACGAATCGATGGGCGTCAACCAAGTGTTGCATCCATCATGGGGTCACGGATGCCCCCCACTTGATTCGGTGGATGGGGTGGCTGAATCAGGGGACACCGGACTGAGTACCAAGGTATGCTTTAATACCCATTTTAACTCCAAACAAACCACCCACCCATATAGCCACCCCCGTATCCCGATTGGGTCATACCAACTCACCACTCGCCATTCCCCCCCCGATAGCCGTGTCAATCGCAGTTGCCAGTGGCCCCATACCGACCATTTGGGAGTGGCCTGCCCACCCATACCATCGGGATGCCATCGGATGACCCACCAGTCTGAATCGTGGGTTACCATGGTGGGAAACCCGTGGTGGATCCATTGTCGACACGTTCCCCAAGCACGGACCCACCATGCTGTAGATGGTTGAGGGCGAAGTGTTTGAACCCCAATCCAACGGGTGAGGGTGTAGGACGAATTAGTCATCCCAGCACCATGTTACGGGGCCATGGTTGTGGATGGTTACGGCCATATCAGCCCCAAATACACCCGTTTTGACGGGGACCCCATGACACGCCCAGTCGGATATCACACCATCAAATAAGTGGGATGCTTCGTTGGGAGGCATGGCATTTAAAAAGTGCGGACGACGACTTGAAAAATCCCCATATAGCGTAAATTGGGGAATGACCAATAGGGATCCCCCCACGTCACAAATGGAGAGGTTCATTTTACCCCCCGCATCCTTAAACACCCGCCATGTTAACAAACGCTGATGCAGTCGCGAGGCTTTTAGAATGGTATCACCGGTACAAAATCCCAATAATACAACAATCCCCACTTCAATGCTGGATACAATGTCTCCGCTAACCCCCACAGAAGCCCCCGTTACTCGTTGCATTACAGCTCTCACCATTCATGTCCCCTTGTCCCCCCCCTATTGGGTGCCCCCCTTGTTTATCTACTTAATGAGGTCATCTTTGCGCGTTATTTTGATGTCTTTTTTTAACTCGGTGAGCAATTCGGTGGTGAGTTGTTGCTTCTTTTGTTGGGTAACCACTTGACGAATTTGCTCTTTGGCTTGTTCAAATTCTGTTTTTGGCCGAATTCGTGCATCTTCTAATCGAATAATATGAAACCCAAATTGGGTTTGAACCACATCGGACAAGCCATTTTTGGACCCAATGGCAAACGCAGCTGCTTCAAACTCTTTCACCAACTGACCCCGTTGTACCCACCCCAATTGGCCCCCATTGGATGCTGTTGCATCTTTGGATCGTTCTCGTGCCACATTGGCAAAATTGGCACCACCTTGTACCTGCGCCAATATGGCTTTGGCTTCATCAAGGCTAGGTACTAATATATGGCTGATTAACCGCAATTCAGTTTCGTTAAATTGGTTGGGGTTTTGATTGTAATAATTGCGAAGATCGTTATCGGTAATGGCAATTTTTTTATCCACCTCTTCTTGAATAAAGGCATTGAGCAGTAGCTGACGGGAATTTTGTTCCACCTGTTTTTTGTAATCGTCACGCTTGTCGAAGCCCTTTTTTTTCGCGGCGGCCAATACCACTTCTTCATCCACAATTTGATCTAAAATCTTAATTTTATTTTCACGTTTTTGTAAGGCTTCTGCATATTGAGGTGGGAATGTGGCAAGTCGCTCATTAAATGCTTGTAAAGAAATGGCGGTGCCACCAATTTTAGCGACCACATCTTTTTTGCCACAGCCGGATAAACCCATCCCAGCAACCACCAGAACGGCTAATAATAAGGCATTGGTTTTTTTCATTTTTAAACTCCTTTTGGTTTTGATTGTTGTACAGTGAACTTATCACGAATGGATGATTCCATCTTGTTTGTGAGAACGACCCAATTTAGCACAGATGGGTCATCAATTCGAATCGAAATTTGCTTAATTGCTTTAAGAAAACAGTTCGGTAGTGTACTTTACGATTTGAAACGAATCAATTCCCTTATTAAAGAAAGGTGAGTCATGAATAATCGAGTGTTTTCTGGTCCGGTTGTGGACGGTTATGAACGGGCCCCCTCTCGGGCCATGTTACGGGCGGTTGGATTTGGGGATGGGGATTTTAGCAAACCACAGGTTGGCATCGGATCAACATGGTCGATGGTCACCCCATGTAACATGCATATTAATCAGTTGGCGTTGGATGTTGAAGCCAGTGTGAATCAATCGGGGGGAAAGGGAGTCGTATTTAATACCATTACCATTTCAGATGGCATTTCGATGGGGACGGAAGGCATGAAATATTCATTGGTATCACGGGAAGTGATCGCCGATTCCATTGAAACGGTGGTGGGGTGCCAAGGTTTCGATGGGGTGGTCACCATCGGTGGATGTGACAAAAATATGCCAGGGTGTGTAATGGGAATGTTGCGCCTGAATCGACCCAGTATATTTGTATATGGGGGTACGATTTTGCCGGGGGTGCAACATGGTACAGCTTTGGATGTTGTGTCGGTATTCGAGGCAGTGGGAAAGCGGGCATCGGGCCAGCTATCAGATGCCGAATTGGCAGAGATTGAAAAAAAAGCCATCCCTGGGCCAGGGTCTTGTGGGGGAATGTATACGGCCAATACCATGGCGTCTGCCATTGAGGCATTGGGATTGAGTTTGCCAAATAGCTCGGCTCAAGCGGCAATCTCATCACAAAAACGAGCAGATTGTACACAGGCCGGTCAAGCGGTGGTGGCCCTGATTCAACAAGGATTACGCCCTTTGGATATTGTAACCAAAGCATCGTTTGAAAATGCCATGACCGTGGTGATTGCTTTGGGGGGATCCACCAATGCGGTATTGCACCTATTGGCGTTGGCACATACGGCAGGGATCCCCTTATCGCTAGATGACTTTACGCGGATTGGGTCTCGCGTGCCGGTGTTGGCGGATTTACGACCATCCGGCCAATATACCATGTCCAAACTGGTAGAGTTGGGTGGCATTACCCCATTAATGAAACGATTATTAAATGCCGGTTATTTACATGGGGAATGTATGACCGTTACCGGCAAAACAGTGGCTGAAAACTTGCGGGACGTTCCCGATTATCCGGCCGACCAAACGGTGATTATGCCCATTGATTCACCACTTAAATCGGATAGCCATTTACGAATTTGTTACGGTAATTTGGCCCCCGATGGGGCGGTGGCCAAAATTTCAGGTAAAGAAGGATCGGTATTTACAGGTAAGGCCATTGTGTTTGAATCGGAAGAAGAGGCATTGCAATCCATTTTAAAGGGGGGGGTACAAGCGGGGCATGTGATTGTCATTCGATATGAAGGTCCCAAAGGGGGGCCTGGCATGCGTGAAATGTTGAGTCCAACGGCTGCTGTGATGGGCAGGGGGTTGGGAGATCAGGTGGCACTGATTACCGATGGCCGATTTTCGGGTGGGACCCATGGGTTTGTGGTGGGGCATGTGAGCCCCGAAGCATCGGAAGGTGGACCCATCGCCTTCATTTACAATGGGGATCAAATTACCATCGACGCCAAGGCTGATACCTTGACGTTGCATGTGTCCGAGCAAGAACTTCGAAAGCGGGCCGATGGGTGGCATGCCCCTGCGCCACGCTATACCCGAGGGGTATTGGCAAAATATGCGGCATTGGTGTCCTCGGCCAGCATGGGAGCGGTGACGGATGGCGATCTCGACTGAAATAGGCGTGGTTACCACCACGGTGGCCACGGAATTGGAGGCATCAGCATTGGCCATGGGGTTGCTGGAGGCCAAACTGGTGGCCTGTGTTCAAATCGAAGGCCCCATGTGTAGCCGATACCAATGGCAGGGTGTGATCGAAACAGCCAGTGAATACCGCTTGGTATGTAAAACCAGACCATCCTTATGGGAGGAAATACAAGCGTATGTGGCAACCCACCATCCGTATCAGGTGCCACAACTGGTGATGATGACTGGGGTGGGAAGTCAGGCGTATGGAGCTTGGGTGGGGGATTCTATACAAGTGGGGGGTCATCGGGCTGAGGGTGATGGGGGTCGGTGATCCAATGGGTTTGAGTATACCCAAATCCCCGTGGTAAGCGGGACATAAACGCGTTTCGTTTAGCGGGGGTGGTAAAGGGGGATTGTAGGACATAACACACGGAACCCGATCCAGATAGTTGAAGGCACCGATGATAATGGGCCAGTTCCTCATCAATAGCGGCTAGCTCTGGAATGAGTTGCCATACAATGGGTTTAAAATCATTTTGGGGATCATGGGTCCAGTTGGGTGTGGTTTGTCTCATGACATCCAAGCGATGGTAGGCGTCGGCGGACCCAATCCCAATGGGTGGAATGATTAAATCAACCGCACCTTGATACATGGGTTTAATGGGGGTTACACGTTCCCCATATCCGCTAACAGAGGCACAGGCACCATACAAAAAAAAGGGTACATCCATGCCAACTTGGGTGGCCAACTCCAATTGTTCTAATGGGTGTAACGGGGCAGATAGCCACGGATGGATGGCTTTGATAACGCTGGCGGCATTGCTACTCCCACCGCCCAATCCCCCACCCACTGGGATTTGTTTTTGGATATGAACGGCCACTGGGGTAATGAGGCGGTTTTCTAATAAGGACAACACCTTGTCTACAATATTGGGCCCACGGGATGGCAATGGTGGGGTAACCGTGACAGAACAGGCATCAGCCGACTGAATGGTGATGGTATCAAAGCAATTAATGAGTTGAAAGGTAGACTGAATGGGGTGGTACCCACTGGCATCGGGGGGCAATACCCGAAGGTTAATGTTCAATTTTGCATCGCTACGGACCACGGTGGGAGCAGGCATGGTTAGGTTAAAACCGGTTGGGGTGGGTAATGGAGGAGCAAATGCTCAATGAGGGTTAAATTGGCTTTGGGAAACGGGTATTGGGGCAAGGTTTCAATGGGAACCCACTGAAATGGGGGGGATAAATCTGGAAAGGATGAGGTGATCGGGGATACTGCACACTCATGCGCGATCATGGTTATTTTAAAATGGGTGTAAGCGTGATGAATGGTGGCAAGATGCCGATTTAAAGTGACGGATAGGCCTGTTTCTTCATTAATTTCCCGAATAACCGTCGATTCAATGGGCTCATTTGGCCACTGTTTACCACCGGGGAATTCATACAACCCCCCCAGCATGGCGGTTACGGGACGCTGACCAATGACCACATGACCATGATGCAAAATGACTCCCACCCCAATGGTGTAATGAGGAGTGGGGGCTTTTTTGGATTTAACGGGTAAATGGGCGGTTCGATTTTGTTGAAAGGCCACGCAGTCTTTAGACAATGGGCATGTGGTACATTGGGGGGATTGAGGATGGCATCGCAAGGCCCCAATTTCCATCATGGCTTGATTAAAATAAGACGGATGGCCAGAGGCGTGAATATGGGGAAGTAGTGCATCGAATAAATGTTGTTTGGTTTTGGGTAATCGAATATCCAATTCAATTCCCCAAAATCGAGTGAACACCCGCAATACATTCCCATCCACCACGGGGATGGGTTGTTCGAAGGCAATGGATGCAATGGCAGCCGCTACATAGGGGCCCACCCCAGACAATGATTGCAAGTCATGGTACGTGGTCGGCAAAGCCCCATTCCAGTGATCCATGATTTGTTGCGCGGCCGTTTGTAGGTTAATGGCGCGTCGGTAATATCCCAATCCCTCCCATAATTTTAATAAGTGGTTCTGATCCACAGTGGCCAATGTGGGAATATCAGGAATTTGCTTGGTAAATCGATCAAAATAAGGAACAACGGTACCCAATTGGGTTTGTTGCGACATCACTTCACTAATCCATGTTCGATAGGGGCTAGGGTGTAATCGCCAAGGTAAGGGGCGGTGATGGGTGTTGTACCATGTTAGCATGGTAGAGACCCATTCTATTGGAAGTGGGGAGCTAGATTGAGCAGGCAAAATGGGTATCATAATTGACTCGATTCAAACCGGTTGATACGATCCAAGAAAATCCTTATATCATGAAAAAATATAAGGGTCATGGTGTCATAGGGGACTGAATCCCGATCATAACGGAATCTTGGCCATTGTCACAACTGGCGTAAGATGGATTCATTTCGAAAATTGTGCCATGATAAGGCGTCATTCGTGAAGGGGCCATTGCGTGATGGCCAATCAAACTTAGGTTGGGTATGAGGAGATACGATTCATGATTGTAATCGATAATTTTAATCAAGTAGCAGCACAAATAGAGAACGAGCGTGGTATTGCCAAATCTGATTTGGTGTCAGCCATTGAACAGGCGTTGGTTACTGCCAGTCGTCGGGTATTGGGGGAAGAGTGTCATCTTGAGGCAAGAATGAATCCCATATCGGGAGAGTTATTTATTTACAAGCAGTTGGCAGTTGTTGATGAAGTAACGGATGTGGCGACTCAGATATCGGTTGAAGAATCGGCAAAATACCGTCCCAATATGGCGGCTGGGGATCAGTTGGAGTTGGATGTAACCCCACCCAATTTTGGGCGAACGGCAGTGTTAATGGCACGACAAGTGATTGTTCAACGAATTCGTGAAGAAGAAAAAAACATGATTTATTCCGAGTTCAAGTCCAAAGTGGGTACCGTGGTAGTGGGAACCGTTCAGCGGGTTGAAAATATGAGTTACCTCATTAATTTGGGTAAGGCCGAAGCCATTTTAGGCCCAAGGGATCAAATACCCGGAGAGAAGTTTGTCGCCAAGGAGCGAATTCGGGTGTATATCGTGGAGATTGAAAAAGCATCTAAGGGAACCACCATTGCGATTTCTCGAACCCATGTTGGCTTATTAAAACGTTTATTTGAAACCGAAATACCAGAAGTTCAAGATGGTATTATTGAAGTGGTGAGTGTTGCCAGGGAAGCAGGTAAGCGTGCCAAAGTGGCGGTTAAGTCAAATGATCCTGCAGTTGGGGCTGTGGGAACCTGTGTGGGGCATTTGGGGGCTAGAATTCAATCGATTGTTAAAGAGTTGGGGGCTGAAAAAATTGATGTGTTGGATTGGGATCCCAATCCAAAAGTGTTTATCGCAAATGCCTTAAAGCCGGCCAAAGCCAGTCAAGTGATCATTTTAGATGAGGCCCAAAAATCGGCCTTGGTGGTAGTGGCCAATGATCAATTGTCGTTGGCCATTGGCCGTGCGGGGATTAATGTTCGCTTAACGGTTAAATTAACGGGGTGGAAACTGGATATTATTAACGAATCTGAATTTGAAAAACGGCAAGATGAGTTTCAGGTAAAAAATCATGTGTCGATTGTGGATCGAATTCGACAGGATCGGGAGAAAGAGGATGCCCAGTCGGAGGCCAATCATGCCACGGCCATTGCCCAAGCCATGGTTGATTCAGAATTAGAGGCGGATCAGCCATTGCGAGCCTCTGAGTTGGCAGGGATATTAAAGGTTAAAACAGCTGATTTGATTAAAAAAGCAGCTGATTTGGGGATTGTTATACGTGGTCCTCGCTCGGTGGTACCCACTGATCAAGTGAATACCTTAAAGGAGCATTTTTAGATGAAGGTAAATGAGTTAGCCAACTCTTTAGGGAAACACCCTCGCGAAATTATGGGGCTATTGTCAGAGTTGGGGGTTCGCCTTAAAAACCCGCAACAGCGGTTGGATCAAACGATCATTGACAAAGTGAAGTCGTTGGTAGCGGGTAATATTGATGCCTCGGATGCTTCGGTAGAAGCTCGGGTCATTCCTTTTTTGGGCAATCGCATGGTGTTAAAAGAGCTGGCCACCCTATTGGACGTTGATTTAAGTCGACTGATGCGAGCGGTATTAGAAAGGGGAATGTTATTAAACTTAAATTCTGAAGTGGAACCAAGTTTGGCCATCGAACTGGCATCAAAATTGAATGTTATTTTGGAAACGGATGCCCCCAAGCCAGAGACGGATACCATTCGTCGTGCCTTGGATCGAATTGAAGAAGCAGAATTGGATCGCGATCCGGGGGCTTTGGTGGAGCGACCACCCGTTATTACCATTATGGGGCATGTTGACCATGGCAAAACCAGATTATTAGATAGTATTCGAAAAGCAAATGTGATGTTGGGTGAAGCCGGTGGCATTACCCAGCACATAGGGGCGTATCAGGTCGGTGTTAATGGTCGCAAGATCACCTTCTTAGATACGCCTGGTCACGCAGCCTTTACCTCGCTTCGTGCCAGAGGGGCTCAAATTACGGACATTACGGTGTTGGTGGTGGCAGCGGATGAGGGAATTAAGCCCCAAACCATTGAGGCCATTCACCATGCCAAAGCAGCCAATGTTCCTATTATTGTGGCACTTAATAAAATGGATAAGCCGGAAGCGGATCCAGATCGTGTGAAGCAACAACTGGTAGATCATGATTTATTGCCTGAAGAATGGGGCGGTCGTACTATTTATGTACCCGTATCAGCCAAAAATGGGGATGGCATACCTGATTTGCTCGATATGATCTTGTTGCAAGCGGATATGATGGAGCTTCGGGCTGATCCCAGTGGCATGCCGCAAGGGGTGGTGATCGAATCACGATTGTCTCGCAAGAAAGGGCCCATTGCCACGGTGTTGGTAAAATCAGGGACCATTCGCGTGGGGGACTCCTTTGTAATCGATGCGACAGCTGGACGGGTTCGGGCCTTGCTCAATGATTGTGGTGATAAAGTAAACGAAGCGACACCAGGGGCACCCGTTGAGGTATTGGGGTTGGTGGACGTGCCAACCCCAGGAGCTATTTTGGAGGGGTGTGCCAGCGAGAAAGATGCCAAGGAATTGGCGACTAGCCGGTCCACCGATTCCCAAGGGCATTATCGTCCGGTTACCTTAGAATCATTGTCAGATGGGGTTGAACAAGGGGCCGGTCAGCGCTTGAATTTAATTATTAAAGCGGATGTTAATGGGTCGATGGAAGCCATTATTGCCTCCATTGGGCAGGTGGGTAGCACCGATGTTACGTTGTCCGTTATTCATGCGGCCACGGGTCCCGTTAACGAAAACGATATTATGTTGGCGCGTGCATCCAATGCCATTATCATCGGGTTTGGGGTTTCGATTAATGCCGAGGCTCAAAACATGGCCGACAACGAATCGGTTGAAGTTAAAATGTACAGTATTATTTATCAAATAGTGGATGATTTAACCAAAGCCGTTCAGGGGTTATTAAAGCCAGAATTTGAGGAAATTGAAACGGGACGAGCTGAAGTTCGACAGCTATTCCGCTTTTCAAAATTGGGTGTGATTGCCGGATCTTATGTCACATCTGGTAAAATTATTCGTTCGGCCATGGCCAAGGTTTTGAGGGGAAATAAAGAAGTATTTAAAGGTAAGTTTCATTCCCTAAAGCGCTTTCAGGATGATGCCAAGGAAGTGGCAACCGGTTTTGAGTGTGGCATTGTGGTGGATGGGTTTGAATCGTTACAAGAGGGGGATGTGATTGTGTCCATGGTATCCCAAGAAAAGAAGCGATAATGTCACGGTGGTTACAACGCTATAATGCCATTTTAAGAAAAGAAATATCGGATATAATTCATCGCCGGTTGGCAGACCAAGGGGTCGCCTTTATTAGCATTACGGAGGTTGGGTTATCCAAAGACGCCCATCATGCTACGGTTAAGTTTACGGTGATCGGAAATGAGAATCACCGACAAGCGGCCCAAACCAAATTAGATACCGCATCTCGATTTATTAAAGGGGAACTGGGCCGTCGCTACAAAAATGTCACCATTCCAGAATTGCGCTTTATCTATGATGTGGCAGTGGATCGTGGGTTTGATATGACAAGACGTATTGATGAGATTATCCGACAAGACCAAGCAGACGCGGCACCTCATTAGTCAGTTGGCCAAGGGTGCTCATACCCACTTGGTGACCACCCATCGTGATCCGGATATGGATGCCATTGGTTCCATGATGGGTTGGGTAGCCTGCCTCAAGGATTTGGGGCATCACGTACACGCATGGATGGCGGATCCGATTCCAGAGTGGTTGCACTTGCAAGTGGATGTGGGGGACATTGTATCGACAATCCCCCAACCCCAATATGATGTGATATGGGTATTGGATTGTCCGAATGACAAGCGGGTATCCAATCTGGATGCATTGCGCGGGTGTCAGGGGGTGATGGTGAATGTGGATCATCATGTGGACAATACCGGTTTTGGGGATTATGCCGTGATTGAGCCGGTATCATCCGTTGGGGAATTATTGGCTTGTATGGCGCATGAGGCTAAATTGCCGGTATCCCCACCCGTTGCAACATGGTGGATGGCGGCTATTGTGGCGGATACAGGGCGATTTTTATTCCCCAATACAACGGCATCCACATTTGATACGGTAAGATGGTTAATTGAGTGCGGTGGGGATATGAATCATGTGACCCAATTTTTAGAGGAATCATTAACCAGCACGGGATTAGAAGCCATTCGGCAGGCATTAAATTCGGTTCGTCTTGACCCAACGGGGCAAGTGGCACTCGCCATCTTACCGGATGGTATGGAGGAGGGGGTTGCGGTGATTCGACTCTTACGACAAGTCAAATCAATTGAGGTAATGGCGGTGTTACGCTCATTGCCATCGGGTGATATTCGCGTGAATTTGCGATCTAAACAACGGGTTGCTGTGAATGAAGTGGCCCATCAATTTGGGGGCGGTGGACATGAGCGCGCGGCTGGACTCACCTTAAGTATGCCCATCAATGAGGCGGCTGGTACCATTTTAACCGCATTAACAGATGCCTTGTCCTAGTGGGTTTTTGTGTGTTGACAAGCCCTATGGCTGGACATCATTTCAAGTGGTGAATCGCCTACGGTATATAACGGGCGTCAAACGCGTGGGGCATGCCGGCACATTGGATCCATTTGCAACGGGTGTATTGGTGGTGGCCGTGGGCCGAGACTCTACCAAACAAATTGATGTGATTCAGTCTTGGCCCAAAACCTATTGGTTTACCATGTTGTTAGGGGTTCAAACGGACACCTTGGATACGGAAGGGGTGGTGACAAAGACCCACTCTATCCCCCCCCATATCGATAATCAATTGGCGGATGCCGTGGTGCAATTATGTGGAACCCATACCCAAGAAGCACCTGTATTTTGTGCCAAAAAACAAGACGGTCGCCCAATGTATGAGATGGCTCGCCAAGGCCTAGAGGTGACCCCCAAAACGGCCATGGTGACCATTCATTCATTGGATGTGGTATCCCCCCCGACGGATGCGCCATTCCCCCAAGTTCGACTGGCGATGACGTGTTCAAAGGGGACGTATGTACGAAGTGTGGCGCGGGATTTGGCCCATCGGTGTGGAACGGTGGGCATGGTATCCCAATTAATTCGAATGTCGGTGGGCTCATTTAAGCGGGCGCAGTCGGTGGACTTGGCGAGTATTACGGCGGACAATTGGACCCATTATTTGGGTCAAACAGGGGTTGTATGAAGGTATATGGCCGTCGGCGAGGGTGCCGGTTGGGGTTGGGGGTATTTGATGGATACCACCGTGGGCATCAGGCGTTGGGGGACCGCGCCACGGCAATCATGACCATTTTTCCCCATCCTGAGGCGGTTATTTTGGGGCGACAAGTGCCGTATTTAACCACATTGCGGGAGCTGAATAGTATGGGGGTTCCGTTAATGATTTTGCGGTTTTCAACCATGGTATCCCAACTGGAGCCGGATCTTTTTTTAGATGAATTATGGCATCAAGTACAACCGACGGGCTTGGTTGTTGGCGAGGATTTTCGGTTTGGAAAAAACCAAGCCGGTACCCTATCTGTGTTAGAGGCGTGGTGTCAGCGACGAGGGGTCTCATTGGATATTGTGCCACTGGTGACAGAGGGTAATGAGCCGATTAAAAGCAGTCGAATTCGCCAATTCATTCAAAATGGGGAGTGGGACAAGGCGTGTCATTGGATGGGGCGTCCGTATCGCGTGATGGGGCGTGTGGTTAGGGGGGACGGTCGGGGACGGTTGTTGGGGTTTCCCACTGCCAATATCAGGGTGGGTAGGGGTAAGGTTTTGCCCCCGTTGGGTGTTTATCGGTGTCAGGTTGATGTGGCTGGGGGGGTTCCTGCACTATTGAATTGTGGCGTGAGACCCACATTTGGTGGTGGGCAAGTGCAGTTAGAAGTGCATATCCCCAATCAGTCGCTGAACTTATATGGGCAACCATTAACCGTGGATGTGGGGACCATGATTCGTCCAGAGTGTCATTTTGGGGAGGTTGGGGATTTAATCACACAAATTCGTGAGGATATTCGACAACTCTTAGCAGGGGAATAGGGGCTCAGGTTCGTAACCAATGCTCGAGGGATCTGCAACAACCCCATCCGTAACGGGCGGGACAACCACTTGGATAGGGGCAACATGGATCCCATAAATACCGGAAAAGTCGGTAGGGGGATGTTTGGTTTGGTCAGGGTGGGGGAATAACGCAATATCCTATTTAGTAAAGGGGAAAATCATGAGTCGAGTTGCTTCTATGTCAAGCGCGATATGGCCTGAAATGGTGCTTGCAAGGGGTATCCATCATTGTGGATAAGGGGTGTATTAATGGCCATTATACTTAGTTCACATCCCATTTATGCAGCTTTATTTGGTGCTGGGTATACCAATCTGACCACGCCTCGTATTGAGTCATTTCGGCCTGCCATGATGCAAGTTGGATTGTCTAGTCATTGGGGAAAAAGTGATTCGCTGAACTTCGATATGAATTTTAATTACGCTATCACGTCTCAATTCAGCATGGGTGCGACTTTAATCACACAAAAGTCGTTGGTATTACACACCCAAGCAGCCATGGTTTCTATTCCAAAATTATTTAATTTCAGAATTGGTGCAGGATTGCTCAATATTGCGACAGACCCCAATTTGGGTAGTTGGGACTATCAGGTTGGACAAAATCGATACAATTTTACGGAGTACATGGGTGCGGCTATGGAATTATGGGGTGTCACATTAACCGGCGGGGTGATGAAAAGACGCGCATGGCAATCGACAACCAATGTGGCGATTAACATCCCCTCTAGTTTTTTTGGCGCCATCGAGATTAACACCCCGTATGGCTCTTTTTTAATGGATACAGATCATGATACCCAAAGTGTGGGGTATCGGTTCAATCCCGATTCAACCACAAGTATCGCACTAATGAGCACCACACCCATCAATCCATATTCCCCAGCGATGGGTGTTGGTGCATCAACCGGTATTTATTTAAGAAAGGAATTTAGTATTTTTCAGGAATTACATAATGAATTTGAATCAGTAAAGGAGTCAATTAATGAGTACAAACAAGTTAAAGCCCAATTTGAGCAGCAAATTGCCCAATTCAAGTCTGATTTGGAAACACTTCAAAGTACTAAAGAAGGAATTTCAACCGCCTTAAATAAATTGGTTAAAACCTACCAGCCATTTGAAGGTAATTCACAGTCAACTGAGGAAATTTATGTCAATGGGGCTGCTAGCTTTGATTTTTTTCAGAGAGCGCAATCGTTTTACAATCAAGGGGCCTATTACAATGCGATTCAAGAACTCAAAAATGGACAGCGAACCTCTCCCTTTTTGCCTATTTTTCCGATTCAAATTGGCTCCATTTATTATTTACTGGGTGATTTAACAAACGCGATTCGGTATTGGAAGGAAGGGTATATGTTAAACCCTCAACATCCCGAGTTGCAAAAATTGCCCAAGATTATTTTAGACGATATTCGAGCTCGGTCACGGGCTAAAAAAGGAGATTAATATGTTGAAGCATAAATGGTGGTTAGGCCTTGGCTTGTTAGTAAGTATGGGGAGTCAAGCTTTATTGGCTTATGAATTGGTATTTTCGTCCGTATCGTTTGTTCCATCTGAAAAAAAGAATAGTATTTCTGTATTGGTGCGCAATACGGGTGAAACCCCACAAGCGGTTGAGTTTGATGTAAAGGCCATGGAATTTAATGAATTTTACGAAGAGTCGAACCCCGCTATTCCGGAAGATTGGTTCAAAATATCACCCAGTGGCATCATTATAGACCCAGGAAATGAAGAGGTCGTAAAAATTACGTGGGCCAATAAGAGTGACGTTAAAAAAGAAACCCCATTTCGTTTAATGGTTAAAGAGTTGGATATTGCAGAGCCAGATAAGGATGATGATCCGGATAAAGCGAAGGATTCAAAGGAAGCCAAAATAAAAGTTAAGACTTTATTTAATCAAATTCGGTTTATGTCCGTTATGCCCAATAATCCAGAATCCAGTGCGAGTGTCTTAAGTTCAAAGTTGGTCATGGATGAGGATAAGCCGGTGGCCCATATTGTATTAAGCAATTCAGGGAATACTCGCCATTTATTGGATAATAAGGCCATTTTGATTAAGTCAAAGACAAACGAGGGGGTTTCCTTTAAATATCCCGTCAGTACATTTTCACTCTATCCACAGTTTAATAGGAAAATGGCTATTTCATTGCCTGAAGGATTTAAGGGAGATGAAATCGTCGCAACCATTGTTGATCAAGTGGCTGACTAGGTACTTGGTTATTGTTATTCTGTGCCATATGGGACCCATATTGGCACAGAATAATGATGCATCAAGTCGGGCTGCTAAATTATTGGAACAACGTCGACAAGTGATTCGCTTTGAAGATGTCGGACAAATGCAACTGGATGATTCGCCAGAAATACCCATTCGAGTGGTGTATTACAATGGAAAATCAGATGTTGCGGTGGACTATCAAACATTACAAAATGCGTTGCAACCACTCATTACTCCCATGGCATTTCAAGCATTTCAGCAAAATACGAGTACCCAATGGATTACCTTTAAAACCCTAAAAGAATGGGGGTATCGTTGTCAATTTAGTAAGTTAACGTTACTGGTTTCGATTGAAATACCGGTTGCTTATCGGATAAAACAAGAAGTGTCGTTGCAACCCCGTGTTAAAACAAAGCCGGTTAAAATTACCCACCGGCCGGCAATATTCTCTGGCTATGTTAATTTGGGTGGAACCCATGAAATGACACCTGATACCATCTCCAGGGCGTTTGATAGTGGGTATACTGTAAATGGGATGTTCAATTTAAGTCAGAATATTATTAAGTGGGATCTTATTAAACCCATTCTAAAAGATGTAACAGCAGGTGGGTTTGATGCGGCACCACAAGTAAGCCAGAAGAGTAGTCGCGATTGGGTATTAACCAACGTTCAATTCAGACATCAGGATTATAATAATCAATGGATCTATCTTTTAGGCGATCTACCAAGTAATCCCAATCAATTGATGCCAATACCGAGTATGTGGGGGGTGGGGGTTCAAAGTATGCCTCGCTCCCAATTATCGGATTCAGGCAAGGCAACAACCACGTTTGAGCTAGATCTTACCGAAAACTCGGAAGTCATTTTTACCATTAATGACAAACCAATTTACCGCATCAAACGAAAAGCGGGCCACCATCGTTTTATTGATATTCCACTTTCATCTTATTTTAACGAGCTGCTCATTTCGGTGGTGCCCGAAAGCAACACGACTAATATTACCCGATACACCAAAACAATTTACCATGATCCAGGGGCACTTCCTGCTGGTAGTATGCAGGCTCAGTTCCAAGTGGGGTCCCCACTCAAAATATCCGCCGCTGGTCGTTTTATTGACGCGGGGCAGCTAATGGGGGTTTCCCAATTATTATGGGGGATTGGACAGTCAAGCATGCTCGGTGGCAATTTTAGAGTACAATATGAACAATTTAGAGTTGGGCTAGATTATATTGGGATTACCCCCCTAGGTGGCATTGAAATTCACCCTCAATTTGAACAAGTGGCGACAAAGAGCATGGCCCATATCTTAGTAATGTGGAATTTATTTGATCCGAATCAATCACTGCAGAGTAGAACCGTGGGGTTCAACTGGTTGAGTAAAGTTGACAATATTCCCTTGTCCCAAGTGGATGCTCCTGCTGATGAATCGACTATGACCATGAGTAATGGGCTGCAAGTGGATTGGCAGGTTTTATCCAATGTAAAGTTGCAGAGCTCACTGTTGCATGTGATGGCGTCCAATCAACACCGCTTTTTTAATTATATCAATAGTCAGATCGATTGGGGGTGGGTTCGATGGTCGGCGACATCTGAATTTAAGTTTGATGGCAGCAAAAAAACGGATATGGAACGGTATCAAGTCAAATTTGCTAGCAACATAGGGGCTTCCATCATTAAAGGATTGGATGTGCAAATTGGGGCTTATTATGCAGATTCAAATTGGGGTGTTGGCACCGGTTTGATTTGGAAACCCTTTAATGGGTTGAGTGTCTTACAAAAACAACAGGCCAATTCTCAATTATATAATGCCCAATATAGCATTAACGCCCATACCCAATTGGCGATGACCCAACAAAACACAAAAGAAAGTGACGGATTCCTAAAATCACTGAATCAGTTTCAATTAAGTCAGGGAAATGATGAAGAACAATTACAGCTTGGGTGGGAATGGATTCATTTAAAACCCAGCACCCTGGATACCCCTCCTTCTAAAACTCCCAACACGGTTCAGCATAATGTATTGTACCGTAACCAACGCATGGAGGCGCAGTTTATTCGCAATGACTATAATGAGAATATACCCGACCTTGCCATACTCAGCTGGGGCACGGCGATGGTATTTGCAGATGGTGAATGGGGAATGAGTAAGCCAATTGATTCTGGCTTTATGATGTTGCGGGTGAATAGCAATGTTCATTTACCAACGATTTACTTAAATGATCGGCGAGTATCCGATGGATTAGGGGCAACGGTGTATCAACAGTTAAATTCGTACCAAATCAATCGACTTCAATTAAGTGCGGAAACCAATGGGCAATATTTGGGTGGGCGACAAGTGACCATAAAGCCATATCCCAATGACAATTATGTGGTTGACTTGGATGTATCCAAACGCAGTGATGTTACATTTCAACTTCGTCCATATCATCGTCGAAAAATGATGGGCCAACGTATTACGGTTGAACGATTGGATGGGGCTGAAGACCCAGATGCTTTACTGATTGGACCAGATAATCGAATTAGTATTGATAATGTATACGTTGGTAAGTACCGTATCCGATTTGGGGATCCCCGATTGGGAGAAATTATACTTAAAGTTGCACCCGTTGTACCGGATCGGCTTGATTTGGGGGTGGTAGAATTGGGCTCAAAGCAGGTGGTGTTATATGCAAATTAGATGGGTGCTGTGGTTATGGGTATTGTGGCCTGCTTTTATAATAAAGGGTGCCGGCATTGGAGTAGGGCCATTTTGGTGGTCTCATTCAAGTGCGTATTCGTATGGACATTCACAACCGGATGTTCATGGACATCCCTTCACTGTTTTTCATTGTGAGGGGCCTTATTTTGTGGGTGTATTGTCTAATAAAACAGAGGTTAAGCCCATACAATCCAATACCCGCATTTCATTATCAGATCCGTTTCAAACTGAAAATACCAGTCGGCATCGGGTGGCAAAATTCAAGGGAGTTCCATTGCGGTACACCATTTACCAAAGTCATGATTCGGGGGTTCCACTCAGTGACATCCGAACGGCAATATCCCCTCTAAATGTTGTGTCTGGGTCTGATGCGTCAACGCCTCAACGTCACCGATTGTATCTATCCGTTTTACCGGAGCAGTTGGTGCCCCCCGGTATATACCAAGATGTGGTGACGTTGGAGTTGTATCAAGGAACACTGGCACAAAAAAACAGTGCCACCTATCTTTTGGAGACCTCATTTCCTATATATATACCCATTGGTAGTATGTCTGGTGGGCAGGCCATTACCCCTACTACCCGTGAGTTTTATTCTTTAGAATCATCCCCCTTAGTGGGGGTCATCACCTATAAAAAATGGGCTAACTTTCCCCATCGGATTCACTTATCATTTCCTTTTCAATTAAAGGATACCCAAAGTGATTTGACCATTCCTTATGAAGTTGATCCCACCATTACCCCCACACAGGTTACAATTCAGTTTAAAGTGGGAATTAATCCAAATGCCCATCACATTGTAGGGGTTGCTGAACAATCCATTATTATTACCCTAATTGATATCCCGTAGCCGTATACGTGCGAATGGGATAGAAATGGAACACGGTTGAGTCACGTATGACAACAGGTTATCGAATCGTGAATATTATTCTTTTGATTACTCTAGGGGTTATGCTCGGGTTGGTATTCATGTGGCGTCAGTCAAAATACACCCCCAAATTCCCCATTAAAGCGCCGGCGGCAACCTTGGTTCAGTTGCGATTGGAATCAAAAATGGAAGCCGATATTGGCTCGTTATTATCTCAATTAATTGGAGAGGGTCATTATCATGTCTCGGTTATTTCGAATTTGGATGTGGCGACCCAACGCCAATTATCGGTGGTTCAAACCCCCAGTAGCATTACAACCAATACCACTGAAGTGGTTGAAGTGAGTCGTCATCGAACCCCCAAAAGCAAGCCCATTCCGGTTCCGGATACCCCCGCCGAAACCATTGGCTTACCCGGTTTTAATACCACCCGATTTGTTCGTTCCAATGCACCACCCAAAGGGTATTCATCCGAGTCCTTACCAGGGTTTCCAGAGCCGGCTAGTATCCCCAAATCCAATCCAGTTAGTACCCCCAATAGCAAAGAGGTGACCCCCATTCAAATGGATGAGCGGTTTGAGGTTGATGAGCAATCTAGTAAAAAAGGAAGTGGCACCCATATTTTGGTCAATGAAACCAAAACGGAGCAAACGGTTGAGTCGAATATTAAAAATATGGTGGTAACAGTTGTTATTGATAGCGATGCATTTAAAAAAGCCAAAATCGACAAACCTGATTTAACCGCTATTATTGAAAAACAAGCGGTGATTAATCGGGCTCGTGGCGATATCCTCACGATTTCGTATGTTCCATTTAAAGAAAGTCGGGTATCGATGGATCAGGTTATGGGATGGGTAAAGCAATGGTGGGTTAAATGGTTGCTAATTGGAGGCGTGGTAGCCGGCTTCATTTGGAAATGCATGCCTTTTATTAGAAAATGGGTCACCATCTATCGACGGTTGAGACGTCAAAGACAATTTGCTAAATACCCATCTGTTTCACATACAAATTGGGTGGAACGGTGGCAACATCAAGATGAACTGGTGCGGCAAACGATGGATGATAGTCCAGATCAGGTGGTGATGGGATTAACCCGCTGGATTGAAAAAAGTCTAGATCCCTTGGGCGCGCCACTGGCCACGGATCAAGTCGACAATATGGGCATAAGCGGGGGGGAAGAAATGGACCATCCAGCCCGTTCTGGAACGGGGCCCGAGGATCAAATCATCGATAAGGGCGGTGTTACTTAACTCAATTCCCATCATTACTGACGTGCCAACCCATAGGGAGCGGGTATAGCCAGCGTCTTTTAGGCGGGTCATTAGTTGGATGATTCGATCATTGGGTACGGACAGCCATTGCATGGTAATCACCGGTTTTTGAACATATGCCCATCCAAATATAGAGTCGATAGAGTCTAGTACTCGATCAAGTAGTGGAATCCGTAGCCAATTGGCTTGTTGAAAGGAAGGATGTCGATGAAATAATTCCGAGATAGATAGGGTCACCATTGGGTTCAGTTCAGAATCAATGGACACCGTGGATGTGGTAGCTTCAGTGTTGATGGTAGCACACTCAGTTTGAAAATGATCGATATATAACGCATTACGATTTAACAGTCGAAATCGGTCAAAATCGGATTCAATTCCCAAAATAGGGGGGTAAGTTGATGGGCACGCAATTTCCCAAAACCCAACACCGGAACCTAGCTCAATGATGCACAAGGTGGGTATTTCACTGGTTAATATGACGGATAATTGGGTGATGGGGGTAAGGGCTGATTCATTTTCGATCCATCGCTGTATCCAATAATCGTCAATGGGCGCTAATATACTGGTGTGATGGACCGGCACAGAAATAATCCAGCTCTTTAGTCGGCCCCATACTAAAATAAATTGCCAAAATCCCCCTGTCCAACGCCACCATTTACTTTGACGTGATCGAAGGAGTTGGGTAAACACAAATTGCCCCAGCAAGGATGCCCCAATCGAGCGTCGTACGCTATGCAAGTCACCCATCTGTATGCCCCGAATGGGATCGAAACTGTATCATACCCCTACTCTACACCATGATAGGGGGAATGCCAAAGGAAAGATGGATGATGCGGTAACATGGGGGGGCTATCGGGTGAGTCGGTTGGATCAAATGTACGATACTTCTAAGATTGATCCGGCAGTGATATGATCGCGTCTCTTGTTACCATTAGATAAGGAGTGGGTATGCCAGTTGCAGAAGGGATGTTGTTACCATTTTCAGAGCCAGATGCCATACGCAGTGATTTATTAGAGTTCATTCCGTACCATGGCGGGCATCAAGTGGTGGAATATGAGTCGCCGGAATGGTCGTGTGTGTGCCCCTTTTCTGGGTTGCCGGATTTTGGAACATTTAAAATGACCTATGTTCCCAGCGATCGGATTGTTGAGCTAAAATCATTAAAATATTATTTAATTTCTTTTCGGAATGTGGGGATTTATCAAGAATTGGCCACCGCTCGGTTGCATGACGATTTGAGGGCGTTGTTATGTCCAGTTGGTTTAAAAATCGAGACCATTTACTTACCACGTGGGGGGATCCATGCCCGTTGTACCAGACTTTATGGGAATTTGGCGGCAACCAGTCATCAATCCCATGATGACTGAACCACAGGGTGAATCGCGTCGGCATACCCGCTTAAAAGACGTGGTGGCTCGTCGTCAATCGGGCCTTGTGGTGGTATTAGAAAATATATCGGACCCCCACAATGCTGGGGCGGTTCTTCGAACTTGTGATGCGTTTGGCATTCAAACCATTCATTTTGTATTTGAAACCCAACTTGGGTTTAACCCCAAAAAAAAGACCCAAGCCACATCCACGTCGGTTGCCAAATGGTTGACTCTCATTACACATACTAGCACCCAAGCGGCACTCTCGGAACTTAAAAAGGGGGGGTATACCATTGCGGTCACCGCCATTGAAGGGTCAACCAATGTGTATGAATCATCCTTGGGGAGCTGTCCCAAAGTGGCACTGGTGTTGGGCAATGAACATGATGGGGTATCTGCCACGGCATTGCAAATGGCGGACTGTACACTTTCTATTCCCATGCGGGGGATGGTGCAAAGTTTAAATTTATCCGTGACAGCCGCTTTAATGGTGGCGGAGTTGACCCGGCAACGACAACAATCTGGGCTCGGATTTGCCTTGTCCCCAACCGAACAAGCGGATTTGTTACAGACATTTAAAACCATCGACACACCTGTGAAGATGGTTCCGGATCGACCCTATTTAGGGGTTTTTTAATGATTAAAACAGCTATTTTTGATTTAGATGGAACCTTGGTTGATACACTTGCTGACATGCATGTTACCCTTAACAGGGCCTTACATGATATGGGGTTGCCGATGGTTGAACGTCATGAGTTGTTGGGGTTTATTGGGGGAGGGGTTGATGATTTATTGGTGTTGGCAACGAAGGGACTGCCCTGTGATTTGGCCCATTTAAAGCAGTGTTACGGGGAGCATTATCGGCATCATGCCCATCTCACATCATCCTTGTTTCCTGGGGTCGAATCTGGCTTGAATACCTTGAGTCAGGCGGGGATTACACTGGGGGTATTAACCAACAAGCCTGAACGGAGTGCCCATCATTTACTCAATACCATTGGGGCCATGCATTGGTTTGTTAAGGTGGCGGGGCCCGACACGTATGGGTGTCACAAACCCAAGCCCGATGGCTTGTTGGCAATGATGCAAGAGATGGGTGCCTCGCCTGCAACCACGGTGATGGTGGGGGATGCGGATACCGATATATTGGCAGGCCGTGGGGCAAATGTGGCCACCATTGCGGTGACCTATGTGTATCGTTCGCCGGATGAGTTGGTGGCATACCAGCCAACCGTGATGGCCACGACGTTTAATGAGGCGGTAAGGGTTATCATGAACCCAACGTTCGGATGATGATAGTGATTGTGGCTCTATTTACCATGATTATTCATTTGGTGGAAACCTTGGCCTATTCCATGAGATGGGCAGGGGTTCGAACCCAGCAGCTGGCAATTGCCATGTCATTTGTTACCTCGACTCTCCTCATTTCACGATTGTCCAACATGATACAAGCCCCTTTATTGGGGGCAATGGTCGATGCTGCGATTCTATCGGGATCCCCCGATTCGATTCGTCAATTGGAATATTCATTTCGCTTGATTATTGGGAGTGCGTGTTTGGGAACCCTGTTGGGTATTCTGGTAACACCAACCGCTATTCGATGGTTTGCAACGGCCATTCAGCACTTTGCCCATCACGGGTCCATGCCACGGTTGTTGTGGCAACTCCTTATTCCTCGCAATTGGCCCAAGCTGGCAAGAATGGTGACGATTCCAAGCTGGCAGATGTTGGGACAAATCAAGTTGGCTGGGTTGCCAAGGCGGTTTTTGGTGATGAATATGATCGTTACCCCTGTTTATACCATTGGGGTGTTATGCTCCTTGTTGGCGGGGGCCATGTTGCCTGAATTTCGGGCCACAGCCATTCAACTATCAGGGTTGGTGAATGGGATTGCCACGATCTTACTGGTGATGTTTGTGGATCCAGCCGGTGCCCGGATTACGGATCAGGTGAACCGGGGAGACCGCCCCATGGCACACTTAAAAAGCGTGGTGCTATTTTTGCAGGTGGGGAGATTGATAGGGATTCTGTTTTTTTCTCAACTATTATTGATTCCATTTACTTGGTACATCATGGTGGTGGCCCGATTGGTGGCAAGCTGGGGATTAAGCTAGGTATGTATTGCGGTTATAAATGGGTATGATATGATTCCCTCGTTTCATCCTATATTACGCCGATGTAGCTCAGTTGGTAGAGCAACTCATTCGTAATGAGTAGGTCGTGGGTTCAAGTCCCATTGTCGGCTCCATTTTATAATAATTGAGAATGACATGACAGATCGTTGGTTTAAAATAGGCTTATTGGTTGCACCCGCTTTTTTAATTACCTTGGTAGGGGGAATGGCCATTACTTTAATGTGGGGAGCCTCATCATCGTTTCAACAAGCAGGGTGGGGGTTTTATACTCAATTGACATGGGATCCGGTGCATCATGTGTACGGTGGGGGGGTCTTTATTTTGGGAAGTGTGGTAACGACCCTATTGGCACTCTTTTTGGCCATTCCAATAGCGTTGGCCATTGGATTATTTACAGGCTATTATTTTACCACTGGACCAATTGCGGTAATGTCACAGTGGGTCTTGGACTTATTAGCCAGTGTACCATCCGTCATTTTTGGCTTTTGGGGGTTGATGGTGATGGTGCCTGCGGTCAGACATTTTGAGATGTTGCTTGGGGTGGCACCTTATGGGGTGGGATTGTTCTCGGGGGCGGTGGTATTGGCGACCATGATGATTCCCCTAACTGCTTCCCTTATTCGAGAATCTGTGGCCACCGTGTCGTTGGAATTAAAAGAGGGGGCATTGGCCTTGGGGGCCACCCCTTTGGAAGTGGTCAGACATATTGTATGGCCAATCTCATTACCCGGTATCGGATCGGCGATTATGCTCGGGTTTGGGCGTGCGATTGGGGAGACCATGGCGGTTACCATGGTGGTGGGCAATGCCAATCATTTACCCACCCATTTATTTGACCCCACCAATACCATTGCTAGTCTGATTGCCAGTGAATTTGGCGAGACCAGTGACCCAGTGGTGGTGGCCCATCTGATTCATTTGGGGTTGATTTTATTGGTCTTAAGTTTGGCGGCAGGTATGTTGGGGCGGTATATAATAAGGAAACAAAGCTAATGCATTCTACCATGGGTACCGATGCTCAGTTGAGTCGACGGGTGTGGCAAGATCGCTTATTCAAACTGATATTAGTGGGGGTGGCGTTGGGGGTTGTATTGCTATTAACGACCATCATTGGGTTTGTTATTAAGCAGGGGGTATCGGTCATTAATTGGTCCTTTTTCACCCAACTGCCTCAGCCACCAGGGGCCAGGTATTCTGGAATTTTGAATGCCATTTTAGGTACCTTGATGCTCACTGCCTTGGCCAGTATCTTATCGATACCGGTTGGAATGTGGTGTGGCGTGGCCATGGCAGAGCACCCGTTACATCCATTGGTGAAATGGGCGCAAGTGTCGGTAGATGGGATTCAATCGATTCCCTCTATTTTATTTGGGATTATGGCGTATTTATGGGTGGTTGTGCCAATGGGACAATTTTCGGCGGTGGCGGGTGCGGTTGCCTTATCAATGATTATGTTGCCGATTGTCATTCGTGCGGTGGAAGAGGCCGTTAGGCGGGTACCCACTACCATGAGAGAGGCATCCTTGGCCTTGGGGGTATCGCCCTTTAGAACCACCATTAAGGTGGTGATTCCTTGTGCCTTAAATGGTATTTTAACGGGGTCATTATTGGGCGTCTCTCGAATTTCGGGTGAGACAGCCCCCTTGCTGTTTACCGCTTTTGGCAGTCCTTTTTTGGTGCTTTCAATGTTTCAGCCTGTTCAATCCATGCCAATATTGATTTACAATTACGCCACCAGTCCTTACGCCGATTGGCAACAGATTGGATGGGGTGCTTCTTTGGTATTAATTCTATTTTGTTTTGTATTAAGTGTGGGAACCAGATGGGTGTTTAAACGATGATGTCAGTACCAACAACGTTTCGAGTGATTGATTTAAGGGTGAGTATTGGGACAGATGCCATCATTCGTGGCATATCAATGGATTTTTTTGCCAATACGGTTACCAGTATCATGGGGCCATCGGGGTGTGGAAAAACCACGTTTATACGGTGCATGAATCGGTTACATGAGTTGGTGCCATCGATTCAAGTATCGGGTGATATCGTATTATTTAATCAAAATATATTTTCGGTGAATCCCATGTTGATACGGCGTCAAGTGGGAATGGTGTTTCAGCGCCCGAACCCATTCCCAACCATGAGTATTTTTGAAAATGTGGTGGCGGGGTATCGATTAAATGGCATTCGGCTTGCCAAATCGGAATCGGCACAAATTGTTGAAACCTCGCTACTAAAAGCGGGGTTATGGCATGAGGTAAAAGATTCCTTACACCGAAAAGGTGCCTTTTTATCCGGTGGACAGCAGCAGCGGTTGTGTATTGCACGGGCGTTGGCCATGGATCCCAGTGTGTTATTGCTGGATGAGCCGACATCGGCATTGGACCCCAAATCTACGTCTCACATCGAAGATTTAATTGCTGAATTAAAAGAATCGGTGAGTATTATTATGGTAACCCATAATATTGGGCAGGCGTCGAGGGTGTCTGATTACACGGCTTTTTTCTTGGCCGGGGAGTTGATTGAATATGGCACCACCCAAAAATTGTTTACGGTACCAGATGATCCCCGTACTGAAGAATATTTATCTAGGAAGTTCGGATGAACATGACTCGCATGCGATGGATGTGGCCGTTGCTATTGGTAACGGGATTGGGATGGACGGTGATATTGGGCGTCGCCCTTCGTGATTTATATGAGCTAGCCAAGCAAGATTTAATTGCGCAATTGGAACACGAAGCCATTTTAATTGAACGATTAATGGGTCCCATTCGATCGTTTGAGGAAAGTCCCGATAGACAGTTGGCCTTACACGAGGCTTTGAATTCGGTATCGATTCGGTTGGGGGAATCGTTGCAAGTCTTTACACCCACGGGTCAGAGATGGGCTTCCACCCTAACATCCCCCAATGCCATGGTTGCCTTGAATCGGCACGAGGTAAAGACTGCGATCCAGGGTCACGTGGGGGTTGCCATCCGACAAAATCGGGTGAGCCAAGAGCGTGTTTTGTATGTGGTGTCACCCATTATTTTAGATGGGGAAGTGGGGGCATTAATCGAGTTGGGCGTGTCGATGCGTCGGATTCATCAGGCAGTGTGGACCCATGCCATTCGATGGGGTGGGGTGGGGCTGGGGCTATGGGTCCTCATGGGGCTACTGATGTGGTGGCGGTCTCGACAGATGGGTGGTGCCATTGATGATTTGAAACAAGCGGTGGACCAAGCGGTTCCCACCCATCGTCACTGGGGGATACCGGAACCAGAATGGGAGATGCTTAAACCCTTGCAAGAATCCCTTCAGACCAACATCCGATCATTGTTGTCCCAAGTGGTGGATTTGCGCGAGCAATATGCACAGCAACAAGTGATGTTAGATCACCTATCAGATGGTTTGATGGTGATTGACCGCAATGAGATTATTCGATTGTCGAACCAAAATGCCAGTCGATTTTTGCAAATTGTGGCCCCATTAGAGGGTCAATCAATCTCATCGCAAGTTCGGAATAGCCAATTTATGACCCTCATTCGACGCGGGCTTCAGGGTATGTACCAGCGTGGGCTGGTGGTGTTCCGAGATCGGGAAGATCGGTATTTTGAAGTGGATGCCATTCCCATCCCGATTGCCCAAAGTGGACATGTGATTGTGATGATACGAGATATAACCGAGTCCATTGAGCTTGACTTAGCACAACATCAGTTAATTGTCAATGTATCAAATCGCATTAAAGGCCCCATTTCACGCTTAGATGATGCGTTGTTGCCATTGGTGCCACCTGATTTGGGGGTGGCACAGGCTGCCATTAAATCTGTCAGAACGATTGTCGCTGACTTGATGTATTTAACCCGCTTGAGACATTCCCTAACCATGCAACAGTGGGTCACCTTGGATGAGCGATTGGACGGAATTTGCCAAGATGTGGTGGATATTTTGAAGTCGACGGCGGATGACAAAGGGGTTCAGTTTGATTGTCAATTTTCACCTGTGGTAGCAAAATTGAATGGGGCGGCCGTGTCACAAGCGGTGATTCAATTATTAAAAAATGCCATTTTATATTCGTTGGCAGGTGGGAAGGTGCGGGTGATGGTTGATGAGCGACCTGATCCAACATTGGTGATACAGGATTTTGGGATTGGGATTCCAACCGAAAGTTTGCCCTATGTGTTTGACCCATTTTTTAGGATTAATACGCCCAAACATGAGTCGGTGGATGGGGGTGGGTTGGGATTGGCAATCGTTAAAACCATTGTGGATGCCCATGGTGGAAGTATTGAAGTGACCAGTGAATGGGGTCAAGGTACGGTGGTGACCTTAACATTTCCACCACAAAAAGGAGGTTCTCATGTCGTATCGAATGAATAAAGAAATCGATTATTTGCAACGGGTCTTTTTATCGGTTAGTACCCGAGTGGAAGAAAATGTTCAATTGGCATTTGATGCATTTGTTAAAATGGATCGAGACAAAGCCCTGCAAGCCATTGAAAATGATGCGGAGATCAATCGTGAAGAAATTGACGTTGAAGAAGAATGTCTCAAGATTTTAGCCCTGCATCAGCCCGTTGCATCGGAGTTGCGTTATATTGTTTCCATACTAAAAATTAATGCGACCTTGGAACGAATTGGGGATTTGGCGGTGAGTGTGGCCAAAAAATCACAACTCATTATGAATGGAACCACCGAGTTGCCATCTTTGGGCATTGAGTTTACCAAGATGATGGCAGGGGTTCGAAACATGCTTAAAACCAGTTTGGATGCACTCATTAAAGTCGATATGGCCATGGCCAGGGATGTATGCCGAATGGATGATGAGATTGATGAGCAAAAACAAGTGGCCAATCGACGCTTGATTGACGTTTTAAAAGAAACCACAGATGGCGTTGAGGTGTTGCTTAATATGATGTCGGTGATTCGGCATGTGGAACGAATTGCGGATCATGCGGCACACATTGCCCAAGCGGTCATTTATTTGGGGGAAGGCGCGATTATCCGACACCAGCGTATCTAAGGAGCGGATCGGGCGGGGGGGGCGTAGAACTTGAGCATTCCTTAAAAAACACGGCTTGATCCGATGCGGTAATCATGATCTTATTATGGGATGAATGACGATCGGTCGCTTTTGCGACGGCAATCTCCAGTTGACCATGTTCGAATTAAATTGCCCCTTGTTGCATCGGTGTTGGACAACATTGTTAATAAGGGAGGGCAACCCGTTTTAGTGGGTGGGTTGGTACGGGATTATTTGTTGGGTCAACCCGGAACCGATATTGATATTGAGGTCTTTCGTATATCCAGTGCGGATGAGTTAAAGCTATTGTTGAGTCCCTTGGGCTCGATATCCGAGGTGGGCGAGTCATTTGGGGTATGGCAATATTCTGGTCCAGAGGGATCGGTTGATTTTTCAATGCCAAGATTGGAACAGCATAGTGGGCCATCGCATACGGATGTATCCATTCAGCTGGATCCTTCATTAACGTTTGAGGCGGCGGCCAGTCGCCGTGACTTTAGTATTAATGCCATGGGGATTGATTGGGGGTCTCATCAGTTGTTGGATCCATTTAATGGTCAAGACGATTTAAGCGATCGGATTCTGAGGCATATATCACCTACTTTTTCGTCTGATCCCCTCCGATTATTGCGTGCCTTCCAATTTTCATCCCGTTTTGGATTAACGCCCCACCACGATACCGTCCAATTGTGTCGCACGATGTCGTTGAGCAACCTTTCCAAGGATCGCGTATTTGAAGAGCTAAAAAAATGGTTGTTAGGGAGTGCCACCCCCAGCGTTGGGTTGAACTTGTTATACGAGTTGGGTGTGATTCAACAATGGCCGGAAATGATGCGTTATTATGAATCTGACTATTGGGAAAAGGCGGGGTATGCCATTGATACGATGAGAAACACACCCGCCGTGTCGTACCCACTGATGTTGGCCAGTTGGTTGGTGCATGCCATAGCGATGGATCCCGACGGCAGTGAGATTATTCACCCCTTTTTAAGTCGGTTAACGGATTCGTCTCAATTAGTGGATCCCTTGGTTTCGAGCATGGTGGCCACTCACTCATTAATCCAATTATCCATGAATCCGGGTTTAACGGAACGGGATGTGATTCTTACTGCTAAAACTGCAAAGTTGAGATCGATCATTGCGATGGTTAGGGGGGCTTATCCTGATTCCTCCCGATTGGTTCGTTATTTATTAAGCACGGCCACTCGGCTAAAAATAATGGATGGTCCCCTTCCACCTATGATTAAAGGACGGGATTTGTTATCATTGGGGATTCCCCCTGGTGACCATGTGCAAGAGATTTTAAGCTTGGTATATGATGCCCAGTTAAACGGTACGTTTAAAACCAAGGTGGCCGCCCTTGAATTTATTAAGGAATGGTGGGCCAACGATTCTGATTCAGATGGATAAAGAAGCATGATACAATCCGCTCCATGACCAATAAGCGACCTGCTGTTTTTTTAGATCGAGATGGCACCCTCATTGTGGAGCATCGGGATTTGGGGAATCCCCACTTGGTTCAATTGGAACAAGATGTGGTGCCCGCCTTACAATTGTTGCAAGAGGCGGGATTTGAGCTAATTGTGGTGACCAATCAGTCGGGTATCGGACGGGGGCATTATCGCTTTTTAGATTACGTGATGGTTCAAAAACGACTCCTGGATTTATTGGCACATCATCATATTACCATCACCACCACGTATTATTGTCCCCATCATCCCACCCATGCAAAGGGGCACTTTCGGCAAACATGTCATTGTCGAAAGCCCTCACCAGGTATGATTGAGCAAGGGATTCGAGAGTTCAATATCAATCGGCAACGATCTTGGATGGTGGGGGATCGGTTAACGGATATGGGGGCAGCCCAATCAGCCAGCATCCCCAGTATCTTGTTGTTAACGGGTAATGGGGTTCATGATGCGCCCCATTGGCCATTGGTGGCCCCCACCCTGTTGGTGGCGGTCAGACAGTGGATTTTGCCATCATTACATGATTAAACCAAGCTTGCGTCCCATCTTGATGGTATCCAATGGCCCTGGGGAGGATTGGATTGGGGTGCAATTGGCCAAAGCATTACAGCTAGTTGGGCTGCAGGTTATTCCGATCCCGATGGTGGGTCCAGGGGAGCATTACCAACAAGCGGGATGGGAGCCACTCCACTCAAAACCCTTGTTATCGAGTGGGGGGTTTTATCGATCTTGGGGTGCCGTGTGGTCGGATATTAAACAGGGGGTCTGTCACCATATTTGGGAACAACGCCAATTGGTTCGCCAACAAACCCCGCACACCATGGCTACCATTGCGGTGGGGGATGTGGCCTGTTTGGGCATGGCCACATTCAAACGAACCTCATTTTTTTTGCCTACGGCTAAAAGTGACCGAATTTCACCGCATAGCATCATTGAATGTGCCCTTATTAAACGATGGGCACATCGGGTATTTCCAAGGGATGAAGAAACGGCCCAGTCATTAATCAAACGTAAGATTAAGGCTCAGTTCATTGGCAATATGATGATGGATGGGTTGGTTGAACACCCCACTTTGTCCGCATTTCCCCAAGGAAAACGGGTGGTTATTTTACCTGGTTCACGTGGGGAAGCCATTCCCAACTTAACGCATGTTTTAAATGTGTTGTCGATGACTCACCAATTGGGGATTGTGATTGAGGTCCCCCCCCATTTTGATAGGCAGGAACTGCATACTTGTTTAGAGGCCCAGCAGTTGATCCGAAGTGGGGATGGTTGGGTGTGCCCCCAACGACAATGGCACGTTGCCATTAGTATCGATTTCCCCAGTGCGACCAAAGGAGCGGATGTGGTCGTGGGGTTGGCAGGTACGGCCAATGAGCAAGCCGCTTTTTTAAATCGGCGTGTCATATCCATTCAAGGAACGGGTCCCCAAACCACCCATCAGCGGATGTGGGAACAAGCCCGTTTGATGCCCCAAATTAGGTATTTAGGCTCGCCATCTCCGGAGGAGATGAATCGGGCGATGCTAGATGCCTTCTCGTTACCGGTTTTAGCGCTTCCCCCTGTGCAACAGGTGGCCCATCACATGGCCCAGCTGATTCAAGAGGACCTACAATGCGCGTTTTAACCATCCTTAAATTGAATCGTTTGGGACGTCGGTTGACCCTATTATTGTCGGTACTAATCCCCATTTTAGGGATTTGGTGGGTTGCTAGAGTGGTGCCGTTGGAAAAAATACGGCTGATTGCCCAACGAGAGATTAGCAAAGCGACCCAATGCCCGATTCAAATAGGGGCGATGGGGGGGGATGGCATAACCCATTTGGCCATTTTTGACACCCGATTGGGTGACCCGCGTTCTTTTGGGACGGGGGTCATGGCGACAGTGCCATCATTGGTCATTCGCTATTCTTTATTGAAGATGGCGCTCAAACAAGATGTTGGAGCGGGTGCCTATCGAATTGATGTTCAAAATCCAGTGGTGACCGTTCATCGCAATCAAGCTGATTTATGGAATGTGTTGAGCATTGTGATGCCCAAAGGGACGTCGGGGCAGCTGCCTACCTTTCGTGGACGGGTGTATGTCACCAATATGACCATTCAATATCGAGATGACCATGGTTGGGGACCCCGACTGACCCGATTTGATACCCGACTGACACGCTTTAATGGCATGTTGGATTTTAGCAACCCTCGATCGGTTCGGGTGGTTGGAACCGGACGACTGCAACAAGGAACCGTGGCCGTTAATGGGTCGTTTGATCTTAAAACGGGGGCCAATGCATGGGTGATTCGGGTGGCACAATTTGATTTGTCAGAATGGGGTGGGTATGTGTTAAAAGGAACCCCCATTCGCTTAACCACAGGTCGTGGGGATGCCACCCTATCCATACGAAATAATGATGCACCTGGGTTACCCATCCGTGTTCAAATTGATGCCACGGTAAACGGTGCCAGTATTGGTTTGACTCCGTTTAAAGCCCCCATTCAGCAGGCATCGGGTACGGTGATGTTAACCACGGCTAGGGTCTCGCCCACCTTATTAACGGGTGTTTTAGGGGGGGGGGCGCCCTTGGCCACAACGGTTCATAGCTGGTTAATCGCGAATCAATGGCTTGATTCATCCAATCGCGTCATACGCTCTTCGTTGCGCACGGATGATTTAAGGCAGTTGCCACTATCCTTGTCTCAACGGCAACAACTAATCAAGGTATTGCGATCGCCACCCAGTCATTTGTATTTTTGGTTGGAAAATGGGCGGTTGGGTGAATCGGTGGTGAGGGGAAAGGGGGCGTTATCATTGGATCATCAGCGGATTCAGTTAATGCTCACATCGCCACAATTTTCATTTGCAAGCTTGGCGGGGCTTTTCCCCCAATTAAAAGGATGGCCGGTTACCCTAAAAGGGCCTGCGGTATTTTATATGTCGGGGTGGACCCATCGGCCCATTTTACAGGGTGAAATTAAACGTGGGCGAGGGGCATTGGCCGGCATGCCCTTTGATTCAAGTATTTGGTTTCAATATGCGAATCAAGAATTACAATTAAAATCGGGTGAGACACACCTCTATGGGGCCCCAGCGATGTACCAAGCCAAGATTGGTTTTTCCTCAACCCCAACGGCGACCATTCAAGTGGCATTGAGTCAGATGCCCCTTACCAAATGGGGTATCAAGGGTGATGTTAGTTTAAATGCCACGTTATCGGGGCCGGTATCTCAGCTGGCGATTTCGTTATGGGGGAATACCAATGCGGTGGTGCGTGGTCAACAATTATCCAAACTGGGATTACAAGGGTGGCTGTTAAATGGCAATCAATTGCGAATCGATACGGGGTCGGTTGTGATGAATCAAGGCGCCAGTCCCATTCGTTTAATGGGATTGTTGCAACCAAGCGGATGGCGCTTGTTAATTCAAGGTGATCAACAACCCATTTTAACGAGCCGAGTGTCACCGCCGGGTATGTTAACAGCTCGGGTATTACTGGATGTTCCATCACAGGCATTTCGACACCCGCAACCACTTTCACAGGCGACTGTTACTTTTAATGCTCAAATTCAAGATGTATCGGTTGCCTCGGATTATTTGGATTGGGTAGAGGTTGCAGGTGTCTATCGCCCCAATGAATGGCGAATTGAACATGCTCGGGTGGTGAGTGGTTTGGGTTCATTGGTTATTCGGGGGACCTTTGAGGGCGTGTTACCCACGCAATTATCCGTTCAAGCCACTTGGTTTAAGATGAACCATGATTCATGGGTTCAACAATGGTTGCCAGCCTCTGTTAAGCCATGTAAGGGGGTTATATCCGGTGAAGTGACGATGCAACGAATGGCAGTTCATGGGGATTGGTGGCAAGCCATGATGGGCTCGGGCATTTTGAGTATTCAAGATGGGATGTTAATGGGCCAACCATTGAATTACGCCATGATGAAAGCTGATTGGGAGCAAGGTAACATTCGGTTATCGGAGGGTGTTTTTCAAACCAATCGATCGACTTTGAATTTGCATGGGAGCATCAATAACAAAGGTGTGCTTAATATCCATTTGCTGAGTCCCACCATGGATTTATCAGAATGGGTGTTGCCAGAAGAATGGATCCCCCCATTGCGTGGAGTGGGGTCACTCATTGGGCATATTGATGGGGCCATGAATTCTCCAAATATGACGGTTACCGTTAATATTGGGGGTCTTCAAGTTGGGGAGGTTAGCATTCATTCATTGCGTGGAACATTTTCGTATGCCAATCATTATTACCGTGCGGAAGGGCTTCAAATTCAACCTCAATCAGGGCTTATTACCTTGGATGGGTATTTAAAAATAAACCCAGTCCGACTGGTTGATTCAGACTTTGATTTTTCGATTCGGGTGGCGCCCATGCAATTGGCTGAAATGGCCGTATTGGTGAGGGGAATTCAAAAAGAGTGGGCTCAAAAAAATCAAGGGCAGCAAGTGGGTGTGGTCATGACCGAATGGGGGACCCCCTTGTCACCGTCCTTTGTATTGGATGATACGGCGTTTGGGACCAATCGATTGTTGTATACCAGTGGGGCATCCACTCATTCTGTTGGGTATTATCAATCGGTTGTGAATCGGTATCAGGCGCTTACACCTAAGGCTGAATCCAACTTTGGGGGTGGGTTTTCGGGTGATATTCAAGGGTATTTTCGAGCCAAAAGTCGGGGTAGCCAACTACCTGATATCCAAGCAAGATTTCAGTTGGCAGGGTTTGAATTGGGCTCAGTTTCAGGTGAATCGGGGGATATTTTGGTGCAGTCGACGGATCGTGATACCAACTATCAGCTGTATATTCAAAATGGGGTGATTGGCTCCGGTATGGTGGATGAATTGCGAGTCAAAGGGTTTTATGATCAGGCAGGGTATTTACATATTCAATCGGCACAATTGGGTCGAAATGGTGAGCAGCACAATATTATTACGGGTAAATTCCCTTTATCCGCATATTGGAATACGTTGGATCGACAGAATCCAATTGACTTACGTATTCATTGGGTTGGGTCTGATATTGGGGTGTTAACCTTATTAATTCCCCATTTGGCCATGATTAACAACCAAGGAGAGATTAAATTAAGTGTGTCGGGCGTGTTGGATGCCCCTGTCTTTGAATCATCGGTGGTGGTACTAAAAAATGCGGTATTTAAGTTAGATGAATCCAGCATTCCATTGTCATCGGAAGTGCACATTGAAAATGGGTCGATCAAGATTGAAAACAATCGAATATTGATTCGAGATATTCAACTAAAATGGCAAGGGAAAGATACCCAAAAACTCATGAGTAATGCCTATGAGGTGAATCGGGTTCAATTAAATGGGGTGGTGGCATTCCCCGATATGAGTTTGCGTCGCGTCAATGCGGTTAATATGGATTTGGATTTGCGTGTGAATGATGTGAACTTGGCCATTCATTTCCCGGGTATCTACCGTGGGATGGTGTCGTTACAATCGGTTTCCGTGGTGGGGGTGTATGCGATACCATTATCGGCCTACCAGCGATCGACAGCATTGGCGTTAGTGGGAACCGACCAAGAAAAAGGGCCGATCATTTCGGGTGGATTGACGCTGTATGATGCAGAAATTAGTTTGCCAAATTTAGAAGAAAAGCCCATAAAGCCGTCTTTTTTAATTCAATTAGCCGGAAATTTGGGTCAAAATGTTCGATTGGTTGGTGGGTTGATTGGGAAGGGATTATTGGGGAATGTGGCCAATCAATTTGATTTGCGGTTGGCTCCCACCCCCACACCGCTTCAGATTAATGGCTCCTTAAATGCCCCTAAAATTCAAAATTCGGTATTAATTTCAGGTGGTACCATTGATTTATTAACCCGACGCTTTGAATTATTAAGTGTGGAGCGTCAACGGATTTATAACAAAACATCCAATGACCCCACCTTACCCAATACGGTTAGCTTTCAGAGTGATTATGTGGGCACGAAGCGAAAATTGATCCCCATGATTCGGGTCGCCGCCCTTACGTTAATTGAGCCCATCTCGTCGGTGGTGGTGACCAGTTCGGTGACCGCTTCCATAGGGGTGGAATCAGTTCCTCAATATACCCATGTGGTGATTGGTATTGATGGGGCAGTCTATGATGTGAATGGATTTGTGTTTCAACAATTTACCTCACCCAAATTGGATGGGAGTCAGTTAACGTATAAAGGAACCTATCAATTGGGGAGTGGCTCCGTCGGTAATAATGATGCGGTAATGATTGCTACCATTTTAGCCCCCGAGTTGGTGGCCAATGTGCAAGCGGGTAATGTTCAATCCTCGGGGTTGATTCGGCAGCTGGGTTCAGGAACCATTAACACGTTTTTATCGCAAACCATGTTAAAAGGCATTGAAAAAGAAATTGCCAAAGGGACAGGGCTGGATCTGTTTATGATTGATTATAATATTGGTAAAGCATTAATCGATTCCAGTTCCACCCAAACGGTTGGCTTTAATATGATGAAGTCGTTGTTTAGTAATAAATTATTTATTCGGGCGCGAACCGACTTGGATGTTGAACGTCGTCGGTATGTGGATGTTTTTCAATTATCCGAAGTTGAATTGACCTATTTTTTGGATCAGAATTTCAGCTTAAATTATGCCAATTTTATGGATGATGGTGGCAAAAACCGAAACCGGTATCATTTAAAATATAGTTATGCTTATTAAACGCTGGGTGATGATATGGTTGGTGTGGGTGATGGGTGTGCACTGTTGCGAAGCGGCCTTACATTCGGGGGTACTTCAGCAAATTCGATGGGTTGGAATTCCAACCGCATCGATGGCCATGGTAGCAGGGGTGAGTTTGGATACAAAGGTTGGGCGTTCTATATCTGAACGACGGGTGTATGATGACATTCATCGGTTGTATCAATTGGGTTGCTTTCAGCGGATTGAAGCCACGACAAATCTGACTCCTTCGGGGGTGGTTCTGACGTTTTTAGCAACTGTATATCCATCGGTAACCAAGGTTGAATACTGGGGTAATCGAGAGCTTTCAACGGCTCAATTAAATCGTCTTTCGCCACCCCAATTGGGGGGCGTGGTATCGGTGAAGCAGGTTGATGAATGGCAACAATCCATTGAGTCTTTGTATCGAAGTCGGGGGTATGATTTGGCCAAAGTATTAAAAATTAGTATGACGCCTTCAGGAAGTGTTACAGTTGAATTATCCGAGGGGCGTATTCGAGCCATTCAATTTTCTGGTATGCACCCAGCTAATTTAACCTCTGTTTTTTTGAGGGAATTAAAATCCAAAGCAGGGGGATATTTTAATACCAATCGGGTAAAGCAGGATCGACTTCGATTATTACGATTGGGGTATTTTGAAGAGGTATTGCCGGCCAACTTGATGGATAGTGTGGATGGACGAGATTTGGTGCTTGATTTCCCAATCCGTTTACGAAAGCAGAACAAAGTGGATGCGGGGTTTGAATATACAGACAAAGCGGGGGAAAACCCGATTACGGGATTTATTCGTTCAGATTATCGGCACCTTATTTTGCCCAGTGATTATTTGTCTCTCAAAATACAGGCTGCGTATCAAAATCAGTGGGGGATCCAAGGGTATTCGGTTCGATATTTTCAACCTTGGCTCTTTAATTGGATACCCCTGGCGGTTAATGTGGGGAGTTGGCAAGAAACAAGGTCAGAATTTTTAACCAAGGATTTGTCGAATCAATCAAGGGTGGCTTTTAATAATGTGCGGTCGGGCAGTGATGTCACGGTGGTATGGATGCCATTAGATGATTTAAAGTGGACCTGGCGTTATTTACACGAATCGGTTGAACCCAAAGCCAATATTCCATCCTATTTAATTCGATCGTTGAGTTGGGGCATGCTCTACCAAACGGTTCAAGATAGCCGTGACCCACGCAATGGAGTGCTATGGTCTCTTTCTCATGAAATTGGGGGGCGACTGGGTGAGATTGAGTTGGGGGGCTTGCACTTTCAGCGAACGGTGAGTCAATTAAGCGGGTATTGGGATTTACATCCCGATCACATGCTGGCGGCCCGTTGGATGTGGGGCACGTTTGTGCCCCATTCGACGGGCACTTTTACATTTGAAAATGAGGGGTTTGTGTTAGGGGGGGCCAATACCTTGCGTGGGTATCGAGAGACGGCACCCCCGTTTTTGGGTAATACCCAAAGTTTATTGAATATTGAGACGCGGCATCGGGTGAGCAGTTTGTTTACGGGCGTTTTGTTTTGGGATATAGGGTATGCGGGTAGTGGGGAGGTGAATGTGTTAAATGCCCCTTATCGCTCATCATTTGGGGTAGGGGTTCGATTCAGTTCACCGGTCGGCCCCTTGCGATTTGACGTGGCGTATGGTCAAGAATGGATGATCCATTTTGGATTGGGGCATGTGTTTTAAATTGGGGTATTGAAAAAAGGAGGTAGAATGCGTGGCTATCGACTAAATGTGGCCACTCTGAAGGGAGTTGCAACGCATTTCTTTTGCGAGATGGATCAATTTGCGATATAATGTACAACTTTTATTATCAAATGGTGGGTGTCATCCAATAAGAGACAACACGCAGGTTTGAAACATTGTTTTGTTTAGCAAATAAAGGCCGATATAATGCTATGAGACTCAAAATTAATCACCGTACAACGTATCAATATTCAAATCCAGTTTCGTTAACCCCGCATATGTTACGATTACGACCTCGTTCAACGTCTCATCAACGGGTTGAACAATTCCACTTATGTATTAACCCCACTCCCCAACACACCCTGATTCTCGATTCAATCGATGATAGCTTGTTTCATCGGTTGTATTTTGATGGGTTAACCGATGCCTTGACTATAGAAACCATCGCAGTGGTGATTGCCAAAGAATCATTGGTTCCCAATGAATTGCATTTGTTTACAAACCCTGTATTTCCGATGAGTTATCCCCCGCAAGTATATGGTGGATTATCCCCATTTTTGGCCCATATTGATGATTCAGAAGGGGTTCTGGCACTATGTAACCAAGTGGTGACACAAGTGGGAGGGCGGATTGACCGGTTTTTAATGGCACTCATTCAGTATATTAATCAACAATTCGAAACGGAATATCGTGAATTTGGGTGGCCACACAGCCCCAATCATACGTTATTACAACGCAAAGGATCGTGTCGTGATTTTGCTTGGTTGGTGGTGGCATGTTGTCGCAGCATGGGGATGGCGGCTCGCTTTGTGAGTGGGTATGTATACGATCATACCCGACTCAAATCGGGGGGGGAATTACACGCTTGGGCAGAAGTTTATTTATTGGGGTATGGCTGGATTGGGTATGACCCTAGTTATGCGTGCCAAGTCGGAGAAAATCATATTAAGATTTGTTCTGGATGGATTCCGGAATTGTGTGCCACTGTGGAAGGGTCTTTTATTGGTCAAGCGATTTCTGAATTGGAAACGGATGTTTCGATTATGCCGGTTCCGGAGGTGATGATAGCCAATTCAGTCTAGCGTAGGGAGCAGGGAGTGACCCTAACAGAGTAGATGGTTGCTTTGCCCGTTGATGGAATGGGCATTGCGGTGTAACATTGTTCCCCAAATAGTGTAAGTTCAAAGAATCCACATCAGCTGGATCGTCTTGAATCGTCAAATTGTTATCTATATAAAGGAGTTTTTGAATGGCCAATACCAAATCAGCAAAAAAGAATGTTTTAGTTAACGAGCGCAATCGCACCCGTAACTTGCGTTACAAGACCCTATCCAAGACCGTGATTAAAGAAGCAAATTTGGCCATTGAATCGGGGCATGAGCAAGCTGAGGCGTTGGTTCGTAGCACCTTGCGCACACTCGACAAATTGGTATCCAAGGGTATTTTAAAGCAATCGACTGTGGCTCGCAAAAAATCCAGATTGGCGATTCGACTCAACAAAAAAGTGAGTGCGTAACATTTGAATCCGGTTAAATCGGTTCAATTATGGGGGGTTATGGTATGTCTTTTGTTATGCCCAACTTTGATTGGAGCCGCCCGCGTTTGTGTCAAACGGCATTGTTTTGAATCAGAAGTGGCCAAAACACCTAATGAACAAGAGATGGGCTTAATGTTTCGTAGCCATTTGCCAGCCAACCGAGCGATGTTATTTGTCTTTCCATCTGCACGTCGCCAAGCATTTTGGATGAAAAACACCTACTTGTCTTTGGATTTGTTATTTATTGGGTCTGACAAGCGGGTTGCCCACATTCATCATAGTGCCATACCCCGAACATTGGAGGTGATTTCCCCCTCTGTTTGGGTTCCCTATGTTTTGGAAATAAATGGGGGCCTATCTAAAAAATACCGATTCAAGGTGGGGGATATGGTAACGATTCAGGAATAACATGGCAAAGCGACAGCGACGGACCCAGTCGATTTCGATTTCGCCTGAATGGACGGGCATGATGATCGTTTTGCTAGGAAGTTTTGTGGTGGTGGCGGGTATCAAACCGGCTTGGACAGGTTGGGTCGGAACGGTTTTGGTTCGGGATGGCTTGATGGTGGTTTTGGGGCGGGCCAGTGGATTGGTGGGGTGGGTGGCAATGGGGATGGGTTGGATGATTGCTCGTCGGCGCTGTTCAGTATGGGTGGCTTTGTTGGCTGGGGTGGGGGTGTTGATTGCAACGGCCACGTTGGCAGCCTTGTGGTGGGGTGGGGGGCAGGCGTGGGAATGGCCGTTGATGACACGGGCAGGGGGGGTGCTGGGATGGGGCATTGGTCGGTTATCCACACCGTTATTGGGGGCGGCGGGAACCGTTTTATGGGCCTTGGCCTTATTAATGGGGGTTTGGGCGATGGTATTTCCCCACTCAATTCGTCACCTTATGGATTGGATGCGTAAGGTTCCGCGTCCATTAAGGTCGAAAGCGCTACCCCCACCAATCCCACCGGTTCGCCCACGTCCAGTAAAGGGGGTTGATATGGCATTGCCTTCAGTTCTGCCACCCGTACCCACGCTAGTGGCACAGGACGAGGAGGGTGCGAGTCCCCCTGAGTTAGGCGAATTACCGATTGAGGTAGAGCCATCTTCAGTGGATCGTCCCCCTCGGTTGGTGATTCCATCTGACCCAACGGATTATGAATTCCCTTCGATGAATTTATTAGATCCAGGTGGTGGCTCAACCCTTCATTCCAAAGAAAATGTTAAGATTAGACAAGAGCAATCGGCTATTTTAGAAGAAGCCTTATTGAGTTTTGGGGTTAAGGCAAAGGTGGTGAATATCACACCAGGCCCTTCTGTGACGCGCTATGAATTGTCCCCAGGGGTGGGGGTGAAGGTGGCAAAAATTACAGCCCTATCCAAAGACATTGCCCTAAAATTAGCGGCCCCTGATGTTCGAATTGAAGCCCCGATACCAGGCAAAGCCTTGGTGGGCATTGAGGTCCCCAATCGCCAAACGGAGTCCGTAACCTTGCGGGCCTTGCTGGAAAAGACTGCATTTTATTCCCAATCATCACCCTTGGTTGCGGGTTTAGGGCTCACCATTACAGGCGAAGCAGTGTTGCTTGATTTGGCTAAAATGCCCCATGTTTTGATAGCCGGTGCGACGGGATCGGGTAAAAGTGTGTGTGTGAATACCTTAATTTTATCTATTTTATTGCGTGCCAAGCCGGATATGGTTAAGTTTTTGATGATCGATCCTAAAAAAGTGGAGCTTAGTTTGTATGAGGGTATTCCTCATTTGGTGGCACCGGTGGTGACAGATCCCAATAAAGCTGCTGCCACCTTAAACAAATGGGCATTGGTTGAAATGGAGCGACGTTATGAAACCTTTTCGAAGGTGGGTGTCAAGCATATTGAGGGGTACAACAAATGGGTGTCGGAGCAAGACAAAATGATGTCGACGGATGATACCCACGTGGTTCATCAACCCTTACCATACATTGTGGTGGTGATTGATGAGTTGGCCGATTTAATGATGGTGGCGTCGCAAGAAGTTGAAAACACCATTTGTCGATTGGCCCAAATGGCCAGAGCCACCGGTATCCATTTGGTGATTGCCACGCAACGTCCCAGTGTGGATGTGGTGACCGGTTTAATTAAAGCAAATGTCCCATCCCGAATTTCATTTTATTTGCAATCCCAAATTGATTCGCGCACCATTTTGGATGTGCCCGGTGCCGAAAAATTATTGGGGAAGGGGGATATGTTATACAATCCGGTTGGCTCATTTAAGCCCCAACGGTTACAGGGGGTATTTGTGAGTGAGCGTGAGGTAAAAGCGGTGGTTGGGTTTTTAAAAGCCCAAGCGGCCCCCTCTTATATTGATGCGATTTTAGAAGTCGAGCCAATGGAATCGGAAGCCAAGGCGGTCGATCCAGATCAAGACGAATTATATGAATCAGCCAAACAAATTGTGATGAATACCCAATATGCCTCCACATCGTATCTTCAACGAAAGTTAAGAATCGGTTATAATCGTGCGGCAAGATTGATGGATGAATTAGAACAACAGGGGATTGTGGCACAATATGCGGCCGACAGAAAAAAACCGATGGGTTAAATTGATGGTGGGGTGGGGAATGGGACTATTGATTGCGACAGGGGTGATTGCCCGAGAAAGTAAGGTCACTATGACACAGCCAAGTCAGAAAGAATTGCGTCGTCGTTTAACCCCCATGCAATATTATGTGACCCAACAATCGGGCACAGAGCCACCGTTCAAAAATGAGTATTGGGATCATTTTGAACCGGGGATTTATGTGGACGTGGTGACTGGGGAGCCTTTATTTTCGTCTGATGATAAGTTTGAATCAGGGTGTGGGTGGCCAAGTTTTAGCCAATCTCGTCGTGGGGTGACGTATCATACGGATGAGTCGCATGGGATGCAACGCATTGAAGTAAGAAGTCGAGCTAGCCATTTGGGGCATGTGTTTGATGATGGTCCAGTTGAGCGTGGGGGAAAGCGGTATTGCATTAATTCAGCGGCCATTCGCTTTGTTCCACAATCAAAAATGCGTGAACAAGGGTATGAAGGGTATTTGGATTGGGTGGGCCCATGACCCTTCATTCCTGTACCTATAAAGGCAAGCGCATTCTGCTTATATTAAAAACAGGTCATAAAATTGTTACACGGTTTTTAGACAAAAAAAGTGGGGTGATTATTACGGAGGCGGGTCGTTTTGGATTAGACACCGTCAAATCCATGACCATTTATCGCCCAGTGGATTATTTGCGAGTATGAGGGATTCATGGGTGTAATGAATCAGAAGGGGGTATTATATATTTGTGCAACACCCATTGGAAATAAGGGGGATTTAACCCATCGAGCGAAACTCATATTGGAACAAGTATCCGTTATTTTGGCGGAAGATACCCGTGTAACGGGCCAGTTGTTGGCCCATTATAACATTCATACCCCGATGCTGCGGATGGATCAACATACCGAAAAGCATCGAATGGACTGGGTGGTCACTCAATTACATCAAGGGCATTCTTTGGCGGTGGTCTCGGATGCGGGGACCCCATCCGTGTGTGATCCGGGAGCGGGGTTGGTGGCCCATGTTCGCCAGAATGGTGGGCGTGTGGTTCCCATTCCGGGTGCAAGTGCTTTGGTGACCTTGCAATCAGTGGCCCCTATCGAGGTTCCCTATATTTGGATTGGATGGGTGCCCCGACGGCCATCCGATTGGCATCGGTGGCTCACATTGGCAAGTCGGACACAATTGGCGATTGCGGCATTTGAGAGTCCCAATCGTTTACGAAAGCGATTGCTGGAACTGGCAGAATGGTTCCCCCATTCGCGGGTTATATTGGGTAAAGAATTAACCAAATCCTATGAACAAGTATGGGATGGGTCGGTTGAGATGGTGGTGTCGGAAATTGGGGATGCCCCAAAAGGGGAGTGGGTCATGATGGTAGAGCCAACAGTGACCCCGCAATGGAATGATGAATTGGCTAAATTGGCAACCATTGGTTTAACGAGATCTCAATTCTTGGCGGTAGCCGCCCAGATGGGGGTGCCCAAAAATGTGGCGTATTTATATGCCACGCAACATCTTTGTGAAGGAGTATTCAATGATTGATACCCATGCTCATTTGTATTTATCGAAGCAACCCATGCCCCAATTATTGCAACAAGCCCAAGCGGCTGGTGTCACAGGAATTATTAATGTGGCCACCAATTTACAAAACGCCCGCTTGATTATGGCGCAAGCAACAGACCCCACATTGGCCAAACAGTATCGGGTGACAGGGGAGGGGTTTTGGTTGGCGTCCACGGCAGGGGTGCATCCCTGTGAAGCGTCGGTTCCAGATGATTGGCTGAACCAACTGGAGGGGTGTTTAGCTGATGAGAGGGTGATTGCGATTGGGGAGACGGGGTTGGATTTGGCCCGATCAGAGGTGCCATTGGGGGTACAGTTATTGCGGTTGAGGGGGCATTTTGAACTGGCTCGCAAGTGGGGGTTGCCGGTTATTTTGCATTGTCGAGAGGCCGCCATTCCATTTCGGGATGCCCTAATGGGCTGGGATGATGTGGTGAAAATATTTCATTGTTTTTCTGAAGATGAGGCATTTATTCAGGCGGTAGATTCTCCGTTAACGTATTATTCTTTTACGGCTAATATTACATATGAAACATCCACTAATAGTCGGCAAGCCGTTCGCCGATTGCCACTGAATCGATGTATGTTGGAAACAGATATGCCCTATTTGGTGCCATCCTTGCACAAGGGGAAGCCCAATCAAAGTGCCTATATTGGTGAAGTTGCCCACGAGATGGCTCGTATCAAAGGGGTGTCGTTCGACGAGGTGGTGACCACTACCACGATGGTGGCCAATCGGGTCTATGTCAGACGCTAGGTTAATTCAGCGATTACCACTGGTGGCCAAACGGATTTCAGATGCCTTGGCCATGGGGGTGCCAGCAGCCAAAGTGATTCAGTTATTAATTCAAGATGAGCAAGTGTCGTGGTATCGGGGGCGGTTGTTGGTGGTTAGGGATCAGCTTCAACGTGGGGTTGAGGTGGTTCAGGCGACTCGATTAATCGTGCCGACCCATGCCTACCAGTTGTTTGAGGGGGTTCCCATGGGGGGGGCGTTGGGAGATTATATGCGACGAGTGGGAGATTGGGTGTCGTGGTATGAGCAAGAACGAACCGAGTTAAAGCGGGCCTTATGGTACCCAGTGGGCTTGTTGCTTATGATTGGGATTATTTTGTCTGTGATGATGGGGGTTACGATTCCTCAAATGGCCACATGGGTGCCGGAGCCAACGGGGGGGTTGTTGCTAGTAATTGGAATGTCGAAGTGGCTTCAAGGTGGAGGATGGTGGGTGATAGGGTTGGTATGGGGGTTGATTGGGTTCGGGGCGTATTGGGGGGTTCGGCGATTGGGGGCTTGGGGTAAAGCATCGTCTCAAGCTGAGGCATTGTGGGTATTGGGGGTCCAATTATCGATGGGGGTTTCACTGAATACTTGTTTAACCCGATTGGCGAGGGGTAGTGTGGGAATGCAATGGCAACAGGGATTACGATTTTTTGAACAATCGGGCCAATTTTCTGATAGTATCGGGATTTTTTTTAATCTTAGTTTATTTCATCGAGAACGAATTCGTTATGGTGAGCGAACGGGGCAATTGGCCATGGCGTTGTTGGAGGTAGCCAACGAAATGCGACTGGCTCGACGTCAGCAATTAAGCATGAGATTTAGTCGAATACGCCCCCTATTATTGGGCTTAGTGGGGATCTGTATGGCGGTGTGTATGTGGTTGACAATCTTACCAGTGTCAGAAATAATAAAAAAAATTTAAATATTATCGTAAAAAATAAGTGGGGGATTTAAAATGTTGGCAATGCAAATAAATGGGGCACAATCGGATCAAGAGGGTGAAGATTCTGGTTTTTCGTTGATTGAGGTGGTTATTGTAATGGCGGTGATGGCGATTATTGCGGCAATTGCGTATCCAAACTATCGATTGATTCAAAATAAAGCCAAGCGATCGGCGCAAGAGGCCAATTTGGCGACGCTCGAAACAGCATTAGAGACCTATTATTTGGGTAATGGCCAATATCCGACGGCGCAATCATCAGATGATATGATTCGACAGTTGTTATCTGCACAAGTGGTATCTAAAGGCTTGGTGAATCCGTATACAGGTAAGGGATATGAGAGTGGGGAGGTGCAGGGTCGGTTGGTTTATGCACGAGTGGGTGCGAGTGGATATACTTTGACTGGGTATGGGTTGGATTCGCAAGAGGTTGTTGGAACAGTGGGAAGTCAATAAGGGAGTGGGATTTTAAAGGTTTAAATGAGTGAATAGATGTCGATAACATTGGTATCCTATTAATGATGCTAATGAGGTGAATGGATGTCTACTTTAGATTGGATTGCTTTTTTATAATGTGTATAAAGGGGGGAATAGGGTGCGGGCACGCCCGCCAATTTGTTTTATTTTGAGGGGTTATTTTATTTTTTTGGCCCCAAGCCCCCCTGAACCAATTAAATAGTGGGTACTGCGTGCCCACGCCCGCCTTAAGGGCTTCGCCCTTAAGAATCCCCCTTGGTTTTGGGTTCCAAGGGCTCCGCCCCTTGGTATGGGGGTCCAGGGGCTCCGCCCCTGGTCTGGGGTCTGGGGATCGAAGATCCCCATAATCTAACTTTTATTCCCTCCCCTTTAGGGGAGGGTTAGGGTGGGGTTGTAATCCCCCAATTGTGTGTATGGTTAGTATTGGTGGCGGTGACTAGATTCGAACTAGTGGCACTACGGGTATGAACCGTATGCTCTAACCACCTGAGCTACACCGCCAAGGGTGCAAAATGCTATCACCAAATCATAGAAATGTCCAAAGTGATAATCTAGTTATTCTACGTTATTGTATGAGGGGCGGTAGCAGGCTTACTTGATTAAATACGGGTGTAAATGTAGATTTAGCATGTGAAGCAATGGATCATCTTAACGTATGGCGTTTTTTGGGGTGTACTGGCATCGACAATGGTTAGTACGGATGACAGTATTTGGGATCGGTACGTACCCGCAGACTATGATCGGATTTGTTTAGACTATCAGCAGTCCTCGCCTTTTGAACCAGAATTGCTGTTGCAAGAATCTCTTCATATAAAAGTGTTTTCTATCCTTAATTTTCGTCCTTATTTGGTGCAACTGAGGGTGGAAGGTTCAGTACGGCCCTTGAGCGATGATACCAAACGGTTATTAAACCGTAATTTCGCAGCGATGCCGTACAGCAAGACCTACTTTTTTAGCCCCGAGTCACTAAAAGAGGCGACTCAAAATGCCAGTCCTGATTTAATCGGTTATGAGGTTCAGGTTGTGACCCGTGCCAATAAGCGCCATTGGGTGATGATTCAAAATAAGTTGTTGGATGAATGGTTAGTGGATACAGTGCCGGGGTCTATGATCTATGCATATGTGACGATTTTGGGATTTGAAACCTTTCAAGGCTACGAATCTTCATGTCATATATTGGGTACCATTAATTCGTTTGGTTTATATTCACCGCATAGTTGGTGGGTTGATCCTTGGCATCACTTTCCTGCAAACAATTCTACGGAAAATGCCCCATCCGAATCCACGGAATTGGATACGAACTAAAACCTTAGCCTAGGCTCGGATCCTCCCATACCGGTACTTGCTGTAACCTGTCTTGCCACCACCACGGTTTTGGTCATGGTTATTTAATATTGTAACCCCGTTTAAAATTTATCGTTGACATTTGGTTATGAGTGAATTATTATCTCCCCCCTGCTGAAATACGGCACCGAACATTGATAATCGAATACAAAAACAAAATTGTAGAAAAAAATCCGCCAATTTTACCGCTTGATTATTTAGATCAATCAAGCAAGCGAGTTATGTCTCATAAACCGCGTTAATTAAGGTATTAAGGGCGTATGGAGGATCCCTAGGCACACAGGCCGATGAAGGACGCGAGCAACTGCGAAATGCTCCGGTAAGCTGGCCAAAGCGTTGAACCGGAGGTATCCGAATTGGGAAACCTATGTGGGGTAATGCCCACATATCCACGTCTGAACACATAGGACGTGAGAAGGGAACCCAGCGAACTGAAACATCTAAGTAGCTGGAGGAAAATAAATCAACCGAGATTCCCCTAGTAGCGGCGAGCGAAAGGGGATCAGTCTAAACCACACCTATGTTAGTAGCTTACAGGCGCTGTAGCTGTGGGGTTGCAGGATATATTGTTGCGTGGCTGTAACCACGTGGGTAAGTCAAAAAACAATCTGTTAGTAAAATTATCTGGAAAGTTAAGCCATAGAGGGTGATAGCCCCGTATGCGAAAACAGGTTGTCTTGCTAAGTATATTCCTAAGTACCGTGGGACACGAGAAATCCTACGGGAATCTGGGTGGACCATCATCCAAGACTAAATACCATGTGTGACCGATAGTGAACTAGTACCGTGAGGGAAAGGTGAAAAGAACCCAGGGATGGGAGTGAAATAGATAGTGAAACCATACGCCTACAAGCGATCGGAGGTCCTTTTTTGGACTAACGGTATGCCTATTGAAGAATGTGCCGGCGACTTAATGTATGCAGCAAGGTTAAGCTTTTATGCGGAGCCGTAGCGAAAGCGAGTCTGAATAGGGCGTTTAGTTGCATGTATTAGACCCGAAACCCAGTGATCTAACCATGAGCAGGATGAAGCGACGGTAACACGTCGTGGAGGTCCGAACTAGTTGGTGTTGAAAAACCATTGGATGACTTGTGGT